>Ga0196971_1000463_pt1 | contig 30281 bp, 22 predicted proteins | sample S1v_1013CmetaG_FD_148660 | JGI IMG/M metagenome (GOLD analysis project Ga0196971, IMG submission 148660) | Soil microbial communities from Anza Borrego desert, Southern California, United States - S1+v_10-13C | ecosystem: Environmental > Terrestrial > Soil > Desert | place: USA: California...
GGCCACCCGCTGGTTCGATTCCGATTCGCAGGCCAGAACCAGCTTGGCTCGCAGGACCAGCGCCGCAGGCAGACTGCGCGAGCGCACCAGTGCCTCCAGTTGTTCGCGTTCAGCGGGTGTGATGACCAGTTCGGCTTTCGGGCGGCCGTTTTTCATTGGGTATCTCCTCAAATCTAAAGACACCCAGAAATTAAGCAAGATTTATGCTACGTATTAATGGGACAGGACACTAGCAGCTCGACTTGACGGGCGATTTTAGCTGCATCCCACAGATCGTCGCTGTCCAGGAAGGCAAGCATATCGCCGCGCGCCACACGGGCGCCATAGTTCCGCGCCGCCGCCTGGCCGGCATTTGCCTGGCGCAGGACGGTGATGCGTTCGCCGTAGCCGTGAAGCAGGTCCGATGTTCCATCGGTGGAGCCGTCGTCCACGACAATGACCTCCAAGTTGTCGTAGGTTTGCGCGAGCACGCTGTCCAGAGTCTGTCTCAGGAAGGCCATGGCGTTGTACGCGGGGATGACCACGCTCACCAGTGGAGTGTCGGGGGTGGTTAGAGCGTCCTTCATCGGTCAGGCCCCAGCTGGTTGTGGCAGGTCTCCGACGTCGCGCCGTACTTGGCGCGGAAGTAGTCGATAGTCCTGCTCAGCCCATCTTCTAGGCGGGTGGTTGGCCGCCAATCGAGTTCTTGCCGAGCCAGTGTGATGTCCGGACAACGCCGCTGCGGGTCGTCCTTGGGCAAGGGCCTGTGGGTCAGCGGTGAGTTAGATCCGGCCAGGTCGAGAACCCGCTCCGCCAACGAACGCATGGTGTATTCCTCGGGATTGCCCAGGTTGACCGGACCGATGAACTCGTCCCTGGAGTCCATCAGCCTGACCAGCCCCTCCACCATGTCATCCACGTAACAGAAGGAACGGGTCTGGATACCGTCGCCATACAAGGTGATCGGCTCACCTGTCAGTGCCTGCATGATGAAATTGGACACTACCCGGCCGTCGTCCGGGTGCATGCGAGGGCCATAGGTGTTGAAGATGCGCGCTACCTTGATGCGCAGGCCATGCTGGCGGTGATAATCGAAAAATAGGGTCTCCGCGCAACGCTTACCTTCGTCGTAGCAGGCGCGTGGACCGATGGGGTTGACCCGTCCCCAGTAGCCTTCCTGCTGGGGGTGTATCTCGGGATCGCCATAGACTTCGCTAGTGGAAGCCAGCAAGATCTTCGCCCGCACCCGCTTGGCCAGACCCAGCATGTTTATAGAGCCGTGCACACTGGTTTTGGTGGTCTGCACCGGGTCGTTCTGATAATGCACGGGTGATGCGGGACACGCCAGGTTATAGATCTCGTCCATCTCCACATAGAGAGGAAATGTGATGTCGTGGCGCAGCAGCTCGAAGTGGGGGTGACCCAGCAAATGGGCGATGTTGTCGCGGGAGCCGGTATAGAAGTTGTCCACACACAGAATGTCGTGGCCCTCTGCCAACAGGCGCTCGCACAGGTGGGCGCCCATGAACCCCGCGCCGCCGGTGACCATAATCCGCTTACGGAGGTGGCAGCCGCGCTTCCTTGTCTTGCCCCGATCCAGCAGCAGGCCGGTTGCGGTCATCGGATGCGCTTCGCCGGTTGGACTGCCTTGACTAGGTACCTGACCGGTGCCATGGCTAACAGGCATTGCTTGCTGTCGTCGGGGATGATCAGGCCGCGCACGAGAAAGGTCTCCCGGTGATGCAAATGCCGTTGAATTAATCACCTGCTGATCGCTTGGACGTTTTGAATTGCTATTCATCCTATCTCCCTTAGAACTTTCTCGTAACTTAATCAGCTTTAGCGACGCTCCGCGTAACATCAGAGGCTGTGAAAAAACTAGTTTTTTCCGAAGATCACATTACTGCAGTTTATTGATATTTATGACTATCTATTTCGGATACGAGAGTTTTTTCAATCTTTCAATTAACAAAATAACCTAGCGCCACTTTGTTGTCTGTAAGCTTTTGCTTAAGGTTCCGTACGCCTACGCTTACAGGATGATGAGTGCGGATAACATGGGCTAACAACGCACACAGGACAGGATTTCGCGACTGCCTTCTTAGTCGTGGGGGCCTTTGTGAGTGTACGTGCCCAAATGGCATGAGCGACCTTGTTTATCCCTAGTGCATCCTTGTCCGTATAGATCGCGAGCGGTGCGGGAGTAGCGATGGCATCAGAGGCATTGACGCTGTCACTGGAAGCGGCGGTATTGATCCTCCGGGCAGACTCAACATGTAAGTCATAACCTACACATAAATCTGCCAGGGCTCACAAGCACTTGTGAATGGCTTCGGATAACGAAAAGAAAACCCAATTCACTTTCAAAGAGAAGGGGCAGGAGAAGGAGTCAGGCTTTCGTTTTTTGCCTACTATTCACCACGCGTCGAGCGGAATAGCAAAGCATATTCCGCCGCATGCTTGAAAGGTTCGCTTCCGGCCATGCTTCATGTCATCCAGAAGCCGCTCATTGACGGTTTTCGGCGTTTTCCATGTCCCTTAGCCGAATGGCTTCATCGAACAAGCGTTACTTTGACTTCACTGGATCCATTTTCAGTGTCGTCAAGCCTGATTCGTCTCGAACGAGTTCGAAATTGCTTTTCGAATCGGGGGTTCTACCTCCGTCGGCTCCGATCACTATGCAGCGCTGTTTAAACTCATCGAGTGATTTTTTGGCGAATGCCTCGGATTCATACGGCCCCATTACGCCTTCCCGCGTCAGAAAGAACCATTCAATCTGCCCCGTTGTATTGTTACGTTCCGAAAAAACACGATCAGCTTTAAACATTGCTTTTATTTATTGGAATGCCAAGTGTGGCCAACACTTCCAGCCAAGTGGCAACACCTGATTATTTAGCAACTGATTCCGGCAGATGCGCGAGAAATGACCCGCTAAATATAGCATAAGGCCCTTTCACTATGGTGGATTCGCCCCTCATGGAATGTGAAATGAACGGGGACACGAATTCCTTTATCTCCCGATAATCGTGCCTCACCCCATTGGTCTCTGACCCGCTGCACGGTGCAAAAATGCTCTGAACTCCCTCCACCGCCGGAAGAAACTTGTCGCTTATTGTGGTCCTAAGTAAGAATACCTTTTGTAGACAGGCGCTTGGTATCAGTGGCCGAGGGAAAGAGGTTGTCGGAGTCGGCATGAATCAACTGCCTACTTTCGTGATACTACACTTTAGCTGTCACACTCCGCCAATCCTTGATAAGGAGTTCAAACCCCCATGAATCGGCTGGTCCGAATCGCTAGAAACCCGTGGACACTAACCATTACGGCGGCGCTCATGTTCTATGCGCTGGTCGGGTTTTCACTAGTTCCTTATCTGGTGCAGCGTTATGTCCCGAAAATCGCCGCCGAGCAGCTTAAGCGGGATGCTTCCGTCGGTGAAGTCAACTTCAATCCGTTTTTGTTTGCCTTCGAAGCCCATGATTTTAACCTGAAGGACACGGATGGCCAGCCTGTCTTCCAATTTAGCCGACTGTTCATCGATTTCGAACTGGAAAGTATTTTCCGCCGGGCTTGGACTTTTGCCGATCTCCGCCTCGAAACTCCCGCGTTGAAAGCGGTCGTCGACCAAGAAGGAAAGCTTAATCTGGCCAAAATCGCCGAGATGCCGCCCAAGTCCGAAGAACCCGAACAACCCGACGAGGCCCTCCCCCGCCTTTTGCTCAAGCATCTCGCACTGACGAACGGGTCGGTGCAATATGCCGACTACTCCAAAGACACCGACATAACGGAGACGGTGAGCCCGATCGATTTGGAACTCAATACGCTCACGACCTTGCCGGAGAAGACCGGCACTTATGAACTCATTACCAAACTCCCAGACGGCGGAACGCTCGAATGGCGGGGAAATCTGTCGTTGGACCCGATCCGCTCGGACGGTGATCTACGGCTCGCTGCCTTCAACCTGGCTATTCCGTGGAAATTCCTCAAAGACCGCCTCAATTTGGCCGAACCGTCCGGTCAGGCCGCATTGTCGGCGCATTACCGGTACAGCCAAGACCGCGATAAAACCGAACTGTCCGTGAGCGACCTGGGGTTGACGCTATCGGAGCTGCGCTTCGCCATGCCCGATGCCGCCGATCCGATTCTGACTCTGGAAAACATCGAGGCCGGCAACGCCAGTTTTGACCTGGCCAACCGGAGAATCACCGTACCGTCGTTTGTTATCCAGAACGGCCAAGTCAACGCATCCGTCGATGGAACCGGCTCGTTGAACTGGCAAAATCTGGTGAAAGAGGAAACGAACGGTAGCCCTTCGAATCCGGCCGATCCGCCACCGGACGCCGCGCCCGAGATGCCTTGGAAGCTCACGGTCGGCAATTTCAAAATCGCCGATGTCGGTGTCGCTTATGCCGATGCCAGCCGCCGTTCACCTTATGTCGTTTCGGTTGACCGGCTTGGGCTCGATCTCAAAGCCGAAATGGAAACGGGCGCGGGTACGACAAAAGCCAATATCGATGGGTTCGCGGCCACTCTGAACGGAATCGCGCTCACCGAACCCGGCTCATCCGAGTCCTTGGCAGCTTGGGATGCGCTCGAACTGGCGGAGGGGCAACTGGATCTCGAAAAACGCGAAGCGATCATCGGGCGGGCCGCATTGAAAGGCGGCAACGCTCGAATCATTCGCGATAAGACCGGCACGATTCATTTGGCCGAACTTTTCGCCGCCAAGGGAGATGCAACCGCCGAAGCTCCCGCTGCTGAACCGCATGAGGAGCCGGAGGGACAGCCTTGGCGCTTTGCACTCAACGCGTTGGCACTCGAGGGATTTCGTCTCGGAATCGCCGACCACAGCTTGTCATCCGAAATTGCCTATGATTTCGAAGACATCAACATCGGCCTCAAAAACATCACCAACGACGGCGAGACGCCGGTCGCGTTCGACACAAACCTCAAGGTCAAGCAAGGCGGCGCACTGAAGGCGACGGGCACCGCATCTCCGAAAGGCGATCGAGCGGAAGCCAAGATTCAGGTCGACCGGGTAAATCTGAAAGCCCTGCACCCCTTGGTAACCGAGTTCGCCAAACTCAAACTCGAAAGCGGCGACTTTTCCAGCGTGCTGGACGTGGGATTTACCCAAGGTCAGAAAGGTCCATCGGTCAAAACCAAAGGCGTTCTGAGCGTCTCCGATCTGCTACTGAACGAGACCGAAAGCGGCAAACGCTTTCTGTCCTGGAAAAAACTGTCGGCAAACGAGATTGATTTTTCACTCGAACCTAATCGGCTGTCGATCAAAGATGTGCGAATCGACCAACCGGGATCGAAGATCACGATATTCGAAGACCGGTCGACGAATCTTGCCGCCATATTCAAAGAAAAGAGCCCTAAGCCTCCAGCCAAGAAAGCGGTCAAGACTGAAAAAACATCGCGGTCTGATTCGAAAAAGCCGTTTCCGGTCACCGTGGAGCGCGTCAGAGTCGACAACGGCATCGTCGATTTCAGCGATTTGAGCCTGGTCATTCCGTTTTCCACTCTTGTCCACGACTTCGATGGGACGATAACCGATATTTCGACGGCGGCTGCCGGTCGGACTCATTTGGCGTTCACCGGGCGCGTCGATGAGTTCGGCTCGGTCAAGGTTGACGGTGCACTGAATCCTATGCAGCAGAAAACGTTCAGCGACATTACGGTGGTCTTCCGCAATGTTTCGATGACATCGCTTTCGCCTTATAGTGCGACGTTCGCGGGACGCAAAATACAATCCGGCAAGCTCGACCTTGATCTGGAGTACAAGATCGAAGACAGCATGCTGAAAAGCGAGAACAAGATCGTTTTGGACAATTTCACCTTGGGTGAACGCGTCGAAAGTCCCAATGCCGTTTCCTTGCCCTTGGACCTCGCCGTAGCGGTACTTACCGACAGTCAAGGCCGAATCAACGTCTCGGTACCCGTGGAAGGCGATGTGGACAGCCCCAAATTCCGCTACGGGAAAGTGGTCTGGGAGGCCTTAGTTACCGTGCTGCAAAAAGCCGTAACCGCGCCCTTTCGGATGATCGGTTCGGTGTTCGCGGGCGGCGAGGAACACCCCGACACGGTGCTATTCGAGTCCGGCAGCGATACCTTGCCGCCGCCGGAGCGGGAAAAGCTCAAAAAAGTCGCGGAGGCGCTGGAAAAACGCCCCATGCTCAAGTTGACCATACATGGCCGGTTCGACCCCAAGCGCGACGGCGAGGCGCTGAGATCGCTACACGTGCGACAAGCCGTCGCGGAAAAACTGGATGTAGGTCTTAAACCTGGAGAAGATCCGGGGCCTCTGGCGTTCACCAATGCCAAGACCCAGCGCGCCTTGGAGGACCTCACGATCGAGCGTGGAGGCGCCAAGGCGCTGGAAGAGCTTCAGGCCGCTTACGAAAAGAAGACCGGAAGGAAACCGCAGCGAGTTAGCAGAGTGTTGGCTCTTTTAGGGCGGGGTAGCGAGGACCAGGATTTCTATGAACGCCTGTTCGAACATTTGGTCAGTACCGCCGCTCCCTTGGCGACATCCGAGCTCGAAGCCTTGGGAGACCGCCGGGCCAAAGCGATCCAGCAAGAGTTGATCGGCCTGCCCGGCGTCGATCGCACTCACATCGGCGCCGGAAAGGTCGAATCCACGTCGGACAACATCGACGGAAAGGTTCCGTCCCGGCTCGAACTGGGTGCGGTGGGCGGCTAAGGATTTCGCCGCCAATAACATCACATTCTCCTTGAAAACGATTGTAGGGCGGGTTAGGCGCGCATCGCACCGAATCTGGAAAGTTCCTGTGGTGTTTCCGCGCGCCGTAACCCACCAGGCAAGGCCGAGGAACCGGTGGGTTACGGCGCGTAGAGAGTCCTGCGGGCACGGAATGGCTCCGTGCGATGCGCGCCTAACCCACCCTACACCAGAAACACGAATCGGAACATTGTTTTCGGCCATATCTTAAGCGAAGGCCGGGCCGGAGGCGCGGAACGAAAATAACTGATGCGGCGCCTCAGAGACTGTTATGAATCGTCGTAGACGCTATCGCCGCATGTCCCGTGGCGACGCTGATCTGGTTGAGGGCACTGACGACGTCGCCCGCCGCGTATAAGCCCGGCACCGACGTCCGGAGATGATCGTCGACGATGAGATGACCTTCCGGGTCGCACTGTGCTCCGATTTGAATCGCCAGATCCGATCGGATAGCTGCCCCCAATGCGGAATACAAGGCATCGAAATAATGGGTTTGGCCGCTCTCCATTCGTATCGCCCCGATTTTCCCTTGCTCGAAGTAAACTTCGTCTATCGGCTCTTCGATCACTCGAATCCGGGCCTGACGTAAAGTTTCTCGGTCGTCATCGGTCAGCGCCATGTCCTTTCCGAGAGTCAGCAGGGTTAGGTCGGCGGTATAGCACCTTAAAAAGAGCGCCTCGCTGAGTCCCCCTTTTCCGGAACCGATCACCGCCACTTTTTTGTCAATGACTTCGTAGCCGTCGCAGATCGGGCAATGCCTGATGTATCCGCATCGGATTGCATCTTTCAAGTTCGGCAGAACCGGCTCGATATCGAGCACGCCTGTCGCCAGCAATACCGTCCGAGCTATGAGCCGGTCGTCTCCGCGCGTTGCTATAAAACCGTCGTCGACCTTTTCGATGCGAGTAACCACACCGGGAACGATGCTCGCGCCGTACCGCAAGGCCTGGGCGCGACACCGCGCCAGCAAGTCGCTCCCGGAAATTCCATCCGGGAAGCCGGGATAATTGTGCGAGACCGGAATAAGCGATGCCCGGCTGGCACCCGCGTCTACGGCTTTGATCTTGCGGCGGAAACGAGCGAGATAGATAGCAGCCGTCAGACCGGCTGGTCCCGCCCCCACGATCAGGCAATCGAGTCTCGTGCCGTTCATATCGCCCCTCCTTGTTCCGTACCGGCCGATGGCCCGCGTCCCCGATTGTGAGACCTCGAATTGAACAGGGCCGTTCCTTAGATTTATTTAATCGCCTTGTCCCGCCCAGTTCCTTAAACGCGTCGCATCCAGCACCTCCACCGTCTTGCCGTGGACCTGGATCATTCCGGCCTGCACCAGTTGTTGCAGGATGCGGGAAAAGGTCTCCGGGCGTACCGAAAGCCGAGAAGCCAGCACCTGCTTCGGCGTTTCCCACTGCACGGCGTAACTCGCACAGTTCCGGTCAGGCGCGGAACGGAGCAGGTGTTGGGCAACGCGCATCGTGGCGTTCTGCAGCGTCAATTCATCGATTTCCTGCAACAGTTGGTGCAGACGCTGGCTCATCCGGCCCAGTAATCGAAAGCAGACGGCGGGCGAGGTCTGCAATACGGTTCGGAACATCTTCATGTCGAACCCCCACAGCTCGCTGGGAACAATCGCGCGAGCACTGACCGGATAAAGATTGCCCTCCATGAACATCACCGCCTCGGCGAAAGACTGGCGGGGCTGAATGAGTTCGATGACCTTTTCCTCGCCCGCCGCCGAGAGCCGGGAAAGCTGGATCGCCCCCGTTTCCAAGATAAAGAAGCGGTTGGCCCGCTGGCCATGGCTGAAAAGCTCGTCTCCCGGCTCCAGTCGAACGACGGAAGCCGCGGCGATCACTTGCGTCAATTGAGGTTCTTCCAACTCGGCGAACAGCAGATGCTTGTACAGCCAATCGGGTACAGGTTTCTTCATAATATCTCCTGCGGGAACACGCTTGATCTACATCAAGGAGAAACGAACGGCCGGCCACTATGGTGTTCACCGTCCGAGTCGCTTTGACTGTCCATGCAAAGGAAAACACCATGTTTTGTTATCAATGCGAACAAACCACCCGCACCGATTCCGGCAACGGCTGTGCCAGCGCCAAAGGGGTCTGCGGCAAAGATCAAGTAACCGCCGATCTACAGGACCTTTTGGTTTACGGCGTGAAAGGTATCGCCCAGTATGCCCGCCGCGCCCGTGCTCTCGGGATCTCCGACCCCGAGGCGGACGGGTTCATACTCTATGCCATGTTCACTACCCTGACCAACGTCAACTTCAATCCCGCCCGTTTTATTGCCCTTATCCAAGAGGCCGCCCGCCTGCGCGACCGAATCAAGATGCGCTATGAAGAGGCGGCACGGCGTCAAGGCGCTGCGCCGGAGGCTTTGGATGGGCCCGCTGCTTGGCAGCCGGTGGAGGACATGGAAGGTTTGTTGGTGCAAGCCGCGTCGGCCGCCATAATCGCCGGCCGTGAACAAGTGGGCGATGATATCGTTGGCTTCAGGGCGATGATCCTCTACGGGCTGAAGGGCGTCGCTGCCTATGCCCATCATGCCCAGGTGCTGGGTTACGAAAGCGAGGATCTCTATGCGCGTTTCGAGGAATTGCTGGATTTTCTCGCCGGCGAACCCACCGATGCCGAGGCACTCCTGAACCAGGCGCTGGCCGTCGGTCAATTGAATTTAAAAGCGCTGGAACTCTTGGACGCCGCCAATACCGGCAGCTTCGGCCACCAGGAGCCGGCCAGCGTGCGGATGACGCCGATCAAAGGCAAGGCGATTCTGGTCAGCGGTCACGACCTGAAGGATTTGGCGGCGCTACTGGAGCAGACTCAGGGCAAAGGCATCAACGTCTACACCCATGGCGAACTGCTGCCGGCCCACGCCTATCCCAAACTGCGCGCCTATCCCCACCTGGTCGGCAATTACGGCGGCGCCTGGCAGGACCAAACCCGCGAATTCGCCGAGTTCCCGGGCCCGATTCTGATGACGTCCAATTGCCTGGTCGAACCTCACCCCCGCTACCGGCAGCGCATCTTCACCGCTGGACCGGTGGGCTGGCCCGGCGTGCGCCACATCGCCAACGGCGACTTCTCGGCGGTCATCCAAGCGGCGCTGGCCTTCCCCGGCTTTCAGGAAGACGCGCCGGAACAAACCGTCACCGTGGGATTTGGCCGCAACACGGTACTGGGAGTCGCCGATCAGGTCATCGATGCCGTCAAGAGCGGCGCCATCCGCCACTTCTTCCTGATCGGCGGATGTGACGGCGCGGCGCCGGGGCGCAATTACTACACCGATCTGGCGGACCGCGCGCCAGAGGACAGCGTCATCCTAACTCTGGGCTGCGGCAAATACCGCTTCAACCGGCACGAATTCGGCACCATCGGCGGCATTCCGCGCCTCCTGGATATCGGTCAGTGCAACGATGCCTATTCCGCCATTCAGATCGCCAGCGCCCTGGCCGAGGCGTTCGAATGCGGCGTGAACGACCTGCCGCTATCGCTCATGGTCTCCTGGTTCGAACAGAAAGCGGTGGCCGTACTGTTGACCCTGCTTTCCCTCGGCATTCGCGGCATCCGCCTCGGACCGAGCTTACCCGCTTTCCTGACCCCAGCGCTCCTGGAACAGCTCTCCGTACGCTTCGATCTGAGGCCGGCCACCACCGCCGAGGCCGACCTCGAGGCGGCGCTCGGCCGGGCGGCCTGAAACGGCATCGATGGGAGCGGGCTTTAGATCGCGACAAAATCCCCGACTAGCCCGCGGATCGATCGCGGTCTGAAGACTGCTCCCACCTAGAGCTTTCTTTTGGAGAACCTATGACCAACCATGCCATAACGCTCACCACCCGTGACGGCCAACAGGTTCATTTCACCTGCGAGACCGAACAGAATCTCCTCGTTGCCGCCGAGCAGGAGGGAATCGTACTACCGTCTCTGTGTCGGGACGGCGGATGCGGCGCGTGCCTCTGCATCTGTGTCGAAGGCGATTACCGTTTGGGCAGTTATAATCCCCAGGCACTGCCTCCGGACGCCGCAGCGCGCGGCGACTTGCTGCTCTGCCGGGCCCATCCACAAAGCGACCTCTCGCTTGAAGCGCCTTACGATTTCGACCGCATCCGCTTCGAAGTGCTAGCGGGCCGCGCCGCCGAAATCATCGACTTGATGCCCATCGCCGAACGCACTATCCGCTTGATGCTGCGGCTGCAACCGGACAGCAGCGGCGGGCAGGCTGCGGAATTCGAACCGGGCCAGTACATGAGCCTGGAAATTCCGAACTTAGGTATAAGCCGTGCCTACTCCATCGCCAATACGCCCAACTGGACCGGAGAACTGGAATTTCTGATCCGGCTGCAACCGGGCGGACGGTTCTCCACATATCTGGAGCGGGAGGCGAAAATCGGCCAGCGAATTGATGTATGCGGCCCCAGCGGCCATTTCGTCTTGCAGGCGCAAAGCCTACGACCCCGTTATTTTGTCGGGGGCGGCACCGGCTTGGCACCCATGCTCTCCATGCTGCGCCATATGGCCGAATTGGAGGAACCGCAACCGGTGCACCTTTATTTCGGTGTCAATCACGAAGCCGAATTGTTTTACCTCGACGAGCTTCGGAGCCTCACTCAAATCCTGCCCCACCTGAAGATTGATCTGTGCGTGTGGCGCGCGGGGGCTTCGTGGGACGGATTTCACGGCACTCCTGTGCAAGCCTTGCAACGCGACCTGGAGCAAGGCGGCCCTGCGCCTGATCTCTACCTGTGCGGTCCGCCCGCGCTGATCGATGCCGCGACGGAAACGGCGCGTTCCTTCGGGATTGCCGATGGACATATCTTCAGCGAACGGTTTTTGCCTTCGACCTAAAGCACCCGTTCATCGGCAAACAAGTATTTCGGCCAATGATACGAGAAGATACCTATTACCCGCTGCGCGGGGCGAGTCTAAATTACGGGGCAAAAGGGAAGTAGCGAGACTGGGTCAGGATGCACCCGTATATATGCCGCTCGGCGCGGCACGGATATTTTTGGCAACGTTCGTTTCCGGAAAAATCATCGCGCCATCACTATGGGCGTGACGATTTAACGCGTCCGTTGACCAGGCCGCTTGGACCACAACCGGGCGCCGGTCAAGTCCTGGCGTCGGTCAGCACCCGCTCGATTTCTTCCGAGCGGTCCACTTTATACCGGCTACGGGCCGATTGGGGCTGGACGGAAAAGCGTCCGAGCTTCGGCGATTGCTGTGCGCCCAATCTCTCCCTCGTTTCCCGGCTAACAAATCAAACAAACGGCCCAAACGGCTACGATTGTGCCCGCTTCCGGATATCAACGTGCCGCATAGCCATCTCTCCTTCGAACTCCCTTAACCAGTGCCACTGAATCATCTCACAGGGATGTATTAGATGCTCCACGATTCCCATTCGAGTACTGACGTTCCGCGTTTTCTTCAACGTCCAATTTTCTTTCTGCTGCACTATATCGCCAAGCGCCCATGGCATTTTGCCGGTCTATTGGCATTGGTGATGGCGGCGGCGGCTTGTGCGATCGCCGTACAGATCGGCATGAAACTCCTCGTGGACGCGATGGCCGATCCCGGCCGAAGCCGATTCGCCGTGTGGACACCGCTCGGATTGTTCATTGCACTCGTAGCCGTTGAGAACGTGTTCTGGCGTCTCGGTGGCTGGCTGGGCTGCCGAACCGTGGTGGGCGTCGGCGTAGATGTACGCTTGGATCTTTTCGATCACCTTTCCGGCCATCCGATGCATTACTTCAACGACCACATGGTGGGTTCCCTCGGCAACCGTGTCACCGAAACCGCTGGCGCCACGGGAGCCTTGATCAGCATCTTCGCCTGGGACATCGTGCCGCCCTGCACCGATTTTCTCGGTGCCGTGATCGTACTTGCCACGGTCGACTGGCGCATGGGCGCGGTGCTCACCGCCTTTGTCGCGGTAGTAGCGGGTGGCGTGGTTCTATTCGGACAGAAGGGACGGCCGTATCACCGAGCTTTCGCTGAGCAGGCCGCACGAGTCGGCGGCGAACTGGTCGACGTGGTCACCAATATTTGGGCCGTGAAAGCCTTCGCGGCACGCTCTCGGGAGAAGACCCGGCTGGCCGAAAAGTTTGCCGTGGAAGCGAATGCGCAGCGCCGGAGTTGGATGTATCTCGAGAAGACCCGGGTGCTTCACGATCTGCTCCTGTGGATCATGGCCGGATCGATGCTGGCCTGGGCGATTTACCTTTGGAGCGAGAGCCGGATCACGCCCGGCGACGTGGTGCTGGTAAGCGCCCTCACCTTCCGCATTTTGCACGGTTCGCGGGATTTGGCCTTCGCATTGGTCGGCACGACCCAGCATCTGGGCCTCATCGCCGAGACCTTGCGCGACGTGGGCCAGGCTCACGCGGTAGCGGATGCTCCCGATTCAAGCCCATTCATTGCCTTGGGCGGATCAATCGATTTCGAGAACGTGACCTTCGCGTATGCGGACGGTAATCGAGTATTCCGTGATTTTTCCGTGCATATCCCGGCGGGCCAACGGATTGGCATCGTTGGGCCGTCCGGCGCCGGAAAGTCCACGCTGGTTGGCCTGGTACAGCGTTTGGACGATGTGCAGAAGGGGCGCATCCTGATCGACGGCCAGTGCATCACTTGTGTGACGCAAGATACCCTGCGTGCGGCGATCGCCGTGGTGCCGCAGGAAATCTCGCTATTCCACCGGTCGATAATGGAAAACATCCGGTACGGCCGTCCCGAGTCATCCGACGAGGAGGTAATTTCAGCAGCGCGCAGCGCCTACTGCGACGACTTTATTCAAAGCTTACCGGAAGGCTACGGCACACTGGTCGGCGAACGAGGCGTGAAGCTGTCCGGCGGTCAACGCCAGCGTATCGGCATCGCCCGCGCCTTTCTCAAGAATGCCCCGATTATCATTCTGGACGAGGCTACATCCGCGCTGGATACGGAATGCGAACTCGAGGTTCAGCACGCGCTCAATAAGCTGATGCGTGGGCGCACGGTATTGGCCGTCGCGCACCGCCTGTCTACCTTGGCTTCGTTCGACCGTATCATCGTGCTGATCGAAGGATGTATCGTGGAGGACGGCCATCCGGCTGAACTCCGGCGCAAGCGGGGCATCTTCGACACCATGTGGCGGCTCCAGACGGAAGGCTCCCCCATCGACGACGTTATCGGTCAAAGTCTCCGAGCCTGATAAAAGCGGGCGATCAAATGTCCAGAAGTCTTTTAGGCGGCATGGTTAAAGGGCAGCTTTGACCTCATGTCCCTTTGCCCGTCGTAATAAAAGCCCTTCCTTCACTAGCGCCGTTTCAAAGTCCGAAAAATCTCGAAAAGATCCACCCGCCTCTGCCCAGAGTTCCTGTAATCGTGCCAGCGCCCGCTCGTTCTCGCCTGACTCATCGGGTAGAAAACTCAGCGATTTGGCGGCGTCGATAGCAAGATCGGACAGTTTCGGCGCCGCCTTAGGCCATATTTCACGTAATTCCCGCAAAAAGATATTGACTGTCGTCGGCCCTATGCCTTTCGCTAACGTGCCTAGCTTCTTTTCGAGGTCCTCGGCAGACTCAGCCTCCGAATGCAGCGTGCCGAGGCTTCCCTGATAGTGCTCGAGCAGGGACCGGGACATATCCAACAACTTCGTGGCGGTTTTAAAATCATAACGGGCATAGCCACCCGCATCCAGTACCGCCACTAACCCGTTCCAACCACACTCGACAATGGCTTCGGGCGTTGTCAGCTTCTTTTCGGCAAAAGCCCGGTAAGTGCGTGCCGCAAGCTGTCCGGAGATTCGCGCTCCGAATAAAACGGCTGCAAGAAACCATTTAAAGAGTTCGCCCTCGTCTCCTTCGGAAACATCGATCTCTAATTCGGCCGAGAAGCGGCCGCCACGAGCAGTGACCAAAGCGGCGGGAGACGAATATCCGACTTCCGTTTGCCCCAATTTGGACATATCCCTACCAGCCTCGCTATACACGGCTTGCACAATCCTGTAGCGCCAGATACAAGCCTTGGACGACCTCCGCAAAGTGGCCGTAATGGAGCTTCTCAGGCAGGTCTCCGGCGGTGTGGTACCAGGGATTTCGGTAAAAAGCGGTGTCCGTTACCATGATCGCCGAATAGCCCTGCCGCCAAAAGGAAAAATGGTCGCTTAGCGCGACACCCGGCAAGAAAAGTGGAGCCGCAAGATGCTCGAGCGGAAATTCCGAATGCCGGCGAAACGCATCCACGAGGCGCTGCAAGCTGCTCCGCGAATCTCGGTTGGATACGAATGCAATGAAATTGGCGCGATCGGGATAGATGTACTTGAGCAGGGCCGGATATCGTTGGCTATTGGGCGTATCGTAATAGCAACCCAGCATCTCCAGCGAAACCATGAAGCGGATTTGGTCGCCGCGCTGCTTGGCGGTTTTGGCGTAAATCAAGCTGCCCATGTGCCGTCCCGCGAAGAATGGCGGTTCCTCGTTCACAAACGATACGAATCGTATAGTCCGGGCACAATCGCTTTTCGAAAACAGACGGGCTAGCTCGATCAGCGCCGCCACGCCGCTGGCGTTATCGTCCGCACCGGGACTCCCGAATACGGTATCGTAGTGAGCGCCGACCAGAATCATATCGTCCGGAAAGCGGCTTCCATACCGTGTTGCCTCGAGATTGGCGCAATCTATTCCTTCCACGGTATACGGCAGACGGTTTACCGAATAACCCTGACCTTCCCATTGCTGCGCAATATACTGTTCCGCTGCATGCAATGCCGCCGGCAACATCACGTTTCGCTCACCTATTTGATCGGCCAGAGCGTAAACGTGCGTTTTCAATCCATCGGACACCTTTTCCATCGCTTGAGCTCTCGACTCGTGCAGAGGTCCCTTTGAACGCTTCTCCAATTTCGATCAGAGAGCATCCAGGAAAGTTGCCGGACTGCTTTTCGGATTGGGTTCGACTATCGGCTACTTGGCGAACAAGTCTCGGCTTCCGCTTGGATAATTCGGATGTCTGAAGCGATCAATCACGCAAACCCGGCATCTGAGCACAGTTGGTCTTGATATTTAAGCCATGCCATGGCCCGTGGGGGTTAAGGCTTGGGTCCACAAGACGACGACAGGTGTCTCGAAAAAAATAAAGCCGCTCACGCGGCCTTATTTTTAGTTGGGTTAAGTCCTTTCAAGGCCGTTCGTCAACGGCACCTTCTTTCTCCGGCAGGAGCAAATCCGCACGGCTGACGCCCAACGCCATCGCCACAGGGCACGCCACCAGCACAGAGGAATAGATGCCGAAGACGATACCGATGGTCAAAGCCAAGGAGAAATTGTGTAACACTTCGCCGCCGAAGAAAAACATCGCCAGCACCATCAACTGGGTCATCGAATGCGTAATGATTGTGCGGGACATGGTCGCGGTTATAGCGTTATCGATGACCTCCGACACGCTCGCCCGACGCATTTTGCGAAAATTTTCCCGGACTCGGTCGAACACTACCACCGATTCGTTCACCGAATACCCCAGAATGGCCAGGACGCCGGCAAGAACGCTTAGAGTGAACTCCCATTGGAAAAAAGCGAACATGCCGAGAATGATGACGATATCGTGCATGTTGGCGATGATGGCGGCTACCGCGAAACGCCATGTAAAACGCAAAGCTAGGTAGATCATAATGCCGGCGATCACCAGCATAAGCGCCAAACCGCCGCTCTCATACAGTTCCTGTCCCACCTGCGGTCCAACGAATTCGACACGGCGCAACTCGGCAGCGGAATCCTGAGCTTTTAGGGCTGAAAACACCTGTTCACTCAGCTTGGTACTGTTGGTTTCTCCCTTAAGCGGCACACGAATCAGCACATCCTTGGAAGTACCGAAACTTTGCACCGCGACCTCGGCTACCTCCTCAGCTTCCAGCGTTTTTCGTATCGCATCGAGGTTGGCGGGCTGCGGATAACTAACCTCTATTAGCATCCCGCCGGTGAAATCGATGCCTAGATTAAGGCCCTTGAAGCCAAGAGCGAGGATGGCAAAGATGAACGTGACCAAGGAAATGGTAGTTGTTAGCTTCCCGTACTTCATGAACGGGATATCATGCTTAATCTTGAAAAATTCCATGGATACTGCCCTCAGACTGCAAGTTTGGCCAATTTGCGCTGTCGGCCATAGGTGAGGTTGGCGAGCGCCCGCGATACCACAACGGCACTGAACATGGAAGTCAGGATGCCGATGCACAACACGGCTGCGAAGCCACGTACCGGCCCCGCCCCCAATATGAACAGCGAGATACCCGCGACGAAAGTGGTGACGTTGGAGTCGAGAATGGTGGCGAAAGCCCGATCATAGCCAGCATAAATGGCTGCTTGGGGCGTGACGCCGGCCCTGAGTTCTTCGCGAATGCGCTCATTGATGAGCACGTTGGCGTCGATGGCCATACCGACCGTTAGGGCGATACCGGCCAGCCCGGGAAGAGTCAAGGTCGCCTGCATGAGGGATAATACAGCCACCAGCAAGAGCACGTTCACGCTCAGCGCCAAGATGGAAAAGACTCCGAACACACGGTAATACATGATCATAAACACGGCGATGGCGATGAAACCGTAGCCGTTGGACTTGACCCCTCTCTCGATGTTCTCTTGGCCTAGGCTCGGACCGACTGTGCGTTCTTCGACGATATCGACCGGCGCGGCCAGAGCCCCGGCCCGCAACAGCAACGCAAGATTACGGGCTTCTTCCGTGCTATCTAAACCGGTAATTTGGAAGCGCTTGCTAAACCGGTCTCGGATGGTCGCGACGTTGATGACTTCTTCGACCGTTTTCTTGGTGACCACTTTCTGGCCGTTGACGTCCCTGGTTTCCGTCTTGTTTTCGATATACACGACCGCCATCGGCTTGCCGATGTTCTCGCGGGTGATATCGGCCATTTTGCGTGCGCCTATGCCGTTCAACGTAACGAACACGGCCGCCGAACCGGATTGGGAATCGAGCCCCGAAGAGGCGTCGACGATCTGGTCTCCAGTCACGATGATCTTGCGCTGCAGCAAGATGGGCTTGCCGCTTCGATCCCGGTAGAGCTTCGCGCCCAGCGGCGTTTTGCCTTCTTCCAAGCCCTGAACACTATGCTCGGTATCCACCAAGCGAAATTCTAGCGTCGCGGTTGCGCCAAGAATCTCCTTGGCGCGGGCGGTATCCTGAACACCGGGCAACTGGACCACGATACGGTCTTCACCCTGCTGCTGAATGACCGGTTCGGCGACGCCCAATTCGTTTATGCGATTACGCAAGGTCGTGATGTTCTGCGCCACCGCCAGACGACGGATCTCCCGACGTTCGGACTCCGACAACTTGGCCCGCACCACATTTTGATCCTCGTTAAGCTCCAAGCCGCGAAGTTCCCGCCGCATGACGTCCATCGCTTGGGCCAGCGTTTGCCCATCCTGGAACTTCACTTCAATGAACTGATTGTCCCGATCGACAGACAGATAACGAATCTTGCTTTCCCGTAACAGCGAACGGATATCCTCGGCATAACGCTCTTCCGCTTGACGGACGGCCGCGTCCATATCCACCTGCATCAAAAAGTGCACGCCGCCCCGCAAGTCCAACCCCAGATACATGGGCCGCGCATTGATCGCCCTAAGCCAACCCGGTGTGGAAGGCGCCAGGTTAAGCGCTACCGTGTAGTTATCTCCCAAAGATCCGGTGAGCAAATCGGCTGCTTTGAGTTGGGTATCGGTTTCAGTAAAACGCACCAGAAGCCGCTTCTCTGACAACTCTAGCGACTTCGGTTTCATCCCCGCGTCGGCCAGCAGTTTTTCGACTTGGACGCGAGTGGCTTGATCCAGCTTAGCGCTCCGCAAGGGCGAAAGCTGCACGGATGGATCCTCGCCAAAAAAATTGGGCAGCGAGTAAATCGTCGCCAGCGCCAATACGGCAATAATCAGAAGGTTTTTCCAAAGTGGAAAGCGGTTTCGCATGGTAGCTGCCTATGAGGCGCGATGCTCGGTAATCGCATCCGCCGGTGAATTTATTGCTTAGCCTTTTATTTTTCGGCTCTCTTCTTAGCCTTATAAGTACCCTTCGGCATCAGCGATGCAATGGCGTGGCGTTGAACGTAGACGTAAACGTTATCGGCCACTTCCAACTGAACGAAGTTATCGTCCAAATCCGCTACCTTGCCCAATAGCCCGCCGTTAGTCACTATTTCGCTACCCTTGGTTAGCGCCTGGATCATCTTTTTTTGCTCTTTCGCCCGCCGTTGTTGGGGTAGGACAAATAAGAAAAAGAAAATCAGCAAAATAGCCAGCGGTAAAATGAGGCCAGCCAGTCCCGGCTCTTGCTGGGCCGGCGCGGCTTGAGCAAATGCATCGGAAATGAAGAAATTCATATTTGGTCCTTGCTATCTTTTTTTAAAACGCAGCATTATTACACAAAACATCGCCTTTTCCTCGTTGCGCATAAAACCTGGCGACGAATTCACCAAGCATGCTTTCCTCGATTGCACGCCTAAGATCAGCCATAAGCTCCTGGTAATAGTAAAGGTTGTGAATCGTATTCAACCGAGATCCGAGAATTTCGCCGCACTTGTCTAAGTGACGCAGATAAGACCTGCTGAAATTCCGGCAGGTATAGCAACGACATTCGTCGTCGAGTGGGCGGGTATCGTTCCGATAGCGACTGTTGCGGATGCGGATTGCACCATGACGCGTGAACAGATGGCCGTTGCGGGCGTTGCGGGTCGGCAGAACGCAATCGAACATGTCGATGCCGAGCCGCACGGCCTCGACGATGTCCTCCGGAGTACCGACTCCCATCAGGTAACGAGGTTTGTCGGAAGGCATGTTCGGCAGCAGCGAATCCAAGATGCGCGCCCGATCGTCCTTCGGCTCGCCCACGGAAAGACCACCGATGGCATACCCATCGAACCCGACGCTCTTCAGCCCCTCTATCGATTCGAGCCGGAGTTCTTCATAGACGCCGCCTTGCACTATACCGAACAAAGCCGATGAGTTACCGGCATGCGCTTGCTTGCTCCGCTCGGCCCAGCGCAACGACATGCGCATAGAGTCGGCGGCCTGTTCGTAACTGACGGGATAGGGGGTGCACTCGTCGAAGATCATCACGATATCGGAACCCAGCGCCCTTTGAACCGCCATCGATTCTTCCGGACCCAGAAACGTGACGCTACCGTCCACCGGAGAGCGAAACTGAACACCGGCCTCGGTGATCTTGCGCATAGCCCCTAAGCTGAACACTTGGAAACCGCCGGAGTCTGTCAGGATCGGGCGCTCCCAATGCATGAAATCATGCAAATCGCCGTGGCTTCGGATGACTTCAGTGCCCGGGCGGAGCATCAGGTGAAAGGTATTCCCCAAAATGATCTCTGCACCGAGCTCCTTAAGCTCTTCAGGCGTCATGGCCTTGACAGTGCCATAGGTGCCGACGGGCATGAATGCCGGAGTCTGTACCCTTCCGCGTGGAAAGAGAAGCTCGCCCCGTCGCGCCTTGCCGTCAGTTCTGCTTACATTAAACTCCATCGGATTTTCAGGCGCCCAAAAACGAAAGCGGCCTGGCTATATACATAGGCAGGCCGTCTCGAATCAACATAATTGGTGCCGATGGTCGGACTTGAACCGACACGACTTGCGTCACCACCCCCTCAAGATGGCGTGTCTACCAATTCCACCACATCGGCTAAACATGGTCTAACAAGGTTAGCTATTTCGTTTGCTCTGACGGCTGAGGCGTATCGCCACTCTCGGGCACATCAGCCTTGTCAGTTGCAGGCGGCTCTTCCACTACCGGGGGAAGATCGCGTTGAGACTGGTCCACACCGGGGCCGTCAATGATATCAACTGGCTTATTATCTTGTTTATCCGCCAAGTATGCAAGACTCAAACTGGTCACAAAAAACAGAGTAGCAAGTACCGCCGTCGAACGAGACAAGAACGACGCCGCGCCCCGCGCACCGAACAAGCTGTTAGACGCGCCACCGCCAAAGCCGGCTCCAGCATCGGCACCACGGCCTTGCTGAAGAAGCACCAATCCGATGACCGCCAAAGCGACCACGACGTGAATAATTGTCAATGCCTGATACATAAAACTTCACCTAAACCGAATGGCATATCGAGAGAAAGGACTCAGCGTCCAAGGACGCTTCGCCAATTAATCCGCCGTCCACGTCGGGCATACCGAACAGGGTACGGGCATTTTCGGGCTTAACGCTACCGCCATAAAGAATCCGAAGCGAAGCCGATATTTCCGGCTCCCGCTCCGAGATCTTCCGCCGGAGATACTCGTGTATCTCTTGCACTTGCTCAGTCGTCGCGGTTCGCCCGGTCCCGACGGCCCAAACGGGCTCGTAAGCGATTACCGCATTTGCCAGCGATTCGACGCCGGCCAAGTCAAACACCGCCGCCAATTGCCCGTCGATTACGGCGAATGTATCACCCTGCTCGCGCTGATCCAGAGTCTCGCCCACGCACAAAATCGGCGTGAGGCCATGATCGAGCGCTTTTTTATAGCGGGCAGCCACCAACTGGTTCGACTCCCCGTACAGCAATCGTCGCTCGGAATGCCCAACGATAGCCAGGTCGCACCCGAACTCACGCAACATGGGCGCGGAGATTTCACCCGTGAAAGCTCCTTCGTCCTCATCAGCTACGTTTTGTGCGCCCAGCAAAATCGATTTGCTTTCCAGCAGCTCGGCTGCCTCGGGTATGAATACGAAAGGCGCACATACACCCACCTCTGCTGAATCGGTTTCCGAAACGCCGGAAAGGATGTCCGCCAGCAATGCTTTTCTACTTTCGCGCGTACCGTTCATCTTCCAGTTTCCGACGACCAGAGGACGACGAACCATTTAGGGCTCCTTGTTGTAAAACCATAGAAGCTTAATGATTCAGAGCCAGCTTTTCAAGCTGAAAGGACTCTCAGCCCCGCAATCTACCGTTCTTGAGTAAAAAAGAGCTTGCTGATGCCGGCACGACGGAAGATTGGCTTAGATCACGCTATGGTCTGCATTGAATCGAACTATCAACTCCCTGTCTTGCATAACTCTCCACGCCAACTGGGCCTATCTTGACCATGTGAGTTGACGTAATCAGCGACAAAGCGTTTATCTCGTTAACTTAAACACGAATATCGACTCAGCTTTCTACAGGTGCTGTCCACCTGTTGTCGGATAGCTCTTAAGGAAGCTCTGATTAAGTCCTTCGACAGGCTCAGGACGAACGGTAACGTATTGATTCCGTTCGTGGTGAGCTTGTCGAACCATGAACGGAATCGACTTGTTCAGAGTTTCCTTAAAGACGCGCAATATGAGCCACCTGAAGGCGCAAAGATTTCAGGCTTTAGCAACCGGCCCAGAATTTCCCCCACAGAAAATCGTTATTCACTCGATGAAACTCTCTACTAGTTCTGTAAATCGAAAGCCTAAGGTAACATGCCGCGATACTCGAACGCTGTCGTGCAATGGACGTGGATGACAGATATTTCTCCGTTTTTTAAACGGTTTCCAAGCACAGCGTTAATGCTTTAGCTTTTTACCCTGCAAGGCGTAATTTTATGCTCAAGAATACGACTGGATGGAGCCGAGGCATGACCAGACCAATTGGGCAGCGTTACGAACCCGCTCTTGCCAGCCCCCAGATCACCCACCTGATTTGAAACATTGTTCAGCTGCACTTCAAAAGTAGAAGCAGCCGGGGACATCCTGTGTCCAACTTGGAAAAAGCCTCTCCTCCCGAGCGACCGAAATCATCTTTTTCTACTCGGCGCGATCGGGTTGCAAATCTAAATCTGAGGCCAATCCGACCGGATGCACTCACTGATGCTCATTCTTGCTCGATAAGGCTCAGCAATCGGCGAATAACATGCCAGATACGACTATATTCATTTCGCACATGAAGGGAGAATCCGCGCACCAATTAGCGAAACTCGAAATGGAAGCCGTCTTAACCTGCTTACAATTTTTTCGCATCGGCGACGGAGAGAGTTCATGAATTCCGCTACCCTGGCCCCATCTCAATCGAGAGAGCAAAGAAGCCTGGTAATCGCCGCCTTAGGTGTAGTGTTCGGCGATATCGGCACCAGTCCGCTCTATACGATAAAAGAATGCTTTAGCGGCGCTCACGCTCTGGAGCCGACACCAGAGAATATCCTGGGCATCCTGTCCCTGATCTTTTGGTCCGTTCTAATCATTATTTCGCTCAAGTACGTCACCTTCATCATGAAGGCGGACAACAAAGGCGAAGGCGGCATCATGGCGCTGATATCGCTGATCCAGCAAAAGGCGGCTATCGACAACCGCTTTCGATTTCTGCTGATTGGATTAGGCCTCATCGGGGCTTCGCTATTTTACGGTGACGGCATGATCACACCGGCCATCTCCGTGTTGAGCGCGGTGGAGGGGCTTGAAGTTTTTCAGCCGGAGTTGCATGTCTACGTTATTCCTATTGCACTGGCTATTTTGATAGGCCTGTTCGCCTTTCAGCGAAGAGGAACAGCCAATGTCGGTGCCCTATTCGGCCCAATTATGCTTGTCTGGTTCGGTAGTCTTGCTATTTTTGGCACGCTTAGCTTAATAAAGACTCCCGAGGTGCTAGCGGCCGTAAATCCGATACACGCCATTCATTTCTTCGCAACCCACGGCTGGCCTTCCTTCTTGGTCTTAGGAGCCGTGGTATTGGCCGTAACCGGCGGAGAAGCTCTATATGCGGACATGGGTCATTTCGGCCGGGACCCGATCCGCAAAGCATGGTTCCTGCTTGTCCTACCATCATTGATGCTCAACTACTTCGGCCAGGGAGCCCTTTTGATTCAGACCCCGACCGCGGTTCAAAACCCGTTCTATCTCCTGGTCCCCGGCGGCGCGCTAGCGTTCATGATCGGGTTAGCCACCGTAGCCACCATTGTCGCCTCCCAAGCCGTAATTTCCGGGGCGTTTTCGCTGACCGCGCAAGCCGTTCAGCTGGGTTTTTGCCCGAGACTCGGGATTCAATATACCTCCGAAGATGAAATGGGTCAGATCTATATCCCCTGGATTAATTGGGCTTTAATGCTAGGCATTGTCGGCTTGATACTCGGCTTCCAGTCCTCATCCAATTTGGCGGCCGCGTATGGCATCGCTGTTACCGGCACGATGGCCATAGATACGATCTTGGCTTTTGTGGTCGTCTATAGCTTGTGGAAGTGGAACCTGTTTGTAAGCGGTTTACTAGCTCTCGGCTTCCTGACCATAGACCTGGCGTTCCTAACCGCTAACGCCACGAAGATTTTTGAAGGAGGCTGGTTCCCGCTCGTCATTGGGCTAGCGGTGTTCACTTTATTGACGACATGGAAACGCGGCCGTAACCTACTTGCTGACAATTTGCGCGAGGATTCGGTCCCCGTTGATCGCTTTTTAGGCGAGATCGCAGAGAATCCTCCGGTGCGCGTGGCGGGCACCGCCGTATTCATGACCAGCAACCGCGAAGGAATCCCGCCCGCTTTATTGCACAACCTCAAACATAACAAGGTCTTGCATGAAACTACCGTACTGATGACGGTTACTACGGAGAATGTCCCGCGTGTAGTCCCGGAGAAACGCCGCGAGATCCGCGGCCTCGGCTCCGGTTTCTTTAGGATCAACCTACACTATGGATTTATGGAAACGCCAAACATCCCCCGAGTCCTGAAATCGTGCAGCCGCGATTTCGATATCGACATCTCCGACACAACATTCTTCCTCAACCGCGAAACAATAATCCCCGCCCCAAGACCGAGAATGGCCCTGTGGCGTCTGAAGCTTTTCATCGGCATGTCGCGTAACACCAGCAGCGCCGTGGGTTTCTTTCGGATTCCGCCTGATCGTGTCGTCGAACTGGGCGTACAGCTCATGCTGTAATTGCCCTTTAAACATTTTCTTGTTCCAAATTTAGGAGTTTTATGGACCTGCCCCTTTATTTAAAAGTAATTGTGCTTGGCCTTTTGGAAGGAGCCACCGAATTTCTTCCCGTTTCAAGTACAGGTCATTTGATCATCGCCAACGATCTATTGTCCTTCACGGGGGAACGAGCCAAGACGTTCGACATATTTATTCAGCTCGGAGCTATTTGCGCGATCGTCTGGCATTATCGGCGGCGTATCGGCCAAATGTCCGGAACGCTACTGTCAGATCCAGCCGCTTTGCGTTTTGCGATCAACATCTTGATCGGCTTCCTTCCGGCCGCTCTTCTCGGTCTTTTTCTTCACAAAACCATCAAAGCTCAGCTCTTCAACCCGATCACCGTGGCCGGAGCGCTGATCGTAGGCGGCTTCATCATATTGATGATTGAAAGTAGGCGCCGGCCTCATCGTGTCGAGAACGTTGATGACTTGACCTGGCATGTGGCACTCAAAGTGGGCTTTGCTCAAAGTCTCGCCTTATTCCCCGGCGTATCCCGAGCGGGCGCAACGATTATGGGCGGATTGCTAAGCGGCATGTCCCGATCCGTTGCGACGGAATTCTCGTTTTTCCTCGCCATTCCGACGATGTTCGCCGCGACGCTTTACGACCTGTACAAAAACCTGGACATCATGAGACCCGAGGATCTCGAGATACTGGCGACCGGCTTCGTTGCCGCTTTTTTCAGCGCTTGGCTGGTTATTCGAGCGCTGCTCGCCTTTGTCGCCCGGCACAGCTTCAAGGCGTTTGCCTGGTATCGAATCATGCTCGGCTCTTTAGTATTGACCTATTTTCTATCCAGCGCCGAACTCACCGTCCCGCTCTGATTAAAGATATCCCTGTCCGAGTCACGCGACCATATGCACTCCGAATTTCCCTTATCCGCGGACTTGATCTATTTAAACCATGCAGCCGTCGCGCCTTGGCCATTGCGGACAACCGAGGCTGTAAAACGATTCGCCGAGGAAAACGCCCGATACGGCGCCTTTCGTTATTTGGAATGGGCAAAGCAAGAAGACTTATTGCGGGAACAGTTACGGGAATTGCTCAATGCGCCATCCACGGACGATATCGCTTTAGTCAAGAACACTTCCGAAGCTATTTCACTCGTAGCTTTTGGTCTCGACTGGCAACCGGGCGACAATATTGTTTCCAGCAATGAGGAGTTCCCGTCGAATCGAATTCCCTGGCAAGCACTAGGCGATCTGGGAGTGGAATTTAGGGAGGCGGATCTAAATACCGCCACGACGCCTGAAGAAGCCTTGTTCAAGCTGGTCGACCGCCACACTAAGCTTATCACCGTCAGCTCTGTCCAATTCGCTTCGGGATTACGCCTAGATCTCGACAAAATCGGTCGATTCTGCCGCGATCACGGCATTTTATTCTGTGTCGATGCTATTCAAAGCTTAGGGGCGTTGCGTCTCGACGTACAAAAGTGCCAACCGGATTTCCTCATGGCGGATGGTCATAAATGGATGCTGGGGCCGGAGGGGCTTGGCGTGTTCTACACCTCGCCACGTGCAAGAAACTTGCTGAACCTCATGCAGTATGGCTGGCACATGATCGAGAAGGTCGGGGATTACGATACGAAATCTTGGCTTCCTGCCCGCACCGCTCGTCGTTTCGAATGCGGCAGTCCCAATATGCTGGGAATACACGCCCTTTCGGCCAGTCTCTCGCTAATACTTGAAATCGGCGTAGAAGCTATCGAAAGCTTACTCTTGGAACGGACCGCTTATTTGGTCGAGGCTATTGGAAACCAGCCGGATCTGGAACTACTCTCGTCTGGCATTGCGGAACGCCACTCCGGCATTGTGCTGTTCCGCCTCCGGTCTGTGTCAAACGAACGGCTTTATCAGCACCTAAAACAAAGTGGCGTTGTCTGTGCGTTACGGGGTGGGGGTATACGCTTCTCACCGCATTTCTACACTTCTCAAACCCTACTCGAGCGAGCGATTCATATTGCGTTACGGGCTTAGGGCCGAGCTACTGAAAACAACCTATAGAAATTGCTCGAACTGAGCTCTGCAACGCGGTCAAGAGAAATGCCCCTCAGATCAGCGATATATTGAGCTACATGCCTGACGTAAAAAGGATAATTGGGTTTTCCGCGAAACGGGATTGGCGCCAGATAAGGCGAATCGGTTTCGATTAGAAAACGATCTTCTGGAATCAGCTTGGCTACTTCGTGTATCGATCCGGCGTTCCGAAAAGTGACAATGCCGGAAAACGAGATCAAGAAGCCCAAGTCCAAAGCCTGCTGTGCCGTGTCCCAATCTTCGGTGAAACAATGGAACACACCGCCGACTTGATCCGCACGTTCTTCCATCAGCAACTTGATAGTGTCTTCCTTAGCTTCGCGAGTATGGATAATTAAAGGCTTGCCGGCAATCTTGGCAGCGCGGATATGACGCCGAAAGCGCTCCCTCTGCCAATCCAGACTCCCTGAACTCCGAAAGTAATCCAATCCAGTCTCCCCAATAGCGACTACTTTGTCATTCCCGGCCAGAGAGACCAGTTCTTCGACGCTCGGCTCTTTTCCGCTTTTTTCGTTAGGGTGGACACCAACCGATATCGAGACGTTATCGTATCCTTCTACCAACCGACGCATAGCGGGGTAGCTTTCGAGATCGATGGACACACACAGCATGTGCTGAACCTGCTGCATTTTCGCTTCTCTCATAAATGAAGCGAATTCATCCCCGAAAGGGGCTAAATCAATGCGATCAAGATGACAGTGGGAATCTATAAACATAATAGAAGACTATGCCCCTGTGAAATGGGCCGAGCATTAAATCAATTGAGTTTAGCTATTTGCTATATCTCTAAACACCTATAAAAGCTGATCGAGACCCGAGTTAGTTTACACCTTAGAACAAGATCGATTGCTCGCCTGAAAATCGGATGCGATCAATTCAAACACCCACCACGAGTCCGGTCAGTTGACCTTCAGAAACTATCGAGAACCATTGAGCTAAACGATTCGCAAGCGGCACGACAGTTGAAACACGGAGCCTTCGAGGCAATCTGAGGTTTAGATCCAATTGCATCTTTTAGCTCTTGGCACACAGTTTGTTCGAATACTTGAGGGCGCATTTTAATTTCGCGACATAATGCGTCCCAAATAAAAAGCCCCCCTTCGGATGAGGAAGGGGGGCTTTAGGGGCCGACCGTCGGTCGCGAATCCTGGGGGAGCCTTAGGCTCCCTTCGGGATTACATGAAGGACGGGATCAGCGGGGCGTCGACTTGAACCACTTGACGGCTGCCAGCAGCGTCGAAGAAGAACAAGAGACCCGCGAAGCGGCTGTCCGGATCGTAGATGATGTCGGACAGACGGTAGACTTCCCACGCCGCATCGCTGGCGGTGACGTCGACCGTGCGGGTTTCGCCCGGCTGGATGGCGCTGTTGTCGCTCACTTCGAGGCCGTCGTCAGCCAACAGGTCTTCCGGATAGCCGGTGGTGTCTTTGAAGACGTCGGCGTCCAGGAAGCGGACCGAAGCGGTGTAGAACTCACCCAAACGCACGGCTTTGTCGCCGTTGTTGGTGATGGTGAGCTTCATGCGCATCGCACGACCCGGCACCCGGTAGGTGGCGTCGTTCACTTTCACCGAAATGGTGGGTTTCGCCATTTCGATCGGCTGCATGCCTCTCATGGTGCCCGCCTGCAACGGAATGGTGATCGGGTATTTGCTGTTGGCGCTCGACATCGCGAAGATCGTGATGAGGATCGTTGCCGCGGCAAAGCCCATGGCCACTTTCTTGTCGCCGGCCGAGACGAGCTCGCTCGCACGGCCCGCGTCCACCATCAGGAAGCGCGGCAGGAAGGTCGGACGACGTACCCAGTACACGATCCAGGCCACGCCAATGGCGTACCAGAAGAAGTGCCAGAAGTAGGTGTTGCCTTCGTTGTAGGTCTCAAGGTCAACGGTCTGACCGGTCAAGGTGGTGACCGGGTTCTTGAACTCGCTCATGGATCCATCGATCGTGATCCATTTGCCAGGGCCGATGATCGGACCACCGCCTTCGACGTTCATCATGGTGTGGACGTGCCAGTCACCCGGACGACGCGCTTTCAACACCACTTTGAACTCGTAGGTCTTGCCGATTTCCAGACGGACCGAACGCGGTACCAACTGGCCCCCGATGTACGATTCCTTGCGGATGAACACGGGGCCGGGAATACCGATGTTGAGGAACGCGGTATCCGGCTCAGCGACGGTTTCCGGCCAGCCTTCGAACACGTGGAATTTGCCGTGGATTTCGACGGTGTCGTTGACCTTCACCTTTTCTTTCGACCAGGTCAGGTCGTACCAGTGAATGGTACGCATACGCATGAACGCCGCCTGGGATTTCTCGCCGTGGGCCGCAGCGCTTGGCGCGTAGAAGCTGGTCGCGGCAAACGTGGCCAGCAAGCCGACCATGGACCACTTGGCGATCCTGTCTTTGAGTAGTTTCATAGGTTCTTCCTCTCTCGAGTCTATTCTGTTGTACCCGCCCTTCAAGGACCTCGTCAGAAGGCGCTCAAAGGGCTCGGTGCGTTTGCTTGTACTTCTGAAATTCCCGATCCGATTAGGTCTGTTTCAAGAACCGAACGGTCGAGAACCAACGGCCGACAAAGTGCCACAAGAAGTAGATCAGGATGGACATGAAGGCCGAGAAGAATGCCGACACCGGCGCAACGTCTTTACCGAAGGTTCTCAAGGTGCCTTTTTCAACCATGCGGATGTACTCGGGGGTACCGGTACGGACATAGTTGTAGCCCTGGATGTCGGCAATCGACATGAGCATGCCGTTGTATTCAACCGGCACGTGCAGCGGCGCGATGATCGGCCAGTTGCCCGGATAGAAGATCAAGCCCCAGGCCATGCCACCGACGATCGCGGTGAACAGGTAGCTGCTCGAGAGCATCAGGAAGGTGTCAAGCAAAATCGCACCCGGGACCAGAATGGCCGGGAAGACGAAGTTGACGGGGAAGTAGGTCCAGCCCCAGAAGTTGAAGTAGCGGTTGATCCACTCGCCGAAGAGCAGCGACAAAACAGCAATGGTCGCGCCCCAGGGGTTGCGGAACCGTTCCCAAGCCCACGCCTGGATCGCCGCCGGGAAAGTCACCAACACGATCGGGGTGACCGTGACCCACAGACGACGGTCTTTCCAGTCCGACCAGAAATCCCAGTCACCCATGGTCAACATGGCATGAATGTGATACGAACCACACACCACAAAGAAGAAGATAAAGATCCCCAGGTAGTCAATGGTCCTGGAGACTTGCACTGCTTCGGCATGAGACCGAACCGCAGATTGAAGTGCGCTCATGAGTTACCTCCAAAAGTTCATTTATTGTCGTTTTAGATGACGCCCCCAAAGGGCCGCCATCGTCACGTCCAGTGCCGGTTGCAGCGGCTCACCTTGCCGGCTCGCGCCGTCGCCGTCGCCGCCGCACCCATTTCCAAACTTATTTCGCCATCAGACCTTGGTCAACGGCTTCGCAGACCGTCTTGCCAATCAGGTTCCCAAAGCTTGCGAAGACCTGCAGCAACACGCCCATGAGTGCCAGAGCCAGCCAGCCGAAGATCACAAAGCCGTAGTGCAGGGGCGCTACGAACAGCTCTTCCATGAACCAGAAGGTGTGACCCCACTCGTTCAAGCCAAC
>Ga0196971_1000464_pt1 | contig 30205 bp, 28 predicted proteins | sample S1v_1013CmetaG_FD_148660 | JGI IMG/M metagenome (GOLD analysis project Ga0196971, IMG submission 148660) | Soil microbial communities from Anza Borrego desert, Southern California, United States - S1+v_10-13C | ecosystem: Environmental > Terrestrial > Soil > Desert | place: USA: California...
TTCGCAAACTGCTGGTGCGCTATGAAAAACTCGAACGAAGCTTCATTGCTCTAAATCACCTGGCCGCAGCCATCATCGCCTTCCGAAAAGTGCCTTTGGCTGTGAATATAATTTACGGATAAATTCTAAAGTCAGACGGCTCAAGATCGACGAGAAAGAGCTGTCTTTTCTAACGATTGAGCAAATTCAGGAGCTATTAAGAGAGCTTAATCAAACCGCTAGCAAAGATGTTGTCCTCGTTGTGAAGATCTGTCTATCGACTGGCGCCCGCTGGGGCGAAGCGGTTGGATTGAGGCTTTCTCAAGTTGGGCCGGGTTATATTCAGTTTACTGAGACCAAGAATGGCAAGCGGCGAACTGTACCGATCTGCGCTCAGCTCGAACGGGAGATCCGCGAACATGCTGCAACGGTAAGGCGCGGCAAACTCTTTACGAATTGCCTTTCAACCTTCCGCCGAGTTTTAGAGCGAACCTCTATTAGTCTGCCTCGCGGACAATAAACCCATGTCCTTCGGCATACCTTTGCGAGTCATTTTATGATGCGGGGAGGGAATATCCTGGCGCTGCAAAAGATACTCGGGCATCACAGTCTAACGATGACTATGCGCTATGCCCATCTATCGCCGGATCATCTTGAAGAAGCGAAAAAGCTCAACCCATTGACGGCGTTGACACTTGGTTGACAGGAGAAATGAAAAAGGCTTAGGAGAAACTCCTAAGCCTTTGAATTCATGGTGGCCAGGGACGGAATCGAACCGCCGACACGGGGATTTTCAGTCCCCTGCTCTACCAACTGAGCTACCTGGCCAGTGGCGAATCGAGTGGCGTATTAAACCTGTTACGAGACTCTTAGTCAAGTACTAATGTTTTAAATCGTCTCGGATGATTATTTAGAATCGGAAAAGGATTCGGGTTGGGTTTTGTCCGGGTATTCGCATAGGTCGGCAATCGGGCAAATCGGGCATTTGGGTTTTCGAGCGACGCAGGTATAGCGGCCATGTAGGATGAGAAGGTGATGGGCGTCTTTGAAATACTGTTTGGGAACGGTGCGCTCCAGCTTTCGTTCAACCTCCAATACCGTTTTGCCTGGCGCGAGCCGGGTTCGGTTGGCGACGCGGAAGATATGGGTATCCACGGCAATGGTGTGCTGGCCGAAAGCGGTGTTGAGGATGACGTTGGCGGTCTTGCGGCCGACGCCCGGCAGAGCCTCTAATTCTTCCCGTGTTTGCGGCACTTGGCCGCCGTGTTTTTCGAGCAGTAACCGGCAAAGTCCAATGATATTTTTGGCCTTGCCTCGGTAAAGATTGATGGTGTTGATATATTCCTTCAAATCCTCTTCACCCAGGGCGAGTATCGCCTCGGGGGTATTAGCGACCGGGAATAGTTTGGCGGTGGCTTTATTAACGCCTTTGTCTGTTGCTTGGGCCGACAGCACCACCGCGATTAATAGCTCAAAGGGCGTTGAGTAATTAAGCTCGGTCGTCGGTTCCGGGATGGCAGCGGCTAGACGTTCGAAAATCTGTCTGCGCTTTTCGGCGTTCATGATTCATGGAGGGGGGAGGTGTGTCTCGAGTCGGTTCGGACCTGTGCGGCTTTGCCGAGGGCTTTTGTCTTCGCGCGGGCATCGATAAGGTTTTTCACCGCGATCAAAAGACCGAGGCCGATGAAGGCGCCAGGTGGAAGAATCGCCAGCAGAAAACCGTCGTAATCGCTAAAGACGGGTAAAGTCCAGTTCTTGGCGATTTCGCCGAACATCAAATCCGCTCGGTTCAGAACGGCGCCAGTTCCAATCGCCTCGCGCAGAGCGCCGAGCATGGCCAGCGCAAAGGTAAATCCCAGCCCCATGAACAAGCCGTCCATAAGCGCACGGTCGACCGGGTTCTTGGAAGCAAAAGCTTCGGCGCGGCCGATGATGGCGCAGTTGGTAACGATCAGCGGTATGAAGATACCGAGAATCTTATGGAGATCGTGGAAGAAGGCGTTCATCAGCAGCTCGATGACGGTGACGTTCGAAGCGATGATGAGCACGAACACCGGCAGCCGGATCTCGGTCGCGACGTGATTGCGGATCAGCGAAACAATGACGTTAGAAAAGACCAGCGCCACGGTAGTGGCGATCCCGAGCCCGAGGCTGTTGATTACCGAATTGCTGACCGCCAGTAACGGACATAACCCTAAAAGCGCGACGAAAGCTTGGTTGTTGTGCCAGAGGCCGTCGCGGATGATTTTCTGATATTTAGACAAGTCGATCATGGGTTCGGTCCTAAGGAGCCTCCCGGTTCTTGGCCAAACAGCCGGGCTTGGTTCCGTTCGAAGAAAGTCAGCGTCTTGTATACAGCTTTGACCACCGCGCGTGGCGTGATCGTCGCTCCGGTGAACTGGTCGAAGTCGCCACCGTCCCGTTTGACTTTCCAGCGGGATTCCGGGGGATTGTCCAGCGAGCGGCCGTCGAAGCCAAATATCCAGTCGGATTTGTCGGTATCGATGGGATCGCCGAGCCCAGGCGTTTCGCGATGGCTGACAATCCTGACGCCGGCCAAGGACCCGTCCGTGCGGATTGCCACCAGCAGTTTAATCGTGCCGTTGTAGCCGTCAGGAGCGATGGGGGAAAGAACAGCCGCCATGGGTTTGCCGTTTTTTCGCGCGCGATAAATGGTAACTGGTTCATCGGTGCCTAGGGTGAGATCCGTGACAGTTATGGTGTCGGCGAGGATGTCATTGTCGAACCAATCGGCTGGAACGAGCGATTCCAAGGTATGCAGCAAGACGGCCTGTTCGTTGGCCTCGATGCGTTCTTTCGTTCCATCGTGCACCAGGGCTACCAGCCCCATGCCGATTACAGCGAACACTCCGAGCGCGACGGCAGCATTGATGATGGGTTTGGGCAAGCTCATGTCGGATGTCCGTAGACCCGCGGACGGGTGTAGTGGTCGATGGTGGGAGCGGCCAGATTCAACAGCAGGACCGCAAAAGCGACGCCGTCCGGGTAACCCCCCCAGGAGCGAATGACGAATACCAGCAGACCGATCAATGCGCCGTAAATCAATCGCCCGCGCGGCGTGGTCGAGGCGCTGACTGGATCGGTGGCGATAAAGAAGGCCCCCACCATGGCGGCTCCACTGAAGCACTGAAACAGCGGCGTTGGGTAAACTGCCGGGTCGATCAGGAAAAAGAGCAGTGCGACGGCGAAGAGGGCGGCTAAAAAACCGACCGGAATCTGCCAGGCGATGATGCCACGCTTCAGCATCCACAGCCCACCCAGGAGAAACCCGAAATTGACCCACTGCCAGCCGCGGCCGCCGATGCCCGAGAATAGGCCGCCGCTCTGGATTTCGTCCAAGAGCCGGTTCAGCCCGAGCTGAGTTTTGATCGTGTCGAGCGGTGTCGCCATGGTGAGTGCATCGAAAGTCATGTCCCACGGCAGTGTGCGGCTGAAGATCGCGTTCCAGTTGTCGGCAAAACTCAGTGCGGAACCGCTCAATTCCTTAGGCGGAAGCCAAGCAGTCATGTGCTGTGGAAAAGAGATCAGGAGCACGGCGTAACCGACCATCGCCGGGTTGAAGGGGTTGTACCCCAGTCCGCCGTAAAGATGCTTGCCGATGATAATGGCGAAAAGCGTTCCGAAAGCCGTGATCCACCAGGGGGCCAAAGGCGGCAGCGAAATGGCCAGCAGCACGGCAGTGAGGGCAGCGCTGTAATCCTTGAGCGTCGGCACGATTGGGCGGCGACGCAAGGAAAGCATGGCGGCTTCGCCCAATTCCGCGGCGAGCAGAGCGATCATGCACTGTACGAGCACTCCAGGGCCGAATTGCCATACCAGAGCCGCCAAGCCCGGTATCAGGGCGACGAGCACCTCCAGCATGATACGGTTGACACTGTTGACGGGCGCAAGAAATGGCGCTTGGGCGGTCGGGAAACGCATGTTGGAGAGTGTTACGCGATGGATGTTTTTCAGTTGGCTGTCGAACCCAGAAATGCCGAGCTAATCGATCTCCGACGACATCGGTTGAGCCTCGGATTTCCGGTCATCTGATGGATTCTCGATATGACCGGTATCGGCGGATGTGCGATGCGCCTCGGCAGCCGTCGGCGGTGTTACCGTTTCTCGCTTATCGTGGTCGATCGGATCGCTGTTTCCGCTTGGCTGTGCCGTTTTTTCCGCGCGTCGAAGCTTGGCGCGTTCGATGGCTTCAAGGATTTCCGGGGCTTTTCCGGTCCCCAGGGTCTCTTTCTTCCGCTTTGCGCTTTCGGCGCGTTCGCGTTTCTCCTGTTCCTTGCGCAATTGCCGCGACTCGAACCGGAGGCGGGCATGATCCGCCTTTTCACGCTCGCGCCGCTTGGCCACGGCTTTGCCTTTCGTGGCGCGGAAATGTTGCACGAGCGGAATGTGGCTGGGGCATACGTAATCGCAGCAGCCGCATTCGATGCAGTCGAACAGGTTGTAATCGAGGGCGCGTTCGATCTGATCCGAGCGGCCGTACCAATAGAGCTGCTGTGGCAGCAGGTTCACGGGACATGCGTTGGCGCACGCGCCGCAACGGATGCAGGGTAGGGCTCGTTTTTCGCCGATCAGCTCGTTTCGGCCGGCCACCAGTATGCAGTTGGCCGATTTGGTCAATGGCAGATCGTCGGTCGGCACGCCGAAGCCCATCATTGGGCCACCCAGAACGAGCCGCTCGGCTTCGTTGGTGCAGCCGCCGCATTGCTGGATGAGATTGGCCAAAGGCGTTCCGATTCGGGCCAGGATGTTCTGCGGCTGTTTTACGCCGCGGCCGGTTACCGTCACAATGCGGGAAATCAAAGGCGTGCCGTGGACGACAGCGTTATAAACCGCGGCAGCCGTTCCGACGTTTTGGCAGACGATGCCGATGTCGGCCGGAATGCCGCGCATCGGCACTTCGCGGCCGGTCAGCACGCTGATCAATTGTTTCTCGCCGCCGGTGGGATAAATGGCGGGAACGCGCACGAGCTGAATGGCCTCGAAATCTCCGCATTGCTTTGCTTTCTCCAGTGCAGCCAACGCATCCGGCATATCGTCTTCCACGGCCAAGAGGCAACGTTCCGCGTGTAGGATATGGAGGAGGATTTTGGCGCCTTCCAACACATCCTCGGGGTGGTGGCTGAGGAGGCTGTCGTCGCAAGTGATATAGGGCTCGCACTCCGCGCCGTTCAGAATCAGCGTGTCGACTTTGCGAGTGCCGCCCGGCGCGACCTTGACCGAGGTGGGAAAAGCGGCTCCGCCAAGACCAACGATGCCTGCTTCGTAAATCATCCGCCGCAATTCGTCGGGAGAGCACTGCCGGTAATCCGCTATGCCGGCGAAGTCGATAGCGGCATCTTCGCCATCGGTCTCGATGACAATGCACGACCCGGATAAGCCGGACGGGTGGGGCAGGGGCAAGTCTTCGATCGCCCGGACGATGCCGGAACTGGAAGCGTGAATCGGCGGATTGAACGGACTGTCGTCATGGGCGATGACTTGGCCCTTGAGAACCCGGTCGCCAGGCGCGATGACGGGTTTGGAATCCTCGCCATTCCGTTGCTGCAATGGAAAAACCAGCCTTTCCGGCAAATGCGCGACCGCAAGCGGGGCTCTGCAGGATTCCCGCTTGTGCCCGTCCAAATGCAGGCCACCATGAAAGTTCCAGAGTTTGAACAGGTTCACTGACCCACCGCCTTGGGTTCGGGCCATCGCCAGGTGGCGAGGGTTTCTTTAACGGGTTCCATGTAGATGCAATCCACCGGACATGGCGCCACGCACAGTTCGCAGCCTGTGCATTCCGACGCTATGACCGTGTGCATATGTTTCGCCGCTCCAAGGATCGCATCGACTGGGCAAGCCTGAATGCATAAGGTGCAGCCGATGCATTTGCTTTCATCGATGATGGCAACGGACTTGGGTTTTTCGACGCCGTGCTCGGCGCTCAGTGGTTTCGGCTCGACGCCCAGCAGATCGGCCAAGGCGATAACGCCTTCCTCGCCGCCGGGAGGACACTGATTGATGTCCGTATCACCCCGCGCAATCGCTTCGGCATACGGACGGCAACCGGGAAATCCGCATTGTCCGCATTGCGTTTGCGGCAGCACGGCATCGATTTTGTCGACCAAGGGATCGCCCTCGACCCTGAAACGCCGGGCGGAATAGCCCAGGATCAACCCAAATAAGGCGAATAATGCGCAAACGACGAATACGGCCAACATAGGTAAGACCGGCTCAACCTTTAACGAGGCCGGAGAATCCCATGAAAGCCATGGAAATCAGACCGGCGGTAATCAAGGCAATAGCGTTGCCGCGGAAGGGTAAGGGAACATCGGACGCTTCGATTCGCTCGCGGACCGCGGCAAACAGGACCAAAACCAAAGTAAAGCCAAACGCGGCTCCGAAACCGTACAAAAACGACTCGATAAATCCGTGCTGCGATTGAACGTTCAGCAGCGCGACGCCGAGCACCGCGCAATTGGTGGTGATGAGAGGCAGAAAGATGCCCAGCACCTGGTAAAGAAGGGGGCTCGTCTTGCGGATCACCATCTCGGTGAATTGCACCACGACAGCGATGACGACGATGAAGACGATAGTACGGAGATAGTCCAATCCCAGCGGGACCAGCAGATATTCGTTGGCCAGATAACTGCTTACCGAGGACAGGGTCAGTACAAACGTTGTCGCTAACCCCATACCCATCGCCGTTTCAAGTTTTTTCGATACGCCCATGAAGGGGCAAAGTCCGAGAAACTTGACCAGGACGAAATTATTGACGAGGGTCGTGCCGACCAGGATGAGCAGGTAATCCTTCATTAAGGAGAATCGAGAAAGGGGGTCGTAATTTGGAGGACGGAATTTTAAAGAAAAGCAATAGCTTGTCAAACCATTAACCCGACCAAAATACTTTGTTTTTGCGTGGAGTCAACCACCGTAGATCTCCGGGTAAGCGGCGAAGTCATTATTTCTTTGTAAGGGTAGTTCACTATAAGTTCACGAGGATGGCGCGCAGATCCGATAATCGGGAAATGGCCCAGTTTCGGATTGCCCAATCATAGACCTCTTCGGTTTTAGCCATTTGCAAGTCCCGAGGTGGATTTTGCTTTAGGAGGGCCAATAGACCAACCAAGGTAACTGAAGGGTTTTGCTCATCCACGGGATCGGCGAACGTCTGTTTGCTCAGTTTGAGACCCGTTTGATCTAGGAGAACCGGAACATGTGCGTATATCGGAGTAGGCAAGCCGAGTAACTGCTGCAAATAAATTTGCCGGGGGGTGGAATCCAGCAAATCGACGCCCCGAACCACTTCGGTGATGCCTTGTTCGGAATCGTCAAGCACGGTTGCCAAGTGGTAGGCATATACCCGGTCGCGTCGAAGAACGATAAAGTCTCCGACTTCCTTCGCAAGATCTTGTGTCAGTATTCCTTGGAGCGTGTCCTCGAACGTGACGGGCGAGTTGTCCGTTATGACGCGAAGGGCGTGGGAATCGGTCAAAGGCTTCTCGTTTTTATTCCGGCAAAATCCAGGATAGATCGATGCTTCGGTGTTTCCGTGGGATAAAGAAGCGAGATCTTTGCGCGAGCAGGTGCAGGCATAAAGGCGTTTTTGATTATCGAGCCGCTCAAGTGCCGCGCGATAGGCTTCGAAACGCTCGCTCTGGTAGAGGATCGGCCCGTCCCAATGCAAACCGAATGCCTCCAGGGTGCGGAGAATTCGGTCTGCAGAATCGGCAACGGTACGGAAAGGATCGACATCGTCGATCCTTAAATGCCATTCGCCCTGCTGCGATTTGGCCTGGAGAAAACTGGCCAGCGCCGTGTAGAGGGAGCCTAAGTGCAAAGGGCCGGTCGGCGAGGGTGCGAAGCGGCCCCGGTATTTTGGCTTAGAAGACGTGGTAGAGTGTGGGGTTTCGCTCAAGTCCGAAGATGAATGAACCGAAGATTAGCCGACTTGCTTTTCTCGGATTTCGTCCAGAGTCTTGCAGTCGATGCATTGGGTCGCCGTCGGCCGCGCCTCGAGGCGCCGGAGACCGATTTCGACGCCGCAGGTTTCACAATAACCGTAATCGCCGCGCTCGAGATTTTCCAGAGATTCTTCGATCTTTTTGATGAGTTTCCGTTCCCGGTCGCGGGTACGCAGTTCCAGACTGAATTCGGATTCCTGCGTCGCACGGTCGTTCGGGTCCGGAAAATTGGCCGCTTCGTCCTGCATGTGATGCACCGTGCGATCAACTTCCTTCATGAGTTCCGCCTTCCAATTTTGTAGAATGCGACGGAAGTGCTCGACTTGAGCCTCATTCATGTATTCTTCGCCTTCCTTGATTGGGTAAGGCGTGAAGCTGAAAGGTGTCACATGATTATCGGCTTTTTGGGCGCTGGACATCCGTAAACTCCTAAACCAAGTTCAAAAACCGGATATTACTAGCAGACAAATCGCGGTTCTGCAAGATCGTCGGCGCCTCGCTAACGAGATCACGCAATGAGTTCCGGTCTATCCCGCAATGTTACGGATGCAAGAATGATTATTTCGAATCGTATGGCTGGCATACAGCCGTTTTTTGTGATGGAGGTCTTGTCTCGTGCCAAAGCATTGGAGCGGCAGGGGCGGGACATTATTCATATGGAAATCGGTGAGCCGGATTTCCCAACTCCGCCGCTAGTCATTGAATACGCGACCGAATTCATGCGGCGCGGAGACATTAGATATACGCCGGCCGCAGGGTTGCCCGAACTTCGCGAGGCTATATCGAAATATTATCGTGACCGCTATGGCGTGTGTGTCGCGAGTGAGCGGATCTTCATCACGCCCGGTGCCTCCGGCGGTTTTTTATTGGCCATGGGGTTGCTGCTCAACGAAGGCGACAAGGTTCTGCTGACGGATCCGGGCTATCCATGTTATTCCAATTTCATTCGCCTGTTCGGCGGCACTCCTTCGTTAGTCTCCGTTGACGGGTCAACAAACTTCCATTTCACTTCAGAAATCCTTTCCGCCCGCTGGGACAGTCGAACAAAAGGGGCCGTGATTGCATCGCCTTCAAATCCCACGGGAAACGTGCTCCAACCGGATAAACTGAAAACGCTTATTGACGGATTGGAGCAACGATCTGCCTTTTTGATTGCTGACGAGATTTACCACGGGCTTGAGTACGACAAACCTTCACCCACGGCTCTGACCTTTTCCGATCGGGTTTTCGTGGTTAACAGCTTTTCGAAGTATTTTGGCATGACGGGTTGGCGGCTCGGTTGGCTAGTAGTCCCGGCCGACAGTATCGACGATGCTGAAAAACTTGCTCAGAACATTTTTATTTCTGCGCCTGCCCCGTCACAATATGCCGCTCTGGCATCGTTTACGGAGCCGAACTTGGAAGAATTGGAGCGGCGACGACGCGTTTTTCAGGAGAGAAGAGATTTTCTTTGTGAACAGCTGCAAGAAATCGGCTTTTCGCTAAGCACCATCCCAAGTGGCGCTTTTTATGTGTATGCGGACTGCAGCCGATTTACATCGAATAGCCTTGACTTCGCCTTGGGTTTGTTGGAGGACACTGGCGTGGCGGTGACCCCGGGTAAGGATTTCGGCAAGAACTCGCCTGAAAGTCACCTTAGATTTTCTTATGCGGTCACTCATGATCGATTGGCTGCGGCGATGACTCGAATAAGAAGATTTGTCCAGCGCTGATTCTGTTTGTCACGCTAGTACGCGCAGCGGCTATGCTAGACTTGCTAACTGCTGCTCGAACCGGCGTGATGGGGGCGCTGAATTTCAAAAAGGCTTTGATGCTCGCACCGGACCCGACGTTTCGCAAATCGCATCGTTTAAATCAAAATCAAGCAATGCTAACTGGTTTTTTGTCAGGTTTCGGCCGGTCTTTTTACCCCGGGTTTCCTAAGCGAGTGGTCTGACAAGAAAGCTAATTGGGGGATAGATATTATGCGTCATTTTAATTATGGAGCTTTGTGCGGAATTTTATTCTGCATCTCTTTTCTCTCGGGATGCGCTCCACTCGCACCAAATGTAGACCCACCCTCGGAATATACCTACATCATCGGGCCAGGTGACAGCATCGAGATGTTCGTATGGGGAAATCCCGAGGTTTCTCGCACTATACCCGTTAGACCGGACGGAAAAATCAACGCACCTCTAGTCGAAGAGCTTCCCGCATCGGGCAAAACTCCTTTTCAGCTTGCACGCGATATCGAAAAAGAATTGGCGAAATATATTCGCAATCCACTGGTGACCGTAATCGTGAGTGGCTTTGTCGGCCCTTATAGTGAGCAAGTTAGAGTTGTGGGACAAGCGGCAAAACCCCAGGCTATTCCATACAAAGAAAATATGTCTCTACTTGATTTGATGATTTTAGTCGGCGGAGTTACGGATTATGCAGCGGGAAACCGGGCTACGATCGTGAGAACGTTAAACGGCGTAAAGCAGCAACTCAGAGTTCGCATTGATGATCTGCTGGAGGACGGCGATATTACGGCAAATGTAAATATTCTACCCGGAGATATTTTAATTATTCCGGAAGCTTATTTCTAACCCTTTTTCCCGCAGGAGTCGATTTCCGTGCATGAGCTAGTTACCGAGATTCTCGATTATATCCAAAGCGCGACCCGCTATAAATGGCTTTCTATTGCTTTGGCATGGGTAATTAGTCTTATAGGATGGATTTTTGTTGCACAAATGCCTGACAAGTATGAGGCTAGCGCGCGGGTGCATGTAGATACTCGCTCCGTTCTGCGCCCTTTGCTTACCGGTTTGGCTATTCAACCGGATATTTCCGGCCAAATTCGCCTAATGTCGAAACTCATGTTCAGTCGTCCCAACTTGGAAAAAGTAGCTCGGATGACCGACTTGGATTTGGGGGCCAAGGATGAAGCGGCTATGGAAAAATTGGTTAAGCGCTTGCAGTCGTCAATGGAGATTGCGGGTGGAGAAAATAACCTGTTTACGATCAGCGCGGAAGACCAAAATCCGGCGACGGCTAAAAAGATTGTTCAAGCGCTGTTGACCATTTTTGTTGAACAAACACTCGGAGAGTCGCGGGAAGATTCGAACTCCGCGCAGAAGTTTTTGGATCAGCAGTTAAAGGAGTATGAAACGCGTCTGCAAGCTGCCGAGAAAGCGAGAGAGGACTTTAAGCGAGCCAATTACGGATTGCTGCCGGAGCAGGGCGGAGACCTTTATGGGCAGCTTAGCGCTCTTAACGGACAACTCGAAGAAGCCAAGATGACTCTGCAAGAGGCAGTTAACCGCCGTGAAGAGATGCAGAGGCAGTTGGATGAGGAGGAGCCGACATTCATGGACTTCGGTAGTCAAGTCGAGGCAAGTCCTTTAGACATGCGTATTCAGACGTTGCAATCCCGACTGGATGACTTGTTGCTCAAATATACGAAAGGCCACCCGGAAGTGATAGCAGTTAAAAAGAGTATTGCCGATCTGGAGCGGCAGAAGAAAAAGGAAGAGGAAGCAGCCGCTTTATCTGCAGAAGGGGCTGACTCTAGTGTCGGTGGCGAGGCAAATCCTGTTTTTCAGCAAAAGAAGATTGCGCTTGGTGAAGCGGAAGCCAATGTGGCTTCCCTGACTTCACGAGTAAAAATATTCGAGGAGAAGATAGAGAGTCTTAAAAAGCAGATGGACGAACGGCTGAAAGTGGAAACTCAGTTGCAGGGACTGAATAGAGATTATGTGGCAATCAAGGAAAATTACGATGCACTCCTGAAGCGGCGAGAAACAGCGAGAATGTCGGAGAGCGTAGAACAGAGTACGGATAGTGTTAAATTCAAAATTGTCGATCCTCCTCAAGTGCCTACGAAACCCTCCGCTCCCAACCGGATTCTGCTATCGGCAGGGGTTTTGGTAGGCAGTATTGTGGTGAGTATCGGGTTAGCTATCTTTCTGGCACTTCTCCGCCCAGCGTTTACCACGACAAATAAGCTTCGCGAAGTTACTGGATTGCCTGTACTTGGCAGTGTTTCCATGAATTGGATTCCAGAAATTAGAGAGCGAAAGTGGCGGGAGTTTTTGGTACTAGCAGCTTCTTTCGTCATGTTGATAGTGGTGTTCATCGGGGTAATCGTCTTGGAGGTTAATGGGTATCATCTTCCGTCCTTTATATAGTCGGAGTCAGCCGTATGAGCATCATCGAAAAGGCACTTAATAAAGCATTAGAGCGCGAACAGTCTTCGACTCATCAGAAGGCCGATCAACACCATGCTTCAGAACGAGCGGCAACGATCGAAACCGCAGTACCAATCCCTGAGCCAGTTGGTGAAGGTACCGAAGCCAAGAAAATACTTCCGATCAATTGGAGCGGCCTCCGGGCAAAAGGCATGCTGGGGCCTGAGATGGCTTATAGCCAGTTAGCGGAAGAGTATCGCCTGATCAAGCGGCCGCTCTTGATGAATGCATTTCCGGATGGTGATAACGGCATCGATCATGCAAACTTGATTCTCGTTACCAGCAGCGTCCCCGGTGAGGGAAAAACCTTTACGGCCGTAAATTTGGCGCTCAGCATAGCCATGGAACGAGACAAAACCGTGCTGTTGATAGATGCCGATGTGGCGAAACCATCGATAGCGGAATTGCTCGGGATTCCGGCAAAAACGGGATTGATCGATTTGCTTCAGGATAAATCGATCCGCTTTTCCGATGTTCTGGTTAAAACGGATATTCCGAACCTCACACTATTACCGGCAGGCAGTTTGGATAGTCATTCCACCGAACTTTTAGCCAGCGATGCAATGAAACGGCTGGCCAACGAGTTATCGGCGCGTTATCCGGATCGCGTGGTTATTTTTGATTCCCCTCCTTTATTGGCCGCCAGTCAAGGCTCTGTTTTAGCGACACTGGTTGGGCAGGTTGTCCTGGTAATTGAATCGGAGTTGACACCGCAATACATCGTTAAAGAAGCCATCTCCAAATTAGAGTCCTGCGAGGTCATTGGCTGCGTACTGAACAAGACCAAGAAGGGATTCGGATTTAGATATTACGGCTATGGGTACGGTTACGGGTATGGATCTTATGGTCAGCAAAGATCCGACGGCTGATCCTTCGTCCAAGCCGGAAATCAGTAAGATCAGTCAGGCCATAGCTGTTATTTCTTTTCTTTTTCCTTTGGCACCGGCGTTTGCTGTCGATTGGCGTGTACTCCCCAGTCTAACCGCACGGGAAATGTATTCGGACAATATTAATTTGGGAGTCAACGGCCAACAGTTTAGTGGTTCTGTGGGGCGGAAGGGCGACGATGCATTCGTGACCGAGTTAAGCCCTGGCATATCAATCCGGCGCCAAGGCCGAAATCTGTTTAACTTGGATTATCGGATGCAGAATCTATTCTATGCTGGAACGGATGCAGATCCACGAATCAATAACCAACTTCAAATGAATTCGAATACTGAGATTTTGGATAATTCGATATTCGTCGATTCTACAAGTACGATCAGTCAATACAACAACACGACGACAGGCCGTTTTGCATTCGACAACGTATCTCTGACAGGCAATACCAGTGATTACCGAACGTTTCGAATCAGCCCCTATTGGACGCCTCACTTAGGCGGTTACGCGGAAGGCATGGTTCGTGTTACATACAGCAATATCGGCGGCGGAAGCTTCGATTCGAATATTTTCGAACAAAGAATAGATTTGCGTAGCGGCAACTGGTTCGACACGGTTACCTGGCGCGCTAATTTTTATAATCAAGAAAACACGCGGGACAACGGTGTCTCAGGAATTGGCGGTACCGATGATGTGAAATATAGAAACTATAATGGTGAGGTGAGATACCGGCTGTCCAAGGAAATCAGTCCCTTTATTCAGGCCGGCCGCTTTGAAAATGATTTTTTGGGTCAGACGACTACTGAGGGGGCTCGAAACGGTAGTTATTGGACCGCGGGAATGGCTTGGACCCCGAGCCCTAAGTTGGCCGTGCAAGGCGGTGTGGGTAGCAACAATCATTTTATATCCTTGGCGTGGGAGCCGAGCAAAAGAACGACGTTACAGATCATCTACCGTAACAGCGACATCGGCGGTGCTTATGGCGGAACAGGCTTCGGCGGACTAGGCTACGGAGGAGCAAATCTCAGTGGGCTAAGCTACGGTGGAGCAGGTTTCGGTGGAGCAGGTTTCGGTGGAGCAGGTTTCGGTGGAGCAGGTTTCGGTGGAGCAGGTTTCGGTGGAGCAGGTTTCGGTGGAGCAGGTTTCGGCGGAGCAGGTTTCGGCGGAGCAGACTTCGGTGGAACAGACTTCGGTGGAACAGACTTCGGTGGAGCAAGTTTCGGAGGAACAGGCTTCGGCGGAGCAGGCATTGGCGGAGCAGGCATTGGCGGAGCAGGCATTGGCGGGGTAGGCATTGGCGGGGTAGGCATTGGCGGGGTAGGCTACGGTGGATCAGGCTTCGGCGGAACAGGTTTAGGAGGGTTCAACGCCGGAACGACTTGGAACGCGTTACTAAGCCATAGAACTCGCCGAACGAGTTGGGTAGCAACTTATACGATGAATACCACGACAATTCAGCAGGTTCTACTCGATCAACCAGTGTTTAATCCGCTGACCAGTCAACCGTTCTTGTTACCGATCGATCAGCCTATCCTGACCAACGAGGTTATCACTCGAAAACGGGGACAAGCATCCGTTTCCGGTCGCACCGCTAAGAGCACGGTGACCTTGACAGGCTATCAGGAAGATCGAAATTATCAACTTTCCGGTAATCAGGATGTGCTCGGATTCACTGCATCGTGGAGCTGGCAATTCGCAGCCCGAACCCAATCATTCTTTTACTTTGTCTGGCAGGCGATCGACAATCAGAGTGCTACCTTAGGAAATTCCGATAACAAATTTATGACCGTGTCATTAGCGTTGAACCGAAGGATCTGGGCCGATTTGATAGGCTCTTTGGAGTTGCGGCACATGCAGCAGGATTCGAATCGATCAGAAAATGAATATGACGAGAATCGGGTAACCGCCAGTTTACTTATGAGGTTCTGATCCTTCATGTACGCTACGTTTTACAACCTGAAAAAGAAGCCTTTTCAGCTCAATCCGGACCCCGAGTTTTTCTACAACAGTGCGGTTCATAAACGAGCGTTGGCATACTTGCGCTATGGTTTAGCGCAGGGTGAAGGATTCGTTGTTGTAACCGGAGAGCCCGGTACCGGGAAAACGATGCTGGTAAAGGAGTTATTCGGTTCGCTCCGGGATGAAAATACCGTTGCCGGCCTAATGGTAACTTCTCAAGTTGGAGCCGAGGATACTCTGCGGATCATAGCCGCCACCTTCGGTCTTTCCTACGATGGAGATGCGAAAGCGGTTCTCCTTAAGAATCTGGAAGAATTTTTTAAACTCAAGGCCAGGGAAGGAAAGCGAGTCCTTTTGGTCGTCGATGAGGCGCAGAATCTTCCGATTCAGTCCTTGGAAGAGCTTCGCATGCTGCTTAATTTTGAGTCGGAGGGACGATCGATCTTTCAAGTTTTCCTGCTAGGACAGGACGAACTACGATCGACATTACAGGGGGGGAAAATGGAGCAAGTAAGGCAGCGGATAACGGCCATGTACCATTTGCGACCGTTAGAGAGTGAGGAAACCAAGGAGTACATCCTTCACCGTCTGACAACGGCGGGTTGGGCACACGATCCGGAGTTCACGAAAGAGGCGTTTGAAGAAATCTATCGGCACACCCAAGGTGTGCCTAGAATAATCAATACTTTATGCGATCGCTTCCTATTGTATGGATATTTGGAGGAACTTCATGTATTAGATCTTGAAGCGGTTCGCTTGGTAATAAAGGAGATAGAGCAGGATGCCGTGCGTGGTCAGCCCCCATCTTGCCAAGAACTGACGAATGTTGACGCACCGATGTACCCGATCGAATCGGGACGAACCGTTCCGGTCACCGGGAGTTTGGAGGATAGGGTTATCCAACTCGAAAACCTGGTGTTCACCTTGCGAAAAACGGTGCAAAAAGAACGGGCTTTGTTGCGAAAAGCCATTCTCTTGCAGCTCGATATGGATGAGGTTTATAGGGAGCCGCTAGACGAAGCTTGAAAAGAGACAACAACTGGCATCAAGATTCCAACTGCGAATTAATAAAAACGACTATAAATTAAGCACCGTTAGTGCGACTTAGGGGGCGTGCTTGGCTAATCCATCGACCGCTGGCAATCCCATTGTCAATGCGATGACAGTGGATGTCGAAGATTATTTCCATGTGTCGGCATTCGAACCGTATATCGGAAGGGATAAATGGAATGAATTGCCCTGCCGCGTGGAAAAGAATACCGACCGGATACTTCAGATCTTTGCTGAAGCGGGAGTACACGCTACTTTTTTCACCTTGGGATGGGTGGCCGAGCGCTACCCGGCACTTGTAAAACGGATCGTAAAAGCCGGTCACGAATTGGCTTGTCACGGCTATAGCCACGTGCGAGTGACGCAACAAACGCCCGGCGAATTTCGGGACGATGTTGTCCGTACCAAGCATTTGCTTGAAGATCTCGGCGGAGTCCCGGTTCTCGGATACCGTGCGGCCAGCTATTCGATCGGTTCCAAAAACCTCTGGGCTTTAGAGATTCTGGAAGAGTCCGGATTCAGGTACAGCTCCAGTATTTATCCTGTAAAACACGACTTGTACGGCATGCCGGAGGCGCCGCGCTTCGTGTTCCGGCCGTGCAGACCGGACGGGTTGCTGGAAATACCCGTAACTACGGTCGAATTCGGCAATAAGAAGTTACCGTGCGGCGGCGGGGGCTATTTTCGTTTGCTGCCTTATCGGGTTTCCCGCTGGGCCATCGAACGGGTAAATCGGAAAGATAAGCAATCAAGCGTGTTTTATTTTCATCCCTGGGAAATCGATCCGGATCAGCCAAGGCAGCAAGGCATCAATCTCAAGACGCGGTTTCGCCATTATCTGAATCTTTCTCGGACCGAATCGCGCTTGCGCTGTCTTTTACAGGACTTCCGCTGGAATACGATGGCTCATGTGTTTTTATCTCCACATCACAATTAACCCGGATTGAATATTACATGGAAATTAAGCGCTTAGATGGCGGCCGCAAGTCCGATTGGGATGCTTTCGTAACCGACTGCACCGAGGCGAGCTTTTTTCATCGAGCGGGATGGCAAGAGGTCATCGAACGCGCTTTCGGCCATGAGACCCACTATTTGTTTGCGGAAGAAGAGGGCCGGATCGTCGGCGTATTGCCGCTCGGTCACGTTAAAAGCGTCTTGTTCGGCAATGCGCTGATATCGAACCCGTTTTGTGTGTATGGCGGTGCCGCCACGGAATCCGATGCGGCGCGCAAAGCCTTGGAGCAGGCGGCCTGCGAGCTTGCACGGGAACTGGGGGTCGATTATCTCGAGCTTCGCAACCTTAAACCGCATGGCTCCGGGCGTCCGAGCAAATCGCTCTATGTCACTTTCCGCAAGAATTTGGATCCCGATCCCGAAAAAAATCTTGCCGCCGTCCCGCGCAAACAGCGTGCAATGATCCGAAAGGGCATTGCAGCGGGCTTAAGCGGCGTCATCGATCCCGGTGTGGACCGGTTTTTCGGAGCCTATGCCGAGAGCGTTCGCAATCTTGGAACGCCGGTCTTTTCAAAACGCTATTTCGCGATCCTAAAAGAGGTATTCGGCGATTCCTGCGAAATCCTCAGCATCGAGCACCAAGGGCGCGTCATCGCCAGCGTGATGAGTTTTTATTTTCGTGACGAAGTGCTCCCGTATTACGGCGGAGGAACCGACGAAGCCAGGGAACTGAAGGGTAACGATTTCATGTATTGGGAGGTCATGCGGCGGGCGACGGAAAAGGGCGTGCGGGTGTTCGATTACGGCAGAAGCAAGGAAGGTACGGGCTCTTACCGATTCAAAACGCACTGGGGGTTTGAGCCCGAACCCTTGGCTTACGAATACGAGCTAGTGAAAGCGAAGGCGGTACCCGAGATCAATCCGCTCAATCCGAAGTATCGATACTTTATTGCTGCGTGGCAGCGTCTGCCTTTGCCGGTCAGCAATCTGGTGGGGCCGTGGATTTCTCGCAACCTCGGTTAAACGGCACGGCACCGCATATGAAGGAGATCTTGTTCCTCGTTCACAGGATTCCCTACCCGCCGAATAAAGGGGACAAAATACGGTCCTTTAATTTACTGAAATATTTATCGAAGTCTTATCGCATTCATCTCGGCGCATTCGTCGACGACCCGAACGATTGGCGTTATGCACCCGACGTAAGGAATTTTTGCGGAGAAACGTGTCTGCTTCCGCTGCACCCGGGACGTGCCAAGCTCAAGAGCCTCAAGGGATTAGCGGCGGAATTCCCGTTGACCGTGCCTTATTATGCCGACACTCGCATGAGCGTTTGGGTAAACCGTGTTTTGAATGAACGCCCTATTCATGCGGTTTTGGTGTTTTCATCGGCAATGGCCCAATATGTGGCGAAGTATGATTCGCTGCTGCGGATCATCGATTTCGTCGATGTCGATTCCGACAAATGGCGGCAGTACGCGGCCCAAAAGCCATGGCCGATGAGTTGGATTTACCGGCGGGAAGCGGAGTATTTGGCGCGCTACGACCGCAAAGTCGCGAATTCGTTTAATTATTCCCTATTTGTGTCGGAAAACGAGGCGGGTTTGTTTAAAGCGCTTGCCCCAGAAGTGAAAGACCGGACTCTAAGTATCGAAAATGGGGTCGATACGGCTTATTTTTCGGACCAAGCGGCCCACGCCAACCCTTATTCGCCCGACGAGAATGTCATGGTATTCACCGGAGCGATGGATTATTGGGCCAACGTCGACGCAGTCACTTGGTTCGCACACGAGGTATTTCCGGAAATCCGCCGCCGGATGAGTTCCGCGCGGTTTTATATCGTCGGCACGCGCCCTACCGAGGCGGTCCGTAACCTTGCCCGCATCGAGGGCGTTGCGGTAACCGGCGCGGTTGACGATGTGCGGCCCTTCCTGAAGCATGCGCGTTGTGCGGTTACGCCCTTGAGAATCGCCCGAGGGATTCAGAACAAAGTGCTGGAAGCTATGGCGATGGGGAAGCCCATCGTTTCCACCGAGGCCGCAATTGAAGGCATCGAAATCCGAAAACCTCTGGATCTTCTCATTGCAGAGACTTCCGCGGAATGGGTGGACATCGTCTCGCAGGCGCTTTGTGCCGATTCGCTGCCGGCTAAATCCGAGAGAAACCGGGCGTTCGTCGTGCAACGATACGGTTGGGAGAACAGTCTTTGCCGTTTGGGCACCTTGCTGGAAGCAATATGAGAACGAGTGTTGAGGCTTTGGCCGGTTCGAAACAAACCAATACACCGGATTCGGCCGCCGAATGGCGCACAGCGTTATGGTTGACGAGTGTCGCCGTTCTGGCCTTGCTGGGAATCTATCATTCGACCTTTGCATCGATGGTGGCCATCTGGTGGCGTTCTGCGACTTTCACGCATGGTTTCATCATCTTTCCGGTGAGTATCTGGCTTATTTGGCGAGAACGGTGCGAAATAGCGCGGGTTATCCCATACCCGGACTATCGAGCCTTGCCACTGTTGATTTTACTGGGATTCGCATGGCTCACGGCGCGGCTCGTCGACGTCCTCGTGATCGAGCAATTCATGTTGATCGGCATGATTCCAGCATTAATCTGGCTACTCTTGGGCTGGACGATGCTGACCAAATTGGCGTTTCCCCTTGGGTTCCTGCTATTCGCCGTACCGACTGGTGAAGCGCTGATTCCCTTGTTGATGGAGTTTACTGCCGACTTTACGGTTAAGATGCTTCAGATCACCGGCATTCCGGTTTACCGGGAGGGGACTTTTTTCAGCATACCCAGCGGCGATTGGTCGGTCGTCGAAGCCTGCAGCGGCATACGCTATCTCATCGCCTCGATTACGCTCGGTTTCCTTTATGCCTATTTGAGCTACCGCTCAATGCTTCGCAGAGTGGCATTTATCGTATTGGCCCTGTGTTTTCCGGTAATTGCCAATGGACTGCGTGCTTACATGATCGTAATGATCGGCCATCTGAGCGGTATGAAGCTGGCGGTAGGCATAGACCATTTGATCTACGGATGGATATTTTTCGGTGTTGTCATGCTGCTCATGTTCTGGATCGGCTCGTTTTGGAGCGAGTCTCAGCAGAGAAACGCCGAGTTGCCATTTTTACAAGGAGAAATTCCGGGGCATCGCGTTAATGCCGTTCGTCTCACAAAAACGGCCGGCATAGCTTTGATCATCTCGGTATTCTGGCCGGCTCGAGCCGCCTACATCGATTCGTGGGCTGACCATGCAACCGCCCCCGTACAGGTTGATGCGCCAAAGGCCGTAGATTCCTGGCAAACAGCCGAGATGTTTACGGAATGGGAGCCTTCCTACGTAGGGCCGGACGCCAAAATGAAGGCGTTTTACCGAAATGGCGACGAGACGGTTGGCCTATACGTGATGTATTACCGCCATCAAAAGCAAGGTGGCGAACTCATCAACTCGCAAAACATTCTTGTTCCGCAAAGGGACCAGCGGGTCTGGAAGATGCCCGAGGAAAAACCGGTGGAAGCGCGGTTACACGGGGTTCCCGTCACAGTCTTGGAAGGACGGCTACATTCACCCGACCAAAGATTGCTGACCTGGCGTTGGAACTGGATATCGGGACGGTATACGACAAACGACTATGTCGGGAAATTGCTCGAAGCCAAAGACAAGCTTTTGGGCGCTGTAAAGGACGGTGCGGCTGTGATTGTCTTCACGCCGTATGACGAGGATGTCCAATCGGCGTCTCGGGCGTTGCAACGTTTCGTAGACGAGATGTTGCCGTCGCTCGAACTGAATCTGAACGACGCGGCCAGATCATAATTCAATGAAGTCGCCGCTGGTCGCACACATCATCTACCGCTTGGGTGTAGGCGGTTTGGAAAACGGCTTGGTGAACCTGATCAACCGGACGCCGCTGGACCGTTATCGACATGCTGTGATTTGTCTTAAAGATGCGACCGACTTCCGTCAGCGTCTCAATGGAGAGGTCCCCGTTTACGAGCTACACCGCAGCGAAGGCCAGGATTTCGGGGTGTACGCACGGGTTTACCGGTTGCTGCGCCAGCTCAAACCAAGCATCGTGCACACCCGCAACTTGGCGGCCCTGGAGTGCCAGATGCCCGCTTGGTTGGCGGGAGCTCCCGTTAGAGTGCACGGCGAACATGGGTGGGATGTGTTCGATCCGGATGGAGCGAACCGCAAGTACCAGTGGCTGCGTCGATTCCTGAAGCCGCTTGTACATCGCTACATCCCATTGTCGTGCCATTTGGAGTCTTATCTCCGGGAAAAGATTAGGGTTCCCGAAGAAAGAATCAGCCGCATCTGCAACGGCGTCGACACGTTGGTGTTTCATCCGGCATCCGACGGCAAGCCTTTGATAGCGGATTGCCCTTTTCAAAGCCGAGCAGGACAAACACTGATTGGCACGGTGGGCCGCATGCACGGTGTCAAGGATCAGCTCACGCTGGTAAAGGCCTTCTTGGTCTTGCTCGATCGGCGGCCCGACCTTCGTGCGACGCTACGCCTGATTATCGTGGGCGACGGTCCATTACGCGAACAAGCACGGCAGATGTTGGAGTCGGCGGCTTCGGCGCACTTGGCCTGGTTGCCCGGCGAGCGTTCCGACATCGCCGACATTTTGCGCGGCTTGGATATCTTCGTACTTCCTTCACGGGCCGAGGGGATATCGAACACGATCCTCGAGGCTATGGCTTCCGGCTTGCCGGTCATCGCAACCGAGGTCGGCGGTAATCCGGAACTGATCGTGAGCGGCGTTACCGGAACCTTAGTGCCCAAGGAAAATCCCGGCGCTATGGCAACCGCGCTGGAGGCTTATCTGGACAATCCGGGAATGATCTCGGCTCATGGGGCCGCGGCGCAAAAGCGCGTGGACGAGTCGTTCAGTTTAGACGGAATGGTCAGCCGTTATCTCGCCCTTTATGACGACTTATTGAATTCAAGGCACTGAGGAACAGACAGTATGTGTGGAATCGTTGGCATTTTCGATAGGTTCGGGCGGGAAGAGATCGACCGTGAACTGCTCGGACGCATGAACGAAAGCCAATATCATCGGGGGCCCGACGAAGGAGGACTGCATACCGAGCCGGGACTCGGATTCGGTCACAGGCGACTTTCCATCATCGATCTTTCGAACGGGCAACAGCCGCTTTTCAATAAAGACAAAAGCGTTGTCGTCACCTATAACGGCGAAATCTATAACTTTCAGGACATACGCGCCGAGTTGGAAACCCTTGGCTACCGCTTCGAGACTCACTGCGACACCGAAGTCATCGTCTACGCCTGGGAGGTTTGGGGCGAAGCCTGCGTGGCCCGGTTTCGCGGCATGTTCGCCTTTGCCATCTGGGACCGTCCGCGCGAAACGCTGTTCTTGGCGCGAGACCGGTTAGGCGTAAAGCCGCTGTACTATGCGGATCTCCCCAACGGCAAGTTCATCTTCGGCTCGGAACTCAAAGCTTTGCTGATCCATCCGGACGTGCCGCGGAAAATCGATCCCACCGCGGTGGAAGATTATTTCGCCTACGGCTATGTGCCCGATCCGAAAAGTATCTTTAGCGGCGTCAAGAAGCTGGCTCCGGGCTTCCGTCTGACCCTCAAGCGCGGCGTGCCGAAGTGCCAGCCGGAGTGCTATTGGGACGTACCGTTCGCGGTGGACGGCAGAATGACCGAGGCACGAGCGCGAGAGGAACTTCTCGACCGCTTGCGAGAGGCTGTCCGCATCCGACTGGTCGCTGACGTGCCGCTGGGTGCGTTTTTGTCCGGTGGTGTCGATTCCAGTGCCGTCGTGGCCATGATGGCGGGCCTATCCGCCGACCCGGTCAACACCTGCTCGATCTCGTTCGGCGATCCCGCGTTCAACGAGGCGCGGTATGCGGAGAGGGTGGCGGAGCGTTATCACACACGTCATCGTGTGAAACAGGTCGATCCGGACGACTTCTCGTTGATCGACCGACTCGCGGGGCTTTATGACGAACCCTATGCCGACAGCTCGGCACTGCCGACCTATCGCGTGTGCGAATTGGCGCGTCAGGAGGTTACGGTAGCGTTGTCGGGAGATGGGGGCGACGAAAATTTGGCCGGCTATCGCCGCTATCGCTGGCACACGTATGAGGAGCGGATTCGTTCGTTCTTGCCCTTGGGCATTCGCCGCCCGCTGTTCGGGCTGCTCGGACGGACCTATCCCAAGGCTGACTGGGCGCCGAAAGTCTTTCGGGCCAAGTCCACTTTCGAAGCCTTGGCCCGCGACTCGGTCGAAGGCTATTTTCACGCCGTATCTCTTCTGCCGGACAGCTTGCGACAGGAAAAGATCTTCAGCGCCGGGTTCAAGCGCAGTCTTCAAGGCTATCAAGCCGTCGAAGTCCTCCGGCATCACGCCGAGTCAGCTCCGACCCGGCACCCGTTGTCGCTGGTTCAGTACTTGGATATGAAAACCTACTTGCCCGGGGACATCCTCACGAAAGTCGACCGGGCCAGCATGGCGCACGCTTTGGAAGTTCGCGTGCCGTTGCTGGATCACAAGCTCGTCGAGTGGATTTCGGGACTCCCTCCCGATCTGAAACTCAAGGGCAGGGAAGGGAAATATGTATTCAAGAAGTCGATGGAGCCGCACTTGCCGGACGACATTCTTTACCGTCCGAAAATGGGTTTTGCCGTGCCATTGGCCGCGTGGTTCAGAGGGCCGCTCAAACAAAGAATCCGCGATACCGTATTGGGACCGGCCATGGCGGAATCGGGATCGTTCGATATGAATTTTCTCAAGACGATGCTCGATCAGCACCAGGCGGGTTTGCGCGATTACAGCGCCGGCTTATGGTCGTTGTTGATGTATGAATCCTTTTTACGCCGATACGCGTGACTAAGGTTATAAAGGGCAGCCATGCGTATTCTTCATATTCTTGACCATTCGATCCCGTTGCACAGCGGCTATACGTTCAGAACGCGCGCCATCTTGGAGCAGCAGCGCGCTCTGGGTTTCGACACCTTTCATATCACCTCGGCGAAGCACAAGGGACCCGACGTGCTGGTCGAGGAAGTGGATGGTTTTCGCTTCTACCGAACGGCTCAGCCGAAAGGCTTTTTTTCGACGCTCCCCGTGCTGAACCAGTTTTCCATCATTAACAGTCTGGCGGAACGGGTCGGCGAAACCGTGGAGGAAGTCAAACCCGATATCATCCATGCTCATTCGCCCGTGCTGAACGGACTGGCGGCTTTGCGGGTGGCGCAGTGGTCGGCCCTACCGGTGGTGTACGAATGCCGGGCCTTCTGGGAAGACGCCGCAGTCGATCATAAGACGTGCCGGGAGGGAGGCTTGCGTTACCGAGTGACCCGATCTCTCGAAACCTACGTTTTCAAGCGAGCCAATGCCATTACGACGATTTGCGAGGGCCTTAAGAATGAGATCGTCGAGCGCGGCATTCCAGAGCAAAACGTGACGGTCATACCGAATGCCGTCGACATCAACCACTTTTCTCTGAGCGGGCCCGCCGATGCGGAACTGAAAAAGCGGTTGGGATTGGAGGACAACATCGTTCTCGGCTTCATCGGATCGTTCTACGCGTACGAAGGCCTGATGCTGCTGCTGGAAGCATTGATCAGCATTCTTGAAGCCAAGCCGGAGGTTCGGCTTCTTTTAGTGGGCGGCGGTCCCCAGGAGGATCTGCTCAAGCAGCGTGTACAAGATCTCGGTTTGTCCGGGAAAGTAATCTTTTCCGGTCGCATCCCCCATGACCAAGTTCAGAAGTATTACGACCAAGTAGATTTGTTCGTATATCCCCGCATATCCATGCGCTTGACCGAGTTGGTCACGCCCTTGAAACCGCTGGAAGCGCTGGCTCAAGGAAAGCTCGTCATCGCTTCCGATGTGGGCGGTCATCGAGAGCTGATTCAGCACGGAGAGACCGGATGGTTATTCAAGGCGGGTGATCCGGGTGCCTTGGCCGGAACGGTCGTAAGTGCCTTGGATCGCCGCGACGAGTGGTCCAGGTTCAGGAGTGCCGGCAGGAAATATGTGGAGAGAGAGCGTACCTGGGCGCACAGCGTTTCGCGCTATAAGCCGATTTATGAGCGTCTGCTGAGCCGGGGGAACTGATGATGCGGGACATATTGGGCTGGTATCAGGCACCCTTAGATCCGGAGATCGCCGGGGATATTCTCAAGAGCTTCCAGGACCGTAGCGGTCGACCCGATTCGATTCGTGCCGCGATTAGCGAGAGGGCAGGCTGCTTGGCGCCCGAAGCGTCACTCTATCGATCGAGTGACGGGGCTATTACGGCGGTTGTCAGCGGCCGACCGTACTGGAACCATTCGCGCTATGTGCAGATGGCGGCAGATCATGGCTTAGCGCGGTCGGTTGCAGAAGCGTATCGTGCCGGCTCGGAAGAATTTCTCCGGGACCTGCGCGGGAGTTTCGTACTTGCCATAATCGACGCTGACGCGCGAAGAGTGATGCTGGCGCTCGATCGCATCGGACAGCGCCACCTTTATTACGCCCTGACTCAGGCAGGGCTCGTGTTCGCGACTCGCGCGGACGATCTGGTGCGCCATCCCGACGTGAATCGTAATCTTTCACTGCAAACGCTGTTTGATTACGTCTATTTCCATCACTGTCCGAGCCCCGGCTCCATTTATGCGGGAGTCAACAAACTCGAAGGAGGCGAGTGCCTCGTCTGGCGCGACGGCTCGGTGAGCCGCCGCTATTATTGGTTGCCGGAATTCGAGGAGAGCGCCGACGCCACCGTCGAGCGAGAAGGCGCGAAACTTTTTGATGCTCTTGCGGAAGCGGTGCGGCGGGAAACCCATAGTGCCTCCAAAGTCGGCGCTTTTCTGAGCGGCGGGCTCGACAGTTCCACCGTCTCCGGACTATTGGCGCGGGAAATCGACGGGGGGGGCGATACCTTTTCCATCGGTTTTCCCGTAGAGGGTTACGACGAAATCGCCTATGCGCGCACTGCGGCCAAGCACTTCAATACCCATCAGCATGAATATTATTTGACGCCGGACGATGCGGTGACCGCCATTCCTTTAGTGGCTGCGGCATGCGACGAGCCTTTCGGCAATTCATCGGCCTTGCCGGCCTATTTTTGCGCGAAGCTGGCGCGCGAGCACGGCGTGGATCGTTTGTTGGGGGGCGACGGTGGCGACGAACTGTTCGCCGGTAACGAGCGTTACGCCAAACAGCTCCTGTTCGAATATTTTTGGAAAGTGCCTGCTCCGTTGAGGAATACGCTCCAGTCTGCGTTGAATCGAATCCCGCCGGCTTTACAGAAAGGCATCGTTCGAAAAGCGGAGCGTTACATCAAACAAGCCGCGACACCGTTGCCGGATCGGCTGCAGGACTACAATTTCCTGCACCGTCACGACGTACGTGAGATTTTCCATCCGGATCTCCTGGCCGCAATCGATACCGGTGCGCCTTTGTCGGTGCAACGGGCGTGTTACCACAGGCCGAACGGAGCCTCTTCGCTTAACCGGATGCTTTATCTGGATTGGAAAATCACGCTGCACGACAACGATTTGGTGAAGGTCAACCGGATGTGCGAGTTGGCAGGGGTCGACGTGGCTTACCCCATGCTGGACGATGCCGTGATCGAGCTGTCTTGCCAAATTTCGTCTCAGGCCAAGCTGAAAGCCAATAACCTGAGATGGTTCTACAAGCGGGCCATGCATGGATTTCTGCCAACAGAGATCATCAACAAATCGAAGCACGGTTTCGGTCTGCCTTTCGGCATCTGGCTGCAGAACCATGCGGCGCTCAAAGCGCTGGCCTACGGCAGCATCCAGCAGCTCAAAGGGCGCGGCTATTTCCGGGCGAAGTTCCTGGATCACGCGATCGCCATGCACCAATCGGTTCATGCCGCTTATTACGGCGAATTGATTTGGGTGTTGATGATGCTGGAACAGTGGTTTCAAACCCATGCCATCCATTAATCCTGCAATGGAAAACATGGCGCTCGGCCTGCTCAAGGCGGCCGGCAGCTTTCTGTGCGGTTTCGGGAGAGAGCGCAAGCTCTCGATCCTGATCTACCACCGCGTGTTGGCCGAACCCGATTTCATGCGCCCGGACGAAATCGATGTTCACGCCTTCGGTTGGCAAATGGACCTTCTGGCGCGTTACTTCAACGTGTTGCCCTTGGCAGAAGCGTTGGACCGCTTGCGCCATGGCGATCTGCCACCAAGGGCCGTATGCGTCACCTTCGACGACGGCTATGCAGACAATGCAACCTTAGCGCTACCGATTCTCCAACGGTGGAATCTGCCGGCTACTTTTTTTATTGCGACGGGATTTCTCGATGGCGGACGCATGTGGAACGACACTGTGCTCGAAGCGGTTCGCGTACTGGATAGCGAATGCCTGGATCTTTCCTCGATAGGGCAGGGCGTTCATGCGGTTGCGACACTCGAGGATAAGGCCCGAACGGGCTACGAGCTGTTAAAGCGCCTCAAGCATCTGCCCACTAGTCAGAGGACAGAATACGTCAACCACATTGCTTCGTTGGCGGGCAATCTGCCGGACGATTTGATGATGTCTTCTTCGCAAGTCAGAGCGATGCACGCTCAAGGCATGGAAATAGGGGGGCATACGGTCAACCATCCCATTCTGGCCAATTTGTCCGATGACGAGGTTCGAAAGGAGATCGGCGAGGGAAAGGCCAAGCTCGAAGCGATCATCGAAGAAAAGATTCGCTTTTTTGCCTATCCGAACGGCAAGCCGCTCAAGGACTACAAGCCGGAGCAGATCGGAATAGTTCAAGAGTTCGGATTTCAGGCGGCTGTGTCAACCACCTGGGGCGTCGCGAGTAACAAAAGCGATATCTGGCAGTTGCCGAGGTTTACGCCCTGGGATCGAAGTCCATTGCCATTTATGGCCAGACTCGTTACGAATTACACAAAACCAATAACTTAATGCAGATCAACCATGTCGTACGCCGATCTCAAGGACAGCGCTTTCCGATTCGCTCGCGCGGCGTTGACGAATCAGATTGCGCTTTTGTTTCCGCGACTTTACATCAAACTGACCAGGCAGACGGGGCGGGGCTCCGGAGAAGAGTCATTCGATGACATCGCTGAATACTTTCATCTGTGTTTTCACGAGTACTTCGAAAGATTGGCGATTACACCCGAGCGGATTCCGCGATTCCTGACTGGAAAGCATCTTATCGAATACGGTCCGGGGGATTTTCCCGGGGTAGCTATCCTGATGTATGCCTGGGGAGCCGAGAAGATCTACTGTGTGGATCGCTTTCCCATGATGGTCTTTTCGGAAAAAAATATCGCGGCCTTGAGGAGGCTTCTCGATTGCCTACCACCTGAGCAGAAACTTCGCGCCAATCATTGTTTTGTTTCAGTCGGCTGTCCGGAATCCAGGCTTAGACAGGATTGCATCGAATACATCGTTAATGGCCTCCATAAAACCAATAGGCTCGATTTTTTGACATGGTCCAACATTGCTTGGCGCCTCATGTATAGCGGCAAGGGGGCCCCCAATCGTCTGCGCGTGGACCGATATCGTAAAGCACTAGATCAGTCAGGTTTTAAGATAGAAAACATTGAGCCAGTCGAAATTGCTCCGCAAAGCGAAGTTGAGGAAGTGCGCCTTTATCTGGCCAAGAGCTTTCGCGATCTAAGCAACGAAGATCTCAGTTGGCTCAGTTTTTGGCTTATCGCACGACATTGAGCAGCAAAAGTCAGCAGCCTCGCCTCTTGGTCTTCACCACCGTTTTTCCTAACGGTGCTCAGCCCAATATTGGCCTATTCGTGCGGGAACGCATGTTTCGAGTGGGAAGGCGTCTTCCGCTCATCGTCGTGGCGCCACAGCCCTGGTTTCCGTTTCAAGGGCTGATAACCCGATTCTGGAAGCCCCATTTTCGACTGCCTGCTCCGTCCCATGAGATTCAGTGCGGCTTCGATGTTTATCATCCGAGGTTTATCTCCATTCCCGGACTTCTTAAGGGTTGGGACGGGTTTCTCATGGCGCTGTGCTGTTTTCCGCTCTTGCTCAAGCTACGCAAAAGTTTCTGTTTTAATGTGATCGACTCCCATTTCACATATCCCGACGGCTATGCCGCTACTTTGCTGGCGAACTGGCTGAGAGTTCCGGCTACGATCACCCTGAGGGGAACCGAGGTCCCTCTGGCGCGTTATTCTGCTCGGCGAGTTCGAATATTAAAAGCGCTGAGACATGCTCGACGCGTATTTAGCGTAGCAGAGGCGCTAAAAAGCCATGTCGTCGCAATGGGAGCTGACACAGACAAGATAAGCGTCGTCGGAAATGGAGTTGATATTTCGAAATTCCATCCTGTCGATCATGTTGAGGCTAGGCGTCGACTCGGCTTGCCGAAGGACGCTAAGGTCCTTATTTCCGTTGGAGGCTTGGTCGAACGAAAGGGATTTCACCGGGTGATCGAAGTCTTGCCGCGCCTGTTGCAGCGCTATCCCAACCTCCATTACTTAATCGTAGGCGGGGCGAGTGTCGAGGGAGACATGAGTACGCAACTTCGAGAGCAAGTCCGAGCCTTAGGATTATTGGATCGGGTGCATTTTCTCGGTTCTCTTGCGCCCGAAGAACTTAAAGTTCCGCTTTCGGCCTCCGACGTATTCGTTTTGGCAACGCGGAACGAGGGATGGGCTAACGTCTTCCTCGAAGCCATGGCATGCGGGTTGCCCGTCGTTACCACCGATGTAGGCGGAAACTCGGAAGTGGTGTGTCGTGAGGAACTCGGAATCATCGTGCCGTTTGGAGATGCCGAGGCACTCCACGATGGACTGATCACGGCATTGATAACGTCTTGGGACCGAAAGCTTATTATCGATTATGCTCGAGAAAACGATTGGGAAAAGCGGGTAGATATCTTGGTATCAGCATTCCAGGATGTAGTAGCCAGCGTGGACGCTATGAAGTCTCTTGGCGTTTCTGGCGGCTCTTCTGGATAACAAAAGCTTTGAGTCAAAAAAGCAAAGCGTAACCAGTGACGACGATGCCGGCAAACAAGATGCGTAGTTTAGCGGAGTTCGGTGACCCGTCTAGCTATCTCGGTAATAGGACAAAACAATCCCAAGAATTAACTAAAAAACGCTCTATTGATTCGGTCACCACAGCGAGATTATGACGTCCGAGAAGGATGATCAGACGTCCAGTGAAACGGCGGAGCGATGCAGCGCTGACCGAGGCCCGGAAGACAAGGGGGCGGATGCGGGCTGAAGGC
>Ga0196971_1000465_pt1 | contig 30155 bp, 28 predicted proteins | sample S1v_1013CmetaG_FD_148660 | JGI IMG/M metagenome (GOLD analysis project Ga0196971, IMG submission 148660) | Soil microbial communities from Anza Borrego desert, Southern California, United States - S1+v_10-13C | ecosystem: Environmental > Terrestrial > Soil > Desert | place: USA: California...
GCGAGGACTTTGCCGTGCTCGCTGGAGAGCAGATGCGCGAGTTCGTCGATATTCGCTTCAACGAGCGCTTTGAAGTTGAACATGACGCGCGCGCGGCGCTGCGGATTGGTGGCGGCCCAGGCCGGAAACGCTGCGGCGGCGGCTTGCACCGCGGCATCGATATCCTTCGCGGCGGAGAAGCCGACTTCGGCCTGCTGCGCGCCTGTGTTCGGATTAAATACGCGACCGGCGCGTCCGCCTGAAGCGGACGCGCTCTTGCCATTGATGAAGTTACGGATCGCGCGCATCGGCGAGGCCTCCTGAGTTCGGGATTTGCCGCTCTTATGGCGTCAAACCGGAACCCAGTAAATGCCGCGCCAATCGAGGCGCCCGCGACCCGTTAGCCCCTTCGCGCCATGCCCATGATCAGGGAGACCACGAACAGGACGAGGAAGATGAAGAACAGGATTTGGGCGATGCCCGCAGAAGCCGACGCAATGCCGCCGAAGCCGAAAATGGCCGCAACGATCGCGACAACGAAAAAGATAAGGGCCCAACTGAGCATATGCGTCCTCCTGGAATACAGTTGAAATGAAAACGTGTGTTCCAGTCGGTAGTTCCGCGACAGCCTAGGTGGGGTAAGTCCAGCCCCGCTCACCTTTTCGTGCAGCCGCATATTGCGCCTCGGCGAACCGCCAGTTGATCAGCGAGTTGAGATAGGCGTCGAGGAAGCGGCCGCGCTCGTTCTTGTAATCGAGGTAATAGGCGTGCTCCCAAAGATCGCAGACGCTGAGCGCGGTGAGATTATCATCCGCGATTGGCGTGTCGGCGTCGTGCAGATCGGTGAGTTGGACCACACCTGATTTGTCGGCGACGAGCCAGAGCCAGCCGGAGGCGAAGTGACCCTCGCCTTTTGCTTTGGCTTCCTGGCCAAACGTTTTGAGATCGCCAAACGCCTTTTCGATCGCGGCGCGCAGTTCGCCTTGCGGCTCGCCTTGCGGCTGGGGCGTCAGCGAAGTCCAGAAGAAGCCGTGATTCCAGGCTTGGGCGGCGTTATTGAAAAGCTTCTTGTCGTTCTCGCGCTTGGCGAGACGGACGACTTCTTCCAGCGAGGTGGGGGCGTTGGGACGCTCTTTGAGGAAGGCGTTGGTCTTGTTGATATAAGCGGCGTGATGTTTGCCGTGGTGGGTGTTGAGCGTATCGCTTGACATGTGCGGTTCGAGCGCGGCGGCGTCGAACGGCAGATCGATGAGTTTGAACATGAGCGCCTCCTACTATGGGAGGCATATAGGCGTTCGCGCGCGCTTTTCGACAGCGTTACGTTACGGACTGTCCGCGAAAAGCGCGGATCACGAAACTCAGCACCAGCAGCGCGAGGAAGATGACGAACAGCACCTTGGCGATGGTCGCGGCGATGCCGGCTAAGCCGACGAAACCGAAATACCCCGCGATCAGTGCCAGAATGAAGAATGCGAGCGCCCAGCCGAGCATGGCGCTTCTCCCTATAGTTGCTTTGGTAGGCGGAACGCCTGCTTGCGTGCGCAGTTCCGCGCGCGGCGATCAGGCCGGCTGCGGCTGCGGTTCGCGGCGCGGCGCCGCAGGCTCGTCCTCTTTGGGCGGCGGCACCGCGACCCAGAGCATGAATGGCCGGTCCGGATTGCGGCCGACGATGGCGCCGAGCTGGCGGGCGAACGCCTCGATCAGACGCGCGCCGGGACTGGGCGCCGCATTGACGTTGACCGCCGCGTCGGCGTCCACGGCGAGCCTGACGGCGCCGTCGGCGTCCTGGTGCAGATAGACCGAGAGCGTCACCGGTCCTGCGTCAGCCAGCGTGTCGAGCGCAGCGGAGAGGCCCTCGCCGATCAGGAAAGCGAGCGGCATAGCGCGATCGACGAATGCGCGCGCCGGTTCGAAATGGATGGCAAGATTGACGTCTTTGACCTGCGCGCCGCGCGATTGCAGCAGCTGGCGGCAAATCTCGGCGAAGAGATCATCGACCCGGAGTTCGCGCACTTCGCCGGACGCGTAGATGCGCTGGTGCACGAGCGCGAGCAATTGGACGCGATCATGCGCGCGGGCGAGGCCCCAGGCCTCGCTTTCGTCGCGCGCGTTGCGGGCCTGGATGTTCAACAGGCTGGCGACCATTTGCAGATTGTTTTTGACGCGGTGGTGCACTTCGCGCAGCAGCGCGCGTTCTTCCGCCAGCGCTTCGACCAAACGCTGTTCGCGGCCGCGCAAGGTTTTCGCCAGCGCACCCAGCGTGCGGCGCAAGGAGCGAATTTCTTCGGGTGCGTTACGCAGCGAAGGCGGATCCGGCATGTCTTCGCCGCCGCGCGCGAGATTGCGCGCCGCCGCCTCGACATTGGAGAGCGGACGCGCGACGAAAGCTTCGATGGCGAACCAGCCGGCGGCCACTGCTATCAGCCAGATCAGCAGCGGCGCCGCCACCGAGACCACGACTTGGCCCCAGCGCCGCCACGCCGGCTGATCAGAGCGCCACGACATGACGATGTACAAATCTGGCGCATGCAGCGGCACGATGACCGCAGCGCCGTCATCGACGCGCACGAAGCCGGGATCGGGGCCCAAATGATTGCGTATCTGATGCGCGCGCGGCAGGCCGACTTCAGCCGGGTCAGCGGGCGGCGTCGATTGCGCGATGATGCGGCCGCTGGAATCGACAATCGCCGCGCGCGCGCCATCGAGCGCGCGGCCGCGGTCGAGCAGCTCACCCAATTGCGCCGTCGTGATCGAGGCGCTGACGAAGCCGATGCGGCGCTGGCCATCGCGCACCGGCTCGAGCGCGGCGAGAACCGGTTGGCCCGTCAACGCGCCTTGTTCGATGAAGCCCATCGTAAACGCATCGCGGCCTGCGGCGATGTCGCGGAGCTCGCTTCGCATTGAGCGGAAGCCGGGCGGCGCGTGCGGATAGCTGCAGCGCACGACGCCATTATTGCCGCTGACGGCGATCGCCGCGATGTAGGGATAGCGCGCGGCGACTTCGCCGAGCCACTGGCGGCAATCGCCAGCTTCGATTTGCGCTAGCGCCGGCGTCGTCGCCAAGACACGCAGCATCTCGCGCATTTCGTCGATTACGCCCTTCTCGACCGAGACCGATTGCAGCGCTTGGCGGCTGAGCGTTTCTTCGTAAGCGGCCTGACGTGCGGCGACGCCGTTAAGGCCAACCTGCATGGCGATGGCGCCGGCCGGCAGCATGGCCAGCCCTAGCAGCAACGCCATGCGCCCGCGCATTGACCGTAAGGACAATACGCGGGGCCATTTCGGAAAATTCCAAGTCTTGCGCGCGTTCACACGCTAGCCGAGTCCTCGATCAACCGGCCTTCAGTAGGAATTGGCTGACCTTCTTCGTCAAGACCAAGCAGATCGGCGAGCTTGCGGCGGGCTCGATTGACCCGGCTCTTGATCGTGCCTACGGCGCAGCCGCAAATTTGCGCGGCTTCTTCGTAAGAGCATCCGGACGCGCCGACGAGCGTCAGCACTTCGCGGTGATCAGGAGCGAGCTGGCTGAACGCGACCTTGAAGTCTTCGAGATCGACCGTGCCGTCCTGCTCGGGACGCACCGCCAAACGCGCGGCGAACTTGCCATCCGCGTCCTCGACTTCGCGCTTCAGCTTGCGCAGCTGAGAGTAATAGTGATTGCGCAGGATCGTGAACAACCAGGCGCGCAGATTGGTGCCGGGTTCGAAGCGTTCGACATTGGCGAGCGCTTTCACCAGCGTGTCCTGCACCAAATCGTCGGCTTGAGCGGAATTATGCGCCAGAGAACGCGCGAACGCGCGCAAACTGGGCAGGAGCTCGATGAGCTCAGCCTTGAAGGCGGGCGCCGCATTCACGATTTTTTGTCCTCAGCGCTGTCGAGGTTCGACAGGATGTCGAGCAGACGCTTTGGCACGGGTTCGCTCGCCACCTGACCGTAGGCGAGCTTCAAATTGCGGGTGATCAGCGCCTTATGAGTCGCAGAGGCGGGCCGGGATTTGCCGTATCCGGCCCCGGACCCATCATGCGGCGGCGCTTTCTTGCTCACGAGCGCTTCCATTTCTTCTTTCCGTGCCATAATGCCAATCAAGCCCCCGCTGGACTAGTCTGGGAGACCCACGGCGGCTCTCCCCCGGCGCACTCAACGTCTCGGGCAGGAAGCTGTTCCTGTGGCCTGGAACATTTTTTCAGATGCAGCGTTCTTCCGCATTCGACGGGAAGGGAGAACCCTATGCATACCGAGGCCGCTTCTCCGCACGCTTCACAGAAATTATCGAACGAAAACAAGGGGTCATATATGACGCTTGCCCGGGAAATCGCGCCTCACCTGCCGCTGCTGCGCCGTTATGCGCGGGCGCTGACAGGCGCCCAGGAAAGCGGCGACGCTTTTGTGGTGGCGGCGCTGGAGGCGATCGTCGCCCGCCCAGAAGAATTTCCGCGCGAAATGGATCCGCGCGCCGGCCTCTATCGGGTGTTTCACCGCATTTGGGAAAGCGGCAACGTCGAACTCAACGGCCACACGAGCGAGGAATCGCTGGGCGCGCGTAAAGCGCATGAGCGGTTGCGCTCGCTGGCGCCGCTGAGCCGCCAAGCGCTGCTGCTGACGACGCTGGAAAACTTCACGACACAAGAGACGGGCGAGATTCTCGGCCGTTCGCCGGAAGATGTGAGTGCGTTGCTCGATGATGCGCTCGATGCGCTCGATAAGCAGACGAAAGCGCGCATTCTGATCATCGAAGACGAAGCCGTCATCGCGATGGATTTGAGCGATCTCGTCACCGCGGCGGGGCACACGGTTTGCGCGGTGGAATCGACGGCCTCAGGCGCTGTTGCGGCCGCCAACCGCGAACTGCCGGATCTGGTGCTGGCCGATATTCAACTCGCGGACGGCTCCTCCGGCATCGACGCGGTGAAGGACATTCTGGCTTCCTTCGAAGTTCCGGTGATCTTCATCACGGCGTTCCCGGATCGGCTGCTCACCGGCGAACGTCCGGAACCGACGTTCCTGATCACGAAACCGTATTCGCCGGACATGGTGCGCGCAGCAGTGAGCCAAGCTCTCTTCTTCGAGAGCACGGGAAACCTGAACTAGCATGAGACGTTTCCATCGCTGACGCCGAAGGGGACGGCGCGGCAATGGAGACTATGCATGTCCAAGAAAATCACTGCTCCGCTGATCGCCCTCGCGGCGCTGGCCGGCGCGTTCTCGCTCGCCGCCTGCAACACCGTCGAAGGCGTGGGCGAAGACGTTCAGCAAGCGGGTGAAACGGTGGAAGACGCGGCGCACGATGTTGGCGACACCACGGACCCGACACCGCCGCAGCAGTAACAATTCGGCGCGCCGCACTCATGTTCGCCATGGGTGCGGCAACGCGTCCTCTGAACGCACGCATTAAGCAGCGCGATAGCTCTCGTCATGAGAGCTTTTTTTATTGCCCCGATGATTTTGTTGGCCGCGTCGTGCGGCGCGCCTGCGCCGGAAGCGCCGGCTGAACAGATTGCGACCGCGCAGATCGAAGTGCGCGACGCTTGGGCCGCGCCGACGCCGGGCGGCGTGGAGGTCGCGGCTGGCTATGTGACGATCGTCAACACGACGGCGGGCGAAGATCGCCTGCTCTCACTCGCCTCCCCCCGCGCCGAACGCGCGGAAGTGCACGACATGTCGATGGAAGACGGCGTGATGCGGATGCGCGCGGTCGAAGGCGGACTGCCGATCGCTGCCGGCGAGACGGTGCAGCTTGCGCCGGGTGGGCGGCATCTGATGTTTTATGGCGTGACAGAGCCGTTCGTCGAAGGCGAAAGCATTGCGGTGACGCTGACGTTCGCGCGCGCCGGCGAGATCGCGGTCACCATGCCGGTGCGGCGGGCGGCTGCAGCGCCAGCCGATCACGGCGGCCATTGAGCCTCAGCGCGACGTGTAGTCGAACATCGTCTCCGCCACGGTGCGGCCGATGCGGCCGGCTGTGGTGACGGTGGCTTCGTCATCCAGCTCGACGGTGAGGCCGGGGGCGCGCAATTCGGAGAGCGCCCAGCGTTTGGACGTTTGTCCGGTTTCCGAATGGCTGAACGTCCACGGCAGCGGCGGGTTGACGGCAGCGTCGAGGCGCTCACGCAGCAAGGGCAAGAGATCGATGGTCGGCGACTCTGCATCGAGCGGCGGCGCATAGATCACGTTGCGGCGGGTCGAGTGAAAGTCGAAGAAGGCGATGGTGCGCCGGTTCTGCGCTTCGCTTTGAATGAGATCGCGCAGCGCGCGGGTTTCCGGCTGCGAGAAGTCGCGCCAGTCGCGGTTCAGATCGAGGCCGCCATTATTCCAGCGCCAATGCCCGCGCATGACGCCGTCGGGGTTGGGCATCGGTACGAGCAGGATGCGGTGACGCGCGCGGAAGGCGTTGGCTTGCGGCGTATCGGCCATGATGGTTTCGACGAAGGTGCGGAAGGCGACGGCGCCCGAGGTTTCCGGCGGATGCTGGCGCGTCATGGCGACGACGAGGTCCGTGCCCGTGCCGGCGCGATAGGCGATCAGCGGCCGGTCATCGATCGAGCGGCCGTATTCGATCGCTTCGAAGCCGCGCGGAACGATCACTTGCTGCGCCCAGGCGTGGACGGCGGTGGGGGTCTCGATCGGCTGGGCAGCGATGAAAGTCGCGCCGGGCTCGAGGCGGAGGTTCATACTGGCGCGGCGTTCGTCGGCGGCGACGGCAACGTCGCGGCGCGGGACGGAGCGCCAAGTGGCGCCGTCGCGGGTGAGCTTCGGCGAATAGCGATGCTCGTACTCGCCGTAATCGAGCACGACGCGGAGATCCGTGGCGGCGGCGGCGTCGAGGCGGAAGGCGTACCAGGGGCTGCCGTTGATCGGCGTGCCTTCGGGGACGACAGCGAGGGTGACGTCGCCGTTCTCGCCGACGCGGCAGGTGTGGCGGCCGCCGCTGGGAAAATCGACCGAGACTTGCACGCCGCGGGATTCGCAGATCGGCGTTTGCGCCAGCGCAGGCGTCGCGAAAGCGGCGGCGATAAACGCCAGGAGCGCGGTCTTCAGCTTCATCATGCTCTCCTCATTCGCGCGGCCGCGCCGGTCTATCAATCGGCGCAGGCGCCGGCAGGCGGCGTCTTCGCCAGCGCGCGGCCGTGTAGCTGATTGGTGGATTGTGCATTGTTGATGGCGAACTGGCCGTTCACCAGGGCGTAGATCACGCCGACCGAATATTCTTCCGGTTGCTCATAGGTGGCGCGCGCGGCGAAGGCGCGCGGATCGAATACGATGACGTCGGCGAAATAACCTTCGCGCAACAGGCCGCGCTCGGCGATGCCGAAGATTTCCGCGGTGAGGCCGCTGCTGCGATGGACGAATTCCTCCGGCGTCAGCAGCGGCGTTTCGCGCACATAAAGCACGAACTTCGAGGGGAAAGTGCCGAAGCGGCGCGGATGGCCGGTGGTGGCGTCGGATGAGGTGACGACCCACGGACGCTGCATGAAGGCGCGGATGTCGGCTTCCTGCATGTTGAAGGAGGCGAGCCGCGCATCGCCGCCAAGTGCGATCTGGCGCGCGGCTTCGGCGGGATCGACGCCGAGCGTGGTTGCGACGTCGCCGAGATAGCGGCCGCGATGTTCGCCGCTGGTGATGAGCAAAGCTTGCGGGCCGCCGCGACCGCGGATGAGCCGGGTGATCTCTTCGTGCAGGCGCGTCTGCAGTTCAGGGTCGGCCAAGCGACGGCGCATGGCAGCATCGCCGCCGTCTTGGGTCCAGCGCGGCATCAGGGCGTTGGAAACGCGCGTGCCGGATGCGCGCCAAGGATATTGATCAGCCGTGACGCGGCGGCCGGCGGCGCGCTCGGCCTCGATGCGGGAGATCACGCGCTCCGCTTCGCCGTCGGTGTTTTGACCGGCGGCTTTGATGTGGGCGATATGGACCGGGAGATCGGCTTCGCGGCCGATGCGGAGCGCTTCCTCGACGGCGTCGAACAGGCGGCCGTTGCCAGCGCCCTCGCTGCGGAGATGGGATTCGTAGAGGCCGCCGCGCAGGCCGGCTTCGCGGGCGAGCGCGATCACTTCGTCGGTCTCGGAGAAGCTCTGCGGCGCGTAATAGAGCCCGGCGGAGAAGCCGAACGCGCCTTCACACATGGCTTGGCCCACCATGCCGCGCATGCGGGTGAGTTCGGCTTCGGTGGGCGCGCGGTCGGCTTCGCCGATCACGGCTTCGCGGACGGCGCCGAAGCCGACAAAAGCGCCGGCGTTGACGCCGATGCGCAGGCGCTCGAGCCGCTCACGTTGCGCGGCAATCTCAAAGGCGCCGTCGCCATCATTGCCGAAGAGGATGGTAGTGACGCCTTGGGTGATGTGATTGAGCGCGCGGCGGCGCATGGCGTCTTCGGAGCGCAGATCACTGAGAGAGTGCGTGTGCGGGTCGATGAAGCCGGGCGCGACCACGAGGCTGGAGGCATCGACGGTGCGCCCTGCCCGCATCTCGCCGGCATTGCCGATGAAGACGATGCGATCGCCGGTGATGCCGACATCGGCGTTGCGGCGCGCGCCGCCCGTGCCGTCGATGACGACGCCGTTGCGGATCAGGATATCGACCCGCTCCGGCGTCTGCGCCGCCGCCGCGCCCGCCATGAAAGCGAACGCGGCGACGATCAGGCTGGCGAAGCGCTTCACTGCTCCGCTCAGAACCGGGTGCGAACCGAGGCGTAGATGGTGCGGCCGCGCGGCGAGTGGAGATCGCCGATGAAGCCGGACTCGGTGTCGGCCAGCGGCGGATCTTCGTCGAACAGATTGCGCGCGCCGACGCGGATGCGCACTTCGTCGAACAGATCGCCGCCCTCGATCACGTATTGGGCGTACGCGTTGTGCGTGAGCCAAGGCTTGATACGCCAGAATTCGCCGGTCGCCAGCTGCACGCTGGTGTCATCGACGCCGCCGACATAGGCCGAGTGCCAACCGGCGCCCCAAGACCCCGCGCGCCATGTAAGGGTTGCGCTGGCGCGCCATTTCGGGCGGCCGTTTTCTTCAATCAGGCTCTCGGCGCCGGGGATGTTGATCAGCGGATCGATGACGCCTGCGGCTTGTGCGTTGAGCAGCGCCTGCTGTTCCGGGCCGGGGGCCTGATAGAAGGTCAACAGGCGCGCGAAGTTGAGGCGCACGCCCCAATCGCCGATCGGGGTGTCGTCGATATCGTAATAGACGCCGATATCGTAGCCATCCGCCTCGCGCGGGCCCAGGTTGCGATAATCATCGATAACTTGCGTGATGTCGCCGACGGGCGCGAGCGGATTGCCGCTGGCGTCGAGCGCGCCGGCGAACATCAGTATGTCGTCCGGCGACGGCGCGGCGCGGATCACGTTGGGATTGTAGCCGAGGCCGTTCGGGTCACCGGACGGGCCGAGCATGCGCAACAGATAATCCAACGTAACGGCGTTGCTGTCGCCGAGCAGGCCGATGACGCCGTCCTGTTCGACCTTCCAATAATCCGCGGTGATGGTGAGTTCGCCGAAGCGGCGCGGAATGAAGGTCGGTTCGACGACGAAGCCGGCGGTGAAGTTTTCCGACGTTTCCGGCTCCAGCTGTTCGCTGCCCGAGCGGTTACTCTGCACCGATTGCGATTGGTTGCAGGCGTCGAAGTCGGTGATGACGCCGTTCTGTTGTTGGGCTTCGCAGCGAACCCAGTCAGTGCGCGTGTTGGAGCGCAGGATGCCCTGTTCGTGCTGTTGCGGCAGGTTCGGCGCGCGGAAACCTTGCGACCAAGCCGAGCGGAGCATCAGCCATTCGGTCGGGCTCCAGGCCGCGGCGATCTTCGGCCGCGCGATGTCGCCGAAGGCCGAATAGTTCTCGTAGCGGACCGCGAGCTGCGCCTCGAGCGAATGCACGAGCGGGATGTTCATATCCGGCGAGACGATCGGCAGCGCCATTTCGGCGAAGGCCGAGAACACGTTGCGGAAGCCCTCGGTGTCCGGCGTCGGGCTCGCGCCCATGACATCGCTCAGCGGCGCAAACGGCACGACGCCGTCGATGGGCTGGAAGCTGATGGTGCCGTCGAGACGCGCGTCGCGATCGTCTTCGTAGGTTTCGTTGCGATATTCGACGCCGGTGGCGACGCCGACCGGGCCGCCCCAGATATTGAACAGGTCCGGACGCGACAGACGGAAGTCGAGCATCGTCATCGTCGTCGTGCTGCGGCGCGACACATCGACCATGAAGCTGTCGATGACGCTTTGCGGATTAGCCGAGGAATCTCCATTCGCCGGGTCGAGCGGGTTGCCGCCGGTAAACGGATTGTAGGCGTCCGAGGTGGTGCGCTCGAGCGCGTCCTGGAACAGCGTCATGCTGGGCTGACGCATAGTATCGTCGGTGACGGCCTCGGATTGCACCAAAGCCGTTTCCCAATCCCAGCTGTTCATATGACCGCGGAAGCCGATCAAGCCGCGCGCAACATATTGTTCGACGTTCACCGGCAACGGGCCGGCGTCGACGATGCGATAATCCTGCAGTTCGAAGTTCACGCCGCCGGCCGGCGCGTTGGTCACCGGCACGCGGTTGGGGCTGCCGACCGGACCGAAGGGATTCCAGTAATTGGTAGCCGGGACGATGAGGCGCTGCGCCGCGAGATTGGTTTCCTGTTCGCGATAGCTGGTCGAATTGGACAGAAAGACGCCGGCTTCGATGAACATTTCGACGTCGTTGCCGAAGTCATGATTGACGAAAAAGAAGGCGTTGCGCCGCTCGACTTCGCTCCAGAGCGTGCGGCCGTCATTGGTGTTGTAGCGGAGATTCTCGTCGGTGCCGGTGGTGGAGACGACGCTGTTGTCGAAGCAGGTGCCGAGCCCGACCGGATATTCGACACTGTTGCAGCTCGCATTGGTGATCGGTTGGATGTGGAAGACGGCGTGACCGTCGCTGGTGCCGGTGATGGTGGTGCCGTTCATCGACAGCGATGTGGTCGATGGGTTGAAGCTCGCCGTCAGGCGGCGGAATTCGGGCCACGGCGTGTCAGTGCTGGTGTTGCGCCAATCGGTGTCGTTCGCGAACGGGCTGCTCGGATCGATCAGCGAGCGCAGGTCGGTAGTCGCCGAGAACTCGCGGTCTGCGGCCCAGAGCGGATCGCGGTTAGTGAAATTGCCGAAGAACGAGACGTTGGTGCGGCCGTTGTTGAAATCCATTCCGGCTTCGAGCGAGAGATCAAGCTCATCCATGCCGTCGGACTGGCCGCCTTCGAACTCGAGGCGAAGGCCTTCGAAATTGTCGCGCAGCACGGTGTTGATGACGCCCGCCACGGCGTCGGTGCCGTAGATCGCTGAGGCGCCGTCGCGCAGCACTTCGACCCGGCGCACGCCGGAGGTCGGGATGGAGTTGGCGTTGACGGTGGCGACCGGCACCAGGTTCTCAACCTGAATCGCCGGGTGCAGCACCATGCGGCGGCCGTTCAGCAGCATCAAAGTGTTGCCGGTGCCGAGGCCGCGCAAATTGATCGAGGCGGTGTCGCCGCGTGCATCGTTGATGCCGCCGGCCATGCGCGCTTCGTTGAACGTGACATCGCCCGCTTGAGGGATCGAGCGGAAGAGTTCGTCACCGCTGGCCGGAGCGATGGCGTCGATCTCATCTTCGCCGAGCACGGTGACGGGCAGAACATCAGTGACCTGAGCGCCGCGGATCTGCGTGCCGACGACGACGATTTCGCTTTCGTCCTCAGCCAAGGCCGCATCAGTTTCGGCGGCTGTAGGGCCGGCCTCATCTTGCGCGTGCGCCAATGGCGCCATCGCGCCGGTGATCAGCGCCGAAGCGCCGAAGAGCAGCAACGACTTAAGGCTGTGACGTACTGGCGATTTCATCTGGTATTCCCCCTCGTCCCCGTGGCGCGTTTGAGCAGCGCCTTTCGTGTTCTTTTACGGGCGATCCAATGCAGCACCCGACCGCCGCATTCGCGCCTACTATTTGTTGGCGACGCTATAGCTTGAGGCTATGTGCGCGGCTCGCCCCAGAGCCCGCGCGGCGCACGCATGCGTCCGTCATTGAAAATCATGCCATTTTCGCGGTCTTGCGCCAGCCACCAGGGGCCATCAAGATCGACAAAACTGGCCTCCTCCGCGAGGAGTAGCGCGGGCGCCACACCCAACGACGTGGAAACCATGCAGCCGACCATCAAAGTGAGGCCAAGTGCGCGCACGCGCTCGCGCATCGCCAGCGCTTCAGTAAGGCCGCCGCTCTTGTCGAGCTTGATGTTTACCGCCTGATAGCGGCTGGCGACGCGTTCGAGATCGGCGCTCGTGTGGGCCGTTTCGTCGGCGACGAGAGGTACGGGCGAGCGGTAATTCTCCAACGAGGCGTCTTGATCGGCTGGCAGCGGCTGTTCGATCAGATCGACGCGCAGCGCGGCGAGACGCGGCGCGACCTCTTCCAGGAGCTGGCGGCTCCAGCTTTCATTGGGATCGACGATGAGCCGCGCGTGCGGCGCGGCTTTGCGTACCGCTTGGACGCGAGCGATTGGATCGGCGGCGTCGACTTTGATCTTGATCAGCGGCGAAGCGGCGATGGCGGCGGCGGCTTCGGCCATTTTCGCTGGCTCGTCGAGCGAGACGGTGACGGCGGTGATGGTCTCGCCGGGCGCAGATAAACCGGCGAGATCAGCGACGGCGCGGCCGGTTTGTTGCGCTTCAAGATCCCACAGTGCGCAATCAACGGCGTTGCGCGCGGCGCCGGCGGGCAGGAGTTGCTGCAGCTCGGCGCGGGAAAGACCGCTTTCGATCGCGCCTGCGACGCCCGCAATTTCAGTCAGCACGCTTTCGGTGCTTTCGCCGTAGCGCGCATAGGGCACGGCTTCGCCGCGGCCGACATGGGCGCCGTCCTGCAGGTTGACGACGACGACATCGGCCGCTGTCTTCACCCCGCGTGCAATGCGAAACGGCCGGCTTAGCGGCCAGCGTTCGCTGCGTGCGTTGAGCCGGCGAAGCATTCGAGCAAATGATCCACGATCTGGTCTACACCCATGGCCACAGGGTCTTGGGCGGGCAAGTTCAATTCAGCCGACACGTTTTCGCAAACGCGCTTTGCTTCCTGCGGCGACAGGTTGGAGGTGTTGAGCGCGACGCCAACACAGATGACGTCCGGATTGGTAAGCTTCGCCGCTTCGAGATTGGCGGCGAGCGTTTGCGCGAGGCTCGGCAGAGCGCGGCCCGGAAGACCGCGCATATGCGGGCGGCCAGGTTCGTCGCAGAGGACGATGGCGTCGGGCTGCGCGCCGTGGAGGAGACCTAGCGAAACGCCGGCGTAGGATGGGTGATAGAGCGAGCCCTGCCCTTCGATAATGTCCCAGCCGCCGTCGAGGCGTTCAGGCGAGAGCTGCTCGACCGAGCCGGCGATGAAGTCGGCGACGACAGCGTCCACCGGCACGCCAGCGCCGGCGATCATGATGCCGGTTTGGCCCGTGGCGCGGAAATCGCAGCGCACGTTGCGCTTCTTCATTTCGCGCTCGATGGCGAGGCTGGTGTACATCTTGCCGACCGAGCAATCGGTGCCGACGGTGAGCAAGCGGTAGCCGCGGCGGCGTTCGCCGTTGCCGATCGGCAGATCCGGCGCGGGTTCGCGGACATCGTATAGCGTGCGGCCGAGGCGCTTGGCGGCGTCGCGGATGGCGGGACGCTCGTGCAGGCGCTGGTGCAGGCCGGAGGCGACATCGAGGCCCGCTTCGAGCGCGGCGAGCGCTTCGGCTTCATCGTCCGCAGTCATGACGCCGCCGCGGTTGGCGACGCCGATCAACATGGTGCGGGCGCCGCGCTTTACGGCTTCGGCATAGCTCAAGGGCTCAAGGCCGAGGCTTGGCGCATCATCGCGCAGCCGGCGTTCGCCGAGGCATTTCTCCGGCCGCCATTGAGCGACGCCGCGCGCCGTCTTGATGGCCAGCGCGTCCTTGGCGGCGCCGAGATAGAGGACGTAAGGAGCAGGGATCACGCGAGAACTCCGGCCGCGTTTCGGCGGTGATCCCATGAGACGGCGGCCGCCCGCCGATCGCCAGTAGCGTTTCAGCTGGCGCCTATAACAAGCGGCTATGCCGCCAGGATGCGCTCGAACGATTTCTGCATTTCGGTGATGAACTTAGCCGCCAGGTGAGACGGCGGCCGGTCTTCGAGATGGATAGCGCAGATGTCGAATTTTACCGCCGGTTCCAGGCGCTTGAACTCGAGCCGCTCGTCTTTCATGGCGCGGGCGGTGAGTTCATCGACAATGGCGACGCCGACGCCTTCGCGGACCAGGCCGGCGGCGACGTAGAAGGTGTGGGCGGAGACAACTTCGCGCACTTCGGCTTTGAGCTTGACCAGTTCGGCAGAAAGAATGTCGCCCAAGGGGCCGCTCGAGGTGATGCCGACGAAGTCGCGGCCGATGACGGCGCTGAGCGGAATGCGCTCGCCGACATTGGCGAATTCGCCGCGGCGATAGAGCAGCACCAATTCGCCCTGCCCCAGCTTAAGCGTCTTGAGGCGCGGGTGCTCGCCCTCGTCGAACACGAAGGCGACTTCGCTGGTGCGGTCGAACAGGGCGCGCAGCGCTTCGTCGTGGTGATAGGTCTGGATGTCGAAGCTGACATCGGGGTGGCCGGTACGGAAGCGGGCGATCGCCGCGGGCGCTGCGGCGAGGCCGGCGACCGGCAGGACGGAGAGCCGAATGTGGCCGGCGTCGCCGTTTTTCAGGCTCTTGCAGGCCTGCTGCAGCGTCTCGATCTTGGCGTAGACCTCGCTCGACTCGCGGAAGACGACGTGGGCCTCATCGGTCGGGATGAGGCGCCCGCGCACGCGGCGGAAGAGCTTGAAGCCAAGCTGATCTTCGGCGTGTTGCAGCGTTTTCGACAGCGACGGCTGCGACACGTTGAGCGCCTTGGCGGCCGCGTTGATGCTGCCGCTGAGATAGATGGCGTGGAAGACTTCGATGTGGCGCAAGCGCATGACGGCGCCAGAAGTAAGTGCGCGCGCGCGGAAACACAATCGTAACCTCTGCGGCGCGCAACGGCGCCAGGGTTAACGCTCACTTCAGCCGGGCGCGCTAAAAGGGCGTTATGGCGCTCGCCATCCGTGTCCTTTCTCCCGCTTAGGCGCCAAGCATGTTCGTCCGGCTGCGCCATAAGTTGACGGTTCTTTACGCCGGGCTCTTCTGCGCGGCGCTGATCCTTATTGGCGCGACGGCCTATGTCGTGATCGCCGACGCGACGCAGCGGCTGGCGCGCGATCAGCTGGTAAACGCCAGTGAAATCTTCGCGCGCGGGATCGCACTGCGGACCGAGCACTTGAATGCGAGCGCCGAGTCCGCCGCGCAAGCGCCCGCCCTGCAGCAAGCCGCCGCCGCGCGCGATGAAAGCGCCATTGGCGTCGCGCTCGCCGCGCTGCGGGAAAACGCCGAAGCCGACCTGACCTTTCTGGTGACGCGCGAGGGCCTGGTGATCGCCGGCGACGCCGACGCGCCGACATCGGTGCCGCCGGGTCTGCAGCAGGCCTTGGGCCGCAACGACGCGCCATCCGGCGCGCTGATGTTCGACGGCTTGCAATATCATGCCGCGACCGCGCGGATTCCGGACGGGCTTGGATGGTTGGTCGTCGGCGTCCGGCTCGACAGCGAAGTGCAAGCGCTGGAGGAATTGGCGACGATCCCGCTCGCCGCGTCGACGCCCGTGCGCACGCGCGAAGGCTGGGCGAACGGCGAAGATGCAGACGCGCTGGGGGGCTTGATCGAGCGGCAGGCGCGCGCTGAGACGCGGCGCGCTGAACTGATCGAAACATCGACAGGTCGCGCTTTGGCGCTGGCCGCGCCGCTGCTTTCGCTCGATGGTGCGCCGAGCGTGCTGCTGCTGCGCTATCAGGTCGACGGCGCGCTGACGCAATATAGCGCGCTGTTCGGCACGCTGCTGATGGTCGGCTTCGTCGGCCTTACGCTGCTGATCGCCGGAAGCTGGTTTTTGGCCAACGACATTACGCGGCCGCTGTCACGGCTGGAAGCGGCGGCGCAGAAGCTGCAGGAGGGCGTGTTCGAGGCGGTGGTGATCGCCGGACGCGACGAGCTGGCGCGCCTAGCCGAAAGCTTCAACGCGATGACCGGCGCGCTGCGCGAACGCGAACGCAAAATCACCCACCTCGCCTATCACGACGCCGAGACACGGCTGCCGAACCGGCTGGCGCTGGAGCGGCGCTTGGCTTCGGCGCCGCAGCCCGAGCGGCTCTATCTGGCGGCCATCGGCGTCGATCGCTTCGCCGAAGTGCGCGGCGCGATCGGCTATGCGCTTGCCGGCATGCTGATGCGGGTGCTGGGCCAACGGCTTGCACAGCTGGTGCCGAATGCGCCGGTGGCGCGCTTGTCGAGCGACGTTCTGGGCGTTGCGTTTCTGGCCGACAGCGAAGCGGACGCACGCAAGCGCGCGAGCGCGCTCGTCGGCGCCCTTGAGCAGCCGCTGGCGCTCGAAGGACACAATCTCGATATCAACGTGACGATCGGGCTCGCGCAGCCGCGCGCGAAGACGGAAAGCCCGGCGGCGATGATCGAGCGCGCAAGCGTGGCGCTGGACCAGGCGCGCGGCGCGCGCCAGAAGCTTGGCTTGTTCGATGAGGCCGCCTACGGCGACCCGGCGCGCAATCTTTCGCTGATGAGCGAACTGCGCCGGGCGATGGAAAGCGGCGAGCTGACGATCGTGCATCAGCCGAAATATGATTTCCGCAGCGGCCGCATCGGCAGCGCCGAATGCCTGGTGCGCTGGCGCCATCCGACGCGCGGCATGATCGCGCCGGACCTGTTCATCCCGATGGCCGAGGAAACGGGCCATATCCGAGCGGTGACTGAATGGGTGCTGCGCCGGGCGATCATGGATCAAAAGCGTCTCGCCGCCGCCGGCTGGCCGCTGACGCTGGCAGTGAATATTTCCGGCCGCTTGATCGGCGACGACGATTTCGCCCGCGCCGCGCTCGACCTCGTCGCCAAGGCGCCGCATCAATTGTGCTTCGAGATCACCGAGACCGCGGTGATCGACAACCCGCAAAAAGCGCTCGAGAACATCGAACTGTTCGCCTCCAAGGGGGTGCGAATTTCGATCGACGATTACGGCTCCGGGCTCTCTTCGCTGGCGTATCTGAAGCAGCTGCCCGCGCATGAGCTGAAGATCGATAAATTGTTCGTGCAAAGTGTCGCGAACAGTCAGCGCGATGCGCTGCTGGTGCGCTCCACCATCGATCTAGCGCACGGGCTGGGGCTCGATGTCGTGGCCGAGGGCGTGGAGACGCCGGCTACGTTCGCGCAGCTAGCCTCGATGAAATGCGATTTGACGCAAGGCTATCTGATCGCGCGTCCGGCTTCGCTGGAGGAATTGATCGCGATCCTAGGCGACGAGAAACGCATGCGCTTCTATCAGCAGACCGCTTTGAGCGGGCCGACTGCGGCGCGTTTGGCTTAAGGCGTCTGGTCGAGCGGCAGCTCGGTCGTATCTTTCAAGTGCTCCAGCACGATCGAGCTTTCCATGTGCGCGATGGCGGCGCAGCGTAAGAGCTTCGACTGCACGATCTCCTGGAAGTGCGGCAGGTCGCGAGCGACGATCTTCATCAGATAATCAGCCTCGCCCGTCAGCATGACGCACAGCGTCACCTCGTTCATGCGGGCGACAAGCTCGCGGAACGCTTTGACGCTGGCGGCGGCGTGGTCCTTGAGCCGGACTCGGATGATGGCCGAGCAGGTCAGCCCCACCTCCTCCGGCGCGATCAGGCCGACGATGCTGCGGAGAACGCCCGCCTCTTTCAGACGGCTAAGGCGGCGGGAGACGAGGCTAGGCGAGACGCCAGCGGCCTCGGCCAAATCCGTTTGGGAGGCGGATGCGTCGCGCTGAATAGCGCGCAAGAGGCGGCGGTCCGCATCGTCCAGGTCAGGCTTTGCACGCTTCATGCGGATTTCATAGCATAGCTGCATTAACTGGGCAATTTGAGCACCAAGACTGCCTCATTTATCACGGAAATTGCCGACAGGCGCTAGTATTGTGCGCGGATGAGCGCCAAGCCGAAGCCAGCCGCCAAAACCGTCCCACAGACCGATTGGAAGCGCGTAGTCGAACTCGTCCAGACCTCCCGCGCGATGGATGCGATCGAGGAGCGCGAACTCGTTCCGGGCAAGAAGATCTTCTATCAGTTCAGCGCCCGCGGACACGACATGGCGCAGGTGCTGCTGGGCCTCCACTTGACGCACCCGAAGGACGCGATCTGCGGCTATTATCGCTCGCGGCCGATTTTGCTTTCGCTCGGCGTGGCGCTAGAAGATGCGCTCGGCTCGGCGATGGGACGCGCGGGCGGCTATAGCGGCGGGCGCGATATCGGCGTCGTGTTCAATTATCCGAACGCGAGCGGCGCATCGGCGCTGCCGATGTGCGGCGGCGTCGGCGCGCAATACACGCCGACGGCGGGCTACGCGCAGGCGATCGAGTATCACAAGAACGTCTTGGGCGACCGCGCCTATGACGGCGCGATCGGCGTCGTGCTCGGCGGCGATGCTTCGGTGGCGACAAACGGGTTCTGGTCGGCGCTGACGATGGCGACGACGCTGAAGCTGCCGATGCTGTTCTATGTCGAAGACAATGGTTACGGCATTTCGACGCCGGGCTGGCTGCAGACGCCAGGCTGCAACATTGCGCAGAATCTGGCGAGCTTTACCGGGCTGAAGATTTGCGATGGCGATGGAACTGATCCCGTCGAAGCGGCCGAGCTGATTGCCGACGCGGTGGCGCATGTGCGCGGTGGCGATGGGCCGGCGCTGGTGCGCCTCACCGTGCCGCGACTGCAGGGGCATTCGTTTCAGGATACCCAGGCGTACAAGCCGAAAGAGGTGGTGGACGCCGAATGGGCGCGCGATCCGCTGCCGAAACTGAGGGCGCACGTCGTGCCTGCGCTGATGACCGAGAAGGATTGGGAGGCGCTGCAGACGCACGCCGAGGAGCGCGTGCGCCGCGCAGCGCAGATTGCGGATCAGCGGCCAGTGAGCGCGGCGTCACAGGTGACGCGCTTCGTGTTCAGCGAAGAAAACGCGCTGCAGGACGAAGGCGGGCTGTGGAACGGCGGCTATGCCGCGCCGCGTGTCAGCGATGTGGCGAAGCCCGAAGGCGCGCGCATCAACATGATCACGGCGATCCGGCGGACGCTGGATCATGAGCTTGCTGTGAACCCGCGCGTTCTGGTGTTCGGCGAAGATGTCGGCCCGAAGGGTGGCGTGCATGGCGTGACGTTGGGCCTGCAGGAAAAGTACGGCGATGGCCGCGTGTTCGACACGTCGCTTTCGGAGGAAGGCATTATCGGGCGCGCCGTCGGCATGGCGATCTCGGGACTGATGCCGGTCCCGGAGATTCAATTCCGTAAGTATGCGGACCCGGCGTGCGAGCAGATCAACGATTGCGGCACCATGCGCTGGCGGACGGCAAACAGATTTGCCGCACCGATGGTCGTGCGCATGCCGGTCGGCTTCTTCAAGTGCGGCGATCCTTGGCATTCGCAGACCAACGAAGTGCAGTTCGTGCATTCGCCCGGATGGCGTGTCGCCTGCCCTTCGAACGCGGAAGACGCGGTGGGCCTCTTGCGCACGGCGCTGCGCGGCAATGATCCGGTGATGTTCCTGGAGCATCGCAATATGCTCGACGCAGCAAGCGCACGGCGGCCGTATCCGGGCGATGAGTTCGCGCTGCCGTTCGGTGTCGCCAAGCGCGTGCGCGAGGGCGACGACATCACGGTAGTGGCCTGGGGCGCGATGGTGGAGCGGTGCGAAGCGGCGGCGGAGAAAGCTGGCGTCAGTGCGGATATCTTGGATTTGCGGACGCTGGCGCCTTGGGATTCGGAAGCGGTGTTGGCCTCGGTGCGGCGCACGCATCGTTGTTTCATCGTGCATGAAGACATCGGCACCGCGGGCTTCGGCGCGGAGATCGCAGCTGTGGTGGCGGACCAGGCGTTTCTCGATCTCGACGCACCGGTGGCGCGGATGACGATGCCGGACATTCCCTCGCCGCACCATCCCGAGCTGATGGAATGGGCGCTGCCTTCGGCGGAGCGCATCGCGGCGAAGATCGAAGAGCTGGTGCGGTTCTGATGGCGGAGCAACAAGACATCATCGCCCCTGTCGAACAGGAAGGCACCAAGTCGGTCGTGCGCGCGTGGCTGAAGCAGATCGGCGACGCGGTGAAGCAAGACGAGCCGATCGTCGAGCTGGAGACGGACAAAGTCGCAGTGGAAGTGCCGGCGCCGGCGGACGGCGTGCTGATGGCGATCGCGCTGGCGGAGGGTGAGGAAGCTGCGCCTGGGGCGGTGTTGGGGAAGCTTTCGCTTGCGGCATCCGTCATCCCGGACGCGCGCAGCGCGATCCGGGACCCAGGGGCGAGCGGCGCGCCGGGCGCCCTGGGTTCCGGGTCTCCGCTTCGCTCCGCCCGGAATGACGGAGAGAGAGAGATGCGTCTCTCCCCGCTCGTGAAGCGCTTGCTCTCCGAGCATCGCGTTTCCGCGCGCGACATCGCCGGCTCCGGTCGAGACGGCCGCATCACGCACAAAGACGTCGAAGACTTTCTCGCACGCGGCAAAGCAAAGCCTTCACCGGTGAAGCCTGCGCCAACCGCGCCGATCAAAGCTGGCCGCATTCCGCATGACGCCATGCGGCGATCGATCGCCGAGCATATGTCGCGGTCGGTTGCGACGGCCCCGCACGTGACCGCGGTGTTCGAGGCGGATTTTTCGGCGATCGCCGCGCACCGGGCCAAGCACAAGGACGCCTACGCCAAACAAGGCGCCGCGCTTACCTACTCCGCCTACATCGTCCGCGCGGCGGCGGAGGCGATGAAGGTTTCGCCGAATGTGAATGCGCGCTGGCACGACGATTTCCTCGAAGTATTCGAGGATGCGAATATCGGCATGGGCGTGGCGCTCGGCGACAAAGGCCTGATCGTGCCGGTGATCCGGCGCGCCCAGGCGCTGTCGTTGAAAGAGACGGCGGCGCAGCTGACCGACCTGACCGATCGCGCGCGCAAGAACCAGCTGAAGCCGACCGACGTGCAAGGCGGCACGTTCACGATTTCCAATCACGGCGTATCGGGTTCGCTGGTGGCGACGCCGATTATCATCAACCAGCCGCAATCGGCGATCCTGGGCGTCGGCAAGCTGGAGAAGCGCGTCGTGGTGCGCGAGATCGGCGGTCAGGACGCGATCCTGGTGCGGCCGATGGCGTACGTTTCGCTCACGATCGACCACCGCGTGCTCGACGGACACCAGACCAATGCCTGGCTCACGCGCTTCGTCGAAGTTCTCGAAACCCGGCCTTCGGAAGATTGAAAGCAGACCGATGATTGAAACGCTCGCGCCGAAGGCGCCCGATCCGCTCCTGAAGATCATCAAGATGTTCCGCGAGGATCCGCGGAGCGACAAAATCGATCTCGGCGTCGGCGTCTACAAAGACGCGACCGGCAATACGCCGGTGATGCGCGCGGTGAAGGAGGCCGAAGCGCTGCTGCTCGCGAACCAGAAAACAAAAACCTATGTCGGCCAGCAGGGCGACGTGGATTTTCTGAAGCTGGTCGGCCAGCTCGCGTTCGGCGAAATGTCGCGCGAGTTCGTTTCGATCCAGGCGGTCGGCGGCACGGGCGCGCTGCGGCTCGGTTGCGATCTGCTGCGCGAAAGCGGCGCCAAGCGCGTGGTGCTGCCGCAGCCGTGTTGGCCGAACCATCCCTCGATCGTGCGCGCGGCGCGGCTGGAGCCGGTGGATGTGCCCTTCTTCAACATCGCTGAGCAGCGCATCGATCTGGACGCGCTGATCGCTGGCTTCGATCGGGCTGAGCGCGGCGACGCGGTGATCCTGCAGGCGTGCTGCCACAATCCACTCGGCGCGGATTTCTCACTCGATCAATGGACAGCGCTGGCGGATGCGTTGAACGCGCGCGGACTGATCCCGTTTGTCGACCTCGCGTATCAGGGCTTTGGCGACGGAATCGACGAAGACGTCGCCGGCGCACGGGCGCTGGTGGAGCGCGTGCCGGAAGCGGTGGTCGCGGTTTCGGAGGCGAAGTCGTTCGGGATCTATCGCGAGCGGGTTGGCGCGCTCTATGTGAAGACGGCGGAGAAGGGGCGCGCGGCGGCGATGAGCAATCTCGCCGCGATCGCGCGGGCGAACTATTCGATGCCGCCGGATCACGGCGCGGCGATCGTGCGCGAAGTGCTGAGCGACGATGCGCTGCGCGCAAGCTGGCGCGAGGAACTGGATCAGATTCGCGGCCACATCAAGCGCACGCGTTTGGCGTTGGCTGCAGAGCGGGTGAACTCGATGCCGATGCATCTGATCGCCGATCAGAAAGGCATGTTCTCGACGCTGCCGCTGAACGACGCGCAAGTGACGGCGCTGCGGGAGACACACGGGATTTACATGACGGACGCGGCGCGGATTAACGTGGCGGGGCTGCGGGAAGCGGATATTCCGCGGTTCGTGGAAGCGTTGCGGTCGGTGGCTTGAGCAGCCCTCCTCGCCCTTGATGGGCGAGGTGGCCGCGAACGCAGTTCGCGGACGGAGTGGGTGGTAAGCTCAGTCTTGCAAGCGCCGCGCAGCCACCCACTCAGTCACACCGCTTCGCGCCGTGACAGCTCGCCCATCAAGGGCGAGCATGGGCTACTCCCGCTCATGCCGCGTTCATCGTCAGCAGATCGTACACGGCGACGGTCTCGCCATCACGGTTTGTCACGACAACGTCCCAGCGCACTTCGCCTTGATCGGGCTTGCGGAGCGTCTTGTCTTTCACCGTGAGCGCGACTTGGATGGCGTCGCCGGGTTTGACGGGTTTGACGAAGCGGAGATTGTCGAGGCCGTAGTTCGCTAGCACGGGCCCCGGATCGGGGTCGACGAAGAGACCCGCGGCGAACGCCAAGATCAGATAACCATGCGCGACGCGGCCGCCGAACAGTGGATTGGCGCGGGCCGCTTCTTCGTCCATGTGCGCGTAGAAGGTGTCGCCGGTGAAGTGGGCGAAGTGCTCGATGTCGTCGAGCGTGATTTCGCGGGCTTTGGTTTTGAGCTGATAGCCGATCGGCAAATCGTGGAATTTGCGGCGGAACGGGTGTTGCTCGGCGTTCTGCGTTGGCATGCCGGCGATGTAGCGGTTGACGATGGCGCTCAAGACGCGCGGATGGCCCTGCAACGCGGTGCGCTGCATGTAGTGCGTGACGCCGCGAATGCCGCCCATCTCCTCGCCGCCGCCGGCGCGGCCGGGGCCGCCGTGGATCATGTGCGGCATGGGTGAGCCGTGGCCGGTGGATTCTTTGGCGCTGTCGCGATCGATGAAGACGATGCGGCCGTGGAACGAGCCTGCGCCGAGCACGAGATCGCGGGCGAAGTTGGTGTCGTGCGTGAACGCGCTCATTACCAGCGAGCCCTTGCCGCGGTTGGCGAGCGCGATGGCGTCGGCGGCGTCGTTGTACGGCATAATAGTGGAGACCGGCCCGAACGCTTCGACGTCGTGCACGGCGCGCGCGGCCCACGGATTTTCGCAGCGCAGCAGTATCGGCGAAAGAAACGCGCCCTTCTCGTTCACCGGCGTGGCGTTCGGATCGCCGTAGACGATCGCGGCATCGGCGCCGATCTCCTTGATCTTTGCACGCACGTCGTCACGCTGGCTCGTGCTGACGAGCGCGCCCATGCGGGTGGCCTCCTCGCGCGGATCGCCGATGGTGAGCTTGTCGAGGCGCGCCTTGAGCGCCTCCTGCGCCGCATCGAGCAGCGCGGCCGGCACGAGGCCGCGGCGGATGGCGGTGCACTTCTGGCCCGCTTTGACCGTCATTTCCTTTGCGACTTCCTTGATGAAGAGATCGAATTCCGGAGAATCCGGCGTCGCGTCCGGGCCGAGCACCGAGGCGTTGAGCGAATCCTGTTCGGCGACGAAGCGAACGCTTTCGCGCTGAATCACCGGGTGGCTCTTGAGCTTCGCGGCGGTGGCGGCGGAGCCGGTGAAGGAGACGACATCCTGCGACGTGAGATGATCGAACAGATCGCCGGTCGATCCGACAATGAGTTGCAGCGCGCCTTTCGGCAGCACGTTCGCTTCGAGCATGATGCGCACGGCGGCTTCGGTCAGATAGGCGGTGGCGCTGGCGGGCTTCACAATCGCGGGGACGCCGGCGAGAAAGGTCGGCGCGAGTTTTTCCAGCATGCCCCAGACGGGGAAGTTGAAGGCGTTGATGTGGATCGCGGCGCCTTGCAGCGAGGTGAAGACGTGCAGGCCCTGAAACGTGCCGCCGCGCGAGAGCGCTTCGAGATTGCCGTCGATCAGGATGGTGTCGTTCGGCAGTTCGCGGCGGCCTTTGCCTTGATAAACGGCGAAGGTGCCGATGCCGCCGTCAATATCGATCCAGCTGTCGGCTTTGGTGGCGCCGGTGTTGTAGCTGAGTTCGTAGAGCGCTTCCTTGCGCGCGGTGATCGCTTCTGCGAGCGCTTTCAGCATCAGCGCGCGTTGATGGAAAGTGAACTTGCGCAAAGCCGGGCCGCCCTGCTCGCGGGCGTGGCGAAGCATGGCGGCGAATTCGAGGCCCTGCGATGAGGTGAGCGCGACGACGTCGCCGTCGATGGCGGAGCGAAGTTCGGCCATGGAGCCGGCGCCGGCGATCCATTGGCCCTCGGCGTAGTTCTGCAGAGTGATCGGTTTCATTCTTCTCGCTCCGGCGCTTGTGGCTTGGAGCGCGGCGCTCCGCGCCGCATGCGCGGCGGAGCCGCGCGCTCCAACCTCTACCCGTTCATGCTAACTTCCGATAAACTTCGGCGGCCGCTTTTCCATGAAGGCGGCGACGCCTTCTTTGTAATCGTTGGTGCGCCCGAGCATGCGTTGGGCGTCGCGTTCGACATCGAGTTGTTCGGCCAGCGTGCGCGCGGCGCTTTCGCGGATCAGCTTCTTGGCGGTGGCGAGACCCTTGGTCGGCGCCGATGCAAACTTCTTGGCGAGCGCGTCGGATTCTTCGCGCAACTTATCGTCGTCGACGCATTTCCAGATCATGCCCCAGCTTTCGGCGCGTTCGGCGGTGAGCGGCTCGCCGGTGAGGGCAAGGCCCATGGCGCGGGCTTGGCCGGCGAGGCGCGGCAAGGTCGAGGTGCCGCCGCTGTCGGGGATGAGGCCGATATTGGCGAAGCTCTGGATGAACTTCGCGCTCTTGGCGGCGATGACGATATCGCAGGCGAGCGCGATATTGGCGCCCGCGCCGGCGGCGACGCCGTTCACCGCGCAGATCACCGGCATTTCCAACGACGTGAGGCGCTGGATCAGCGGGTTGTAGCGCTTCTCCAGCGACTCGCCGAGATCGACGCCATCGCCGCCCGGTGCGACGGCGCGATCGGACAAATCTTGACCGGCGCAGAAACCGCGGCCGGCGCCGGTCAGCGCCAGCACGCGCGCTTCGCTCTTGCTCACCGCTTCGAGCGCGCGCGACACTTCGTTGTGCATTTGCACGGTGAAGCTGTTCAAACGATCGGGGCGATTGAGGGTGAGGCGCGCGACGCCGTCGGCGATCTCGAGCAGAATGGTTTCGTAGTCCATGCACCCTCCTCGCGCGACGGCTTCGGCGTATGATAGAACGCATACTCGGTCAATTCACGAGACGAACATGAGCGAAGCGGACGAGCTGGCGCGGCGGGTGGCGGATGCGCTGCTGGAGCGCGAAGGCGCAGGACCGGCCTGGGGCGTCGAGATCGAAGCGGCGCGCGAAGGCTTCGCGCGCGTGCGCATGACAGTGCGCGAGGACATGCTGAACGGCCATCGCAGCGCGCATGGCGGCATGATCTTCGCGCTCGCTGATACCGCGTTCGCGTATGCGTGCAATTCGCGTAACGAAACAACGGTGGCGCAAAGCGCGACGATCGCGTTCCTGGCGCCGGCGGCGGCCGGGGATGTCCTGGTGGCGGAGGCGCGCGAGGTTTCGCGCAGGGGCCGGAGTGGCGTCTATCAGGTCAGCGTGAAGACGGCGGGCGGCGCGGTGATCGCTGAATTTACAGGGCTTTCGCGCACCATCGGCGGCGCTGTGATAAATTGACCGAGCGGTCAGCTAATGTTATGATTTCAGGCTAAGTTCCGAAAGGCGCGTTCGATGTACACGACCGATATGAGCGGCAAGAAAGCGGCCGAAGCGGTGGCGGAAGATCCGGCGCGCGTGGCGGCGTTCGAAGCGCGCGTGGCGAACGACGAATTCATCGAGCCGAAGGATTGGATGCCGGAGGCGTATCGCAAGACGTTGGTGCGGCAGATGTCGCAACACGCGCACAGCGAAATCGTCGGCATGCTGCCGGAAGGCAATTGGATCACGCGCGCGCCGAACTTGCGGCGCAAGGCGATCCTGTTGGCGAAAGTGCAGGATGAGGCGGGCCATGGGCTTTATCTTTATTCAGCTGCGGAAACGCTTGGCACCTCGCGCGATGAGATGACGGAAGCGCTGCTCTCCGGCAAAGCGAAGTACTCCACGATCTTCAATTATCCGACGCTGACGTGGGCGGACATTGGCGCGATCGGCTGGCTGGTCGACGGCGCGGCGATCATGAACCAGGTGCCGCTGCAGCGGACCTCGTATGGGCCGTACGCGCGGGCGATGGTGCGCATCTGCAAGGAAGAGAGCTTCCACCAGCGCCAGGGCTACGAGATTATGATGCATCTCGCCGCCGGCACGCCGGAGCAGAAGCGGATGGCGCAGGATGCGCTGAATCGGTGGTGGTGGCCGTCGCTGATGATGTTCGGCCCGCCGGACGATAAGTCGCCGAATACCGAACAAAGCATGCGTTGGCGCATCAAACGCGACACCAATGACGAGCTCAGGCAGAAGTTCGTCGACATCACCGTGCCGCAGGCGGAAGCGATTGGGCTCAGCGTTCCTGATCCAGCGCTGAAGTGGAACGAAGCACGCGGCGCGTACGATTTCGGCGAAGTGGATTGGGAAGAGTTCTACGCTGTCGTCAAAGGCGAAGGCCCGGTCGCGAAGGAACGGATGCAGGCGCGCGTGACAGCGTGGGAAGATGGCGCCTGGGTGCGCGAAGCAGCGCGCGTGCATGCGGAGAAACGCGCAGCGGCGAAGCTGGCGGCGGAATAAAACGGGGGAATTGGGAATGGGGAGTCGGGAATAGGGAAACGAAAGCATCCCTATTCCCCACTCCCTATTCCCTACTCCCCGAGGAGCGAACGAAGTGAGCGATCCGAGCAAAGAATGGCCGCTGTGGGAAGTGTTCGTGCGCGGCAAGGGTGGGCTGTCGCACCGCCATGTCGGCAGCGTGCACGCGGCGGACGCCAAGATGGCGTTGGAGCACGCGCGCGACACGTATACGCGGCGGATGGAGGGCGTGAGCTTGTGGGTGCTGCCTTCGGCACAGATCGTGGCGTCCGACCCGGGCGATGCGGCGGCTTTGTTCGAGCCGGCGGAGGACAAGGTCTATCGCCACCCGACGTTCTACAAAATTCCTGACGGCATCACGCACATCTGATGGACGCACTCGCAACTTACGCGCTGCGGCTGGGCGATGACTCGCTCATTCTCGGCCAACGCCTCGGCGAATGGTGCGGGCATGCGCCGGCGCTGGAGGTCGATCTTTCGCTGGCGAATGTGGCGCTGGATCAGGTGGGACAAGCGACGCATTTTCTCGGCCTCGCCGGCGAAATCGAAGGCAAAGGCCGCGATGGCGATGCGCTCGCGTTTCGCCGCGACGTGATGGATTTCACCAATTGCCTCTTGGTCGAGCAGCCGAACGGCGATTTCGCGCAGACGATCGCGCGGCAGCTGCTGTTCTCGCACTATCAGGAGCTGCTGTTTGCGGCGCTGGCGGCGTCGAAGGACGCGCGCTTCGCGGCGGTGGCGGCGAAGGCGGTGAAGGAAGTCACGTATCACGCCACTTTGGCGAGCGATTGGGTGGTGCGGCTGGGCGACGGCACGGAGGAGAGCCGCGCGCGCATGGTCGCAGGGCTCGACTGGATGTGGCGCTTCGCGGACGAATTGTTCGCGATGGACGATGTCGATGCGGCGGCGCTCGCGGCCGGTGTTGGCGTCGACAAAGCGGCGCTGCGCGGCGCTTGGGATCAACGCGTGGATGCGGTGCTGGCGGAAGCGACGCTCGATCGCCCTGCTACGCGGCGGCCGGTGCTGGGCGGCCGCGTCGGCCGGCACTCCGAGCATTTGGGGCATCTGCTGAGCGAGATGCAATTTCTGCAACGCGCTTATCCGGGAGCGACGTGGTGACGGACCAACACGATCGTCATCCCGGGGCTCACGAAGTGAGAACCCGGGATCCAGGGGCCGCGAGCGCGTCGTTTTCCCCTGGATCCCGGATCGCGCTCCGCGCGTCCGGGATGACGGAGGAAAACGAGCAGCGTTTGCTAGACGTTTTGGCTGACGTCCCCGATCCGGAAATCCCCGCCGTCTCCGTGCTTGATCTCGGCATCGTACGCGAGATCGGCGAAACGCGCGTCGTCATCACGCCGACCTACACGGGCTGCCCCGCGACGCTGGCGATCGAGCAATCCATCCGCGCCGCGCTCGATGCGCATGGCTTTAGCGATGTCGCCATTGAGACGACGCTCTCGCCCCCTTGGTCGAGCGACTGGATCAGCGATGAAGGCCGCGAGAAGCTGCGCGCCTACGGCATCGCGCCGCCGCCGAGAGGCGCAGGCGCCTCGGCGCTGAAAAACGCGCAAGCGGCGGAATGTCCGCGCTGCGGTTCTCAGAACACCGAAGAAATTTCCCGCTTCGGCTCGACGCCGTGCAAGGCGCTTTGGCGCTGTAAAGCGTGCGCGGAGCCGTTCGATCGGTTCAAGTGCCACTGATGAGCATCGACTTCCACAAACTGCGCGTCGCCGAGGTGAAGCGCGAGACGCCGGATGCGGTTTCGGTGCGGCTCGAACTGCCGGAGGAGCTGCGCGAGACGTTTCAGTTCCGCGCGGGCCAGCACCTCACCTTCCGGCGTGAGATCGGCGGCGAAGAGGTGCGGCGCAATTATTCGCTCTGCGTCTCGCCGAGCGAAGGGGTGCTGAAGATTGGCGTCAAGAAGATCGCCGGCGGCGTGTTCTCAGGCTGGGTCAGCGCCGAACTCAAAGCCGGCGACGAACTCGACGTGATGGCGCCGCACGGCTCGTTCTGCTGGGCGTTCGACGCCGAGGCGCGCAACGAATATGTCGCGTTCGCCGGCGGTTCGGGCATCACGCCGATCCTGTCGCTGATGAAGACCGCGCTGGCGACGGAGCCGCACTCGCGCTTCACGCTCTTTTACGGCAACCGCAATTCGATGGGCGTGATGTTCCTGGAAGAAATCGCGGCGCTGAAGGATCGTTATCTGGATCGGCTGAGCGTCTATCACTTCCTCGAAGAGGAAGAAGAAGAGATCGAGCTGTTCAATGGGCGGCTGGATCAGGCGAAGGCGGAGGAAATTCTTTCGACTCTCGTGTGCGCGGCGCACGTGGACGCGTTCTTCATCTGCGGGCCTGGGCCGATGATGGATGCGATCGAAGAAGCGCTGGTCGCGCGCGGCGTCGAGAAGCCCCGCATCCTGATCGAGCGCTTCACCACCGGCCCGCTCTCCGCCACGCAGGCGGCGGCGGCGCGGGCGCTCGAGGTGCAAGCCGCGGGCTTGCGCATGAGCGTGACGCTGAACGGGCGGCGTGTGCAGGTCGCGTTCGATCCGGAGAAGCACTCGATCCTGGACAACGTGCGCGCCGCCGGCCTGCCGGCGCCGTTCGCGTGCAAAGGCGGCGTCTGTGCGACCTGCCGCGCTAAAGTCACCAGCGGCGAAGTGCAGATGAAGGTGAATTACGGGCTGTCGGCCGAAGAGCTGGCCGAAGGCTACGTGCTGACCTGCCAGGCGACGCCGGTGAGCGAAGGCGTGACGCTGACGTATGATGTTTAGCGCCTAACGCACACAACCCTCGTCATCCCGGCCGGAGGCGCGAAGCGCCGTAGAGCCGGGACCCAGGGGCCTCGTACTGTGCTGGCGACTCTGGGTCCCGGATCGCGCTTCGCGCGTCCGGGATGACGGAGCAGTGAATTCGCGTGTGCGCTTATCACTCCGCTGCCCTCCGCACCCCGCCCAACGTCAAATCCACCGCCATCTCCGCGAGTGCGCCAGCACTCACCGGCCCGCGCGGATCGAACCAGGTGTGGGTCCAGTTGATGGTGCCGAAGAACAGCATCGCCGCGGAGAATGCCGCGCCGCTCTTC
>Ga0196971_1000466_pt1 | contig 30152 bp, 30 predicted proteins | sample S1v_1013CmetaG_FD_148660 | JGI IMG/M metagenome (GOLD analysis project Ga0196971, IMG submission 148660) | Soil microbial communities from Anza Borrego desert, Southern California, United States - S1+v_10-13C | ecosystem: Environmental > Terrestrial > Soil > Desert | place: USA: California...
ACGATCATTCCCGCTTTGCGCTGTGCCTGACCGCCTGTGGCAACGAAACCCGGCAGAGCGTGCAGCAGGCCTTGACTGACAGCTTCCGCCGCTATGGCTTGCCGCAGCGCATAACGGCCGACAACGGCCCGCCTTGGGGCGCAACAAAGGGCGAAGGCTTATCCGCGCTGGCGGTGTGGCTGATCCGGCTGGGGATCCAGGTCAGCCACAGCCGTCCTTACCATCCGCAAACGCAAGGCAAGGACGAGCGCTTTCATCGCACCCTCAAGCTGGAACTGCTGGATCGACAGGGTTTCCATTCCCTGTCTGCTTGTCAGCAGGCCTTTGATCAGTGGCGCCACCTCTACAACCTGATCCGTCCGCATGAGTCCTTGGGGCAGCAACCGCCGGTAACGCGCTATCAGAACAGCGCCAGGCCATTCCCGGAACAGTTGCCCGACATCGAGTATCCCGCCGGAGACCATGTGCTCAAGGTTAAGAGCAAAGGGCAGATTCACCTGAAAGGCAAAATCGTCTTTATCGGCGAGGGGTTGGCGGGCCAGCAGGTCGCGATCCGGCCCAGTGCGACCGACGGTGTGTTCGATGTCTACTTCTGTCATAAACACCTCAGGCAGGTCGACCTGCGGAACATCGCCTAAAATCGTGATCACATGTGTTACCTATGTCTCCCGACAGGTGTTACCCATGTGTCCCGGCTAAACACTGCGCTCTACCCACCCTACCGTTCTTTATGATTTGGTGGGTTTCGCTGCGCTCTACCCACCCTACGGTTCTTTATGATTTGGTAGGTTTCGCTGTGCTCTACCCACCCTACCGTCCTTTATAAAGAATCGTAGGGTGGGTAGAGCGAAGCGAAACCCACCAAATCACATAAAGAACCGAAAGGGCGGGTAGAGCACAGCGAAACCCACCAGCTCATCGCTCCCCTCGATTCATCCTAATGCTTCTGATGCTCCTGGATCGCCTGCGTCCAGATCTCGGTATCCTCCGGCGACATGTTGCCCAACGGCGGCAGTCGCGCATCCTGCAGCCCCTCCTGCTCGATGTCCTTGAGGTACTGTTCCCGCGACAGCAGCGTCCCGAGGCAGATGTCGTTCTCGGGGGAGGCCGAGTGCGTTTCCTGGCGCAGCCGCTCGATCATTTCGTCCATCACGGCGGCAGGCACGAGATGGCGGGCGGACGGATACGCGAAGCCGAACAGCACCAGGTGGCTCATCAGTACCCGCCAGTGCGGGCCGAAGCGCCGCATGAGCCGCGGCCAGTCGAGGCGGTCGCCGCAGGCGTGCAGGAGGTGGATGATGTCGGCGCCGTCGAAACGCTCGCGTTCCATGATGAAGGCCTTGGACCAGATCATTTCCTCCGCCGGGCAGATCTTCACGTCCACGCCGTGCACGCTGGCATCGACCGCGTACTCGAACCAGAGGTCGTCCACTTCCGCGATGCCATTGCCGGAACTGAAGATCAGGTCGATGTACACGTCGTCGAAACGGACCTTGCCCAGCCAGTGCGGAAAAGTGAGTTCCGTATCGTGCCCGCGCTCGTGCAACGCCGCGCTGATCGGTTCGAAATCGTTGCGGCGGATGAAGATGTCGAGGTCGCGCGTGTGCCGGTTGATGCCGGTATAGCGGTTGAAGGCATATGCCCCGCCGACAAGGAAGGGCACGCCGGATTCGATGAGGATATCGAGGACCCGGCGGTAGAACGCCCTGACTTCCGGCTCTGGATTCTCCGGAGTGCGCAGGATCGAGACGGCGGCTTCCATGGTGGTATCCCGTTGCGATGATGTCAGCAAGAATCAGCAAAACTTATGCCACGCAGTTACGGTCTTTATCGGTGTGAACACTGAAGGAAAACAATCTGCCTGAAAGGAGCGCACGTGGTCTCACAGGAAACTATTCGATTTGCGGCAGTGGGCGATATCCATTGCAAGAAGGAATCCGCAGGCAGCCTGCGCAACTTTTTTTCGCAGGCGGCGGAATCGGCCGATGCGCTGCTGCTGTGCGGCGACCTGACCGACTACGGGCTGCCGGAAGAAGCGAAGGTACTCGCCGATGACTTGTCCGTGGCACGCATTCCGATTGTCGCCGTGCTCGGCAACCATGACTACGAATCGGGCCAGCAGGATCAGGTGCGGCGCATCCTCGGCGATGCCGGCGTACGCGTGCTCGACGGCGAGCCCTGCGAGATCCACGGCGTCGGCATCGCGGGCGCCAAGGGCTTTTGCGGCGGGTTCGGCAGAGGGTCGCTCGGCCCCTGGGGCGAGATCGCGATCAAGAGCTTCGTCAACGAGGCGATCCAGGAAGCGCTCAAGCTCGAGGCCGCGCTGGCCAAGCTGCGCACGACGCAGAAGCTGGCGTTGCTGCACTATTCGCCGGTCGCGGCTACCGTGCAGGGAGAACCGGTGGAAATCTTTCCCTTCCTCGGATCAAGCAGGCTGGAAGATCCGCTGCTTCGCTATCCCGTCAATGCCGTGCTGCACGGACACGCGCACCGCGGCTGCCCGGAGGGAAGGACGGCCAACAATATCCCCGTCTATAACGTCGCCAAGCCTTTGCTGCAGCGAACCTACACCGATCGTCCGCCGTTCCGGATTATAGAAATTCCAAAATCCGAACCGGCTCCCATGTAAAGTTGACCGATGCTTGTGCGTCGGCTGTCCCACGTCGAAAGGTGTTAATTTTCCTGAGACATGTTGATAAAACGCAAGAGTTGCGCTGATTTCTCTCGGGTTCATTGCGCCTTGGCAACCGGTCTGAACATCGCGGGCCATCTTAAGATTGGCCTAAGTTTTATATGGGAACATTCTTCGCGTTAATTGCAATCACGCCGCCGCCGGTGGCGTGGCTGCCTTCAACCGGGAGGATTCGAACCATGTTAGAGAAGTCCATTTCGACCGCACGACAGTCCGTCCAGTCCGTTGTGGCCGGCGACAAGCCGCGCAACGGCGATGCCATGATCCGCGTATTCCAGAGCCGCATGGCCGAGCGCCAGCGCGCCGAGCGCGAAAGGCGCGACCGCTACGGCCGGTTCGGCGGACGCTGATCAGCTGCATGTGCTGAGAATGTCCTTCTCGCAAGAGAAGCGACAACGACACGAGGAAGGGGCCCGCATCGAAAGATGCGGGCTTTTTTTGTGCCCTGCTCCATGGCTATTTCTGCAAGGATTGCTCCCGCCCCGCCCGCGCGCCTACAATCGAGGGTTCCCACTCCCGCCCTTGCCCCGCATCACACCATGAAGGTATTGCTCGTAGAAGACGACATCATGATCGGCGAAAACATCCAGATCGCGCTGGAAGGCGAGGGTATGTCCATCGACTGGGTGAAGGACGGCCGCGATGCGGAGAAGGCACTCGCCGCGCAGGAGTATGAGGCGATGCTGCTCGATCTCGGCCTGCCGCGGGTGGACGGCATCGACGTGCTGCGTAACTTGCGCGCGCGCGGCAAGCGCCTGCCGGTGATGGTCATCACCGCGCGCGACACCGTCGCCGAGCGCGTGCAGGGATTGAACAGCGGTGCCGATGACTACCTCATCAAGCCCTTCGACCTGGAAGAACTGATTGCCCGACTGCATGCGCTCATCCGTCGCTCCAAGGGCGGCACCGAGCCGGTATATCGGCGCAGCGGCGTGATGGTCAACATCGAAACGCGCCAGGTGCTGGCCGGCGAGAAACAGGTGATGCTGTCCTCGCGCGAATGGGCGGTGCTCGAAGCGCTCGTCACGCGACCCGGCGCCATCCTCTCCCGCGCGCAGCTCGAAGAGCGCCTGTACGGCTGGACCGGGGATGTCGAAAGCAATGCGGTCGAGGTCTACATCCACGGCCTGCGCAAGAAGCTCGGCACACAGTTCATCGTCAATGTGCGCGGCCTTGGCTACATGGTCGAGAAAACCTGATGCGTTCGCTCCGCATACGACTGCTGATCCTCCTCGGCGCGGCCATCGTGGTCGCCACCGCGGTGCAGTTCGCCGCCTCCTTCCGCGCCGCCATGCAGGAAGCGAACGACCTGTTCGATTACCACATGGAACAGATCGCGCTGGCGCTCCAGGACAGCGCCTACCAGCAGCCTTCCTGGTACAAGTCTTCCGGCGGCGGCGACATGGCCGGCTTCGATTTCGTGATCCAGATCTGGACCGACGACGGCGTGCGCGTGTACCAGTCGCGCCGCTACCGCAACCTGCCTGAGCGCGCGGAGCTCGGCTATTCCAATGTCCGCCTCGACAACGGCGACTGGCGCGTCTACAACGTGCAGAACGGCACGCGCGTGATCCAGGTTGCGCAAAAGATGGATACCCGCCGCGACCGTGCGATCTCGCTCGCCATGCATTCGCTGTGGCCGTCGATCCCGGTATCGCTGCTGTTGTTCGCCGCCGCATGGTGGGTGGTGAGCGCCGCGCTGGCGCCGCTCAACCGCATCGGCCGCGACCTTGCCACGCGCAATGCCGACTCGCTCGATCCGGTGGATGCCAAGGGCGTGCCCAAGGAAGTGTCGCTGCTGGTGGCCGAACTCAATTCCCTGCTCGCGCGCATGGCGCTGGCCTTGCATGCACAGCAGCGTTTCGTCGCCGACGCCGCGCATGAGCTGCGCTCGCCGCTGACCGCGCTCAAGCTCCAGGTGCAGACGCTGGCCCGTGCCAAGGATGAAACGGCGCGCGCGCAGGCCGTGACACGCCTGCAGGGCGGTGTCGACCGCGCCTCGCGCCTGGTCGAGCAGCTGCTCGCGCTGGCCCGTCAGGATCCCTTGTCCGAGGCGGCGGAAATGAGCCCGATCTCGCTGCCGGCCTGCATCGAACAGGCCGCCGGCGACGTCGCGCCGATCGCACTGGCGCGCCACATCCAGCTCGAATACGGCGCCTGGATGCATGCCGAGATCATGGGCGATGCCGAAGGCGTGCGCATCCTGGTGCGCAACCTGCTGGACAACGCGGTGCGTTATTCCCCCGAACATGGCCGTGTGCGCATCGACCTCGTGGCTGAGGGGCCGGCGCTGCGCCTGACGGTCCAGGATTCGGGTTCCGGCGTGCCCGAGGAAAACCGTGCCCGCATCTTCGACCGCTTCTACCGCGTCCCGGGGACCAGCGCGAGCGGCAGCGGTCTCGGACTGGCGATCGTGAAGGCGATTGCCGAACGGCACGAGGCGTCCGTCGAACTCGGCCAGGCGGAACTCGGCGGCCTGGCTGTGACCGTCTGCTTCCCCTTGCCAGCGGTGCCGGCGCCGGCGGAACCGGAAGCGATGACAGCCTGACAATCTTGCCGTCTTAAGTTTCCCCTAAGTGTTCTGGTGCAAGATAACAGCTCTCAGCCGCGAGCGGAACGGATTCAGAGTCTTCGTAGCGTCGTAGCCGAGACAGAGTCAATCTGATTTCCCTATTCGGCCCGTCTGGCAAACCATACGGGCCGTTTTTTTTGCAACGCCGGCTATCACCTTCGTTGTTGTCCGCTTGATTTTTCCACCACAGGAGTATGCATGCCGGAATTCCTGACGGATATCGCCGAGCTCGTCTGGCCGTTTTCAATTGCCCTGGCCTGGGTCTTGGGCGAGCTGGTCCACCGTATCGCGGGTCTGCCGCGCATCACCGTGTATGCGCTGACCGGATTCGTGCTGTCGCATTCGCAGGCCGGCCTGTTGCCGCTGCCCGGCGAAAGCGCGGCCATGCTGATCGCCAACATCGCCTTCGGGCTCATCCTGTTCGAGTTCGGCTACCGCATCAACCTGCGCTGGCTGCGCGCCAATCCCTGGATCGCCGCCAGCGGCCTGGTCGAGTCGGCGGCCACCTTTGCCGCGGTGTTCGCGGCGGCTGAGCTCTTTGGCATGGCGGCGCTGCCGGCCATGCTGCTGGCAGCGCTCGCCATTGCCAGCTCGCCTGCCGAAATCCTGCGTGTGGTCAACGAGCAGCGCAGCTCAGGACAGGTGACCGAGCGGGCCCTGCACCTGTCGGCGCTGAACTCCATCATCGCTGCATTTGTCTTCAACATCATTGTCGGCCTGTGGACCTTCCAGCATTCGGGCAGCCTGCTTGGGGCGGTATCGAACAGCATCGTTCTGCTGGCCGTATCGGGCGGCCTGGGCGTGGCGTTCGGCTTTGCCGTGCCCGGACTGCTGCGCCGGCTCGGGACGCTCGGCCGCGACGCCACCATCGCCTTCGCGGTCGCGGTGATCTTTCTATGTTCCATCGCGCAGGCGCTCAACATGTCGCCCGTCTTGGCCGCGCTGGCCTTCGGCTTCGTCGCCCGCCACCGCCGCGTGACGCTGGGGCAGGCGCAGCGCAATTTCGGCGCCCTGGGCGACCTGCTGACCGTGCTGCTGTTCGTGTTCATCGGCGCCACGCTGGCCTGGCCGCGCATCGCCTCCGGCATCGGCATTGCGCTCGCCATCCTCGGCGCGCGCCTGGTCGCGAAAACCGCCGCCGTAGTGATGTTTGCGCGGGTGAGCGGCACGACCTGGCGCAAGGGCTTGCTGACCGCCGTCGCGCTCTCGCCGATGTCGGTGCTGGTACTTGCCATGCTGGTGCGCACACGCGAGATGGGCATCGACCTGATGGACCAGCTCGCACCGCTTGCCGCGGCGACGTTGTTCCTGGCCATCGCCGGCCCGCTGCTGACGCAATGGGCGGTGAAGCTGGCCGGCGAGAGTGCAGAAAAGGAGGAGTGATGCCCCTGGAAACCTTCAAATCGTCGCGCCCCCTGACGCTCGGCGTCGAACTCGAGCTGCAGCTGGTCAGCCTGAGCGACTTCGACCTCGTCGAAGCCAGCCCGGACATGCTGCACCTGCTCGAACGCAAGCGCTTCCCGGGCAACGTCGTGCCGGAAATCACGGAAAGCATGATCGAGGTCTCGACCGACGTGCATACGAACCATGGCGAGCTGCTGTCGCAGCTGCATCGCATCCGCGACAGCCTGGTGCAGGCGGGCGACATGCTCAACGTCGGCGTCTGCGGCGGCGGCACGCATCCCTTCCAGCGCTGGTCCGAGCGCAAGATTTTCTCCAAGCCGCGCTTCAAGCAAGTCTCGGGACTTTACGGCTACCTCGCCAAGCAGTTCACGGTATTCGGCCAGCACATCCATGTCGGCTGCGCCTCCGGCGACGACGCACTGACGCTGCTGCATTCGCTGAACCGCTACATTCCGCATTTCATTGCACTGTCGGCATCCTCGCCCTATTTCCAGGGCAGCGACACGCTGTTCAACTCGGCGCGGCTCAATTCGGTGTTCGCATTCCCCCTCTCCGGCCGCGCGCCTTTCCTGCTGCGCTGGGAAGATTTCGCCCGCGATTACTTCGAACGGATGGAAGACACCGGCATCGTCAAAAGCATGAAGGACTTCTACTGGGACATCCGGCCCAAGCCCGAATACGGCACCATCGAACTGCGCGTGTGCGACACGCCGTTGACGGTGGACCGTGCCGCCGCGCTCGCCTGCTACCTGCAGGCACTGTGCTGCTACCTGATGGAAGGCATCGAGCCGGCCCCCGCCGAGGACGATTACCTGGTGTACAACTACAACCGCTTCCAGGCCTGCCGCTTCGGCCTCGACGGCGCCATGGTGCATCCCAAGCGGCATGAGCCGGTCACCATCCGCGACGACGTGCTTGCCACGCTGCGCCTGATCGAACCCTATGCCGAAACGCTCGGCGCGCAGGCGGCGATCGAGCATGTCCGGCGGGCTGCGCAGGAAGGCAACGACGCCAGCTTCCTGCGCCGCGAGCGGCAGGGCACGGGCAGTCCGGAAGGGATGGTCGATGCGGCAATCCGGCGCTTCCGCGAGGGATGCGCGTGATCGTGGCATACTTGCCGGCTTCCAGATTCCGATCTCCCTGCCATGAAATGCGCCATCGTCCCCGTCACTCCGTATCAGCAAAACTGCAGCATCCTGGTCTGTGAAGAGACGCAGCGCGCCGCGCTGGTCGACCCGGGCGGCGAGCTGCCGCGCCTGAAGGGCGCGCTGCAGCAGCTCGGCGTGACGCTCGAAAAGGTCTTCCTCACGCACGGCCACATGGACCACTGCGCCGCGGCCGACCTCGTCCGCAAGGAATTCGGCGTGCCCATCGAAGGCCCGCACGTCGGGGACAAGTTCTGGATCGACCAACTGCCGGAGTCATGCCGCCGCGTCGGCTTTCCGCACGCCGATGCGTTCGAGCCGGACCGCTGGCTGGCCGACGGCGACAGCGTGCGCTTTGGTGCGCAGACGCTGGAAGTGTTGCATTGCCCCGGGCACACGCCGGGGCATGTCGTGTTCTTCCATCGCGGCGTGCGCCTGGCGCTGGTAGGCGACGTGCTGTTCCAGGGATCGATCGGCCGCACTGACTTCCCGCGCGGCGATTACGACACCCTGATCGACTCCATCCGCAACAAGCTCTGGCCGCTGGGCGACGACGTCACCTTCGTGCCGGGCCACGGGCCGGCATCGACCTTCGGCGACGAAAGGAAAAGCAATCCCTTCGTTGCCGACATGCGGTTCGGTTAAGAGCGTTCAGCCGGTGTGGCAGGCGCTGCAGCACACCTTGCAGCCGTTCACCTTGTTGAAGTGCGACTTCGCGGCTTCGACGGCATCGGTGCATTTGCTGAAAGAGCCCAGGTATAGGCCGTTGTCGCCTTCGGGCAGGTAGGTGCAGCGCGGGACGTGGACTTCATGGTCGCCATTCGGCTGGGCCTGTTTGTTGACGTAGTAATGCTGCACTGCGCACCTCCTGTTATGTCGATGTCACTGCGCGGGCCATGCTGGTTTTTGCCGCATGGTTTTTTTGTTGCCAAACAAGGTGGTGCTTATTGTACAGGCATGTTGTTTCTCTTCGGTGACCCGGTTACGGTCGGTACTCCGTTGTTACTTGCCGGGGCCAGTCCCGGCAGGCATCCACGCAGAGCAAACCGGATCGCCCTACCGAAGAGACGTCAGCACCCCCGGCAAGCATCTTCATCCGTTGCTATACTTGCCCCACCAAACCCCCAGGGCAAACCGGCCGAAAGGCCGGGACGCAAAGCTTCCGGCCTAAAAGAGAAACTCTCAAGGTAGCGGAGCCGCCTCCAATGCGGAGCCTCGCATGTAGCGGCGTGCCCTGTCTGCAAACACGTTCGTAAATGTTGTTGAAACAGGTCTTCGCCGTTCTTCTTTTCCTGCCCGCCATCGCAATAGCCGAATGCGGATTCATCGGCGACAGCAAGGAAATGACGATCGTCGTCAGCAAGCAGTCCAACAACCGCTGCTTCCAGTCCGAACAGTTCCGTGAAGCCTTCCGCGCCAACCTCGTGGCGGCGGTCAAGACGATGGATGAGCGCGCGCCCGTGAAGACGGCCGAGCGGCGCGCATCACCGCGCCCGCCCGGCATGCCCATACCCATACAACAAGCCGAGCTGTATTACGGACAGGCGCCCAAGCGCTGAGTCACCTCTACAGCGCCTGGTCGCGATACCACACCATCTGGTGCGTCGTGGCGAGCAGCTGGCCGTTGCGCGACCACAGCTTCCCCTCCTGATCGTAGTACCCGCCGTTGAAGGCATTGGCTTTCGCCTGTGCGAACGTGTGGTGGCCTTCGACGCGCTGCAGCCCGGCGCTGTCCACATGGAAGTTGATCGTCAGCGTCACCGTCGAGATCGCCGTCGGTCCGCCCTTGCGCACGAACAGGCGCGGGATGAAGGTGTCGCATTGCGCGGCGATGGACGGGAAGTCGAGCGGACGCGGCGGCACGTCGCTGATCCAGCACTGTGTCGCGCTGTCCTTGCCGCCCGCGAGCGGATTGCAGTCCGCATACCGCACGTCGTACATCGAGAGAAAAGGGACGTTCGCCGGCGAGGCATAGCGGTCGAGGCGTTCGGGTGCGTCAGCTTGCGGCATCCTCGATTCGGTATCCGACCATGCGTCGCGCCGCACCGCGAAGACGGCGCTGCCCGTGACCGCCGGTTCCTGGTCGTCGCCCTGGCGGATTTCGATCTGCCAGTGCTGCGTCGAGCGGCCGGTGCGCACCGGATGCACGCGCAGCATGAAATCGCCCTTCTGCAGTGGCCCGGCAAAGTTGACGGTCAGTGCCAGCGGATCGCCGAGACGTCGCGGATCGGTCAGGATGGCCTGGAGCAGGGTGGCGACGGTGGTGCCGCCGAACGGGGAAATCGCATTCCAGTAATGCGCGGACGTGTGGCCGCGGCGAAGGTCTTCGCCTTCCGTACTGAGTGCGATCGCCTGGTCGAATGGGTGGAGAGTCATGGGTACCTGCTTGTTGAAATGAAAATGCGAACAGTCGTGCTTTTCAATGGTAACCAAAATTTCCGGATGCCGCCGCTCACAGTGCCGGTATTGAGCAAAACCAGCCTTGGCGCAAAAAATTGCCGTACGGATACAAAAATTGGAATTACTTGCTATACTGACCTGATCAAATCCACGCAGGGCAAACCGGTCGAAAGGCCGGGACGCAAAGCTTCCGGCCTAAAAGGGACCTTGTCCCTCATGGTAGCGGGGCCGCCTTCTGAAGCGAAGTCAAGCTTCATGCTTTGGCATGCCTTGCTCTTTTGGGGATGCCGATGCGACCACTCCTGATTGCCGTCCTGTTGCTTCCCGCTGTCGCCTTTGCCGACTGCGGTTTCACGCGCACGGGCAATTCGATGACCATCGTCGTCGGCAAGGACCCGAAATGCCTGTCCTCGGGCGCGTTCCGCGAAGCGCTGAAAGCGGACATCGTGAACGCGCTGGAAGAGGAGGAGGTGGTGGTCGCGCGCAAGCGCGCCTATGACGACCGCAATACCCGCGGCGCGAAGCTGTGGGCGATCGCCGAGCGGCGCCACCAGGAAGTCGGCGGGCGGTATTTCGGCCAGAAGCCCTAGTTAGCCTGGCGCCGCAAGGCGCGTGTCCACTTGTCGAAATAGGCCTGGTCGCCGCGCAGGTCGACCGCGATCTCCTGGCCGAGCTGGAGGCAGGCGTCGTCGTGTTCCTGCGGGGAGCGGCCGGCGTATTCGCTGACGGTGCGCACGTTCGGCTGGTTGGCCTCGGCAAACAGCGGCGATGCTTCGGCCAGGCGCACCAGTTCCGGAAAGCGCGCACGGAAGCGTTCGACGATCTCATCCACTTCCGCCCGTACGCCGGGCGAGGCTGTACGGCATAGCTGCTCGGGGAGGTAGGTGCGCACCGCGACGTACTGCACGATTGCATGCAGGGCCGCGCGCTCGTCGGTTTCCTTGTTCGACCCTGTTGTCGCGGCAGCTGCCTGCAGCGCAGCGGTTGCGGCAAGCGCCGCGGCGAGTCGAAGTGTCGGAAGGTGTGCCATCGGCCGGCGATCGTTGCAATCGAGGTAAAGGCCAAGATGGTAACGGCCCCCGCCTGCAGCGCGCCATCCCGCGAATATGGGATAGGGAGGGATTTACGCGCATAGCGCGCTCGCTGCCGCAGCCTGCATGCGTGCCGGAGCGGCGACGTCCAGGCCGTGGCGCAATTCGATGACCTGCACCGCTTCGGGGGCCGCCGCGCCCGGCGTGAACAGCAGCCATTGCGAAGTGCGCGGGTCTTCCAGAAGGACGGCGCTCTCCAGCCGGTCCGACAATGCCTCCGCGCGGCCAACAGCAAACCCTTCATCGCAAATAACGCTGATTCCGGTGGCAAATCCCTGCGGGAAGTGGACGATGAGCGCGTCGTCCATGTCCGGGGCGAATGCTTCGGCGAGCGCCGCCTGCAGGGCAGTCTCGCCGACTCGCCTGCGCAGGAACAGCACGACCTCCGTTTCCATGGCGCTTACCTGCGCAGACGGGACACCAGGAGTGAAGCGCCGATCGCTATCGGCAGCAGCGGCAGCAGCTGGAAGATCATCTGGCGCTCGACCAGTCCGTTCCGTTCCAGCAATAAGACCAGGCCTGCGAGGACGAGGATGAGGGGAAAGAACAGGCCCTTGCGTTGCATCGTGCTTTTCATGTCACGTCTCCTTGAAAGATGGGATCACGATAACGGCGCGGCCGGTGCGACGCCACGTCGATGCGACGAAACGCGCGGCCGGCGGAGCGAACGGCGGGTTTCCCGGAATGGAGCGCAATGAAAAAAGCCCGCGCGGGGCGCGGGCAAACCCATCATGGGCAGGACGGGAGAGACAGACGCTGCGGTATCAGCTGCCGGAGACGTTGCCGGCGCGCGCGGCACGCAGGGTTTCCGCACGCACTTCATCACGCGACTTGCCGGTCGCCAGGCGGGTATGCTCGACGAAAGCTTCCTGGTTGCCGATCTGCCCCTGGGCATAGGCCTGTTCCACTTCGGCGCGTACTTCGGCGCGGGTCTTGCCGCCGGCGATACCGGTATGCTCGACGAACTCGCTGCTTTGCGTTGCGGAACGGCCCTGTGCGTAGGAGCGATCAAGTTCCGCGCGGACCTCGGCGCGGGAGGGAGCGCCGGATGTGGCGCGGTTGTTGCTCGCATGTTCCACGAACTCGCTCTGGCGGTTCAGTTCGCCGCGGGCGTACGCCTGTTCAAGTTCGGCGCGTACTTCGGCACGGGAAACTCCCGAGACATCCGCGGCGAAGGCGCTGGCGGAGGTGGCGATCAGGGCAAGGGCGATGCTGGACAGTTTGACGTTCATTTGAATTCTCCAAGGAAGTAAAAGGCGGCAATCCGGTGCCGCGGCCTCAAAAGCTGCCTGTTCGCAAGTTGCTGCCCGGGACCGGCAGTCACTTGCAAATTGCAAGCTACGGATGCATCATAAACCAGTGACTTTTATTTTGCAAGTGAGTAGAATCGAAAATTATGGAAAAGCCTGAAAAACCGTGTGCTCCGCTGACTTGCCCGATCGTGAGGTCGGTGCGCCTGATCGGCGATGAATGGGTGTTGCTCGTCCTGCGGGCGCTGTTTCGCGGCGCCCATCGTTTCGATGAGCTGCAGAAACAGACCGGTGCGGCCACCAATATCCTGACCAACCGTCTCGGGCGGCTGGTGGAGGGCGGGCTGGTCGTCAAGAGCCCGTACCAGGAGCGGCCGGTGCGCTACAAGTACGAACTTTCGCCCTCGGGCGTGGCCTTGTTTCCGGTGGTGATGGAACTGATGCGCTGGGGCGACCAGTGGCTGCCCTGCGAGAATGTCGCGCCGGCGATGCTGCTGCATACCGAATGCGGCAAGCTGTCGCGGCCGGGCCAGCAGTGTTCGGAGTGCGGCGGGGCCCTGACGCCCCGGAACATCGAACTCGTCGAAAGCGAGGAGGGTGCGGCGCGCGCCGCATGACGTCTACTCGGATAGAATGCGCGTTTCCGCCAGCGAGGCGCGGCATTCCCTCCGCGCTTCCCCACATTCCGACATGAGTGCATATCCGGTCATCCACTGGAACGAGGCAGGCCAGGAGCGCACCGCGCGCTGGCGCTCCGAAGCCGGTCTTCCTCCCCCCAAACGCGTCGCCGTCGCCGATGACCGCATGAATGCGGACACCGCCTACCGCCTCGCCTGCGAAGGCACGGGGCTGTTATGGCGCGGCGATTACCACAACGCGCGCCAGCTGCTGCAGGCACTTGCCCGCCGCACCGATCGCAAGGCCAAGACCGGCAAGGACGCACCGGCGAGTGCGGCCGACGCCTTCCACCTGCACCGCAAGGCGCAGGCGCAGCGCGCCCGCATCCTCGGCATGATCCTGATTCCCTTCGATGCGGGCCATGTCGTGCCATTGCGCCGCGCGCCGGACGTGCGGCAGGCCTGCGAGGAGGCCTACGGAGATGCCGGCGAAGCGTATGTGGCTTCTCTGCGCGAGCTCCAGGCTCTGATCGGCGCGCACGAATGGCGCAAGAAGGGCGTCGAGATACCGGCGCTCGGCGCGCGCATCCATCCCTGGTACGGTGTCTTCTCGCCGGTGCGCGGCGAGTATGTCGACCTCGTTGCCGCGGCGCCGCTGCCGTCGAAAGCGCTTGCTTTCGATATCGGCACCGGCACCGGCGTGCTGTCGGCGGTGCTGGCACGCCGGGGCGTGGCGCGCATCGTCGCCACCGACCAGGACCCGCGTGCGCTCGGCTGCGCACGCGAAAACCTGCAGCGGCTGGGGCTGAGCGCGCAGGTCGAGCTCATGGCGGCAGACCTGTTCCCGACCGGCCGCGCGCCGCTCGTCATTTGCAATCCGCCCTGGGTGCCGGCAAGGCCGAGCTCGCCCATCGAGTACGCGGTTTACGATCCCGACAGCCGCATGCTGCGCGGCTTCCTCGACGGGCTTGCCGCCCATCTTGAACCAGGAGGTGAAGGATGGCTGGTGTTGTCCGATATTGCGGAGCATCTCGGGCTGCGGTCGCGGGAGGCGCTGGAAGGCTGGATTGCGCAGGCGGGATTGCGCGTGCTTGGCAGACATGACGCACGGCCGCGCCACCCGAAAGCCTTCGATGCCTCCGACCCGCTGCATGCGGCGCGGGCGGCGGAAGTCACGTCGCTTTGGCGGTTGGCTGGCGCCTGAACCGAAAGGATATGCTGTTATCCCCGCGAAGGCGGGAATGACGAGGAAAAGGAATTCGAGAAATTGAACGGAAGGTACCCGCAGACAGAATGCGGTTGAACCCTTCGAATTCTTCTGGACGATCCTAGTCTGCCTTCTCGACGCGATTGCGGCCCAGCCGCTTGGCCTCGAGCAGCGCTTTGTCGGCGGCCTCGGTCAGTCCCGCGGCGCTAGGCTGGATGCTCGGGAAACACGCGACACCGGCGCTGAAGGTGGCGAACAGCGCCCCTTCCGGATGCGCGTGCGGAAGCGCGGAAAAATCGCGGCGGATGCGGTCGATCACCGGCGCCGCGCGCGCCGTGTCCACCCCGGGCAGCGCGATCATGAACTCTTCGCCGCCATAGCGGCCGATCAGGTCCACCGAGCGCAGGCGGCCCTTGAGCAGCCAGGCCAGCCCGCGGATCACCTGGTCGCCGACCGGATGGCCGTAGGTATCGTTGATCGACTTGAAGTGGTCGATGTCGATCATGGCTACCGTAAGTGCGCCCTGCGATTCGGTGTCGCGCACCATGGCCTGCAGGCGCGACTTGGCGGAGGTGTGGTTGAGCAGGCCGGTGAGGCCGTCGAGGCCGGTCGAGCGCCGCGTCTCGCGGAAGCGTTCGATGCGCGTCTTCACCACTGCGGCCAGCAGCACCGGGTTGAAGGGCTTCATCAGAAACTGGTCACCGCCCAGGCGCAGGGCTTCCACCTGCATGCCCACGTCCGACTCGCCGGACAGGTAGACGATAGGCAGCGCGCTGTAGGCCGCCATCTGCCGCAATACGCGCGTCGCCTCCACGCCGTTGAAACGCGGCATGTGCATGTCCATCAGCACCAGATCGGGCTTGTAGGATTCGAGCGCTTCGAGCAGCCGGGCGGGATCGTTGATGGCGCGGGTGTCGATGTCATGCTGCGCCAGCGTGCGCTGGATCAGCGCGACGGCCACGCGCGAATCCTCCACCACCAGCACACGGTACTGTTCCTGCTCGTTGCTCTGCACCAGGTCGAGCACGCAATTGAGCACCAAGGCCGGCTGATCTTCCGCCGGGATGGTGACGTCGATGCCGGCGCGCATCAGTTCGACGATGGGCTCGATCGCCGACTGCACGCCGAGGTAGATCAGCTGGCTCGCGGGACAGCTCTTGCGGATGGCCGCAATGGCATCGAGCTCCGCCTTTCCCGCTTCCTCGCCGGCCGGGACGAACAGCACCGCGAGCGGCATGTCTTCGGGCAGGCGCATCGCATCCCATTCCAGCGGAAAGATCTTGAAACCGAAGAACTTGAGCTGGCGCGCCATCGCGTCTGCCATCTCGCGTTTCGCGGGCGCGGCCACCATCCAGATCGCGCGCGGCTTGATCCAGTCGGTGTCCGGTGAGGCAGGGGGCTCGTCGGTACGGCGGCCGGCGGCGGGAGGGCGCGAGGTGGAAACGGCGCCGAGCAGCGTATCGACCTGCCGCTGCAGCGAGAGGATGTCCTGCTGCGGAACCGGATGGGTGTCCTGGTCGCCCAGTTTGGCCAGCGCCGCGTTCTCCAGCCCCTCGCACATGCGCACGAGGCCGGGCAGGCGCAGGCGGTTGAAATGTTCTGCCAGACTGTTGACCGCAACCGCGAACTCGATGAACTGCTCGAACCGCCCTTCAGCGACGTAGCGCTCCCAGCGCGTTCGCAATACGTAAATGCGGTCGTCGATCGGGTCGTGAGGCAGCGAGGTCATGATTGGGAACGCATTATGATGTGTTGTTGTCAAAAATGAAAGCTCGACCTTTCGGGTTGTTGCCAGGCGGCCCGGTGCTAAGCTGAATGATAGGCTGGATCGTTAAGTTGCTGAAAGGAAATTCATGCGAATGAGCGATGAAGAATATTTCCGCAGCTGTGTGGCGAAAGAGCGCCACCTTGCACAATTGCTAGGCCATGAAGTCGAGGAATACAGCGACAGCGCCGGCACGCTATGGGTCAACACCGAGCCGGTGCCGAAATGGACACGCGACTGGAACGCCTGCGGCGCGTTGCTCACGCAGTACGGCATACCGCTGAGCTTTCACAAGGAAGCGGGGGAGACGCGTTGCAGCACGGTCAAGGCCGGGCCGGTGATCGTGCATTTCGCCGACCATCCGAACCGGGAACGCGCCGTCATGTATGCGATCGTGAAAGCGGCGATCCACCTGATCGAGCACGACCGCAGTTTCAAGGACTTGCATCATCCCCTGCACCTGCCGGGGATGCACCGCCATCACTGACTCCACCGCTCCAGCGACTTCGGCGAGGACCACAGGTCCAGGTGCAGTTGCGACAGCGAGTAAGGGTCGTCGAGCAGCGCATTCTTCTGCGTGCCGGACAGCAGGCCGGGACCGCCGCGCAGCAGTGCCGGCGTGAGCGCGAACGATGCTGCGTCCAGCTCGCGCCGCCTGCCGGCCGCACAGGCGAGCGCATTGAGCACGGGGTCGACGGCCGCGTCCGCGAACCCGGCGGGAGCCGGGGCCTGCGCTTGATGTTCCGCGGTCGCCTTCAGCTCCGCCGGCGGATCCAGCTCTTCGGGAATCGCGAACAGCTTGGCCTTGCGCAGCCACCTGCCCGGCGACACTCTGCTTGACAGCACCGATAGCGGCCCCGCCAGGGCAAGCCCGGCGGCGATCGGCAGCAGCCAGGGCAGGAAGGCCGGATTGAGCAGGTACACCGCCGCCGCCCATCCCACGCCGAGCAGCATGTGCCAGCCATGCTTGCCGAGCGCCTCGCGCCAGCCTGTCTCGGAATCGCCGCGAGGCGGCGATTTCCAGTGCACTTCCCAACCAAGGAAGGCGGCGGCGACGAACCAGGTGTGGAACAGCATGCGCACCGGCGCCAGCAACATCGAGAACAGCACTTCCAGCAGCATGCTGGCCAGCACCCGCAGAGCGCCGCCGAATTCCTTCGCGCCGCGCGCCCAGATCAGCAGCACGCTCAGCAGCTTGGGCATGAACAGCAGGATTGCCGTCGCCGAGAACAGCGCGATGGCCTTGTCCGGGTGCCATTGCGGCCAGGTCGGGAACAGTTGCCGCGGCTCGGTGAAATATTGCGGCTCGGTCAGTGCATGCAGTGCCAGCATGCCGGTGGATAGCGCAAGGAACAGGAACCATAGCGGCGCCGACAGATAGGCCATGACGCCGGTGACAAATACCGCCCGGTGCACGGGATGCATGCCGCGCGCCGTGAACAGCCGGAAGTTCATCAGGTTGCCGTGGCACCAGCGGCGGTCGCGCTTGAGCTCGTCCAGCAGGTTGGGCGGCATTTCCTCGTAGCTGCCCGGCAGGTCGTAGGCGATCCACACCGCCCATCCGGCACGCCGCATCAGCGCCGCTTCCACGAAATCGTGCGACAGGATCTCGCCGGCGAGCGAACCGTTGCCGGGCAGGGGCGCAAGCGCGCAGTGGCGCATGAAGGGCGCGACGCGAATGATCGCGTTGTGTCCCCAGTAGTGCGACTCGCCGAGCTGCCAGTAATGCAGGCCGGCGGTGAACAGAGGCCCGTACACGCGCGTGGCGAACTGCTGGATGCGTGCGTACAGTGTCTCGCGTCCCGCCGCCGCCGGCGCCGTTTGGATGATGCCCGCGCCCGGGTTGGCTTCCATCAGGCGCACCAGCCGGGTGATGCAGCTTCCGCTCATCACGCTGTCGGCATCGAGCACGATCATGTAGCGGTAATTCTTTCCCCAGCGCCGGCAAAAGTCGTCGATGTTGCCGCTCTTGCGTTTTACGCGCCGCTTGCGGTGGCGATAGAAGATGCGGCCGAAACCGTCCACCGCGCGGCACAGGCCGGCCCACGCCGACAGCTCCGCTGCGCGCACGTCGCTGTCGCTGCTGTCGCTCAGCACGAAGAAATCGAAGCGCGCGAGCTCGCCGGTACGGGCCAGCGATTCATACGTTGCCCGCAACCCGGCCATCACCCGCGGCACATCCTCGTTGCAGATCGGCATGACGATCGCGGTGCGCGCGGCTTCGGGAATCGGCACCGTGTCATCCGCGCGGCGCGCGATCGAATACCGGTCCCTGCCGCGCAGCAGGACGAGAAACCCGGCCATCGCGGTCCAGAAGCCGGCGGACACCCAGCAGAACAGGATGGCAAACAGCGCAAGCAACACCATCTCCAGCTTCGCCGCACCCTGGTAAGGCAGCACCTTGCTCATGAACCATGTTGCCGCCACCGTCTGCACCAGCATCAGCGTGAGCAGCACTACACGCCGCACATTGCCCAGGTGGCGCCAATGTCCGCGCGGATCCGGCGCCTCCTCGCCCGGCGCGGGCAGCGGCACGTCGGCTGGCCAGGCGCTGCGCTGCGCGCCGTCTTCACGGCGTTTCTGCCACTCCCTGCGGCGGCGCATGCGGTCTGCAGACCACCGCAGGATGGGATTGAGCTCGCCCCAGGGATGGGGTGCCATCGGGGCGCGGTTGAGAGGCGGCGTGAATTGCATGCGCACATGCTTGCGGCGCTCGATGTCGAGCCGGCGTACGTTGCCGGGTGGCTGCGGTTCAGGCGAGCGGCGGTCGTAAGCCAGCTGCAATCGGCGCGTGACGGAAGCCAGTGCCGGGTTGCCGCCGGTTTGGCGCCCCGCAAGCGCCTGGTGCAGTTCCGCCATTGCGTCCGCGGGACGGGCCGCAGCGCGTGCTTCCGGTTCACGGCGTTGCGCCTCCGTAAGCGGCAGGCGGTCGAGGTAGGCGCCGGCTGCCGTCACGGCGCGCGGAGCCTGTCTTAATCCGGGGGCAGAATGTAACTCCACGTTTCCGATAGGGCGTTGTTGTTGCTGTTGAGGTACCCGCGCAACTCCACCGGCTTCTTGTCGTCGGTGCGGCGCAGACGGATTGTCATGCGCCATCCGCCGGTCACGTCGTTGCGGATGGTGTTCGTCTCCAGGATCTTCCCGTTGGCGTCGCTGCTGACCACGGCATCGACCTTTTCGGCGGCCGCGAGTTTCTTCAGCGCCGGCCCTTCGAAATCGACCGACAGCGCAAGGCTGTCGTCCGGCTTTTTCACCCAGCCGTGGCCGCGGCGCGTCTGCACCGTCCACGATGAAGGCGGACGCTTTTCCGCATCCTTCTGCCACAGCAGCCGGTATTCGATATCGAAAGGCACGCCGGGGCGCGGCGGGTTGTCGGGTACCCAGAAGGCAACGATGTTGTCGTTGGTTTCGTCCGGGGTCGGGATCTGGATCAGCTCCACCCGTCCGGCACCCCACTGCCCCTTCGGCTCCACCCAGGCGCTGGGACGCATTTCGTAACGCGCTTCGAGGTCTTCATAACTGTTGAACTGACGATCCCGCTGCATCAGGCCGAACCCTGCGGGATTGGTCAGCGCAAACGAAGTCACCAGCAAGCGCCTTGGGTTGATCAATGGACGCCAGATCCACTCGCCGGTTCCCGACTGCACCGCCAATCCGTCGGAATCGTGCACTTCCGGACGGTAATCCTCGACCTGCGGACGCTGGTTCTCGCCGAAGAAATACATGCTGGTCAGCGGCGCGATACCCAGCTTCGTCACGTTTTCGCGCAGGTAGAGCTGCGCCTTCACGTCGATCGCCGTATCTACCCCCGGCCTCAGCGTGAAGCGGTAGGCGCCGGCCACGCGCGGCGAGTTGAGCAGGGCGTAGAGGGTGAGTTCCTTCGATCCGGGCGCCGGGCGTTCCACCCAGAACTCGGTGAACTGCGGAAATTCCTCGCCTGAGCTGAGCGCGGTATCGATCGCCAGCCCGCGTGCCGACAGGCCGTACAACTGGCCCTTCCCCACCGCGCGGAAATAGCTCGCGCCAAGGAAGACCAGCACCTCATCCTTGTACTTCGGCGTGTTCACCGGATAGTGCACGCGGAAACCGGCAAATCCCAGTCCGGCAAGATCCTTCGGCGAAAGTTCGTTTGCGCCATAGTCGAAAGACTTGGGATCGAAGCGGATCTCATGCACATTCTTGCCGACGATCTCATGCACGCGCACCGGCGTATCGAAGCTGCGCCCCTGGTGGAAGAACGCAAGTTCGAAGGGCAGCTTCGCACTGCGCCACCAGGACTTGGACGGGTCGAAGCGGATGTCGCGATACTGGTCGTAATCAAGATTGGCGAGCGCCTTCGACACATTCTTCGCCGGTTTTGCATAGGCGGTCGATGCCAGCCGTTTTGCCCTCGCGGCCACGTCCTCGAAATCGAAGGCGAGCGCGGGATTGCACAGGGGCAGCAGGAGGGCGGCGCAGACAGCGCGTCGCGCGGGTTTGATCCATGTCAGCGAAATTGCAGGCATTGTCCTCTTTATCGTTAGCACACATGGCCGTATGGTGCAGGGCAGCGCGGACACTGTTTTGAGCATGGGCAATCAATCGTGAATTGATGTGGATTGCGTTGCTGAAAGGCTGCCCATACGCATCGTGCACCGGAAAACGGCGGTACAATGGCCGCTTGCCGTTGCATGGCCGGAACTCCGGCATCACACGATGAGACTGCCGACCTTCATCATCGACAACATCGACCGGATCATCGCCGCATGGAAAGCCGCGGCGCATCCCGCCGCATCTCCACTGGAAGGGCAGGCGAAGCAGATCCTGATGGCCGTTGCCGCCGACATCGAGTCCGGCGCCACGGCAGCGACTTCGTCGGCCGTCGTCACGGTCCGCACCACACTGCGCGCCGCACCCGATTTCAGTGTCCAGCAGGTGGGCGAAGCCTTGCGGCTGTTGCGCAGCGTCGTCCCCGCGGCATGGCAGATGTCGGACCCGGAAGCGCTTGGCGAACTGCAACGCTTCCACGAAGCGATCGATTTTGCCGTCGGCGAAACCATCGCCCAGCACGCGCTGCAGGTGGAGCGCACGCGTTCGCTGTTCCTCGGCATGCTCGGCCATGACCTGCGCACCCCCCTCAGTGCCATCCACATGACCTGCCAGTACCTCGCCCGCACCGACGTCACCGAAGAGCGCAAGCGCGAAGCGGTTACGCGCATCAGCCGTTGCGCGGGCACGATGGAGGGCATGGTGCGGGATGTGCTCGACTTTGCCCGCTCGCGCCTGGGCAAGACCATGGCGATCGCGACAAAGCCGGCCGACATCGGTGCCGCCTGCCGCGACGCGCTCGAGGACGCGCGCGCCGAACATGCGCGCTGCGAGTTCCGCTTCCATGGCGAGGGCGAGCTCGACGGCGCAGCGGATGCCGCGCGCCTGCGCCAGGCGCTGCGCAACCTGCTGGACTGCGCCGCACGCAACGGTGCGCGGGGAATGCCGATCCTGTTTACCGCAACCGGCACCGGCGAGGCCATCACCTTCCGCGTCGAATGCGCGCAGTCGACCGCCACCGCCGAAACGCTGCGCACCCTGTTCGATCCCATCGCCCAGCTCGCCATCGCCGGCGCCAATCCCGACAACAATCCTCCTGCCAATCTCGGCCTCGAACTCTTCATCGCCCGCGAGATCTTCCGGACCCACGGCGGCGACGTCGATATTGCCGCCGCCGACAACGGCGGCGCGGTATTCGAAGCCCGGCTGCCGCGGCGCCAGGTGCAGTAACGCCTTCTGCGGCAGCGCGCCGGCTGGACTACACTGGAAAAAGCGCACCCGCCGGCGCGGATTCCGCCGGGAAAATCAGACATCCAATCGGACAACCACCAGGAGGACGCATGCACGCCTATATCGTCAAGACTCCCGACGGCTACCTGTATCCCTTTGCGGATGACGTTTCGCTGACCGACGACCAATCCCTCGCCTGGCATTTCCTGAGCACCCGCGAAGCGCGCGAAGTGGCGGAAAGCCGCGGCTACTACGATGGCGGATTCAACATCCTGCGCGTCGAGGTCGAGCAGGACAAGCTGAACCGGCAGGAGAATGGCTGAACTCACCCGGGCGTGCGGCTTCTAACCGTTCCATGCGACCGATCCCGCATCGGCACGTTTCATCACGCCAAGGAAAGGAGTTCGCGATGAGAACCACCAAGCCCAACCGCACCAGCCAGCAGGCGGCGGACCGCTTCGAGATGCAGCAGAAGCAGTCTGGCGACCAGCACATCCTGCCCGAGGACGAGCCGCAAGAAGACCCGCACCGCCCGCATCGCGTCAGCCGGGAGGACATGCAGAAGCTGCGTCCGTCCGATCCCGACCCGGACGATCCGGCATCGCCGTAAGCGTGCCCGCGCCGCCGTCTTCACCATCAAGCGGGCGTCGGCGGCGCCTCCGGCATCGTATTGCCGGGCATTGTGCTCGACTGGGCCGCCTCGCTTCCCTGGCGCGCCCCGAGCACCATCTCCGTCATCCAGCTGACCAGCAGCGCGGTATAGGCGCGCTGCCAGCGCTCTTCCGACAGGCCGTGGTCCGCGCCGCTGATGATCCGGTAGGTCAGCGAATGCGCATTCACGCACGCGTCCCGATAGCTGCAGATCACCTCGTGCGGAATGGTTGCGTCGCGTTCGGATTCGACCAGCAGCACATCGCCCTTGAATTCCGCGCACGCGCGCAGCGCGCGGTTGTCCTCGGGACGCACCAGGCTGCGCCGGTAGGAGGCAAGATCCTGTTCCTTGTGCAGCTGCCGCTTCGGCAGTCCCCATCCGTTGTCCATGTACAGCGCCGGCACGCGCAGCGCCAGCCAGCGCACCGGGCGCAGCGCGGTCAGGATCGCCCCGAGATAGCCGCCGTAGCTGCTGCCGACAATGGCGATGGATGAGGGATCGACGGCACGATGGCTGGCCAGCACGTCATAGGCGGCCAGCACGTCGTGCAGGTTGTTTTCGCGCGTGACGGTCTCGTGCTGCGGCAGCGTGCCCGCATGGCCGCGCAGGTCGAAGGTCAGGCAGACGCAGCCGAGCGCCGCCACTTCGCGCGCGCGCGCCAGGTACTGCTCCTGGCTTCCGCCCCAGCCGTGCACGAACAATACGCCGGGCATGCGCATGTCCGGCGTGACGATGGTGCCGGCGATGCGGTTATCGTCGACGCTGATGTGTATCGTGTCCTCACGTGTTGCCATACTCCTCCAGCCTTGCATACTTGGTCAGCGGTCCCACCTTGCCGTCGTCGCCCTGGAAATAGACGGTGGCGCCGGAGGGCAGGGAAGGGGGCGCGCCATAGATTTCCGTCGTCGATGCGCGCACCACGGGCAGCGACGGGTCGTCGCCGAAGGCTTCCAGCGCGGCGAGTTCCGCTCCGCTCGCGCCGCCGATGCGCCAAGACTGTTCGAGCACGCCGGAATACCAGCGCCCTTCATCGTCGACACCCTGCGCGATATCGTAGTTGCTGCGGGAGGCGAACATGCCCTCGAAACAGGCAAGCGCCGCAGCGTGGTAGGTGCGCGCCTGTGAAATCGCGACCTGCACCTGCTGGCCGAGGGGAAGCTGCAGCAGCGCCTCGAAGCCGCCGCGCACCACGATCAGCTCCGAGCCGCCATACACCTCGCCGCCCCTGTTGTTGCGCGTGAGGCGCTGGGTGCCGCAGTAGGTGGCCAGCAGCTTGCCGACCCGTACTTGTCCCACGCTGCGCGTCTCGGGCGCGGCGAGATTGCGCTCCAGCACGAGTCCGATGCGCGCCAGCTCCCCGGCGTCCAGTTCTTCCAGCGCGGTTTCGAGCTGTTCCCGGCTGCTCACCACCGACTGCCCGAGGCCGCCGATTCCGCTCGGCTTCTTCAAGCGGACCGCCCCGCGTTCCAGAAGTTTCAGGCCGGACTCCAATGCGTCGCGCCGCGAGAATGCGGAGTAGCCGGGGAGCACAACGTCGCGCACCCTCTGACAGAACGCCTCGGACCAGCCCTCCGGCACTGCCGCCGCGCCGGGCGGCAGTGCATGGGTAATGGTCTTGGTGGCGACGAAGGCTTGCGGGACCACGCCGCCGAACAAGTCGTCCTCGCCGCTTATCCCCAGCGCCCCGCCGGCCTCGGCGCGGATGAGGGTATCGTTCGGTACAAAATACAAAGGCCGGTCATAGTGACAGGACGCGTCGTAGGCCCCGGCGAAATCGTCGCCCCGGATGTCCGCCAGCTTTTTCGCAAGCGCATTCTGGGTCGCCACTTCATGTTCGCACAGGCCGTCCCGACAGGAATAGACCACGACAATGCCAGGGGCATTTCCCGGTGCCTCCATCGTCGTCATCGCGTGCGGGTGGGCAGCTTGCATGTCTTTCTCTCTCCGTATCGCGGCGGACGCCACTTCCAGCGCCCGGCTTCCAACCGGCAAGCAAGAAGCAGGCCTCCCGAAGCTTGAGGCAGGGAAATTGTCAAGCGAAGAACGTTACCTCCATGCCACCATGAGCCGGGAAAAAAGGGTTACGATGACGTCATGATCACCAGCTCCAGTCTTACAGCCGCCCAGCTACAGGGTATCCTCAGCATTGCCGACGACGCGATCATTTCCGTCGACAGCGAGCAGAGGATCATCCTGTTCAACCAGGGCGCCGAACGCGTGTTCGGATGGAAGGCGGAAGAGATCATCGGCAAGGATCTGAACAAGCTGCTGCCGCCGCGCTACCACGAAGGCCACGGCAAGCACATGGAGACCTTCGACCGTTCCGGCCAGGCGGCCCGCAAAATGGCGGAGCGCCGCGCCATTTACGCCATGCGCCGCGACGGCACCGAATTCCCTGCGGAAGCGTCGATCTCCAAGCTCGATGTCGGCGGCACCACCATCCACACCGTCATCCTGCGCGACATCTCCGCACGCAAGGCCTACGAACGCGAGCTCGAGGTTGCCAAGGAGCGCGCCGAAGCGGCGATGCAGGCCAAGAGCATGTTCCTGGCCAACATGAGCCACGAGATCCGCACGCCGCTCAACGCGGTGATCGGGATGACCAGCCTGCTGCTCAACACGCGCATCGACGAAGAGCAGCGCGATTACGCACAGACCATCCGCGCCAGCAGCGAAGTGCTGCTGACCATCATCAACGACATCCTCGACTATTCCAAGATCGAGGTCGGCAAGCTCGATATCGAGCGCCAGCCCTTCGACCTGCGCCGCTGCATCGAGGAATCGCTCGACCTGCTGTCGTCCAACGCGGCCGACAAGAACATCAACCTCGCCTACTTCATCGACGACAGCGTGCCCGCGCAGATCGTCGGCGACGTGACCCGCCTGCGCCAGATCCTGGTCAACCTGCTGTCCAATTCGATCAAGTTCACCCATCGCGGCGAGGTAGTCGTATCGGTCACCGCGCGGCAGGGCGAGGACAGCCTGTACGAGATCACTTTCTCGGTCAAGGACACCGGCATCGGCATCCCCGAAGACCGGCAGGCGGAACTGTTCCAGGTATTCACGCAGGTCGACGCATCGACCACGCGCAAGTACGGCGGCACCGGCCTCGGCCTCGCCATCAGCAAGCGACTGGCCGAGGTGATGGGCGGGCGCATGTGGCTGGAAAGCGAAGTCGGCGTCGGCTCAACCTTCCACTTCACCATCACGGCCGAGGCCTCGGGTTCGCAACTGGCGCACAGCTTCCTGCAGGAACGTTCCTCCGCGCTGGCCGGGCGGCGCGTGCTGATCGTCGACGACAACAGCACCAACCGCCGCATCCTGGTCAAGCAGTCGCTGCTGTGGGGCATGGTGCCTTCCGCCGCCGCCTCCGCGATCGAGGCGCTCGACCTCGTGCGCCACGGCCATGCGTTCGACGTCGGCATCCTCGACATGAGCATGCCGGAAATGGACGGCCTCGGGCTGGCGCTGGAAATCCGCAAGTACCGCGACGAACACGCGCTGCCGCTGATCATGCTGACCTCGGTGGCGAACCGCCCGCGCGACGCGACACTGGCGCTGATCAAGTTTGCCGCCTACCTGAACAAGCCGATCAAGCCGACCGCCCTGTTCGATTCCCTGTTGCATGCGATGCGCATCGCGCCCATGCAGCAGGCGCCGCGGCCGCGCGCCGCCGGCGGCAAGCTGGCAGAGACGCACCCGCTGAAAATCCTCGTGGCCGAGGACAACACGGTGAACCAGAAAGTGGTGCAGCAGCTGCTGGCCCACCTCGGCTATCGCGCCGACGTCGTGGCCAACGGTGTTGAGGTACTCGATGCGCTGGAGCGCCAGAGCTACGACGTGGTGCTGATGGACGTGCAGATGCCGGAAATGGACGGCCTGGAAGCGACGCGCCGCCTGCGTGCCCGTTTTGGCACGGGCGGGCCGCGCGTCATCGCGATGACCGCCAATGCCATGCCCGGCGACCGCGAGAAATGCCTGGTGGCCGGGATGGATGCCTACGTATCCAAGCCCGTCGAGCTGGACGACCTGCGTTCGGTGCTGGTCGATGTCACCGGTCCCGCCCGCAGCGAAACCGAAGACAGCCTGCCCATCATCGATCGCCGCCGCATCGACCAGCTGCTCGAACTGCAGGATGAGAACAACCCGACGCTGGCATCGGACATCATCCAGCTGTTCATCAACGACTCGCCCAAGCATCTGCAGAACATCGCCGAGGCGCTCGCCTCCGGCAGCCCGGACGCGTTGCTGTCGGCTGCGCACCGTTTCCTGTCGAGCATCGAAAACCTCGGCGCGCAGCGCATGCGCAAGCACTGCATGGAACTGGAGCGGCTGGGCCGCGAGGGCCTGCTGCAAGGCGGGGACGCGTTGCACGACAGCCTCCGTCGCGAGTTCGACATCGCACGGCAGCACCTGCTCACGATCGTGCAGTCGGTCTGAGCCCGCGCGGCCGATGGCCGCTCAGCGCACTTCCTCCAGGATGCGCAGGCGGTCGTCGAAATTCCAGACGCGGCGGATCTCGATCACATCGAAGCGTCGCGCAAGCTCGGGCGGGAATGCGCTGAAGCGCGCATTCACCCGCACGATACGGTGCACCGCCTCATCCAGTTCCGGCCGTCCGCTGGAACGGTGGATGACCACCTCTTCCACGCTGCCGTCGCTGCGCACGGCCACCGTCACCACCGGATCGCCGTGCGCCTTGTCGACGGCGGCGCGCGGAAACATCACGCTGCCGTTGCGTTCGATCTTCAGGCGCCAGCCCTCGACATACATCATCACCCCGACGTCCGCGTCCCTGCTGCCAAGCAGCGAATGCCTGCGCGGCGGGGCGGCGCTGTTGTCGGCCTGGCGAGAGGTGGGGGCATCATTGCGCAGGGCGTCGCCGCGTCTTGCCTGTTCCAGCGCGCGTCCGGCCAGTCCGCCGAGGCCGCGCGGCAGGGCGTCGATGCGCGCGCCGGGAGCGGGATTGTCGCCCAGCACCAGTTCGGGGCCGCGCGTGGAATTGGCGGCGTGTGCCGCTTCGGCCTCCGCTTTGCGGCGGGCAGCCAGCTCCGCGGCCTGCTTTTGTTCTTGTTCCCGTTCGCGCGCCGCTGCCGCCTCGGCCAATTTGCGGGCCTGCAATTCGGCGGCCTCGCGCTGGATGCGCTCCGCTTGCATGCGCAGTGCTTCGGCGCGCTGCCGCTCTTCCAGTTCCAGCGCCTGGCGCTCTGCCGCTGCTGCTGCTTCCTTCTCACGCTCACGCTGCTGCAGGGCAAGCGCCTCCGCGTGCCGGTTTGCCTCCTCGGTCCGCCTCTGCGCTTCCTGGTCCCGCGCCAGCCGTTCCGCTTCGGCGCGGCGCGCTTCTTCCTCGATGCGCTGCGCTTCCAGTGCAAGTGCCTGCTGGCGGCCGGCTTCTTCCTCCTGCCGTCGCAGCTCGCGTTCTTCCGCTTCGCGCGTCTGTTGCAGACTTTCTTCGCCGGCCGGCGCGTGCACCTCCGCCTTGGACTCCTCGGCAACGGCGCTTTCAGGCGCGGCGACCGGAGCGGGCGGAACCTCGGCCTGCGGCTCGGGGAGGGGCAGAATCTCGTCGACGGCCGGGGCAGGCATGTTGAAGCTGTCGTCGCGGCGTTCATTGAGCGCGATGACCGGCGTTTCCCTCTTGGCCCGCGGGCGCGGAGGGCGCGCGGCCGCGCGCGGTTTGGCCGGGCGTGCCGGCACGGATTTCGGCGACGAAGGAGCCGGCACCAGCCGCATCCCCGCCTGCGGCGAGGCAGGCGCTTCGGCGGGAAGGGCCGGCGCCTCGGCCGCGGGCCGGGCGGCAGGCGGCGCCAGCACCACGCTCAGGTCCACGGCTTGCGCGCGCCGCTCCCGCCACGGCAGTTCCAGCGCCGGCAGGGCAATGCCCGGAATGCCGAACTGTAGGGAAACGACGAAGGCATGCACCAGCAGCGAAAACGTGACCGCGCCGGCCAGCCGCAGACGCCAGGGTCCGTCAGGCGGCAGTTTGCGGGCGGCGGGTGGCGGCATGGATGGTCGGCGGGCGGGCAAATGGATCGCACATTATTGCATCACACGAGGCGCCGGCTGCGATCCGGATCAAGCCGGAAAGTCGCCGCGGCGACAGCCGGGAGCGGATGAGCGTATATACTGTGGCGTTACAGATTCACGCGAAGCGCAGCCCGGCTTCCACTCCATGTCCAGTACTTTCAACATCCTGATCGTCGGCGCACTGTTCTGCGTCCTGATGCTCCTGGTCCTGACTTCGCTCCTGCGCAGCGGCATTCCCGGCATCCGGGAATGGTGGGTCGCCAACGTCCTTGCCTGCCTCGCCCTCGTCCTGTACGCCTTTGGCCGGGAATTGCCTCCCTTCATCGGCTACGAGCTGACCAACGGTGTCTATGCCGCCGCTGCCGCGGCCATGCTGGCGGGTTTCCGCCGCTTCTACGGCAGGAGCCGGATGACGCCGTGGCTTGCCGCCGGGGTGCTGCTGGCGGTGGCGGCGATCGCGCTGTTCCATTACCGCTTCGATTCGTACGCGATGCGCACCATCGCGGTGGCGGTGTTCCAGGGCGCGATCTGCCTCGGCATTGCGGTGACCATCATGCGCGGGCGCAGCGACTGGCGCTCCCATTACCCGTCCCTGTTCACCGTCGGCATGGCCGCGGTCATCACGCTGGGGCATGGCATCCGCAGCGTGATCTACCTCACGCATACCGGTGAAGTGACTTCCTTGCTGCAGCCCTCGCCCTTGAATCTGTTCTTTGTTTCCGCCGGCACCTTCGTGCTTCCGGTGCTGACCTTCGGCGCCGTCATGCTGGTGCACGACACCATGCTGGCAGCGGCGGAACTGGCCGCCAACCGCGACTTCCTCACGGGGGCCTGGACGCGCCGCGCATTCTTCGAGCATTCCGAGCGCGAGATCCTGCGGGCGCGCAGGATGGGGCGCCAGCTCTCCCTGCTGCTGCTCGACGTCGACCATTTCAAGAAGATCAATGACACGCACGGACACGGCGTGGGCGACCAGGTGCTGATCGACCTCGTCAAGCGCGCGGCGACCGTGGTGCGCGGGGTCGATTACTTTGCGCGGGTAGGCGGTGAAGAATTCGCCGTGCTGCTGCCGGAGACCTCGCGCGAAGCGGCTGCGGTAGTGGCCGAGCGCATGCGCGCCGCCGTGGCGCAGTCTGACGCCGCCAGGGGAAAGTCCAAGGCCTTGCCGCCGTATACGATCAGCATCGGCGTATCTTCATTGCGCGGCTTCGAGTCCCTGCACGACCTGATGCGCCGCGCCGATGCCGCCCTGTACGCAGCCAAGGCAATGGGGCGCAACCGGGCGGTCAGCGAGGCAGGGGCCGAGGCCTGACTTACTGCAGCGAACGTACGCACAGCCGGAAATCCGGATCTTCCTCGTATCTCCTGACCTCGAACTCCAGGCTGCGCATCAGCTTGAGCATCGGTGCATTGTTGCTCAGTACCAGCCCCTCGATCTGCGCCAGGCCCTTGCTGCGCGCCACGTCCATGATCGACAGCATCATGCGCGAACCCACTCCCTGGCCATTGAATTCGTCGGCGATCGCCAGCGAGAATTCGCAGGTGTTCTGGTCCGGGTTGGTGACGTAGCGCG
>Ga0196971_1000467_pt1 | contig 30061 bp, 26 predicted proteins | sample S1v_1013CmetaG_FD_148660 | JGI IMG/M metagenome (GOLD analysis project Ga0196971, IMG submission 148660) | Soil microbial communities from Anza Borrego desert, Southern California, United States - S1+v_10-13C | ecosystem: Environmental > Terrestrial > Soil > Desert | place: USA: California...
CGGAGGGCCAGCGGGTATGTGGAACCCGTTGTGTGGTCGACCCCCGTGCCGCTGCTGTAGTCGTCTGTAAAGGCTACGGGGAGACCGCCCAATGCTCGAGGCGGACGGCTCCGAAGCATCTCCATTTTGGCGGAAATCTCCGCCTGCCCCTCCCGGCCCGGGAGGGTCACGTTATGCAGCCCCTCCAGGAAGCAGCCAAAGCGTTGCCAGATGGACTCCAGGGCGTCGTGAAGTGTTCGGCCTTCTCCCTTATGGTGTGCCGCAGCTTCAGCCAAAAGGAGAGACGCCATGACCGCATCCTTGTCGCGGACGAAAGAGGCTCCGAGATACCCATAGCTCTCCTCAAATCCAAACAGGAAGGTGTGCGAACCGGTCTCCTCAAACTCGCGGACCTTATCACCGATGAATTTGAACCCGGTGTGCGTCTCCAACAGGGCTACCCCATGCGCGCGCAGGAGCGAGGCAACCATGTTGGAAGTGGCAATTGTCTTGACGACGGCTGGATTGGCCGGAAGCGTTCCGGCCTCAACGTGGCTGGTGACCAGGTAATCAACCAGAATGGCTCCAATCTGGTTACCCGTGAGCAACCGGTAGTCGCCCGTTTTGTCTCGCACCATGGCCCCGAGGCGGTCGGCGTCAGGGTCCGTAGCCATGATGACGTCCGGCAATTCGGTTGCCGCCTGCGTGAGCGCTAAGGCAAACACAGCCACATCTTCCGGATTGGGCGACCGCACCGTGGGGAAGGAAGGGTCGGGCTGCTCCTGATCAGCCACCACAGAGACATGGTAGCCCGCCTCGGTCAACACCTGCCTGACCGGTCTGTTTCCGGCTCCATGCAGTGGGGTGTAGAGTACGCGGCACGAATGACGCTGCTCGGGCTCCGTCCGTACCAGGGCCAGGAGGCGGTCGGTGTAGGCCCGGTCCACAGCCGGCGGCACCGGCTTGAGCAGCCCTGCTGCCCGTGCCTGTTCCGTGCCCATCGGGCAAACCGTGGTCAGGTCGGCTACCGCCCGAATGGCTGCCTGTATGGCACCGGCCCGCTCTGGCGGCACCTGGCTGCCGTCTTCCCAGTAAACCTTATAGCCGTTGTATTGCGATGGGTTGTGGCTGGCCGTGATCACGACGCCTGCCATCGCGTGCAGTTCGCGGACGGCAAAGGAGAGAATGGGGGTTGGCCGCAGGCTATCCCAAAGGTAGGCCACAACCCCGCTGGCGTTGAGGGTCAGCGCGGCCTCCAGGGCATACTCCGCCGAATACCAGCGGGAATCAAATGCGATGACGACACCGCGCTTCCGGGCCTCATCGCCGAAGGTGCCGAGGTAGTCAGCCAGCCCCTGCGTGGCATGGCGTACCGTGTAGCGGTTCATGCGATTGGTCCCGGAAGCGATTACGCCCCGCAGCCCGCCGGTCCCGAACTCCAGGGAGCGATAGAATCGATCATCGATTTCGTGTTCGTCGCCGGCGATGGTCGCAAGCTCCTGGTGGGTCTCGGCGTCAAAGTAGGGGTGGCTTGACCACAGCCGGTAGAGTTCTAGCGATGTCGCCATCCTAGAAGCGAATGTCGCTCATGCGCATGGCCGCCACCCCAATGACCGTGTCTGCGCCGCCGTAGTAGACATAGATCTCGTTGCCCTTGACGGCGTGGCCGTTCGAGAAGATCACATTCGGCACAAAGCCGACCTTTTCCCAGGCGAGTTCAGGCTCAATGATTGGCTCTGCCTGCCGGGCCAGTACCTTCGTAGGATCCGCCAGGTCGAGGAGGGCGGCTCCGAGGCGGTAGCTGTTGTCGGCCAGGTGAGCGGCATGGTACATGAGGAACCAGCCCTGGGGAGTCTTGATCGGCGGGCCAGCGATTCCCACCCGAGCATCCTGCCAGGTGTCTGAAACGGGTGAGAGTATCTTGGTGTGGCCGTGCCAGTTCTGCATGTCGTCGGACCAGGCGATCCAAATGTCCGGATGGCGCCGGTGCAACAGGCACCACTTGCCGCTGACTTTCTCTGGGAAGAGCGAGGCGTTCTTGTTGGGCTCATCCAGCACAACGCCGCGCCGCTCCCAGGTAATCAGGTTCTTGGAGGTAGCCATACAGATGCGGTAATCGCCGTCGAACCGATTGCTGAAGCCGGTGTAGGTCAGGTGGAACGTGTCGCCGATCTTGACCAGGCGGCCGTCCTCAGCGCCCCTCAACTCCTGCGGGTGGTTACCGGGAGCGAGAACCGGCTTGTCCAGCTTCATGAAGTGGATGCCGTCGCAGCTGACGGCATACCCAATGGAGTTCATGTAGTCGCCGAACCGAGCGTGGCAGCCAATGTCGGTCGCACGGTAGAGCAGGTGGAAAAGGCCGTTGTCGTAAATGGCGGCCGTGTTGAAGGTGGCGGCCCGCTCCCAGGGCTGGCTGAGGTCCGGCGATACCACAGGCTTGTCGCTCAGGCGCTCCAGTTTGATCATGCTCTACTTGGCCTCCCGGGTCAGGTAATAAAGAAGCGTCGACTTGTCGACAGCCGCAACGCCCATGCACGAATCGCCACCGCCGTAGTACACGAAATAGGCGCCATCCTTCTCGACGGAGCCGCAGGAGAAGACCACGTTGGGCACCAGGCCATGCCGCTCCCATGTGGTCTCGGGCTCCAGAATGGGTTCGGGCTGCCTGGCCAGCACGTGTGCCGGCTGGCTCAGGTCCAGAAGGGCAACGCCCAGCCGGTAGACGTGGTTCACATCCTTGGCGTGGTAGAAGAGCACCCACCCGGCTTCCGTCTTGTGGGGCGGACCGGCAATGCCGATCTTCGTCTCCTCCCACCCACCGGGGATGGTTCGCATGACAATCTGGTGGTCGGTCCAGGTCTGCAGGTCCTCGGAAAAGGCGATCCAAATGTCGGGCTCCCGCCGGTGCAGAAGCATGTATCGCCCGTCGACCCGCTCGGGAAAGAGCGCCACATCCTTATTCGGCTCATCCAGTAGAATCCGGTGGCCCTGCCAATCCACCAGGTTCTTGGACCAGCAGAGCGCAGGACGGTAGTCGTGCCAGTCCTGTCCACGGAAAGCCGTGTACGTCATGTAATAGGTACTGTCGATCTTGGTTATGCGCGGGTCCTCAACACCCCAGGCCTCGTATTCGGTTGTGCCGATGAGCACCGGCTTGTCGAAGCGGGCGAAGTTGAGGCCGTCGGTGCTGACAGCGTACCCGATGGACGAAACGAACTTCTTGTCGTCCTCCGGCTTCTCTGTGGTCAGGTGGAATCGGTTGTCGGCAGCCCGGTAGAAGAGGTGGAACAGCCCGTTCTCGCATAACGCACCGGCGTTGAATACCGCCTCACGCTCCCACTCGTGGTCCCAGATCGGCGAGAGAATTGGCTTGTCGGAGAGGCGTTTGAGGCGAATCATGGAGGGACCCTCCTCGCAGAGTTATCTTGAGTGGCGCCCAGGGGCGGGTACGGCCTGCGGCGGCTACCCCTTTGTAGCGCCAACGTTCAGGCCTTCAATGAAGTACCGCTGGGCGGCGAAAAAGAGCCCCAAAATCGGGGCCGCCATGACCACGGACATCGCCATCATGTAGTTCCACATGGGCGCTTCTTTGGACAGCGATTGCTCGAAGAACTTCAGCCCCAGCACCACCGGGAACTTTTCCATGGAGTTGAGGTAGAGCAACGGTGCCTGGAAGTTGTTCCAGTTGCCCTGGAAGCTCAACACCGCAATGGTCAGCAAGGCCGGCCGGAGCATGGGTAGCATGATGTGCCAGTAGATCTGGAACACATTGGCACCATCAATGAGCGCTGCTTCCTCCATGGACCGCGGGATGGTCAGGAAGAATTGCCGCATCATGAAGATGTAGGCTGGTCCCCAGGCAAACCAGGCCCCAATTGTCAGCGGGTCGAAGGTGTCAATCAGGTTCAGGTTCCGCCAGATCAAGAAAGTGGGAATCAGCGTGACGACGGCGGGAAGCATCATGGTGGCCAGAAGGATGGTAAAGAGCCCGTTGCGCCCGCGGAAATCAAAGCGGGCAAAGCCATAGGCTACAATTGAGGTCGTAAAGAGTTCAGCCAGCATGGCCAGGACGGTGATGAACAGCGTGTTGAGGAAGAAGTGCCCGAACGGCAAGGCCTTCCAGGCGTCAATGTAATTACGGAAGACCATGGGGCGAGGGATCCACTGGGGTGGATAGGTGAACAGGTCTTGTCTGCCTTTCAGCGAGGTCGAGAGCATCCAGACGAGCGGCACCAGCACTACCGACGCGCCGAAGATCAGGAGAGCGTAGACCACGAAGGTTTTCGCGATCCTGGGTAACTGTGTGCTCATGTACTACCCCTCTTTCCGGACTTCGCCTTCGTAATAGACGTACGCGGCAGAGAATTTCCAGACCACGGCTGTGAGGAGCAAGATGAGAACCATCAGGAACCAACCGAGGGCAGCACCATAGCCCATCTTGAACTGGGTGAACCCCTGCTGGTATATGTAAACGTTCAAGAACGTGCCCGCACCACCGGGCGTGGTGATAAAGAGTGGGGCCGTGAAATTCTGCATGGCGCTGATGATCCCCATGATCATCACGTAGAACAGGCTGGGGCTGATCATCGGGACAGTGATCCGGATAAAGCGGGTCCAGGGGCTGGCACCGTCCACCTGAGCGGCCTCTGACAGCTCCTTCGGCACGTTCTTCAGCGAGGCCAGCAATATAATGGTGTTCGAGCCGAAGACGCCCCAGAAGGACATGATGAGGAATGACGGCAGAACCAGCTTCTCGTCGGCGAACCAGGACGGGGGCGCAATGTTGAAAAGCTTAAGGAACGGGCTGAGGATGCTGTTCAACAGGCCGCTGCCTGCGAACATAAACCGCCAGAGGAGCGCCGTGGCTGCAGCCGGCAAGATCGAGGGCACGTAGTAGAGCGTACGCCAGAAGCCGACGGCCTTCACATCCTGGGCCAGGAGCGTGGCGGTCCCCAGCGCTCCGATCATCCCCAGCGGTACGCTCAGGAAGCTGTAGAGCAACGTCAGCCGCACGGAAGGCCAGAAGCGCGGGTCATCGAGGAACATCGTCTTGAAGTTGGCAAGGCCGACCCACTTTGGCGGAGTGAGCACATCATAACTGGTGAACGCCAGATAGAGCGAGTAGAGCACTGGGTAGACCTGCCAAATGACAAATCCCAGCACCCACGGCAGCACCAGGGCGTATCCCACGGCCGTCGCGCGGCGGGCCTTCAGGGCCTGTAGCAGGGCGTAGGTGATCAGCATCAGCAGGATCACTGCTGCACCGACCAGGAGCCAGTGGGTAAGCGTCTGCGAATAGGCCTCCAGCACGGCAATCCCTCCGTGTACAAGACGGTGGAGAGGGTCGGCCTCCTGGTAGTCAGGGGCCGACCCTCATCATGAGGCTCGGAACGGCTTACTTCAGGACGGCTTCCAGCTTGGCCCGGGCAGCCTTGGCCAGATCGGCGGCCTTGCCCTTGCCGCTGTACAGGGGATCCTGCAGTTGCTCCCAGAAGATGGTGTCCCACTCCTGATGCTTCGGCACGATCCGGAACGCCCGCATATCCTCGGCAGCCTTGACGATCACATCGGCTGCCTTCTCCTTGCGCGGCTCGGCCTTGATCAACTCAGCCTTGGTGGCCAGGGACTTGCGCGGGGCGAGAACCTTCCAGTGCTGAATGCCATCCGTCAGGTCGACCAGTGCGTCATAGGCTTCCTGCGGATGCTTGGTCTTGGCGTTAATGGCCGTGGAGGCGGTCCAGGCGAAGGTGGTGCGGTCCTTCGGCCCCTTCGGGACGCGGACGTGGCCAACCTCCAGGTTCGGCACGCGGTCCAGGTCGTCGGAGGCGCCACCGAAGAACATGGCGATCTTGCCGGCTTTGAACATCTCGCCGAAGCCCTGCTCGTTCACCACGTTGCGGGGTGCGGCCACCTCGTCGTTGTAGATGATGTTCCCGTAGAACTCGAGAGCCTTCAGAGCCTCGGGGGAGTCGATCGGGGAGCTCTTAAGGTCCGGGCTGATGACCTCACCACCGGCCTGCCAGACAAACATGTGAACAGGCGGCCAGCCGTTGAAGGTGGTGCCGTAAACGCCCTTGGACTTGTTGGTTAGCTTCTTGGCCATGTCGCGGAACTGATCCCAGGTCCAGTCGTCGGTCGGCTCAGGAAGGTTGGCGGCCTTGAACAGGGCCTTGTTGTAGTAAACGATGACAGGCTGGGCGATCCAGGGGAGCCCGTAGGTCTTCCCCTCCAGCTGCGCGGACTGGAGCACGGGCTGGAAGTAGTCATCCAGCTTGGCCGCCGAACGGGTGTCCTTGGCCAGGCGATCCGAAATGCTGAGCAGCGCACCCTTGCCGGCATAAGGCGCCACATACTCAGCGCCGAGCCACATCAGGTCTGGAGCCGTGTTGCCGGCGATCATGGTCTGCAGCTTCGTGTAGTAGTCGGCAGGAGCGGGCTCGGAGACGATCTCGAAGGATGTGGACTTAGCGTTGATCTTGTCGATGACGCCCTGAAGCTCCTTGGCCTCGTCGGCGCCGGCCCAGGTCGCCAGCCGAATCTTGACCTTCTCCTTGGGCGCGGGGGTGGTGACGGGTTCGTTAGTCTTTGCGGGTTCGGATTTGCCGCTGCACGCCGTCAGCCCGAGGCTCAGGACGAGGAGCAGCGCGGACATGAGTCTGATGCTGCCATTCACGTGGATTACCCCTCCATCTGCAGGACTACATGGGTCCGTCTGTTCGCGGTGCCTATTGCGACCTACAGGGCTCAGATCAAGTGCCCCAGAGTTATCGCCCGAGAAGGCTGGAGCCACGCACGGTGAGCGCCACATGCATGGTAATGGTAACTGGCAGGAGATCGCGCAGGCTCATGCGCTCTAGCAACCGGCGGGACGCCAGCCTGCCCATTTCCGTCTTGTCAACGCGAACCGTCGTCAGCGGCGGCTCGGATCTGCTGGCATAGGCCACGTCGTCAAAGCCCACCAGCCCCAGCTGGTCCGGGATGCGAAGGCCCTTGGCTCGGGCCAGTGCCATGATATGGAGGGCTGTCATATCGTTACCGGCAACGACAGCGGCAGGAAAGGCCGCGGAGTCGAGCAGCTCGCTCACTACCGCCGGCGCATTGAGCCAGCCTCGCCCCAGTTCGGCTGCGTGAACCATCAGATCGGTCCGTCCAGACGCTTCCACCGCCTGGCCGAAGCCCGCCTTACGGGCAGAAAAACTCGGGTCCTCAAACGTTTCACAGAGGTATATCAGAGTTCGGTAACCCTGCTCCAGCACATGGGCCGTAACCTCTTCGGCGCCCCCGGCGTTGTCGGAGACTACGGAATCTACCCCGCGGACCTGCTTGTCGACGACGATCACCGGCAGGCCTTCGCGGGCTGCTTCCCGGGCCAGCTCATCTGGCGTGTCGGCGCCCATCAGGATGATTCCGTCAAAACGCGAAAGCTGAGCAACCATCTCACTCACTGAATCTGACGGGGCGTATGGGAAGACCGAATGGTCATGCCCCACTTCCCGCAGAACCTCATCGATGCCGCTCAGGACGCGACCGTAGAATGCGCCTCCCACGGGATCCAGGTCCCAGCCTTCCAATCGCTGGGGAAACGCAATGCAGACCTTGCGGATCGGAGAACGGTCGCCTGGGGTTCCACTGGCTTCCTCCAGGGATCGGATGGCATCCAGTACCTTCCTGGAGAGTTCGGGGGCGACTGTGGCATTCCGGTTCAGCACTCGCGAAACCGTCGCAGGCGAAACGCCGGCGACCCTGGCCACCTCACGTGTACTCCAGCGCTTCATGAGCCCACCCCTTCTGAACGGTCAGAGAAACATCGAGACACATGTGTTCCCCACGAGAAACATTACCACATGCGATTGAGCGCGTCAACCGCTCGGAATGGTGTTCGACATATGTTCACGGCGTTTCTCGCTGTTTCTCAATGTTGGTCTCTCCTTCGTCTGGAAACGTGAGAGCCTGCCCGACGCATCGCCGGGCAGGCTCTTCCTGGCTACATGAACGTTGTCGCCTTCCGGGGCTAGGCCTCAGCCCTGCGTCTGCCGAGAAGGGTGAGCAGGTGAGGAACCAGGAGCCCCAGGAGGAAGCTCAACAAAGCGGTGGGAACCTGGGGCATGTCAGGCAGCCCCGAGTAGAAGGTCACAACCGCAGGAACAAGCAGGCTGATTGCGGGCAAGGCGCTCACCGACCAGACCGCCAGGTTGCGGGGCGTGGGCTGCTCACCGCCTGCCGCCACCACTGTGTATAGGAGTCCGGGGAGCACTAGCAGGACCGGCAATGTGAAGAGGTAGCTGGCTCCCGGCACCAGCGCGGCCGTGGTCACTGCCACGGCAGCCCAGGCGAATGCGCCCCCGGCCCAGAGATCGGCCAGCCCGGTCGAACGGGCAAAGACCTTGTAGGTCAGGAGGGCTGCCGCTCCAGCGACTGCCGCGAATAACGGTGGGAACAGGTCCGCATGGGACAGTTTTGGGGAGTAGACCGCCAAATCTATGAGAACGGCCCCGCCGACGCCGGCAATCAAGACCGCCAGAAAGGCAACAGCCCCCTTGACCAGGCCCCGGAAGGAGAGGCGCGTGCGGCGCAGCCCAACCCAGCAGACGCCCGCCAAACCAAGGACCGTGATGGCCGCCAGCGGCAGCGCCCAGGAGACAGGGTAACGGACCATGACCCAGCGGAAGGCGTTAAACCAGACTGCGTTTGATGTGGCGGTCAAGGGCAGGCGTTTGTCGCCCAGCCGCCGGGCCAGCCCCAGGGCATACTCGCCCTCGTGCTGGACACTGGCTGGGTCCACGTTGGCCAGGTTGTCGGCGGGGTTGTGGTAGTTCTGCCATCGCGCCCCGAACGAGAAGTTCAGGTAGGCGGCCTCGGGGATCCGCTTCAGCTGCTGCACGTCGGTGCCCACCGGGTTGTGCCGCACCAGGTCGTACGTGAGCGAGTTGGAGAGCGGGTAAGGTGTACTGGCGGCGAACTCGGCCAAAAGCTGCCCGTGGGCGTCGCTGATCTCGAAGAGGTAGGCCGGACCGGCTGTGCCCCGGTTGTCAAAGTTGATCACCAGCCCCACATCCCTGGCCCAGGGATGCTCCTGGCGGAAGGCCTGAGCGCCCAGGAGACCTATCTCCTCTGCGTCGGTGAAGAGGAAGATCACATCGTTCTTCACAGGCGGGCCGGCCAGCAGAGCCCGGGCGGTCTCCAGCAGCACAGCCACGCCGACGGCGTTGTCGCCGGCACCCGGGCCGGCAGGGACACTGTCGTAATGAGCCGACAGCAGGATCGCGCGCGATGGGTCAGAGCCCGGCACACGGGCTGCGATGTTGCGGACTTGCACGGGTGTCCGACGTGCTTGCATCGGTGTTACCTGGATCTCTGCCTTCAGGCCCAGTCGGCTGAGAGTGTTCACCAGATACGCCTGGGCAGCAGTATGCCCGGGAGACTCCACCGACCTTGGATGCGCGGCGAGGGCCTCCACATGCCCCATCGCCCGGGCCGCTGAGAAGGCGACCGGCGGTGCGTCCGCGCCAAGGGCCTTGGGCGGTCTGGTCTGGTAGGCGGCCAGAGCAAAAGCGGCCAAGAGGAAGACAGCGGTCACAAGCCGCGTCGAACGATGGCGGCTTGCGGTGAACTGGGACGCGGACGCAACGGCAGGCAGGCTCATGGTACTGTCCCCCTCGGATTCGGAAAGATTCTTCATGTTTGACGAACCTCTGCCGCCTGGCGTTCAGGTGAATATGCAAAAAGCCGGGGACCTCGGTGGCCCCCGGCTTCCATGGGATGTGCCTACAGGAACGTGGTCTCGGTCAGCACCTTCCTCGCAGCGTCGAGGTCCTCAGGAGCGACCAGCACCACCGGGCCGGTGCAGCCCATGCCGGGCCGGGCGAAGATGCCCTTGGCCCATAGAGCGTGAACCGCTTCCTCCAGCCGCAGAATCTCCACGCCGGAGATCTCGGCAGTGGCGACCTTCTCGGGCGGGGCGGTGGGCACGGCGGCGGCCGGGGCGGCACCGACAGATGCAGCGGCGCTGATTGCGGCGGCCCGCTCAGCCAGAATGTTGCTCAGGCCAGCGGCGTTGGCGGCCTCAAGCTCGCCCTTTACCTGGCCGACTAGCCCGCCGATGGCCATGTCGCCGGCATAGGTAATGGCGCCGGCGATGACCGGAGCGCCCGAGGCCCGGCTGATAATGTGGATGATGTGGCGCATGCGCTCGCCCACGCCGGGGCCGTAGCCGAAGCCCAGCGACTCGTAGTTGCCACCCGTTGTATAGGCCGACATGAGCTTCATCAGCACGTTGCCGGTCAGGCTGTCGCAGACCAGCACGTCGGGCGCGCCGCCCAGCACATCGTTGCCCCGCATGAGGGCGCCGCCGTCGGCCCGACTGGACTCCGACCAGCGCACACCCGCGTAACCGTGCTCGGCCAGGTGGCGCAGCATCTTTTCGACCTGGGGGGCACCTTCTATGTTCAGCACGCCCACCGTGGGCCGCTTGTTGCCCAGCGCCTTCGCCACGGCGATGCCGTAGACGGCGTTGCGGGCCATGGCCTCGATGCGGTCGGCGGCAGAGGTTCCGGTGGTGGTGGCAATCAGCATCTCACGGCCCTTGCCGGGCGTCACAACCCGCCCCACGGTAGAGACGCCGATGGGGAACGCGTAGTGCAGCGTCACGGCCGAAGCGATGTCGCCCGACTCCAGGGCCCGCTCCATGGCCTGATGGCACTCGGCCAGGCAGTTGCCGGCCGGAATCACCTCAAGGTCCGTCTCCACGCCCGGGTCGCCAATGAGGAGCACTTCCAGGTCAGGCCGCTGCCTCTGGGCCAGTTCGGCGCCACGCACGACCTCTTCGTTGCCCAGCTCAGAGCCGAAGACGGTGACGCCGACCCGAGTGCGGGTGGTGGCCAGGGCCTTCTTCTCCGCAGTCTTGCCGGGGTTGCGGTCGATCACGAAGGAGACGCCGTCGAACAGGTTGGTCATGCGGCCCAGGAAGAGCGAGCCCTTGCCGATGATCATGGCTCGCTCGATGGTGCCGGCCATCAGCGCTTCGCGGCAGGCACCCATGACGGGCACGCCAGAGGGAATGTGTCCCTGCGTGGGGGCAAAGCCCACGTAGCCGTGCTTCGCACCGAACGGCTCGATCTCGGTCCGGGCGATTTCGCCCCGCTTCACAGCGAGAGCAGCGATTAGCTTGTAGTTGGACTTGGGCACGTCGCCGGCGCCGGCGGTCTCGGTCAGCTCGGGGTTCTGCATCTCCACGCCGAACTTGCCCACATCGGCGATCTTCAGGCCGTTGCGGTCCAGAGGCTCGGTGACCAGGGCTTCCATGACGGCCTGCGGCGAGGAGCCGGAGCCAATCTTGTGCCGGCCGCAGATGTCCAGTCGCACCCGGGGGGAGACGCCGTCATCTTCGGAGACGACCACGGCGAAGGCGCCAATGACGTCTTCCAGAGCCGGAATGCCCTTGTTGACGTGGTCGCGGCTGTTCAGGCCCAGCTTGGCAGGCGTGCCGCCGGCCACCACCACGACATTCTTGTAGACGCCCGCGGCGACCAGGGCCGCAGCTTCGATCAGGGCGTGGGTGGGGGCGGCGCAGAAGGCACGGGTGTCAGAGCCGGTGGCGTTGACGCAGCCCACCGATTCACCGATGGCCTTGGCAAAGTTGCCGCCACCGCGCTGGTTCATATCGCCGCAGGCCTCTTCGGAGCATTCGAGGATGTACTCAACCTGCTCGGGCTTCAGGTCGCTGTGGCTGAAAAGGTGCTTCAAGCCCAGCACGGCGCTGGCCTTCGTCACCAGGTTTTCCATCATCACATGAGCCGAGAGGTTGTCGTCCACATCGTGGGCCCGCTTCACAACGGCGGCGATGCGAGGGCCGTGGTAGAGGGGCAGGGCGCGCCCTTCGGCCACCATGGCCTCCAGTTCGGCGGCGGGCTTGCCTTCCCCCAGCTTAGCGCCGGTGAAAAGCGGATGGTCGGCTAGCCGGTAGGCCTCTTCCCGGGCGAAATTCTCTTCAAGCTGCACCAGGTCGAAGGTGTCAACCACCTTCATGAGAGCGAGGAACTCCGGCTCGGGCATGATCTCGCCGTAGGGGCCGAAGCGCTGCATCTCCTGCATGGACTTCTCGTACCAGGGCCGGGGCTGCGCGGCAAGCTCCTCCAGGGTGATCCGCCCGATGTACGCCTGGTTGGGGGCGTAGTTCAGCACGGTCTCGTACGAACGCAGGTAGCCCGGCAGCTTCTTCAGATACTCGCTCTCCGGGTTGACCCGGTGCTCGGTATGGGGCGTCGTCCCGTAATGCAGAAGCATATCGGGCGCGTGTACCAGGCAGTAGCTGACACCTTTAATGACAGGCGTAGTCATGGCAGCGGCCACCTCCATGTTGCAGTCGTCGGGTCTCGCTTCGCGGGAGGAAGTTTACCGCGGATTACGCAGATTTAACGGATTACGCGGATTATGGGACAAATGACCCATTCGGATTTATATATATTATTTATTTCTTTGGTTCGAAAATCCGCGTAATCCGAAAGATCCGCGTAATCCGCGGTAAATTGATGTCCGGAAAAAGGGCGCCGCCAGTAAAGTGACGGCGCCCACCGTTGCTACTACTCGAAAACGGTCTGCCCATGAACCTCGGTCTGCAGGGCCTTCAGCGCCCGCGCGACCAGGTTCCGGCGCAGCTTGTACTCCTCATCCTTCGGCAGAGACGGGTTGCCCAGCGGGTGCGGAATGGCTACGGTCGGGACAATGCGGTTGGCGCCGACCGTCAGGGAGATGGGAACCACGGTGCACATGTGCACGACCGGAATGCCGGCCCGCTCGATTTCCTTCACCATCGTTGCTCCGCAACGAGTGCAGGTCCCTCAGGTGGAGGTCAGGATCACTGCCTGAACTTGAGCGTTCAGGAGGTCCTGAGCGATAGCAGCGGCGTAAGCCTTCGCCGAAGCGACGGCGGTCCCGTTGCCGACTGTGCTGTACCAGTAGTCATGCAGCTTGCCGATGACGCCTTCCTTCTCCATATCGCGCAGCACGTCCACGGGCAGAACCCGGTCGGCGTCGGCGTTGGCGTAGGTGGGGTCATAGCCGCCGTGGGCGGTCTCATGGCCTTCGACCGTGAGGTCGGATAGGTCTCCCATGAAGTACTTGCCGTACTTGCTGGCCGACGAAGACTCAATGCGGTCAGGGTTGCCCTTCGGCACAATGCCGCCGGACGTGACCAGGGCGATCTTCGCCTTGGACATGTCCTGAACCGGCTGGTTCGGGGCCACCCGGTCGAACTCAGGCATGGGGAACTCGGTGGTGAACGGCTGGTCGGTCAGCTTCTTCACCAGCATGTCCACGGCCCGCTTGGAGCCGCGCTCAGCGTGGAAGTAGTTCTGCCGAATGCCGCGGGCGATGTAGGTGCCGGGCTCCGGCGTCTTGCCGGCAGCGAAGACCTTCACCATCTCCACCATGGCCGGAATGGCGGTACGCATGGCGGCGGCGCTGTCGCCGACCTCCACGATCCACGCATGCTTGCGGTAGACCTCAACACCCGGGTTCTCCTTGTACATGCCGGAGACCACGGGAATGTTCAGGCTCTTGGTGACCACTTCAGCGACGGCGCCGCAGGCCATGCCGTAACGGCCGGCGTTGAAGGCGGGACCCGCCACCACGAGGTCGGGATTATATTGCTTGATCAGGTCGAGGACCGTCTCTTTGGCTTCTTCCAGGTTCTCGTTGAACCAGGAGTCACCGCAGATTACGGTGCCAACGATCTCAGCCGTGCCCTTCAGCGCCTGGCTCAGAGCCATGCCAGGACCGACAACGCCGGGGCGAGCTTCAGGCCGGTAGTCGGCCTTGTCTTCGCCGCCGATGCCGCCGAAGAACTGGTTGATGTAGTGAACGATCCGCACGGTCTGACCCCCTACCAGTTCGCGTATTGGTTGCGGATGGTACCGACCTCATTGACGATGGCGTCAACGTCGAGCACCATCTCCATCAGGGAGACCTGAGCTTCGTAGACGGTCGGGTCGACCTGATCCTTGATTTCGGGCTCAAGAATGTGGAACGCCTTGAGTGCCAACTGCACTCCAGCCAAAGGACCGGCCCAAGCGGGGTCACCGTTGCTGACAGTTTCGGCAGCGAGGCCAGAGGCCTCAGCTTCAGCGCCGCCCAAAACGACGACGATCTCTTCCTTGCCAAACTTCTCAGCATACTCCTTGACCCGCCGCTGGTTCTCCATGTCCATGGCTCCAGCGCTCGTTCAGACGAAGCACTCGGTGCTGGCAAACAGCACTTCGGCTCCGGCCGTGCGCACGCACTCCTCAATGGCAGGGCCAGGAATACCGTCCCGGTCGCCCAGGATGATCACCTTCTTGCCCTTCAGATCCATGAGGATGCACCTCCTCCAGATGTCAGATTGTGATGCGGCTAGAAACCTAGATGCCGCGAGCGGTCAGCTTGGAGAAGCCGAGCTCATTGGTGGCGCCGGTGATTACCTGAATCTCCGCGACGATGGAGCCGTCGGGCCGCAGGGAGCCGTCCCAGCCGCCAGCGATGACGTTCGCCTGCTCGGGATAGCCAATGACTTTCTTCATGGGCGGGAGCACGACGGTCTCGTTGGCGTTGCCAGCGGTGACCACAGCGTTGGCGGCCTTGTCGGCGTCGGCTAGAGACTGCGAGGCGCCGTCCCGGCCGGCGTACTCGTCGGTGACGAGAACGGTCTTAATGCCCTTCGCTTCGATCTTCTTGCAGTTCATGATCAGGTCGGTATCGGGGTTGCCGAAGCCTTCCTCAGAGACGATGGCGCCGTCAGCGCCCAGGAACTCGACCAGCTTGGCCGTGTAGTTCGAGGAGCGCTCCTTGTCGGCCAGGTACACGTTCTCGTTCGTGACGATCACGCCGAGGAAGTTGATGTCCTTGCCGTGGCGGGCGTACAGGTCCTCGATGACGGGACTGTTCAGGTGGTGGTAGCTGGTGTTCTTGTCGCAGGCCGACACGCAGTTGCCGCTCAGAATGGCGCCGTCGAAGACTTCCGTCGGATAGATGAACGTCGGAAGGATCTTCTTCGCGTCCACACCGTAGACGTACGTGTCATGCAGCAGACCCTGGGACTGCAGCATGTAGACGTAGACAACCTTCGGCAGCTTGGGATACTGGGCGGCCTGCTGGGGCACCGGCAGGGTCTCGTAGGTGACCACTTCGTCGGGCTCCACATTCTTGCCGGCCTGAGCGACATAGTTGGTGACCTTGAGGCCCATCATCCGCAGGGCAGCCTCGTGTTCGTGCTGAGTCAAACCCTCACGCGGAGTGGCATGCACAACGAGGTTCACGAGCTGCGAGAACGGAGTGTACTCGGCGCCGGGGCCGGTCATGTCGATGATGCCTTCCTGGAAGCCGACAATCTTGCCGGTGGTGACCACGGCGCAGCCCTTCAGGACATGCGTGCGGCCGCTGCCGACGGTGTCCACCTTGGCGATGAAGCCAGGGTACACGCCGCCGTCGCCGCTAACCTTAACACGGGGCTCGATGACGTCCTTGACCGGAATAATGCGCACGGATTCGCCAGGACGGGCCACGTCAAGTTCGACCTTGGCGAGCCGCTCGTCAGCCAGAATCAGGCTGAGGATTTCGTCACGGTTGACCGTGAGCACGCCGTTCTGCACCCGGGTTTCAGTACCGAACTGAATGTCCCGAATGAAGATGCGGCCGAGCTCCAACTTCATATTGCTGCCTCCTCCATCAAGAGGTCGGGTCTATTCGACCGGCCCCGACTGCCGTCGGGGACCTAGCCTGCTAGAGGTCAGGAACCCGGAGTTAGGCGAGCTTCTTCAGCTCGGCTTCGATGGCGTCAGGCGTGCAGGCCTCGGGGCCCGCCAGTTCGCCGACCTTCTCGCCATTCTTGAAGAACAGGAAGGTGGGCAGACCCAGAACCTTGTGGCCCAAAGCCAGGCGGCGGTTGGCCAGCACGTCGACCTTGCAGAACTTCACGGTGCCGCCGTAGGTTTCGGCCATCTTTTCCACCTCAGGCATGAGCTCCTTGCAGGGCTCACACTTTGGGCTCCACCAGTCGACCGCCACGGCGCCCGACTCCTGCAAAACTTCCTGCTCGAACGTCTCCTTGTTGACTTCCAGCATTTCCAGTGACACCCCCTCCCACGCTGTTGCCTGGAGCACAGTTATCTGGCGACCAATGCCCGCTCGTTGATCCAGTGGCAGAAGTCGTCAAAATTACCATCAAGACGATCCACAACCTGGCCGTTCATGAAGAGCAGCACGCTGGGCACCTGAGTCACGCCGAAGCGCTGGGCCAGCCGTTGGCTCTTGTACAGGTCAATTCGGGCCAGCTTGAACATGCCGCCACCCTGCTGGTTGCACTGCTCCGCCCACTGCAGAACGTCGAGGCTCTGGGCGTTGGCGGGGCTCCAGAATACGGCGAGAACGGGCTCCCTAGGCTCCAGCACTTCCTGGCGCAGGTGCTCCTCTTCGGCCAGGAACTTCTCAGCTGCGCAGGCGGCGATGGCGCCGTCGGACGCGGCTGTTACGATCTGCCGCAGCCATTTGCGGCGAGCATCACCGGCAGCAAAGACGCCGTCGACACTCGTCTGCATTGTCTCCGAATCTGCAACGATATAGCCTCGGTCATCGAGCTGGACGCCCGTGCCGGCGAGCATATCTGTGTTGGGCACGGTGCCAATGAAGATGAAGACGCCGTTGGTCTCGTGCTCGGACAACTCACCAGTGCCCAGGTCCTTTAGCACCACGCTCTCCACGATTCCGTCGCCCTTGATTTCATCGATCACCGAATGCCAGATCAGCTTGATCTTTTCGTTTGCGTACAGCCGCTCCTGAGAAGCCCGATTGGCATCCATCGTCCCTTCGGGATGAATGACGATGATGGTCACGCTGTTGCAGAACTTGGTCAGGTAGATCGCCTCTTCTACGGCGGCATCGCCACTGCCGACCACCATCACATCCAGATCGGTGAAGAAGTCGGCGTCGCAGGTGGCGCAGTAGCTCACACCCTTGCCGCGCAGTGGGCCCTCGCCCTTGACGCCCAGCGTGCGGGGGTGGGCGCCGGGAGAGAGGATCACGGCCCGACCCTCGTACTGGTTGCCCTTTCGGGTCTCCACCACCTTAACCTCGCCGTGGAGGTCGAGGCGGGCCACATCTTCCTTGATCATGTCCACGCCCAGGTCTTCCACATGGTCGCGGAACCGCTTCATCAACTCGGGGCCCGTGGTGGCGCGGTCGCCGGGCCAGTTCTCGACCTCTTCCGTGGTGGCAGCCTGGCCGCCGTGCTTCGCCTTCTCAATCAGCAGCGTCTTCATCTTGGCCCGGGCGCCGTAAATGGCTGCGGTCATGCCGGCGGGACCGCCGCCGACGATGATGAGATCGTACAAGGAACACCCTCCTTGAGCTTGCGAATGTTTTCACATGAAAGGTCGAAGGGCAAACAAAAAGAGGAACGACCAGTCGGGGGTCGTTCCTCTGTCTCGTGACCTGAGAGTTTAGGCCTACCGGCCGTGCTCCGTCGGTGCCGCTGAGCGGCTTTCCAGAGGTCTGGTTGCCCATAGAGGGCGCCAGTAGCGGTCCTGGTGCCTGAGAGATTCGCTTCACCGGCGACCTGCCGGTCAAGTTTGCTCCTTCGGCGCTTCCCCTGCAGCCGTGTGGCTGCGAAGAGGAAGACTCTCCCGCTGCTGGACCAGAATTCCGTATTTTGTTGGCTGATACCCACCATCATGGTAGCCTTTGCCTGTTAACGGGTCAATTCGCCTTTGGGTGGAGCACTGCCAACCCGTTCGGGTGGGGCGCCACCTGTGCCTATGCGCCGAACAGGCCATCGGGCGCGGACCCTAGTCCCGCCTGCCGTGGCAAGCTTTTGCGCAGTACTGCGCTGCAGTGTTATTATGTCACCGCGACCGCACTGCGTATTCGACGAAATTATGGCGTTTCGTCGCTAGCACGGCTCCACGGCCAGCGACCGCCGCTCCCCAGTCCATCGAGAACCACGAACATGATGCCGGTGAACAGGAACAGCCAGCGATACTGCTTGGCCAGGGGCAGCATTTGCACCACAAGCTGCAGCCCGAACAGCGGGACCGAATAGCGGAACAGGGTGGAGAACAGTGCGTTCAGAAGCGGCATCGGTGCCCGCTGGGCGCGCCACAGGGCAATCGCAATGATCGACAGCGGTGCCAGGCCGCCCATGAACCAGACGGGGTCGAAACGGGCCAGGCCGTGCTGCATGGCATGAGGAATCACGTCGAAGACGGCCACCAGGGAGATGGTGGCCCAGGACAGCACGGCTGCTCCAGCTCCAACGGTCCCCTGAAGCCACGGCTGCAGGTGGGGTTCCGCCGCCACGGTGCCGGCCAGCAGGACCCAGGCAAGCAGGGCTGCGGCCAGACCGCCCAGCAGGTACCCAGCCCGTGCCCGGTCCTCCAGGAAGAGGACAGGCCCGCCGAAGGCGGCGAAAGCACAGACCAGCGTAAGCCCGAGGCGATAGTGGATGCGGGTCACGATGCGATCCCTCCAGGTGCATGGTGTCGGACAGGCGGAAGGACCCGGCCGCGGCGGCCGGGTCCTGACGTTACAGGCTTCAGGCGATGGGCGGCACCAGCGTGGAGCCTGCTTCCACAAGGCCCCGGGCCGGGTGCAGCTTGTAGAAGGTAACCCGCTCTTCGCTGACGCTCATGAGCACCGACTGGCCGTCGCGGACGAACGGCGCCACAGACAAGTGTTTCGGCACGTTGGGCACGCTTACCTTCCGGCTGGAAACGGAGCCGGTCTCGCCGGTGCGCAGCACCCAGACTTCGGAGTCGGAGAACAGTGCCAACTCGAAGGTGCCGTCGCCGTCCCAGTCGCCGACCACGGCGTGGCGGACGCCTTCCTGCCGCTCCAGGCGGGGAGCCCCGTTTTCGGGCACGATGATGATGTGGCTGTCCGTAACCACCACGAAGACAGGATGGTCGTTGTTGAGAATATCACCCGACGTGACCATGTGAATGGTCTCGCCGGCCGGTACGCCAAGGCTCAGGAAAGCGGGTGCGGGCGCCGCCGCCGGGACGGGAGCGGGGGCGGGAGCCATGGGCTGCGGGGCCATCGGTTGGGGAGGCATGGGCTGCGGAGACATCGGCTGCGGGGTCGGGGCGGGAGGCATGCCCATGGGCTGGCCAGGCATGGGGGGCCGGGGAATCGCCTGCCCGCCGGGAGGCATGGGGGGCATTCCAGGCGGCGGGCCTTGCATGGGCTGCATTCCAGGCGGCGGGCCCTGCATGGGCGGGCGCGGAACGCCCGCAGGTCCGCCCGGAGGCATGGGAGGCATGGCTCCAGGCTGCCCAGGCAGCGGCGGCATAGCGCCGGGCTGGGGCTGGCCAGGCATGGGGCCGGGAGCAGGACCGGCAGACAGCGGCTTCCCGCAGTTCGTGCAGAAGCGGCTATTGTCGGCAATCTGAGAACCACAGTTCGTACAGAAGGCCACAATCATTCCCTCCCAATCAACACCCGTTCGATCCCCAATTCGCTTTAGCACTGAATCTTCCTGCATGGGCAGCGGCCTCCGGCGCCTTAGCTCGGCCGGCCCCGCAGGTGCCGCCGCACCGCCCGGGTCCCGAACGGCGATTGGGACTGCGAGACAGCCAAATAAGGGCGGCGGGTACTCCCGCCGCCCTCCCCTATTCGCAACCTAGTCGGCCATGGAAGGCTCCTTCTGAGCCGCCTGCTTCTGCACCGCCGCGAAGACCTTTGTCGGCAGGCCGAAGATGTCAATGAAGCCCTTCGCGGCCTTGTGGTCGAACTTGTCGGCCTTGTCATAGGTGGCCAGGTCGTAGCTGTACAGCGTCAGCGGCGACTTGCGACCCACGCACATGGCGTGTCCCTTGAACAGCTTGATCCGCACTTCGCCCGTAACCGTCTCCTGCGATTGCTGAATGAAGGCGTCCAGGGCGGCCTTCAGGGGCGAGAACCAGAGGCCGAAGTAAACCATCTCGGCGTACTTCTGCTCCAGGCCCAGCTTGAAGTGGAAGAGGTCCCGCGGGAGCGTAATCGTCTCCAGCTCCTTGTGAGCCATGGTCAGCACGGAGGCGGCGGGCGTCTCGTACACTTCACGGGACTTGATGCCCACCAGCCGGTTCTCCACGTGGTCCACCCGGCCAACGCCATGGGCACCGGCGATAGCGTGCACCTTCTCGATGAGGGGGACCAGATCCATGGCCTGGCCATTCAACGTAACCGGCACGCCCTTCTCAAAGCCAATCTCCAGGTACTCGGCCTCGTCGGGCGCATCCTTCGGGTTGACCGTCCACTCGAAGGCCGCTTCCGGCGCCTCCACCCAGGGATCTTCCAGGCAGCCGGCCTCGCAGGCCCGACCCCACAGGTTGACATCCAGCGAGAACGGGTTTTCCTTATTAATGGGCACGGGAATGCCGTGCTTGATGGCGTAGTCGATCTCTTCTTCACGGCTCCAGCCCCACTCCCGCACGGGAGCGATCACCTGAAGGTCGGGGTTCAGGGCCGCCACCGAAACCTCGAACCGCACCTGATCGTTGCCCTTGCCGGTGCAGCCGTGGGCCACGAAGTCGGCGCCTTCCTTCTCCGCAAGCTCCACCAGCAGCCGCGAAATCAGCGGCCGGGAAAGGGCGGAGGCCAGGTAGTACTTGCTCTCGTAGACGGCGTTGGCCTGGAGCACGGGCACGATGAAGTCCTTGGCGTACTCCGCCTTGGCATCCGCCACGTAGCTGGCCACAGCGCCGATCTTCAGCGCCTTCTCCCGAATGAAGTCCATGTCTTTGTCGTTTGCGCCTACGTCAACCGCCAGGCACACCACGTCGCAGTCAAAAGTCTCCTTGATCCAATGAATAGCGATGGACGTATCTAGACCGCCCGAATATGCCAATACGCACTTCTTCTTAGCCAAAGCAGGCGCCTCCTCAGTATACATAACGCGGTTCTCCATCACGGATGCGTTGTGCATGATTATACGCCACCCATGCATAAACATGCAATACACTTCCGGCACGTTTTCCCGCGAAAATCGTGCGAACCTTGGAGGCGCTGAAACCGTACAACAATATAGGATTGATATCTGAAGGACGGGATGCCAATGCCCCAGAACCGTTTCCCTGGCAGTGCCCCACCCAGTGGGCTGTCGGTGCGGGTCTTCGGCCACACCGTGGAGTGGCAGGCCAAATTCCGGGACGCCATGCTTTCGCTGTGTGAGACCAGAGGTGTGCCCGGGCCGTACCCTGACCTGGTGGGGGCAGCGGCCCTCCGAGCAGAAGGCCTGCTGCTCATCTGGCCAATGGCGATCGGAGAGAGGCCACCCCTCAAAGGCCGAGTCTCCCGCAAGGGAAAGCGGTTTCTGTCCGACCTCCCCGAAGCCTTCCGCGACCTGAAGCTTTCGCTGCCTGACGGCGTCTCCATCGGTGTGCCGGTGGTGCCGTACCAACATGGCGCCCACGGCCCCTGCCTCGCCCTTCAGTTCAGCAGAGCCTCCTTCCTATACCGCCGCAGCAGGGCATCGGCCATAGCCCTCCAGCCCTGAACAGAAAACCAAAACCCCAGTCGCCTGACTGGGGTTTCCGCTGGTCACATGTCAAACCGGACAGGCAAATGCTTCATGCCGAGGATGATGAATCCCCGTGCAGGCTCCAGCGGCTCGTCGCCGGACCTTGCAAGCCCCTTGAGCCGCTCCAGCAGCACCGACAGAGCCACCCGGCCTTCTTGCCTCGCCAGGGGCGCTCCCAGGCAGAAGTGAATCCCGTTGCCGAAGGACAGGTGGGGATTGGGTTCCCGCCGTATGTCAAACCGATCAGGCTCGGCGAAGCGGGCCGCGTCACGGTTGGCGGAGCCGAGGGACGTCACCACCATCTGGCCCTTCCGAATGGTCTGACCGCCCATCTCCACATCCTGTTTGGCCAGCCGGAAGACGGCCTGCACGGGAGAGCGGTACCGCAGCACCTCTTCCACCACGCCCGGCAGCAGGCCCGGGTCGCTCCGTACCTCCGCCAACACGTCCGTATGCTCCAGCAGCGTGAGCACCGCGTTTCCAATCAGGTTGGTGGTTGTCTCGTTGCCCGCCACCAGCAGCAGCCAGCAGAACGAGAAGAGATCGGCTTCAGTCAGCTTTACGCCGTCAACCTCGGCCGCAAGCAGGGCGCTCACCATGTCCTCGCGGGGCGTAACCCGCCGCTCGGCGATGATGCCCGCAAAGTAGGCCCGCATCTCCTCCATGGCCTCGTTGCCCTGGTGGGTGCTCCCGCCGTTCACCACGGCGTCGGCCGACGCCACAATTTCGTCGGACCAGTGCTTGAAGGCCACACGGTCCTCGGGGGGAATCCCTAGCATTTCGGCGATGACCGTCACGGGCAGCGGAACGGCCAGGTCTTCCATAACGTCCATCTGCCCGGAGGCAATCTTGGCGTCGATCAGCTGGTTGGCGATCTCGCGGATGCGCGGCTCCATCTGGGCCACCCGCCCCGGCGTAAAGGCCCGGCTGATCAGGCCCCGCAAGGCGGTGTGGCGGGGCGGGTCGGTGGTGATGAGGCTCGGCTTCCAGTCATCACCGGCGCGGGCGCTGGAGTAAGCGTTGGAGAACAGAGCGTGGTCCGTCAGCGCGGTGCGCACGTCGTCGTAGCGGAACAGGACCCAGGTGTTAAAGGGCTCCAGGAACAGCAAAGGCTGAGTTTCGCGCATCATGGCGTAGAGCGGATAGGGGTTCAGACGCTGCTCGGGAGGTAGGTTGAAGATCACGGGCTCTCCTCCTCTCGAAACGATACGGAGCAGTCTACGGGTCAGGGGCTGCCATCAGCACCCTCCGACGCAATGATTATGCATAACGTTCAATTTCCCTTTAGCAGAACACAGAAGAAAGGGCCTGCCGGCTCATAACGCCTGGCAGGCCCGCAGGGTCAGAACCCGATGGTGGTCAGGAAGAGCTGCAGCTTCTCGGCGGACTGCTTGAACAGCTCCGCCTCCCTGGTCGTCAGGGGCAGCCGCACCACCTCTTCCACGCCGTGCCGCCCCAGCACAGAGGGAACGCCCATGTAGAGGCCGCTGACGCCGTGGTAATCGTCCAGGTAAGTGGAGACCGGCAGTATCGAATGCTGGTCCCTCAGAATCGCTTCGCAGATGCGCGCAAGCGCCAGGGCGATGGCGTAGGATGTGGCGCCCTTTTTGCTGATGATCTGGTACGCCGCGTTGCGGGTCTCGTCAAAGATCGTCTGCTTGTCCAGGTCGTCCAGGCACCAGCGGCCCCCTTCCGGCCCGCAGGCCTCGGGCACGACACCGGCCACGTTCATGGAACTCCAGACCGGCACCTCGGAGTCGCCGTGCTCCCCGATGATCATGCCGTGAATGCTGCGGGGATCCACCCGCAGACGCTGGCCGATCAGGTACCGGAACCGTGAACTGTCCAGCAGGGTGCCGGAGCCGATCACACGGTGGCCGGGCCAGCCGGAAAGCTTCAGGGCCACCTGCGTCAGAATGTCCACCGGGTTGCTTGCGATCAGTAAAATGCCATCGTTGTTGTGTTCCGTTACCTGTTTGATGATGGCGTCGAAAATGGCCACGTTCCGGTGCATCAGGTCGATGCGGGTCTCGCCCGGGCGCTGGGCGGCCCCGGCCGCGATGACGATGATGTCGGCCCCCGCGCAGTCCGAGTAATCGCCCGCCCGGATCAGCATGGGTCCGGCCAGCATCAGGCCGTGGTTCAGGTCCAGCGCATCTCCTTCTGCCTTGTCCTTGTTGTGGTCGATCAGGACCAGCTCATGGGCCAGTTCCTTGAGCATGACCGTGTATGCGAAAGTCGACCCCACTGCGCCGCAGCCAATGAGTACGATCTTGGATCTCCTCACCTGCAAACGCCCCCCTTCGTCTACAGGTTTGGTCCCCCCATTCCAAAACGCCGATACCCGTCTGCCTCATTTTGTCGAACGAATACGATTCCGATGTCGATCGCGTACGAGGGAAGAACCAAATGCCTGTCTAATTGAGTCTCTAGGATGTAAACCAATTCGCAACTAGCAACCGAAGGGAGGGGGGTAGCGTGTCGACGTTCTTCCTGGCCACATTCCTGATTGGCTTCGGCCTGACGCTGGTCTCATTCTTGCTCGGCGCCATCGATGCGAGCGGGATCGGCCACGGCGGCCACATGGGCGGCCATGTGGGCGACCTAAGTGGTGGTCACGCTGGCGACCTTAGTGGCGGCCACGCCGGCCATGTGGACGTGGGCCACGGGCACGCACACGCGGGCGATGCCAGTCACGCGAACGCCACGAGCGTCTCCCCGGTGAACTTCCAGACCCTGGTGGCGTTTATGATGGGCTTCGGCGGCTTCGGCTATCTGGCGGCCGGACGCAGCCCAATTCTGGGACTTCTCATCGCCATTCCCGTAGGCGTGGCCGGCGGTCTGGCCACCGCATGGATCATATACAAGTGGCTCCGGTTCCTGGTTCGGCACGAGCGCCCCCTTCCCCCCACCTCTTACGTGGGCACCGTCGGCAAGCTGACGGTGGGCATCCGCGAAGGCGGCACCGGCGAAGTGGTTTACACGAAGAACGACACCCGTGCGGTGGACTCCGCCCGCGGCGTCGACGGCAAGGTCATCGCCAAGGGAGAGACCGTGGTGATCATGCGGTATGAACGAGGCGTGGCCTACGTACAGCGTTTATCCGAGGTCATCGGTCAGCGGCCGTCAGACGTTCCGGACGACGAGTTGGCCGAGAACCGACCCCGGCATAAAGACCAGGAAAAGGCCTGAGGCTCTTGTCCCCGATCGATAGGAGGTACGGAACATGGAAGTCGGAACCTGGATTGTGGTTGGCGGCGTGATTCTGGGCGTCCTGTTGCTGCTGAGCGTCATCGCCTCGATGTACCGCAAGGTGCCGCCCAACACCGCCCTGATCGTCTACGGCCTTGGCGGACCCAAGATTACGAAGGGCGGCGGCCTGGTCGTCTGGCCTTTGGTTCAGTCCTTCCGGGAGCTCTCCCTGGAACTGATGTCCTTTGACGTGGTCCCCCAGCAGGACTTCTACACGGTGCAGGGCGTCGCCGTGACGGTGGAAGCCGTTGCGCAGATCAAGGTCAAGTCCGACACCGAGTCAATCCTTACTGCTGCGGAACAGTTCCTGTCCAAGAACATCAACGAGCGGCACGAGGTGCTGCGGCTTGTCATGGAAGGCCACCTGCGCGGCATCATCGGCCAGCTGACCGTTGAGCAGATCGTGAAGGAGCCCGAAATGGTGGCCGACCGCATGCGGTCCAACGTTGCCGACGACATGGCCAAAATGGGCCTGGAGGTCATCTCCTTCACCGTTAAGGAGATCAAGGACAAGAACGAGTATATCGTCAACATGGGCCGCCCCGACGTGGAGCGCATCAAGCGGTCGGCCGAAATCGCCGCCGCCGAAGCCCAGCGCGACACCGAGATCAAGCGGGCCCAGGCTCACCGGGAAGCGGCCGTGGCCCGTGCCCTGGCCGACCAGGAGACCGTGCTTGCCCAGACCGAGAGCCAGGCCAAGCAGGCCGAGGCCACCCGCGACATGAACCTCAAGAAGGCGTTGTACGACGCCGAAACCAAGAAGGCCCAGGCCACCGCTGACAAGACCTACGACATTCAGACCAACGTCATGCAGCAGCAGGTCATCGCCGAGCAGGTCAGGGTCCAGCAGGTGGAGCGCATCGAGCAGGTCAAGGTGCAGGAGGCTGAAATTCTGCGCCGTGAGAAGGAACTGATCGCGACGGTCCTGAAGCAGGCCGAAATCGAGAAGCAGCGGGTTGAGACCATCGCCGAGGCCCAGCGCCGCAAGGTGGAGATCGAGGCTGCCGGCCAGGCCCAGGCTGTTCGTGCCGCCGGCCAGGCCGAAGCTGAAGTCAGGAAGCTGCAGGGTAACGCCGAAGCCGAAGTCACCCGGGCCAAGGGTAATGCCGAAGCCGAAATCGTGCTGGCCAAGGGTAAGGCCGAAGCTGAAGCGATGCAGGTCAAGGCTGCCGCCTATAAGGAATACGGCCAGGCCGCCATCCTCGACAAGCTGCTGCCTGCCCTGCCCGAGCTGATGCGGGCTGCTGCGGAGCCGCTCTCGAAGATCGACAAGATCACCATTCTGTCCCAGGGCAACAACGCCGACCTCGGCGTCAACCGGTTCATGGGCGAGATCGCCAAAGTGGTGGCTCAGGCTCCCGCCATGGTCGAGACCCTCACGGGCCTCTCCGTCAGGGATCTCATGGCCAACATCCCGGGCCTCGAAGAGCACGTGAAGAAGATCACGGCGCCAGCCACCGAGGAGAAGTAGCCGTCGCATAGAGAAGCCCCGAGGCCGCCGACATGGCGGTCTCGGGGCTTTTTCGCTTTCACCTACGCCCGAAAGCGCGAGACCTGGCTCCGCAGCCCAAGGGCCACTTCCGCCAACTGCTGCGCCGAAGCAGCCACCTGGTCCGCAGCGGCGTGCAACTGCTCGGTGGACGCCGAGACCTCTTCGGCTGTGGCCGCGTTCTCTTCCGAAATGGTGGCAATCTCTTCCACCGACCGGGAGACCAGGTCGGAGCCGGCCGCCATCTCTTGTGTGGCCGCCGTGCTCTCCTGGGCAATGGAGGCCACTTCGGTCACCGCATCCACCACACTGCGGCTGGACTGCGCCAGCTCACGGGCCGATTCGGAGATACCTTCGGCCTCTGTGGTGGCCCGCTCCACTTCCGTCAGAATCTCCTCCAGGGCCCGACCGGCGTCGCCCACCAGTCTGGCGCTTTCCTGGGAGCGCTTGGTCCCCTCCGCCATGGCCGTCACGGCCTGCGTGGTGCCCGCCTGGATGTTCCGGGCAAGGTCGGCAATCTCCCGGGCTGAGGTGCCGGCCCGCTCCGCCAGCCTGCGCACCTCGTCGGCGACCACGGCGAAGCCCTTGCCGTGCTCACCGGCACGGGCAGCCTCAATCGCGGCATTCAAGGCCAGCAGGTTGGTCTGATCGGCAATCTCGGAGATCATCTGCGTGATTTCGCCCACCTGCCGGGTGTACTGGCCCAGCGCCTCAATGCGCCCGGCGGTCTGCGTGACGGTCACTTGCAGCTGCCCCATGCCCTCCACCGAGCGTGTCACCACGTCGTTGCCCCGGCGCGCCGCTTCTACGGCGCGCTTGGTGGATGTGGATACGTCATGGGCCTTGCTGGCCACCTCTTCCATGCGGGCGAGCATCTGGCTGGAGGTGCCGGCGGTCTGGTGCGCGTGCCGGGCCTGGTCCTGGGCCCCGGCGGCAATCTGGGCGATGGCGGCCCGCAAGCCTTCCACGGTGCGGGTCATCTCGGCCACTGCACCGGACTGGTTGGTGGCGCCCCGGGCCACCTGCCCCACGGCCTCGGCCACGCCTCCCGTCACATCCGACATCTGCTCGGTGGTCGACGTCAGCTGCGTGGCCAGAGCCGCCACCGACTCGCTGGACGTGCTCACTTGCTGGAGCAGCTCTCGCAGGGTCGCCACCATATGGTTGACGGCCTTCGTCAGGTCGCCCACTTCGTCCGTGTCCATAATGGGCAGTTCGGGAACGCCCAGGTCGCCCTCGGACAGGCGCCGGGCGACGCCCGCCACGGCCACAATGTCCCGGCTCAGGCGGCGGGACAGGTAGAAGGCCAGGACAGTGCCGCCCACCATGGCGGCGGCAAGCAACAGGGAGAGCGTGATCCAGCCCTGTTCGTAGGTCCGGTTAGCCGTGGCCGTCGCGGTTGCCGCCAGCTCACGTTCCTCCCGGGCCATTCTGTCAAACAGCGCCTCTGCTACCGCAAACCTGGCCTGGGCCTCCTCCAGCGCCATTCGACGGGCCTCGTCCTTGTTCTGGTTGCGGCTGTTATCAATAATCTGCCGCTGAATGGTGCGGTATTGAGCCACGGCCGCAGCCACTTCCGCAATACCCTCACGCTGAGCCGGGGTGGCGTACTTTTGCTCATAGTCGGCCTGAAGCTGCTCAAATTGCTTCCAGGCGTCGTCAATCTCTTTTTCGAACTTGGTCATTTCAATGGCCGTTCCGGTGGCGATGTGGGTGAACAGCACGCCCCGCTGCTTTTCCAGGTCGGCCTCCATTCCCACGAGAGCGTCGAGACCGGGCAGGAACCTGTTGCCGATGGCCGCGGCTGAGTCGTTTACCGCATTGAGCCGGAAGATGCCGAAGACAGACAGGAAGGCCATAAGGACCAGGATCGCGGCAAAGCCACCCAGGATCTTGACACCAATGGTGCGTTTCATGTACGGTCCCCCTGTTTACGGCAATGGATGCTCATATCATCACATGTCGAATTGTGGTGGGTCAATTCCCGAGTTGTGTAAGGAGTTGCAGTCGAAATCGGCAAAATTCGACAACGAGAAGGACAAAACAATCGGCCGGGATGCCGTCCCGGCCGTAACCGCTTACCCTTTGGGACTGTAGTAGCGGGCGAGCCAACGGCTCAGCCCGTCAAGGCCCGGGAACAGCACCCGCTCGGTGACATTGGCCTGGTCCAGCTTGTCGCGGACTTCCCGCTTCAGCCGGGCCGGAATGATGATCTTGCGGTACAGCTCGGGCCGCTCGGCCAACCAGCTGCTGAGAATGCCCGTTGGGCTCGACATGAGCGAGAAGAGCGCGTATTGGTTGACCATGCGCTCATCCAGCGACGGCGGCTCAAAGAAGACGGCAAACTCCGTAGCCGACAACGCCTCAAACTCCTCCAGGGAGTCGGCCGCCCGGTGGAGCATCTCCGCCGTGAAGACCAGCGAGCCTTCCTTGCGCAGCATCTGGGCAAGGCCGGGCGGCAGGTCCTCCCGGACACGGGCGCAATCCACCGACCAGATGGCGCCGTCATCATGGAAGCGATCCATATCGGCCGTCACAAAGTGCAGCCCGACCAAAGGCGAGTAGGTCCAGTCCAGCAGCCGCGTGGGCAGACCGTGGTGCTGTGCCACCGCCAGCAGGTTCCACACGGTGCCGCCGACAGTAGAGTCAGCCCGGGCGTACTTCCGGAACGCCCGCAGCATGTGGGATTCGACCTTGTCGTACTCGCGGCCCTCGCGGTAAAGGCTGGTCCGCAGTTCGTCGGTGCTGACAGGCACGCCCCGGAAGACCCAGGTCGAGCGAAAGCGCCCCAGGCCCTCGTTCCACGAATCACCGAAGAGCAGTTCGTTCAGGTCGCACCAGTCGCGCGCCACGTACACCACGTTGATCCCCCCGAACTTCCGCCGCTACGAGTCCGTCGGCAGAATGTTCGCCGGGGTCGGCCCCTACTCCTCTACAGAGGCCAGGGCCTGGTCCACGATCTCAACCGCACGGTCCACATCGTTCGCCGTGATCACGTAGGGCGGCAGCATGCGCAGCACGGTGCCCGCAGTCACATTGGCCAGCAGGCCCAGTTCGTGGCACTTGGCCAGCACCGGCGCCCCGGGAACGGTCAGTTCCATGCCCACCATGAGGCCTGCGCCTCGCACTTCCTTTACCAGCTTCGGGTACTTGGCCCGCAGGCCCTGGAGCTTCGCCACCAGGTAATCGCCCATCTCCCCCGCGTGAGCCACCAGCCCCGCCGAGAGCACAGTCTTCGTGGTAGCAAGAGCCGCAGCGCATGAGACCGGGTTGGCGCCAAAGGTGGTGCCATGGTCTCCCGGTTTGAAGCCGCTGGCTGCCTCCGCCGTCGCGCAGATCGCGCCAATGGGCAGACCGCCGCCCAGGCCCTTGGCCAGGGTGATGATGTCAGGCGTGACCCCCAGCCCCTGATAGGCGAAGAAGTGCCCCGTGCGCCCCAGTCCGCACTGAATCTCGTCGAAGATCAGCAGTGCACCGGTTGCATCACACAGCGCCCGCACCTGGGCCAGATACTCGGGCGACGCCAGGTGGATGCCGCCTTCGCCCTGTACGGGCTCCAGGATCACGGCTGCTGTGTCCGCATCCACCATGGCCTTAAGAGCTTCGATGGAGCCGAACTCGGCGTAGACAAAGCCCGCCGGCATGGGGCCGAACCCTTCCTGAATCTCTGGTTTGGCTGTGGCCGTAAGGGCGCCCAGCGTACGGCCGTGGAAGGAGTGGCTGGCCGAGACGATCTTGTGCTTCTGCGTGAGGCCCTTGCGCCACTGGTACTTCCGGGCCAGCTTAATGGCCCCCTCATTGGCTTCGGCGCCGCTGTT
>Ga0196971_1000468_pt1 | contig 30011 bp, 23 predicted proteins | sample S1v_1013CmetaG_FD_148660 | JGI IMG/M metagenome (GOLD analysis project Ga0196971, IMG submission 148660) | Soil microbial communities from Anza Borrego desert, Southern California, United States - S1+v_10-13C | ecosystem: Environmental > Terrestrial > Soil > Desert | place: USA: California...
AAACGTGTTCTTGATTTCTATCAGCTATTATAAATCCCATGCTCTTTGTGCCTGTATTATGAGGAATTTTTCATCCCTTATATTTAAAATAAACTGATTTTGTTCCAGGAATTTGCAACAGCCTGCGCGGCGAAATTGCTATTCTTTGTGATTGTAATTTGGAAATTGATATTTTGCGAGTCTTCTGTGTTTCTGATTTCCGACCTGACTTCCGTCCTCTGACCTTAGTCCTCTGACCTCAGTCCTCTGACCTCAGTCTATCGCAGTTAACTCCGCTGCAACTTTTCTACGGGTATTACGAATATGTCGTGACCACGTAAGATCAACAATCTTTTTCAATGCGGCTGTAAAAGGAATTCCTTCTGCATCAGCTGAACGCATGAATCCTGCATCCTCTGTAAGGTCCGGATTAGGATTCACTTCCAGCACGAACAATTCGTTATTTGCAGAGAGACGCATATCAATTCTTGCATAGTCCCGGCATCCAAGTGCGCGGAATGCCTTCAATGCTATACGCTTTGCTTTACGTTCAACACGCAATGGTAATTCAGCGGGACAAATAGGAATGGTTTTATGATAAGCTTCATGCATCGGATCCCACTTAGCCTGATAACTCACGATGTTGTGCAGGTGTCCGGGCATGCTCGAAAAATCTATTTCACTTATGGGTAGTACTTTAATAATCCTGTCGCCCATAACTGCAACGTTCAATTCTCTTCCGTCGATATACTCTTCAACAAGAACATTTTGTTTATACTTCCTGAGAACATACTCAATTCTTGCTCTCATTTTCTCGTAATCATAAACTACAGATTCATTCTCAATACCGACACTGGCATCTTCGGAGGCAGGTTTTATAATTACGGGAAAGTTCAGATTAATATTTATTATTTCAGAAGGATCTGTGATCATAAAAAATCTGGGAGTATTAACTCCTATCGACTGCAGTATTCCTTTAGTAAAGATTTTCTTCTGACATGTACCAAGCGCGATAGGTGATGCGCCTGTATATGGGATCTGCATCAGTTCAAGTAAAGATGCAAAACTCATTTCGAGATACGACTGATCATGAAATATTTCAACAAGGTTAAAAACCACATCAGGTTTGTTAGTGTTGTAATCATCAAGGAAAGTCTGATAGGAATCTTTGAGGTTAAGTATATAAGCATCATATCCGGCTTCAATCAAACCGTCTGCTATTGCTCTGTATCCTTCGTGAGGATCAGTAGCAGCGCAAATATCGAAGTAAGGTTCGAAATTTAATTCAACATTCCTGAATGAACTTTCTAAATGAACTTCAGGATGCGGGTCATTATATATTATTGCAACTTTCATAATGCTTGAAGCAAATATATAAAAAAAAAGTTATTAAGGAAAACGATTACATCACTAATACATCATCGGCACATGATATAAATTATTTAACAACATGAAAAAGTAAATAGCAATTAATTTTCTATACACATCTTCACTTCACATAGCCTGCACGTCACAGTTCGTTCCGTGAAGAAATATCTTTATCACAAATAATTTTTCATCATGTAGATAAGAGATGTTAATTGCGAGATTGCAATATATTGTTGTAGAGCGGTGTCTGGAATGCAAAGTGGAAATATTTGTAATAAATTTAAACAGAGTCAGAATTCATCATCAGGACTTCAGCCTGAGGCATAAAAAGTTTTCATCATCAATTATTTATTCGTAGTTTTCATTCATGAAAAAATCTGATGAGGGGCGCACGATGAAAAATTTATTCATTATTACACTTGTGATTTTAATATCAACTCAAATATATTCTCAGACTTTTCAATCCTATGGCTTCAAGGCTGGTTATGTAAATTCAGGTCAGACGCATACAAGTATTCTCAGGGATTACACTACGCGTAAATCCGGTTTCAGTGTGAGCACGTTTGTAAATTTATTTGACTATCATGGATTCTCAGTATCACCCGAGATAAAATATATTCAAAAGGGAATGGGCATCGAAATGACTTTGATGAATGAATATGCCGAACCGATAGGAAAGAAAACCATGTATGTTAATCATCATTATCTTTCTATTCCTGTTTCTATAGTTTATAAGATACAATCAACTGCAGGTACACCTTTCCTCAAAGCTGCGCCGCGTTATGATATTTTGATGAGCACAAAAGATGAATGGAACTCTCCATCATCAACTTATGAGGATTATAAAAATGTCTTCGGTGGAACATTTTCTGTGGGATTCATACCAAACCTGAATCCTGGATTCAAACCTTTTATTGAGCTTTCATATCACATGGATTTTACAGATACATACAAGGGTCCTTCTACCAAAATCACGAACAATGCTGTGGAAGTTTGTATCGGACTCGAGATCTGATAAAGCATTATAGTACAATAATTTTTCTACCCAAATCCGTTACGCCGTTTTAGTGCCGGGAGAGTGCTGCGTGTCAGTCCTCTGTACCTTCTTCTTATTTGTTGAATTTAAGCTTAAATCGAAATTTATTGATGTGCTCTGACTCACAAATAACGTAATACTACAATAATTCATTAGTCCTGTTATTAACCTTCTGACGCTCATTTTAACCCTTTATTTGCCCTATCAAAAAAAATATACTATTATTATGGAAAATTATTTCTGATACTTTCTACAGAAGTAGGATTTCGCTATTTTGCTCTTAATATAGAATTAGGCTTACTTCAAAGATGAGCTTTTACCCCCAACCAAATAGTTATAGCTGCGGTCCCTTTGCACTGAAATATGCACTGGTAATGCTTGGTATCTTCAAAAATGAAAGAGATATCGGCAAAACTGCAGGTGTAACGTGGTGGGCAGGTACTGATGAAATTGGATTATCACGTGCAGCTAAAAAATATAACTGCCGGATGAAATATTTCAGAAAAGATGATCCCGCACATGCCCTGGGTAAACTGGATAGAGAGCTCGACCGCGGTATACCATGTATACTTAGTGTCGACGGCTGGGGCCACTGGCTTACCGTACTAAGCAAACAAAATGGAAGATACATCATTGTCGACAGCGGCCTGGAGAAAGTTATATCTGTCTTTTCAACACGACAGTTATTGAAAAGATGGCGCTATCTTGATGAAGGAACTGTGGTGAGTTTCGACGGATATTCTATAATTCCATGCTTCAAGGTAAATTCAAAAGCATCATTCACTGTTGAAAAGGCACGCAAGGTGATGTATAAGAAAAATCACCTCCTTGCAAAAAGATGGGATCTTTACTTTAATGATCTGATCAGTATCTGCAGACCCAGAACTCCGCTATCTTATAACATTATGACTTTTGCGGAATTTCTCCGCAGACATGAAAAGACGATAGTTAAAAGAGTATCCTTCTGGCATGGTACACCAAATTATGATGAACTTAGAAAGCTTCTCAGAAATATGCAGTTTGTTGCAGAGGTTTATGACCTGGTGATCTATGAGGAGGATGAAAAGAAAGCCGTGATCGATCTCGCCTCAATCCTTATGATGTACTCCTGCGGTAAATATGGAATGGAACCAATTTATAACCAGTAATGAAAATGATAAAACATCCCGCTATACTCGCTAAAGAGCGTACCGCATTACTTATTATTGATATCCAGGAAAGAATACTTAATGTAATGCAGTACCCTGAAAATGTTCTTTCTAACACTTTGAAACTTATACAGGGATTCAAATTACTTAATCTACCTATATTTTTTACTGAACAATATCCCAAAGGTCTGGGCTGTACCGCACCGGAAATACTATCACAGCTGGAACATCCTGCTATTCAGAAGATGAGCTTCAGCTGTTGTAATGAAGGGGGACTTACTGACCAGCTGAAAGAAAAGAACCGCTCACAGATAGTAGTATGCGGAATTGAATCTCATGTGTGTGTGCAGCAGACGGTACTCGATTTACTTGCAGATAATTTTCAGGTAAATGTGGCTTCAGATGCTGTTTCCTCGAGAAGGGAATTTGATTATCAGACTGCACTTAAGAGAATGGCTAAACACGGTGCCGAAATTACAACAACGGAATCGATCCTGTTTGAACTGGTACAGGTATCGGGAACAGATGAATTCCGGCAGATCTCAAAAATTGTTAAATAGTCAGGAATAACCCCACTTCTTCTTATTCGCGTCCACCTCCTCGGGAGTAGGATTATGTTTGATTGGTTCAGGTGATGTTGTGAAATCCTGAGAAGGATGATCCGAAAATATCTGCGCGTTTATTTCAGTATCTTCAGTAAAAATTGCCGGGACTTCAGAATCCTCGAAGATAGCACCCCAGGGACACTCGGGCTCGCAGGCTGAACAATTGATGCACTCATCCGGATGAATAAATAATTGATTCCTGTAATTTGGATCCGGCTGCACTAGTCCGTATATACAATCAACCGGACAAACTTTTATGCAGGCCGTGTCAACGCAGTCGGCACATAATCTCGTAATTACCCAGGTCATTTTGATTCCCTCACTTTTATTTATTTTAACCATAATATTGATGATTTTCAAGCACAAAGAGGCTGGATGCTGATTTCATAGAAATGTTATAATTTTTCTGTCTTCCGGTTTCATTCTTATTTTGAATTTAGATATTGGAATTTGTTTGTTATTTGGAATTTGTTATTTGGAATTTGTTATCAGGGCTCTCTTAAATTGACTTAATCTGTGTAATCTGTGAAATCAGTGTCTGATTTCTGTCCTCCGTCTTCCGCCCTCCGATTTGGAATTATTTGTCTCCGGAATGCATTATATTTATATATGTACTCTTTGGAAACTATTCTGCTATTTGATTGTTTTAAACCTTGCATAATTGATTGGGAAATACATGAAAAAATATCTTTTGCTGTTAATTCTTACTTTGCAGTTCTCTCTGCTGGCCGCAACTCTTCCTGAATCTCAGAAAAATACCGGCGCAGATTCTGTCATTACACTTAAACCTGATCCCAGACATCAGAAATCCGATTTGCTAATAATGACCTTATTAAGCAGATATCATTATACAAAACCTGAAATTAATGATACAATGTCTTCCAATGTTCTGGATAAATATCTTGAAACACTGGATTATAATAAAACATACTTTCTTGCTTCGGATATAGAAGAATTTGAGAAATACAGATTTCAGCTCGACGACAATCTTAAGATGGGGAAGCTTGATCCTGCTTTTGAGATCTTTAACCGTTTCCTCACCCGGCTTAAGGAAAGGAATGATCATATAATAAATCTTCTTAAAACCGAATTCGATTTTACTTCAGACGAAGTTTATCAGACCGACAGGAAGACTGCAAAATGGGCATCTACCAGGGAAGAACTTGATGAGCTCTGGCGCAAGAGAATTAAAAATGAAGCCATTAATGAAATGTTGAAGGAAAGGACCTGGGAAAAAACAGCTGAAACACTTACCAAAAGATATACTGCATTTCAGAACAGGATGCGCCAGAATAACAGTGAAGATGTTTTCCAGTTCTTTATGAACAGCTTTTCTCAGAGCATCGACCCGCATACGAATTATTTCTCGCCTGTTACTTCAGAGAATTTTCAGATCAGCATGCGACTGTCACTCGATGGTATTGGTGCTCAGCTCCGTACTGAAGATGAATATACCACCGTTGCTGAAATTATTGCGGGGGGACCAGCATTCAAAAACGGCCAGCTTAAAAAAGATGATAAGATCATCGGTGTTGCCCAGGGTGATACGGGTGAAGTAGTTGACGTAATAGGATGGCGCCTGGATGACGTTGTTCAGCTTATCCGGGGTCAGAAAGGTACACTTGTAAGACTCCAGGTGCTCGATGGCAAGGCTGGACTCAATTCAAAACCAAAAGAAATTAAGATAATCCGTGATAAAGTTAAGCTCGAAGAACAGGCAGCTAAGAAGGATGTAATTGAATTAAACCAGAATGGTACTCCATTTAAACTCGGCATAATTACTCTTCCCGCATTCTATTTTGATTATGAAGCTCAGAGCCGCGGTGAGAAAGATTATAAGAGCACTACCCGAGACATCAGAAGGCTTCTTAAGGAACTGCAGGATGAAAAGGTGGATGGATTAATCATGGATCTCAGAAATAACGGCGGCGGTTCACTTCAGGAAGCAATTGAACTCACCGGTCTGTTTATTAAGGATGGTCCTGTTGTACAGGTGAAGAACTCCGATGGTTCAATTGAGATCGGCGATGATCCTGATGCGGGATTGGTTTATGATGGACCAATGGCAGTTCTCGTTAACAGGTTCTCTGCATCTGCTTCTGAAATATTTGCGGGTGCTATTCAGGATTACCAGCGGGGACTCATAATTGGTGAGCAGACTTACGGCAAAGGAACAGTTCAGAATCTTATTGATCTTAACAGGTTTAATCCTTCTAATACAGATAAACTTGGCCAGCTAAAAATTACAATAGCAAAATATTACAGAATAGACGGCGGAAGCACACAGAACAAAGGAGTTCTTCCTGATATTCCATTTCCGTCGGCAATCGACCCGCATGAATTTGGCGAAAGCTCAGAACCCAGTGCTCTTCCATGGGATCAGATATCATCTGCTGAGTTTAATTCCTATGAAAACCTTAAATCACTTATTCCGCAGTTAATTGATAAGCATAAAAACAGGGTTAATAAAGATCCTGAATTTACCAAGCTTGTTAAGGATATAGAAGAGTATAAAGAAAAACAGAGCCAGAAATCAGTTTCCCTGAATTTTGAGAAAAGAAAGAAGGAATGGGAAGAAGCTGAAGCAAAACGTAAGGATTCAACTTTAGACGAAGCGAATATTGATGTGCAGGATGTAACCGAGACTCCGGTTAAAAAAGAATCAATGGATGATCCCTTGCTTAAAGAAACCGCGAATATTATCACTGACATGATACTTCTCTCAGTTAAATAAATTTCCCCACATATACCTCCCCTTTTCTAAAGGGGAGGCTGGAGGGGTTCTCATTTCTTTAGACGCAAATTTCACAAATTATTCCTCCTTTAAATCTGTTTAAATCTGTGTAATCTGTGTCTGACCTCCACCCTCAGTCCTCTGTCCTCCATTTTCGCCGGGTGATATCCGTTATTCGCCTATTAAATCGTTTAACCAGCAGGATTTCGCATTTAACACATAGATATTGTGGCTATTTTTCATGCTGTAAACTTAAACTAATAATAGGAGATATGAAGAAAAACAAAGTCATTATTGTGGAGGATGACAGAGTCTCAGCACTCATTCTTAAGAAAATGCTTTCTAACTTAGGTTATGAAACGGCGGAAATCCTTGATAACGGATATCATGGAGTGGTAAAAGCGGGCGAGATAAATCCTGATGTGGTTCTGATGGATATAGGTCTGAATGGATTTATGGATGGAATAGAAGCCGCGCGTCAGATTAAAATGGTCTATGACATACCTGTGGTATTTGTGACATCTGATCATGATCATGAAACATTTCACAAAGCCAGTTTCTCAAATCCCGCAGGATTTCTTGCAAAACCAGTGGCAGAAGAGAACCTGCGTTCTACTCTGGATACAATATTACGCAGTTAAGTTAAAACCAAATTTGTGGGAACACGCCATAATAAGGATGTTATTTTACATGTATAGGCGTGTTCCCCCTGCGTTCTGATACTTCAATCCATTGCTTGCACACGCCAACGTTATTAAAAACAAGATGTGCTATGGCGTGTGCCTGCAGATGCGCAATTTGCGCAATTTGTGTCTCTCTTCCCGGTTTTTTTCTTTTGCATTTTTTATGTACTTTAGATTACTTTTTGTAATCAATTATCAATCAGATGTCTCCTTTATTGAACAAATGGTTTAACAGCATACGATCAAAGCTGATATTTCTTATCGCTGTTCTTATCAGCGCGGTATCTACTGGAATATTTCTGCTGCTGCCTCCTGTTATAGAAGATCAGCTGATTAAAACTGTTGAGAATAAATCCAACAGCATTGCCGATATGACCGCATACAGCATCCGTGCCGCTCTCGATTTTTCGCTCTATTCCGATATAGAAACTTCATTCAATATTACTAAACAGAATAAAGATGTTGAGTTCATCCTTCTGAAAAATACACACGGAAAGACTGTATATGCCTTTAATGAACACCTCGCGCGCAGAATTGATTATGCTTCAGTAAAAAAAGGAGCCAGGATTTCTTATAATGGCAATACATTCCTCACTATCAAGAACGTTGAAAAGGATGGAAGGAAAATAGGGGAGTTGTATCTTGGACTCTCGCTGTCATCAGTCCGTGAAAAGATCAGCATGATCCGTCAAATCATTGCAGTAATCTGTCTGCTTATAATTCTGGTGGGAATTGCGGCAGCTGTTGGCATCAGCAGGATCGTTACCGCGCCAATTAAGAAAATGGCTCAGACTTTTGCGGAGATTTCAAAAGTTGACCTTTCTAAAAGAGCTGATGTAACAGGCAAAGATGAAGTAGGCCGCCTGGCAGAATCATTTAACACAATGGTTAATTTTCTCGAATCTGCCTACAATGAACTTGAAAATTCCAACAGGTCACTTTACTCTGAAATACTTGAGCGCGAAAAGATAAGCAGTGAATTAAGAAAATTATCTGAAGCGGTCATTCAAAGTCCTGTCTCTATTGTAATCATCAATCATCTTGGAGTAATTGAATATATAAATCCCAAATTCACCGAACTAACCGGTTATTCCTTCGGTGAAATAAGGAATCAGCCGGAAATATTAAGATCTTCCGGAACGAATGATCCCGTTTACAAAGAAATATGGGAAGTTATAAATTCAGGCAAAATATGGAAAGGTGAACTTCAGAATGTTAAAAAAGATGGAAGTACATACTGGGTATATGCATCAATATCTCCTGTAGTGGACAGTGAAGGCAATATTACTCACTTTGTATCTGTGCAGGAAGATATTACAGAAAGCCGTCATATTGAAGAAACCCGAAAGAAGTATGAATTTATTGTTAATACTTCAAAAGAATTTATGACGCTCATTAATCGTGATTATGTTTATGAAGCAGTAAATGAATCATACTGCCAGGCTCTTAACCGCACACGCGAAGAAGTGGTTGGCAAATCAATGACCGAGATATGGGGCGAAGAGAAATTCAGATCAACTATAAAAGACCATATTGATCTTTGTTTCTCGGGTAAAGAAGTAACTATGCAGAGCAAGTTTACGTTCGGGGCACTTGATGAAAGATATATTGATATACATTACTATCCCTTCTATAATGAAGAAGGAATAATTACCCATTCTGCGGTGGTTTCAACTGACATTACAGAAAGGAAGCTTGCTGAGATAGCACTTCAGAAAGCAAATGAGGATCTTGAATTAAGAGTCGCTGAACGTACTACCGAACTCGTTGCTGCTATTGAACAACTTCAGAAACAGATTGCTGAAAGAAAGCAGGCAGAGGAATCACTCCGCGAATCAGAAGAGAAATTCCGGGCGCTGGCTGAATATTCAAGCGATGTTATTATGCGCTTCGATAAAGAGCACAGGCATCTTTACGTAAACCAGGCAATTGAAAAATCCACCGGTATCCCTGTTTCAAACTTCATCGGCAAAACACACGAAGAACTGGGCTTTCCTGAGAACCTTGTAAAGTTATGGAATGCGACCATAGCGAATGTGTTTGAAGCTAAAGAGCCGGGGAGGCTCGAATTTGCATTTGGAGATGCATGGATCGACTGGTCGGTAAATCCTGAGTTCGATCCTTCCGGTAAAGTTAAATCAGTACTTACATCGGCACGCGATATCACTGATCGAAAGAAAAATGAACAGGAACTTATTAAAGCGCGCGAGCAGGCGCTGGAAGCTTCACGGCTAAAATCAGAATTCCTCGCTAATATGAGTCATGAGATCCGAACCCCGCTTAACGGTATAATCGGAATGACAAACCTGCTGCTTGGAACTCCGCTTAACTCACAGCAGAAGGAATTCACTAATATAATAAGAAACAGCGGTGATGTTCTGCTGGGTATTATAAATGATATTCTAGATTTCTCGAAAATTGAAGCAGGCAAACTTGAACTTGAGATCATTGAATTCAACATCAGAAATATTGTTGAAGAAGCAGTTGAACTCTTCTCACAGAAAGCCCATGAGAAAAATATCGAGCTTCTTTCAATTGTCTACCAGGATGTACCCGCCGTACTGAACGGCGATCCCGGAAGAATAAGACAGGTGCTGATTAACCTTATTGGTAATGCTATAAAGTTCACCTCCCGCGGCGAAGTTGTTGTAAGAGTAAAGCTTTATAAAAAAGAGAATAACAGAATAGTGCTTTACTTCAGTGTTACAGATACAGGCATCGGATTAACTAAAGAGAATCAGCGCAAATTATTTAATCCCTTCATTCAGGCTGATGGCTCAACTACACGGAAGTACGGCGGAACGGGACTCGGACTCTCGATCTCGAAACGAATCGCTGAAATGATGAATGGAGAGATAGGTGTTGAAAGCGAAGCCGGAAAGGGGAGTACATTTTATTTTACAGCTCAGCTTGAAGAACCTTCACAGAAGTATTCAGAAGTATATCCTTTTGAAACTATCTCCGGCATCAGAATTCTTATTGTTGATGATAATAACACTCATCTTAAAATACTGCAGCAGCAGACAAACTCCTTCGGAATGCGCACCACTATTACTGATAATGGAGATCAGGCTGTTCACCTTCTGCTGACGGCAATTAAGGAAGAAGATCCGTATCAGATTATTATTCTCGATCAGGCAATGGCTGAGATGAGCGGACTCGATCTGTTAAAAAGAATAAACTCATACTCAGAATTAAAAAGAATAAAGATCATTCTGCTCGTTTCACTTGATGAAGTAAATAAAGGACTGCTGAGCTCATATGGTATATCGCAGTGCATCACCAAGCCAGTACGGCAGTCATCTTTGTTTGATGCTCTTGCAAATACACTTGGTGCTCCTTCTATAATAGGCAAGGCAGAGAAGGTAGAAACGGCCGGTGAGCTTAAGCTTTACAATCTTGATCATCTGAAAGTACTTATTGCTGAAGATAATACTACTAATCAGAAAGTTGCCATGCACATGCTGAAGAATCTTGGCGTAATGCATATAGATATAGTTGCAAACGGCCTCGAAGTGCTTTCCGCGGTTGAGAATGTATGTTATGATATTATTTTCATGGATTGCCAGATGCCTGAGATGGATGGGTTTGAAGCAACCGAAGCGATAAGAAAGAAAGAAGACGGAAAAAGGCATCTTACTATTATCGCAATGACAGCCAATGCGGTTCAGGGTGACCGCGAAAAATGCTTTGAAGCGGGAATGGATGATTATATTCCAAAGCCGATAAATCTTAAACTGCTTGAATCAATATTGTTTAAATATGCAGCCCAGTCCCCGAAAAAATTATCTCCTGCAGAGCAGGTTAAAGTTTTACCCGAAAATATCATCTATGTAGATACAGATCAGATTACCACACTTAAAAACCTGGGGGGTGATGATGAACCAGCGCTGATAAACCAGTTTATAGAAACCTATCTTGAAGATTCACCTTCTGACATTCTGAAAATTGAGCAGAGCATTATGCAGAATGATATTAAAGAACTGAAAGCATCAGCTCATAAGTTAAAAGGAGCAAGTGGAAACATAGGTGCATGCTATATGCAGAAACTTTGTCTCGCGCTGGAAAACCACGCTAAAGAAAATGATCTGAACTCCGCCCGTACAGCATACAATGAACTACTCAAGGTCTTCGAACAAACCAAATCCGAACTCCGAAAATTAATGGTTTAATAAAATGTCTGAACCACGATGGCGTAGCCATGCCTATGGCATTCGCCTGTTTAAAAGTCTGAACCACGATTCGCCTGATTTAAGGATTTAACGCAAATTTATTTAGACAAATTTGTGATTCATTTTGTTTTCTGTCTTTCTGACTTCTGACTTCCGACTTCCGATATCTGACTTCTTATATCCGTTCTCTGCACTCATCAGGCTGAAAGCCTGAGATAACATAGCCTGGGGTTGATGACGCGATTAGCGCATCAACCCCAGGAAAAAAGATCACCTCCACACCCCAACGCTGAAAGCGTTGGATAATTAATGCCCTGATGTGAAACCGGATCGCCCATTGCTACTCTGGTCAGGCATTTTTTGTCCTAATCATTGTAATCCGCGTAATCTGCGTCAGAGTTTTGGTTTATTCTTTTATTTTATGCTTTGAAATTAATTATCCTAACCCATATCTTAGTCTGATAAAATTCGTATTAGCAATTTTTTTTATTTAAACTTTCTAAGGTTTTCTTTAATATAGGCAGTTGATAATTAAACCACCTAAACAGGAGGCATTTAATGGGTTGGGTTTATAATGCGGTGTTTTCATCGCTCGGAAAGAAATATATTATGGCTTTATCAGGCATTTTTCTGCTTATCTACCTGGTAATCCATCTTTTCGGGAACAGTTTTCTTTACGTGGGAAGGGATGCATTTAATCTGTATGTCTATACCCTTACAGAATCATCAATTCATTACGTCATCCTTGTAATTGAAGTCGTGCTTTTTCTTGGCTTCCTTATTCATATAATCGACGGTGTAAAACTTACTCTCGAGAACTGGAAGGCAAGACCAGGCCGCTATGCCGTTAAACCGGAAGATCCCCAGAGTTCGGTAGCTTCCAGAACAATGTGGCTTTCCGCAAGCATAATTTTTATTTTCCTGGTAATTCACCTGAGGGATTTCTGGTACGTTTACAAGTTTGGTACTATGGCCGAGGGTGTCACTATGTATGATATGGTAATTGATGTATTCAGGGATCCTGTTTACTCAGCCATATACCTTTTTGCGATATTCTTACTCGGTTTCCATTTGTGGCATGGCTTCCAGAGCTCATTCCAGAGCCTGGGACTTCATCATAGAAAATATACTCCGCTGATAATGACATTAGGAAAGATCTATACTATTATCATCGCAGGCGGCTTTGCTACATTTCCTATTTACTTTTACTTCGGAGGTCAATGATGATCAAATTAGATGCTAAAGTACCTGAAGGAAGAATTCAGGATAAATGGACGAACCACAGGTTCAACCTTAAACTCGTTAACCCAGCGAATAAAAGGAAATATGAAATAATAATTGTGGGTACCGGACTCGCAGGCGCATCAGCTGCTGCATCACTTGCCGAACTTGGATATAATGTGACTGTCCTTACGTTTCATGATAGTCCCCGCCGTGCACACAGCATTGCTGCACAGGGCGGTATAAACGCTGCAAAGAATTATACAAACGATAACGATAGTATTTACCGCCTGTTTTATGATACATTAAAAGGCGGCGATTACAGGGCAAGAGAAGCTAACGTTTACCGTCTGGCAGAAGTAAGCAATAATATTATTGATCAGTGCGTCGCACAGGGAGTTCCTTTCGCGCGGGAATACGGCGGATTATTAGATAACCGTTCATTCGGCGGCGCGCTGGTATCAAGAACATTTTATGCACGCGGCCAAACGGGTCAGCAGCTTCTGCTTGGTGCTTACCAGGCATTGATGCGCCAGGTAGGATTGGGTAAAGTGAAAATGTACACCCGCCGTGAAATGCTTGAGCTTGTTGTAGTTGACGGCATCGCACGCGGTGTTGTTGCCAGAAATCTTGTCACGGGAGAAATTGAAAAGTACTCGGGTAACGCAGTGCTTCTTGCTACCGGCGGCTACTCGCGCGTTTTCTATTTATCCACCAACGCTATGAACTGTAATACAACAGCAATATGGCGCGCGCATAAAAAGGGAGCGCTGTTTGCAAATCCCTGCTATACACAAATTCATCCGACTTGCCTGCCGCTGCATGGCGACCAGCAGTCGAAGCTCACACTCATGAGCGAAAGCTTACGTAACGACGGCCGCGTGTGGGTTCCTAAAAAAGCCGGAGATAAGCGTCCACCTGATCAGATCCCTGAAAACGAAAGAGATTATTTCCTCGAAAGAAAATATCCTTCGTATGGAAATCTTGCTCCGCGCGATATTTCTTCACGCAGTGCCAAGGAAGCATGCGATGAGGGCAGGGGAGTGGGTGAAACGGGACAGGCGGTGTACCTCGACTTCGCTGATGCAATAAAGAGAATAGGTAAAGCAGCCATTGAAGAAAAATACGGCAACCTTTTCCAGATGTATCAAATGATCACTGCTGAAAATCCCTACACCGTACCAATGAGAATTTATCCCGCTCCGCATTATACTATGGGCGGATTGTGGGTTGATTATAATCTCATGAGTACAATCCCGGGATTGTTTGTCCTTGGCGAAGCTAACTTCTCTGATCACGGTGCTAACCGTTTGGGCGCGAGCGCGCTGATGCAGGGATTAGCGGACGGATACTTCGTTATCCCTTATACTATAAGCGATTATCTGGCGACCACAAAATTCACTCCGGTTAAAACTGATCATCCGGAATTTGTTTCCGACGAAAACAGAACAAAGGATCAGATAAAGAAGCTCTTATCAATCAAAGGCAATAGAGTAACTGATGATCTGCACCGCCAGCTTGGACGCATTATGTGGAACAAGGTTGGTATGGCAAGGAATGCTAAAGGATTAACTGAAGCGATCCATGAAATACGCGATCTGCGTAATGAATTCTGGGAGTGTGTTAATGTTCCCGGCTCGGCAGAAGATCTTAACCAGGCTCTTGAACGCGCGGGGAGAGTTGTTGATTTTCTTGAACTTGGTGAACTGATGGCAATAGACGCGCTTCAGAGAAATGAATCGTGCGGAGGACATTTCCGCGAAGAATATCAAACCGAAGAAGGTGAAGCAAAACGTGACGACGTGAATTTCTCATACGCAGCCGCATGGGAATATAAACAGGCAGGAGAATGGAATATGCACAAGGAGGATCTTGTATTTGAATTTTTGAAACAATCTACGAGGAGTTATAAATAATGAGTACACAAAAAATGAATTTAACTCTTAAGGTATGGCGGCAGGCAAACACTAATGCCGTCGGTAGATTTGTTGATTATAAGGCAGAAGGTATTTCTCCTGATACAGCATTCCTTGAAATGATCGATATAGTAAATAATTCGCTCGAACAAAAAGGTGAAGATCCTATTGCCTTCGATTCCGACTGCAGGGAAGGAATATGCGGAGCATGCGGATTAGTAATAAACGGGCGGCCTCATGGACCCTTAAAAGGAATCACCACCTGCCAGCTTCATATGCGTCATTTCAAAGATGGTGATACAATTACAATTGAACCCTGGCGCGCAAAGGCATTTCCTATTGTCAAAGATCTGATTGTTGACAGATCAGCATTCGAAAAGATTATTGCCGCGGGGGGATTTATATCGGTTAACACAGGAGGAGTTCCTGATTCAAATGCAATACCCATATCAAAAGAGAATCAGGAAATTGCAATGGATGCCGCTGCCTGCATAAGCTGCGGAGCATGTGTTGCAGCATGCAAGAACGCGTCGGCTATGCTGTTCGTATCGGCGAAAGTATCTCATCTTGCGCATCTTCCGCAGGGACAGGTGGAGCGCTATGAACGTGTTGAAAGAATGGTAAAGGTAATGGATGAAATGGGATTCGGCAGCTGCACCAATACATATGCATGCGAAGCGGAATGCCCGAAGGAAATCTCAGTAATGCATATTGCAAAGATGAACCGCGAATACTTCGCCGCACGCATTAAATCCAACAACACAAAATAAAATTCCGGGTTCCCGATAATCCGGACAATTTTTCGTAGAGCCGGGGCTTGCCCCGGCTGAATGGCAGAATTTTGAATAATCACAAATGTTAATCCGGAGTCGAAATTCATTATTCCGACTTCGGATATACATTTAAGTTTCATTACAATATGTGCAACCCAGCCAAGGCAAGCCTTGGCTCTACGAAAGAATTTCAGGCTTTCAGCCTGATCCTCATCTCTCTGGTTAAATCATCAAAAAATCCTTAACTTTCCTGAAGCTAATAATTAAGATTACCGGATATGAAACTTAAGCTTTCTCTGCTTATCTTCGCACTCATTATTTTTACCAGTGCGGTACTCCACCCTGAATCCAAATCGATTACCATCATTGCTTACTCTAAATCTGTTCCCGAAACCTCGTCAATATTCATTACGGGTCAGGGAAGCGATTTCGGCAACTGGGTAAGAAGCAAGGAAATGAAAAAAATCTCACAGAGCAGATGGCAGTTTAAGGTAAATGCAGGCATTGGCGATTCACTGAGCTTTAAATTCAACAGAGGCAACTGGAGAACAGAAGCTGTAGATTCAAACGGAGTGGAATTCTTTAACTTCACTCATATTGTAAGCAATGATACTACTCTAAGTTACAACATCCCGCAATGGCGCGACCAGCTTAAAAATAAAATCCTGATCACGCAACAGAGATTAAAAAACAAGAGCGGCTATATAGAACTCTTTGAAGGCTGGAAATACAAAATAGGTGATGATACACTCTGGGCTGATCCCACATATAACGACAGCTCATGGAAATCAATGTCTAACTCGCTCCTTAATAAAGATGAATTTGATATGATGGGCTGGAACTGGACAGGCAATATCTGGTACAGAACCCGCCTCATTATAGACAGCGCACTCATTAATCAACCGCTGGGATTTTCTTTCTTCAGCTCAGGAGCCGCAGAAGTTTATCTGGATGGGAAACTTTTATACAGGTTTGGAAATGTCGGTACCTCTGCTGAATCAGAGAATACTTATTTCGACAGACTCCCCCGTGCAATTTCATTTACTAAACCTGAACACATAATAGCCATTAGGTTTTCAGATTTCTCCGCCGCCAGACATCTACGATACGGAGCACCTGCTGGAATATTCGCGATGATCGGGGATATGAATACTCTTATACATGACCGTGTTGAGCAGGGCAGACAGGTACTCGCTCATCAGCAGGGGTTCGGTGCATTCCTGCTTGCATTCGCTATAATACATTTTCTGCTGTTCGTATTCTACCCGAAGTCCAAAGAGAACCTCTACTACTCAATAGCCATGCTCGCTTTCGCCGCGGTTGTTTATTCCGGTACACAAACTTACTTTGCAAATACTGTTTGGGGATCAATAAACCTCACGATCGTAAACTCTGTTTCTATTCAGGTAGCGCTCTTGTTCGGACTCCTTACTGTTTATTCCAGTTCATACAGGCAAATGCCGAAGCAATATCTTTTCTTCGTAATTGTAAGCTGCCTCTTTATAATTCATACCATTGCAATGAATCCCGATATTGGCGAACCGTATGTTGATTATGCATATTTCGTATTTGCAATTATTGCTACAATAGAAATCTTCCGTGTTGTTATTATGTCAGTAAAGAACAAAGTATCAAGGGGATGGGATTGGCTGGTGGGCTTCGGTGTAATCATCGCAATATTGTTTATTACATATCAGCTGTTGATTAATTACGCAATTGTTTCCCCGCTGTTTGGACTTAATCTGGTTTATGTTTACGGTATTGTTATTCTTGCAATCACTATGTCAGTAAAACTCTCAAAACGTATTTCGCGCACTAATATTGATCTTGAGAAGCAGCTTGAGCAGGTTAAGGAATTATCGCGTATCACTCTGGAGCATGAAAGAAGAGCCAAGGATGAAGAGATTACCCGCAAACTTCTTGAGGCAGATAATGACCGTAAAACCAAAGAGCTTGAGGAAGCAAGAAAGCTTCAGTACGCAATGCTTCCAAAGAGGGTTCCGCCTTTACCGGAATTTGATATCGCTGTATATATGAAACCCGCTACAGAAGTGGGCGGCGACTATTATGATTTCAGGCATGATGATAAAGGCAACCTCATTATTGCTGTCGGCGATGCTACGGGTCACGGTATGAAAGCAGGAACACTTGTGGCAACTATTAAAGGATTGTTCTCAGCTGAGCCGGTTGAAACAGATATACTGCATTTTCTTAATAAATGTAATCTCATCATACGCGATATGCAGCTGGGTAATCTTTTCATGGCAATGATGGTTGCAAAGATAACCAGCAATTCATCAATACATATGAGCCTTTCATCTGCCGGTATGCCTCCTGCATTAATCTACCGTGCTAAAACCCGCGAAGTTGAAGAGCATAGAATACTGGGACTCCCGCTGGGCGGTTCATCTCCAATGCTTGGCGGTTACTACTCCAAAAAGGAAACCCAACTCCATTCGGGCGATATAATATTGCTGATGTCTGATGGCTTCCCGGAACTGTTTAATAAAGAAAAAGAAATTTTAGATTATGACCAGGCAAAAGATTTGTTTTGCCGTATAGCATCGGATTCTGTTTCATCGCAGATGATAATTGATGAATTGCTGGTTGAGGCGAATAAATGGATGAACGGCGCCGATCAGCAGGATGATATTACATTTGTGGTCATAAAAGTTAAATAGCTTAGTAATGATTTGTGACAGGGAGAAGTTTAAATTCCAAATCACAAATCACAAATCACAAACAATAATCAAGCACCAATATTTAATTAAACATGAAACCTCGCGGGCTCGTGGCTCCGGATATATAATAATGTTCATGATAAAACCGGTAATGATGGTTTGTGTCTTTAGCCTGCAAGGCTAATATATATCAGCCCAGGGTTGAGCCCCTATGGTTTTCACGTGTGGCTCAACCCTGGGTATATGTCCACCGCCACACACCTCGACCCTGAAAGGGTCGGATATTTCTTAGCAATCCCTTGAAGAAACATATTTCTCCCTATAGGGAGAGGAGAATTGGTTCGGGTGTTTGTCCTTTTCCCAGGGCTTTGCCCCAATGTTGTCAAGTTAAGGAAAACTTTTAATTGTGAGAATGTAATACAATTGTTGTAGAGACGGCCGCTTGCGGCGTCTGGGTCGCACATAAGAAATACTCCCAGTAACGCAAAACGGAGTCAATATTCAGCATCCCGACTTCGGACATACCTTTCAGTTCATTACGTTATGTGCAGCCCAGCCAGGGCGAGCCCTGGCTCTACAAGAGATAGTTCAATGTAGAAATAATACAGCGTGCATAACCTGACAGCATTGGGCGATGCCCTGGCGATGACCCTGGAATGTTATGTTTGGCTTTCAGCCAAAGGAATGAGGGTGAGGAATTGTTTTCCTGGGGTTTCACCCCAGGCTATGTTACGTTTCGTTTCAGTGAAATGAACCATATGGCCTTAAGTTTAAATTCCAAATCACAAATGGCATTAGCCATGCCTTACGGAACAATATTCAATAATCAATATTAAATAAAATATGAAACCTGGGGTAATATCCATTAGCTATTTAGTAAATCTGGTGTTCCTGCGGTAGTTCCATTCGGAGTATTCCAGCTTTCCGTTTACCATTCCTTCCACCCTTGCGGTGAGATTATCCGGGGAGGCAAGCACATATATGATCCTTTGGGGGAAATCGTGCTGCGGGTTTTCAAATTCAATACGGTTATGTTCAGTCCTGGTTAGTTTAAATGGAGTTGTATTCTCTCCCTTCGGACTTCCGAAAAAATAAATACCGGAATCTGTCCGTGCAATCCTCATGAACTCAAAGAAGGTTTTATCTTCTGAAAAAACCGTGCGACCCATTCCGGGCATCATACCGCCCTGGGGTGCCATCCATACTTCCTCAATTACGGTGTTTCCCTGTTCGGTAATCCATGCTCCCGCAAGCCACCTGAAATTTTCAATAGTAGCTGTTTCAGTCTGTGATAAACATATAGTGATCAACGAAAAGAGAATAACTGCTGTCTTAAACATACCATGCCCTTTCAGTTTTTATTTGCTTAGCCATTTTGTCAGAAGATAACGGTTATGATCTGCATATCCATTTCTGTGATATAATTCCTTCGCTTCGAGATTATCTTTGTCCACTTCAAGATGAACTGCCTTAATATTCTCCTTCGTGCAGTACTCTTCTATATATTTCAGACACGCGGTGCCTAAACCTTTTCTTCTGAATTCTTCCCGGATATAAAATTCATCAAGCAGTGCATCTCTTCCATGAAATTCAAAACTATATCCGAATGTCAAAATAAAATATCCCGTTATTTCGTCATTCCTGATAACTATCCTGATGATACCATACCGGGTTTGATCGACAAATTCTTTAATACACTGCAGAAGAATTTCTTCGCTATAGGCCAGATGCTCCAATAGATAAAACTCTTCCATCATAGTTAATAATGACTTAATATATTTTTCAGTCGCTTTTATAATTCTGATGCTCATATTTTTCCGGCAAGTGAAAGAACAATAATCAAAAGTGAAATTATGAAAAGAGGTATTCCAAGTATTATCCCGAAAATCAGCTTGCCCTGTTTACTTGCCAGGTTAATAGTTGTGCCTATCCCAAATGGTTTATCAACTATTGAACGTTTATCATTGGGATTATAATAAATTGTGTACTTCTTCAAAATATCCATAGTTGGAATGTTCTTGAATCCCTTTGCTGATAATACAGACCTGGTTAAATTTATGATGATCATTCCAAGAAAGAAAAATAAAATAATAATAAGAAGGTATATAAGCGTTTCAGGAAGCCGGGCTAATTCAATCAGAAGAATGCAAAAAAGAAATATTACAATACTGAGCTTAAGCAGTCCAAAGTTCAGAAACACCTGGTTGTAAAACTTAGTTTTTTCATCTTCGGTTAAATCATACCGGGGATGATCAATAGGAATCTTTGGATCTGAAAAAATAACTTTATCATCATACATATAGTAGGATATAAGCGATATCAGTGTATAGATAAAAATTTCCGTTATCAAGATCTGAATTGTGTTCAGAGACTGAGACACTGATAAAGTAATATAAATGTGAGTTATAATAAGCAGAAAGAAAGATGATTCAATCCACCAGAAAACCTTCTTTTTATCCTGATGCATATAAGGTCCCAATTTAACTGGTTATAAACTACAAAAAAGAGAACAGTATTGGAAGAGTAATAAAGCTGATCAAAATTCCGAAGCCTACAAGCGAAACTGAAAGGGAAGGCGAGAGTTTAGCCATAATTGCCAATGCACCTGCGGAAACCATTGGGGGCATGCCTGCTTCAAAGACTGCAACTTTAGCTTCCATTCCATTTAATCCCATCAATCTGCATATGAAAAGTGCAATGAATGGTGCCGCGGCTAATTTGAACAATAATCCTGCAGTAAGCGGAGAAAGTATTTTGCGGTCTATGCGGAACGTCAGCTGAAACCCCACCGCAATCATCACAACCGGTACTAATGTAGAAGCCAGCACAGATAATGAGGATTTAACGAACACCGGGTAAGTGATAAGCTTTAGTATAAATGCCGCTATCATTGCTATGAACGGAGGAAATGTAACCACCTTCTTTAACATTCCATATTTTTCTTCAATTACTTCTTCGCGGCTGTAAAATGCTAATACCACTGAACCATATGTTGCAAGCGCAAGGAATGAACCAAGCTGATCATATATTACGGCATAGGGAATTGCATGATGACCAAAAAAAGTAGATACCATCGGAATACCAAGGAATGATGTATTCCCCAGCGGAATTAACAATAATAGTGCGCCAACCACATTACGTTTCCATGAAAACATCCTTGCCATTGTGAATACAGCTGCTACAGAGACAGCTATCATTATCCATGGCATCAGGGCAAGAATTATCAAATCAGAAGAGTATGTGAGCTCAGGAATTTTTAGTAACACCATTGCCGGAAGCGCAATATAAATTGCATAAAGATTTAAATAATTGAATGTCTTCGGCGGAAGCTTAAAAATTCTGGAAAGAATAATTCCGGCAATTAAGTATACAATGGTAAGGATAAAATTTTCAGTCACTATTCAGGCCTCTTATTAAGCAGTTTACAAAATTACTAATTTTTACAGTGGCCTGATGCATCTGGGGAAATTTTGATCAATGGCTGGTTTTTTCTCTTTTAGTTTATTCAGTATCTGTTTCCTTAAAATTGTAGTTACCAACAATAGAGGAGTATAAAATAACCATAATTTATTTAATTATTAATTATTGGAGGTATTATGAAAACTCTGATTAAATTCAGTTTAATTCTTTCGTTGATCTTTGTGTTTACGGTTGGATGTTCAGATGTGAAACAATCAGATCCCGTGAGTTCTAATACTCAGGAGCAGACTAGTCTAAATAAGAAACCCGGTGCACATGCGATAGTTCAGGAAGTAACCGGCACCATCAATGGTATTCCATTCACTGCTGATTTTCTTATTACCAGGTTTGTTCAGGATGGAGAAAACATTTTTGCACAAGGTACCTTAACAAATATTACAGGAACAGGCTTGCCTGCTAATGTTGGTGCTCTGCTTGGACAACTTTTAGAGTTACTTGTAAATCCTCAGAATGCAACCTGCGACATCTTATTCCTGCAGCTTGGACCGCTCGATCTCGATCTTTTAGGATTGGTAATTCATCTCGATCAGGTAACACTTGAAATTACTGCTGAACAAGGTCCGGGAAACCTTCTTGGTAATTTGCTTTGTGCAATAACTGGTTTACTTGATAACCCCGGAAGTCCTCTTGGAGGTATTGTTGGTCTGCTGAACAGAATAATTGCTATTATTGGTATTCAAGTTTAATTGATCTTAAACCAGGCATTCTAAAAAATGCCTGGTTTCCAAAAATTATCTCACAATATCCTTTCTACACTCCGCATTTGCGAATCATCTAACAATTTAGTTTATTGCGCTGTCGAATTACGGGATTTATATGAAACTATTCTATAGAATATTTTTCCTATCTGCTTTACTGATCGCGGGATGCGAATCTTCTATACTTGATGATCCTGCTACCACGATAGGTTTCTCAATTCCACAGGAATCACACGTTAAAGTTACTATTGAAAATAGTTACAATACGGTTATGGCTGTGCTCATGGATGAGCCCCAACAGTCGGGTACATACCAGGTTCACTTCCAGCAGGATAATCTTGCTGAGGGGGTATACTATTATATTATCGAAATAACAGGGCTCAAAGATAATTCATATCAGAAAATTGTTAAACCTATGGTGTTAATAAAGTAATGAAAAGAAATATTGCTGTTATTGTAGTTTTGTTTTTAGTCTGCTCTATAAATGCGCAGGACAGAATCTATTTAAATGGCGGATACGGATATTACCTTCAGAATTCCGAAAATGATCTCCGGATAATGGGGGATAAGAACTTTAGAGGTTATTTCAGCTTTGGCGCGGGCTACCAGAGGCCGAGTATTTTTGGTTTGAATCTGCTAATTGATTTTAATTATCAGCAGATCAGTAAAGATAAAGTTCTTGAGTATGTTGTTTATGACCCGAGTCCAAATGCTGATAACCGAACTTACGGCATTGACATGCAGCTGGTTAACTACAGCTTTGATCTGGCATATGTAAGTGAATTTAGCAAAAACTTTTCTGTTGGAATTGGACCTTCATTCATTATAACCAACAGAATTCTTGATATGGATGATGTGCTGATTACTGTAGGTCAGCAGATTGCTAATTTAACTTATTATGATAAACTTGCCTCATCAGCTCTCGGTGCTAATGCATTTCTGATGTTTAATGCGCCGCTTACATCTGATAATAAATTATTTTTCTCATCCAAGGTAAAACTCAGATACACACATTCAGTGTGGTTTGATGAAGGCATCAGGAAGCTTGATAACTATAAACAGGAATTTATTACTTCAGAAATTTCCGCGGGAATAGGGTATTCTTTTTAAATAATATTCATCCAATTCATTCCTTTCCGTAATGGTTTCATGTTTTATTATTATTGGTACTTAAATATTGTGCCGTAAGGCATTCGCTGCGGCGAACTTGTTATTTGGAAATTGTGATTTGGAATTTAAACCATGGTACCCAATAAGTGCCCTAAAATATTTTTATATCCAACCGATCATGCTCATGTAACTTAGTTCTTTGTGCTCATTCTATAAGATCTGTTCCGTCCCTCTGAGGGGGATATCATGAAAAAGCCCCGGACCTCAAAAATCCGGGGTGGCTATTAATTGAATATTGATTATTGAATATTGAAAAATCATTTCTCATTCGCTTCCGCCTTCGAAGACTCCGGCGGACAGGTCGAGGTCGCTGTCATTCATAGTAAGACAGAACGCAGAAGACAGACACAAATTTCACAAATTACACAATGTAAAAAATTGGTCCTTGGAAGGACGGCGGAATGTACACAAATCTCTTCCGAAACCACAATTTAAATCCTACGAGGTTTCGATTCTTATTAAATATTGGTTATTGATTATTGTTTGAGATTTGGTGCTTGAGATTTGGAATTTAAATATAACGACCAATTTTTTTACTCTGATTTTATCATGTATATTATATAAATTGCCTTCTGAATTTTTTAACCGGGATTAAATGCATTTCATTAAATATACACTTCTGTTTATAACAATATTCTTCACATCCTGCAGCCAGGAGAAATTACAGGAAAGTGATCAGCTGCTAAGAGCAGGTATTCATGCACCTGATATTAAATCCATCGCAAGACAGGATTCCATAACCGCGTTTCAGATAGATACATTCTTTACTAAGAGATTTGAGCACGGACAGTTTAACGGTGTTGTGCTTTTTGCAGAGAAAGGAAGATTGATCTACCGGAAATCCTTTGGTTACTCTGATCTGACAAGACATAGGCAATTAAAACACGATACAAAATTTCAACTTGCCTCGGTTTCCAAACAGTTCACTGCATTCGCCATTATGATGCTGAATAAACAGGGATTTTTAAATTACAGCGACAATGTTTCAAAGTACGTTCCTAACTTTCCTTACCCTGGAATTACTATACATGATCTGCTTACCCATCATTCAGGTCTGCCTAATTATATGCACTTCAGTGAAAAATACTGGCCGGATAAAAAGAAATACATGACTAATAAAGATGTTGTTACTATAATGCAGAAGTATAAACCGGAGCCGTACTTTCAGGCAGGAAGCAAATTCAATTACAGCAATACCGGATACCTGCTTCTGGCAACAATAGTTGAAAGGGTTTCTAAGCAGAGTTTCCCTTCATTCCTTCAGAAACAAATATTTCAGCCGCTGGAGATGAATCATACTTTTGTTTTGAACAGGGCTCAGCTTCTATCAGACACAGCTGCTGCGGTGGGCTATTATTCACCTAATAGAAGAGCGGAAGATAGCTTCATGAATGGTGTTCTCGGTGATAAGGGAGTTGTATCAACAGTGGACGATCTCCTCAAATGGGATCAGGCATTGTATCAGGGCAAGCTGCTTGGTAAAAAGAAAATAGAGGAAGCTTTTTTTCCATCGGATACAACCCGGTATAACAGATCATATGGCTATGGTTGGCGCATTCTGAATCCCGACAGCAGCGAGAAAATTGTTTACCATGGCGGATTGTGGAAGGGCTTCCGGACACTCTTCGTAAGAAAATTAAAACAGCAGAGAACAATAATTATATTAAGCAATATTGCTTCTAACCGTATGCACCTTAAAGAGCTCACAGAAATTTTCTAGTTTAACACGTAAAATTTGTAATAAGAGTGAATATTTAATATCTTAAGCAGGATTATAACTGCTTTAAATATGTTTGAAAGAGAAATAAAATTCATATACGATTTTAACCTGAATAAGGTTAAACAGCTTGGCGCTCAGATCACTTTTCCCGGACTGGCAGCCGCACAGCTTCATCCCGCTATACTTCAATATATATCCGCTGAAATTGAGTATCTGATTTATGAGGACAGGCAGAATCTTCTTCGTAATTCCAGTTTTGATTATTCAGGAGATGAGATCGGCAGATACTTTCAGCTTATTAATGATGAGATTAAAAAAGAAAAAAAGCTTTCTTTTGATTATGTTGATCAGCTTGTTCTTCAGGCGGCATCTTTCACTGTAAACTATCTTGTTCAGCCATCGTGGTCGCTTACTAAACTTATCTTCGATAAAGAAGATATAATTCCGGTCAGCACAGCCCGACAGATAATTAATTATGTGCATTATTATGAGTATGTTAGAACTATAATAGAGAAGTACTTCCGTAAGAAGAATATTGTTAACATAAATAAAAATGAATTTGAATCGCTGCTTAAGAAGATAGACACTGAAGTGTTTGCACAATATTCAGAGAAACTGCTCGATAAAGTCCTGAATAATATGAGTGACTTTTTTAATATCGGGGGCATTCATAAAACAAAAATCCCTCTTTCAGCGCTTGAGCTTTTTCTGAAGGAGAAGGGAAAGCAGGATTATATTCAAAGGTTATCGGATGCTTTTTATCCGGAACCAAAGTATGCTTATGAAGTAAGCGAGATCAGGAAGGTATTATATTCGCCGGTGCCTATGAAAAAGGACAGATATATTGACAGAGTAGTTAAACAGGATGTTCCGAAAACTATTTTCACAGCTCCTGTAGAACCAGAAGAATCAACTCCGGTTCCTGCTGCCTCTATAGCCGAACCAGCACCTGTCGTAGAAACTAAGACTACTATAGAGATCATTGATGATTCTGATAAGATACAGGAGGAACTTGCTGGCGGACCTTCAGCTCCTGAAATTTTGGAGGAAGACACAGAGCAGCCAGTCGACGGGAAACTGTCTCAGCAGGGAACTGCTCCTGATGATCAGACTATAGAAATTCAAACTGATGCTTTTCAGCAATTCCAGCCTGAAGAAATTCAATCCCATAATCCGACAGAAGTCCAGCTTCAACAGATTAATAATGACAAAGAAGATCCCGGCAATTTAGATCTCAGTCGTGATAACAATGAGGATGAGAGAATTGATTTTGTATTACCTTCACCCGAACGGGATCACGCAGCATCTGATAAATCTCAGGAATTTGTAGATCCTCAGCTGGAGGATTATAAGGAAGTTATTGAGGAGAATACCTCTCCGGGTGATGATGATACAATACTTATTGAGACTTCAGATAACAAAACAATAGAATTTGAAATTCCTGCTGAACCTCCTGCAGTCAAACCGGAAGATAATTCATTACCTCCAGTTGATGAGGAAACCCATGGTAATATAAGAATCATAGTAACTGACAATACTCCAGATTCCGGGGATCAGGATGAGGATTATATAGAGGAGCCATTAACTCCCTGGAAAGTAAGAACAGAAAGAAAGGACATATCCTCATTCCTCTCAGGAAAGGATATGAACCGGATAATCACAAATGTTTTTAATGATGATACTGAGGACTTCGCCCTCACATTCGAAAGAATAGCTGATTGTAAAACTGAAGGGCAGGCAGAAACTATTCTGGACAGAGTATTGAAATCCAACGCGGTGAAACCCACATCTAAAGATGCACTCCTTTTAAGAAAAATTATCAACGAATATTTTAATCAATAATTTATGTTTATAGACTACGCGGAAATTACAGTTAAGGCAGGCGACGGGGGAAGCGGACAAATAGCATTCAGACGCGAAAAATATGTTCCTAAAGGTGGGCCTTCCGGAGGCGACGGCGGTAACGGCGGAAATGTTATTATTGAGGCTCATCATAATCTTCAAACACTTTTAGATTTCAGATATAAAAAGAATTATAAAGCTGATGATGGAGAAAAAGGTGGAAGTGCTCTAAGAGATGGCAAATGGGGTAAAGATATAGTTATTAAGGTACCGCCCGGTACAATTATAAAGGATTCTGAAACGGAAGAAGTTATTGCCGATTTAGATGCTGCTGGTAAAAGCATTATTTTAGCCCGCGGCGGAAAGGGAGGCAGAGGCAACAGTAAGTTTGCAACATCTACCAATCAGACGCCCCGTTATGCAGAGCCCGGTACAACCGGAGAATCGAAGTCAGTTATACTTGAATTGAAACTGATAGCTGATGTTGGACTTGTGGGTTTTCCGAATGCCGGCAAATCTACTCTCATTTCAGTTATATCAGCAGCAAAACCAAAAATCGCGGATTATCCTTTCACTACATTAGAGCCTAACCTGGGGATTGTGCAGTATAAAGATTACCAGACATTTGTGGTAGCAGATATCCCAGGTATTATAGAAGGTGCCCATACCGGAAAAGGATTAGGAATACAGTTCCTTAGACATATCGAGCGTACCGGAATTCTTTTGTTCCTTATCGATATAATGGAAGAGGATTATCAGAAGGCTTATAATACCCTTCTTAGTGAATTGGAAAATTATAGTTCAGTGCTTGCACAGAAAACGAAGATTGTTGCAATTTCCAAAGCTGATCTTGCTGGTGATGCAGAGCTAAAGAAAATCAGAAAAACTAAATTAAAGAATTACAAAGGTGAACTATTTGTATTCTCCTCGGCAAGTAAAACCGGACTTCAGGATTTAATCGACCATCTATGGAAACAGTTACACAGCTAAGATTTTCCCGGTATATTCTTAATATTATTGCTCTCTTTTTATTTACACTGGCGGCAATTATAACCGGTTTATTACTGGGTTCAGTTAATATATCAATTGCTGATCTTTCAAACCTCTTCTTCTTCTCCGAAGTTAAAGAAAATGTGCATGAAATAATTTACCAGGTGCGGCTTCCCAGGGTTATTCTGGCGGTAGCCGTAGGGGGAGGGCTTTCAGTAGCCGGTGCTGTCTTCCAGGCTGTGCTTATGAATCCTCTTGCGGAACCATATATTCTCGGAATCTCGAGCGGAGCAGCTTTTGGTGCGGTATTATCTTTTCTTATCGGTGCGGGATTTATTGCCACACAGATTTTCTCTTTCACTGGAGCAATAAGTGTAATTCTGCTGGTCTTTTTCTTCGGTAAGAAATTCGGTGAACTTGAACCCAATGTACTGCTGTTATCCGGTGTAATGGTAGGGGCATTCTTCTCAGCTGCTATACTTATGCTGATTACTTTTCTGAATGAATCACTTAGAACCGCTGTGTACTGGTTAATGGGTTATCTGTCATTAGCAAGTCCGCAGTCATCTTATATAATACTCATCATATCAGTTGTAATATCCTTTCTTCTGGTGATGAACGCACAAAAATATAATGTATTATCATTAGGATCAGTAACAGCAAAACACCTGGGAATAAATACAGGTTTTCTGAAGAACTCTACTTATATTTTGTCGAGCATACTGATTGGTGCTATTGTATCTGTAAGCGGAATTATTGGTTTTGTGGGATTGTTAATCCCTCATCTCTGCCGGATGATATTTGGTGTGGATAACAGAATTGTGCTTCCTGCTTCATTTTTTATAGGTGCGGCTTATCTTACATTAGCAGATAGTTTTGCCCGGACAATAATTGCACCTGCAGAAATACCGGTCGGCGCAATAACCGCCTTCGTAGGCGCCCCCATCTTCATCTTCATCCTGAAAAAGAAAAACAAAAACACCTAATTATCGCGACATTTATCCTTGATGTCCTGAATAAACACGAATGTAAATTGTATTATCGTGACGGGACAGAATCTGCAAAAAATACCATATGAATAATCCCATTCCCCTTCAGGGCTGAAGCAGGGTTATGCATTTCGCTGAAGGCGAAAAATATCCTAGCCTGGGGCATCGCCCCAGGGAAACGATTCCACCACCATCCTCATTTGGCTGAAAGCCAAAAATAATATTTAAGGGGCATCGCCCCGTAAGAATATGATAACGTAAAAATATACAACGCCTTCTGATTTCTGTCCGACTTCTGCCCATCCGACTTCTGTCCTCTATTCCCGCAAGCCCGCCAGGGCTTATATAGTCATAGCAACGTAATCACCCCCATGGATGAGAGTCCCGTAGCGGACGACACGGCTGTTTATTCTTTGACATACTATTAAAAATTTATTCACAGCTGTGTCGCCCCGCCGGGGCTCTGATAATGAGGGGTATTCTAGGCTATGAATATGTTGCGTGCCTACGGCACTGGTCCCTAACGGGCCATTTGGAGAATTGAAAATGGAATATTGATTATTATTGTGTTGATTTCGCTGCTATACTTTTCAGCCTGAATTTCTTCTGATTTCCGTACGACTTCTACCCATCCGACTTCTGTCCTCAATTCCCGCAAGCCCGCCAGGGCTTACATAGTCAGTGTGCCGGGCATGTAGTAAAACTAAAGGGTGAGTTGAAAGACAAGTCCCAAGGGAGCCTCGATGACGGGAATCCCATAGTCGAACAGCAAGGGTGTCCTGAGTGATCAGGAATCTGAAGGAAGC
>Ga0196971_1000469_pt1 | contig 29957 bp, 24 predicted proteins | sample S1v_1013CmetaG_FD_148660 | JGI IMG/M metagenome (GOLD analysis project Ga0196971, IMG submission 148660) | Soil microbial communities from Anza Borrego desert, Southern California, United States - S1+v_10-13C | ecosystem: Environmental > Terrestrial > Soil > Desert | place: USA: California...
TTCCGGGCCGGGCGTCAGGATCAGTTCGGCACCGTAGGCGCGCAGCAGCATGCGGCGTTCCTTGCTCATGGTTTCCGGCATGGTCAGCACGCACTTGTAGCCGCGCGCCGCGCACACCATGGCCAGGGCGATGCCGGTGTTGCCGCTGGTCGGCTCGACGACGATGGTATCCGGCTTGATCAGGCCGGCCTGTTCCGCGGCATCGATCATGGCCACGCCGATCCGGTCCTTCACGCTGTGCGCCGGGTTATAGAACTCGAGCTTGGCCACCACCTCCGCGCCGGCACCCGCGGCCAGGTTGCGGATGCGGACCAGCGGCGTATTGCCGATCAGTTGGGTGACATCGTTGACGATCTTCATGGATGGGCTCCTTGTTGGTTTTAACCGTGCAATTCTGCGATGCGGCGGTCGCGTTCGATCTGGATCGTGTGCGCCGCCGCGCCTTCCGAAATACCGAGTGACTGTAGCACGAAGGCGGAAAGCTGCAGGCCGGCCTCCAGCGTTTCCGGGATCACGGTGGAAGCGCCGGCCTGCTTGAGCGCCTGGGCGTGCTTTTCGTCGCGCGAGCGAGCAAACAAGGGGACGTTCGGGTATTCGCGCCGGATCGCCTTCACCGCATGCAGCGCCGACGCCGGATGGTCCATCGTCAGCACGATCGCCGCCGCCCTGTCTGCGTGCACCTTGCGCAACAGTTCGACCCGCGCCGCGTCGCCGAAATACACTGGCAGGCCGGCCGTGTGCAGCTTGCCGACGACGCGCGGGTTGGTTTCAAAGGCGACATAGGGCACATTCTGTTTCGACACCATCTGCGCCACCAGCTGCCCGACGCGGCCAAAGCCGGCGATGATCACATGGCCGGATTGCTGTTCCACCACCGCCTTGTCGAGGTCGCCCGGCTGGTCGGCATGCTCCTTGTCCCACCAGTCGCCGAAGGCATGGCCCGCCTTCGCCACCAGCGGCGTGGCGAACAGGCTGAGGCTGACCACCAGCATGATGAACTGCCCGATCTCTTTCGGCATCAGGCCCGCCGTGAGCGCGTAGCCGACCACGATGAACGTGAACTCCCCGCCCTGGCCGAGCAGTGCCCCGCCCTCGATCGCGCGGCCCCAGCTGAAGCCGCCGATGCGCAGGATCACGCCCGTCACCAGGGTCTTGATCATGAACAGGCCGATCACCGACAGCGGCAGCCACACGGGCGACTTCATCACCTCGCGCACGTCGATCGCCATGCCCACGGACATGAAGAACAGGCCCATGAGCAAACCCTTGAAGGGCTCGATGGTGACTTCCACCTCATGCTTGAACTCGGTCTCGGCCAGCAACAGGCCGGCGAGGAAGGCGCCAAGCGCCAGCGAGAGGCCGGCCATTTCGGTCAGCGCGGCGATCCCCAGCGTCGACAGTAGCGTGAGCGCCATGAAGACGTCGGGCTGGCGCTGCTGCGTGAAGGAATGGAACAGCGGTCGGATCACGCGGCGGCCGAGCAGGTAGATCATCGCGATCGCGCCGACCGACTTGAGCAGGGTCAGGCTGACCAGGCTGACCATGCCCTCGCTGGTGCCGCTGGCCAGCACGCCCATCAGGATCAAGAGCGGCACCACCGCCAGGTCCTGCAGCATCAGAATGGAAAAGCCTGCCTGCCCGAGCCGCGTGCCCAGGGTGCGGCGTTCCGTCATCAGCTGCATCACCACCGCGGTCGACGACAAGGACAGTACGGAACCGAGGATGGCCGCCACCTCCAGGCTGTTGCCGAAGGCATAAGCAATGACCCCGATGATCGCCGCGCTGATGTAGACCTGCGCCGCGCCCGCGCCGAACACCCAGTTGCGCAGCGCCCAGAGCCGTTCGGCGGACAGTTCCAGGCCGATCATGAACATCAGGAACAGCACACCGAGCTCGGCCAGCACTTCCACGCCCTCCAGGTGCGGAAAGGTGAACCATGCGAGCCAGGGATGGACGTCGGCGAACAGGCCCAGCCCGAACGGACCGATCAGCGTTCCCGCGGCGAGGAAGCCGAGGATCTGGTTGATGCGCCAGCGCTGCAGCAGGGGGATGAGGATGCCCGTCAGGGCCAGGAACAGAATGGTTTCCCGCAGGTAGGGTAGGGACTGGTGTGCTTCCACGGTGAGAAATCCTGATGACGATAGGCGCGCGCAGCCCAGAAGTGTGTCACAGAAAGTCGAGGGGGTGTTATGACCTGGAACACGTAAAAGGAGCGCATGGTGGGTTTCGCTGGCGCTCTACCCACCCTACGATTCTTTATATAGGACGGTAGGGTGGGTAGAGCGAAGCGAAACCCACCGGAGCATCCCCTAGCGCCGCCGTTTCTTCCAGTTGTAATCCGGCGATGGATCGGCCACTCCCGGGTGGCCGACGGAATCCGGGTTTTCCGAGCACATGGTGATGAAGCACACGCCGTCGCCTTCACGCTGGCGCTTGCGCAATGCCTCCATGAACTGCATGGCCGCACTCATGTCCTTCGACGCGAACTCGCGGCTCCTGGGGCCGTCGTCCGCTTCCGTCCAGTACACCATGTACATCCGGAATCTCCGTTCAGCCTAGCCGCGCCTGCGCGGCGATCTCGTAGGAGCGCAGCCGTGCCGCGTGATCGTGGATCATGGCGTTGATGATCAGCTCGTCGGCCTGCGTCGTTTCGACGAACGCCTGCAGCTGCCGCCTGACCGTGTCCGGATCGCCGACGATGGAAGCACGCAGGGTTTCCTCCACCGACGCCTGCTCCATCGGCGACCACAGCCCATCCATGCTCTCCACCGGCGGCGGCATCTGTCCGGGCACGCCGCGGATCAGGTTCACGTGCATCTGCTGGTGCGTGGTCAGAAGATGGCGCGCTTCGCGTTCCGAATCGGCGGCCACTACGTTCAGCCCCACCATCGCATACGGCTTGTCCAGCACATCGGACGGCTGGAAGCACTGCCGGTATAGCTGGAGCGCGGCTTGCAGGTAGGCCGGCGAAAACTGCCCGGCGAAGGCAAAGGGCAGGCCGAGATGGCCGGCCAGCTGCGCACTGTAATCGCTGGACCCGAGCAGCCAGATCGGCACCTCCAGTCCCTCGCCCGGCACCGCCCGCACGCGCGGGCCGTCGCCGCGCGGCTTGAAATAGGCGCGCAGTTCCGCCAGTTGCTGCGGAAATTCCTCGGCGCCGGCGTGCAGCGAACGGCGCAAGGCGCGCGCGGTGAGCTGGTTCGATCCGGGTGCGCGGCCAAGGCCGAGGTCGATGCGGCCGGGGAACAGGGATTCGAGCGTGCCGAACTGCTCGGCGATCACCAGCGGCGCATGGTTGGGCAGCATGATGCCGCCGGCGCCGACGCGGATGGTGGAAGTGCCGGCGGCGACATGGCCGATCACCACCGCGGTGGCGGCGGAAGCGATGCCGGGCATGCCGTGGTGCTCGGCCAGCCAGTAGCGGCGGTAGCCCCAGCGCTCCGCATGCTGCGCCAGGTCGAGGCTGCGCCGGAAGGCATCGGCGGCGGTGCCGCCCTGCAGGACAGGCGCGAGATCGAGAATGCTGAGGGGGATGTCCTTGAGTTGCTTCATGTTATTGAAGAGTCGCCCGAAGCCAACATTCTAGTTTTGACAGCGGATTCCTGCCGCCATTCACTCGGATTTCAAAACGCGACCAGCCCCTTCTGCCACAGGTAGCGGCCGAGCATCACCACGCACACGGTGACGATCATCGGCCGGATCAGCTTGGTGCCGCCGCGGACCATTGCATGCGAGCCGCACCATGCGCCGATCACCTGGCCGAGGATCATGGCGCCGCCGGCGGCCCAGAGGACCTTGCCGCCGAAGATGAACACCGCCAGCGAAGCAATGTTGCTGGCGAAGTTGAGCACCTTCGCGTTGGCGGTCGCCGTGATCAGGTTCTGTCCGCGCAGCGCGACGCCGGCCAGCGAAAAGAACGATCCGGTGCCCGGGCCGAACATGCCATCGTAAAAGCCGATGCCCGGCACCACCACGCCCTGGTAGGCCTTGCGGTTCAGGCGCGGCTTCTTCTCGACAGCGCCGGCGTTTGGCGCGAGCAGGAAGTAGAGCGCAATGCCGACCAGCACGATGGGGATCAGCACGTCCAGCGTCGCGGCGTTCACGAACTGCACCGCCAGCGTGCCAATGGCCGAGCCGATCAGCGAGCAGATGAACAGCGTGCGTACCTCCGGAACCTTCACCAGCCCGCGCCGGATCACCATCATCGACGCCGTGAAGGAGCCGGAACTGGCCTGGAGCTTGTTGGTCGCCAGCGCCTGGATCGGCGGCACCTGCGCCAGCAGCAGCACGGGAATGGTGATCAGCCCGCCGCCGCCGGCGATGGCATCCACGAAACCGGCAATCGCCGCGGCGCCGAACAGCATCGCGATCACTTCCGGGGACAGCACGAAGTCCATTGTCATCCTTCAGGGAATTTCAAACACACGATGCTATCGGATTGGTGCAAGGCAAGCCAATGCCGTATGCGCATGGCTAGGCCTTCTTTTCCCTCAGACGGATCAGCCCTTCCTGCGCCAGCGTCGCCACCAGCTCGCCCTGCTGGTTGTACACATGCGCAAAGCACAGTCCGCGACCGCCCGAGGCGTTCGGGCTTTCCATCGCAAACAGCAGCCACTCGTCCATGCGGAAGGGGCGGTGGAACCAGATGGTGTGGTCGAGGCTGGCGATCTGCAGGCGCGGGTCGCCCATGGAGATGTTGTGCGGCTGGAGCGAGGTCCACAGCAGGCCGTAGTCCGAGACATAGGCGAACAGCGTCTCATGCGTGAGCGTGTCGTCCGGCAGCGCCGCCGGCGAGCGCGTCCACACCTGCTTGTTCGGTTTGCCGTTGTGGCCGCTGTAGATGTCCCCCGGATGGTCGGCGCGGAAATCGACAGGCACCGGGCGGAACGGGCGCTTGCCGGCGTCGGCCAGCTTCTTCCATTCGCCGATGCTGGAGGCGAGCGTTTCCGGGTCCGGGCTGGCCGGCGCGGGGCGCTGGTGCGAGAGGCCTTCTTCCGCTGTCTGGAACGAGGCCGACATCACGAAGATGCGGCGGCCTTCCTGGTAGGCCACCACGCGCCGCGTGCTGAAGCTGCCGCCGTCGCGCACGCGCTCGACTTCATAGTCGATCGGCAGGCGATGGTTGCCGGGCAGGATGAACATCGAATGCAGCGAGTGCACGCGCCGTTCCGGCACCGTGACCGCCGCCGCGTACAGCGACTGGCCCAGCACCTGTCCGCCGAACACGTTCGGGCTGCCCATGAAATGGCTCTGGCCGCGGAAGCGGTCTTCGCCGGTCTGCTCCAGCTTGAGAAGGTCGAGGATTTCCTGCGTGTTGAAAAGTGAGTTGTCCACCATGATTGTCTTGCGTATGTTCAAAATGAATTCTTGGGCAGGGAATCGCGCAGTTCGCGCTTGAGCACCTTGCCGATCGCGCTGCGCGGCAACTGCTGCACCGGTTCCACCGCGGCCAGCCGCTGCGTCTTGCCCAGGCGCGCATTGGCCCAGTCGAGCACTTCCTGCGCCTGCAGCGCGGCGCCCTCACGCGGCACCACGAATGCGACCGGCGTTTCGCCCCAGCGTTCCGAGGGCACGCCCACCACCGCGGCTTCGGCCACCTGCGGATGCTGCACCAGCACCGCTTCGAGGTCGCTCGGGTAGATGTTGAAGCCGCCGGAAATGATCATGTCCTTCTTGCGGTCCATCAGCGTCAGGAAGCCGTCCTCGTCGAAGCGGCCGATGTCGCCGGTGCGGATGAAACGCTTGCCGCTCGGGTCGTACCATTCCGCTTCGGCCGTCTTCTGCGGCTGCTTGTGGTAACCGGCCATCATCGCCGGCGAATGGCCGACCACTTCGCCTAGCGCGCCCGGCGGCACTTCGCGGCCTTCCTCGTCGATCAGGCGGATGTCGTGGCCTGGGGCGGGCTGGCCCACGGTGTGCAGCTTGTCGGGATGTTCATGCGCGGCCAGCATGCAGGTGCCGCCGCCTTCGGTCATGCCGTAGTACTCGATCAGGCCGCCGGGCCAGCGCTTGAGGATGTCCGCCTTCAGCGCGGCGGAGAATGGCGCGCTGGTGCAGAACTTCATGCGGAAGGCGGACAGGTCGTAGCGCCCGAAATCCTCGCGCGCCATGATGCGCTGGTACTGCACGGGCACCAGCATGGTGTGCGTGACGCGGTGCTTTTCCGCCAGCGCGAGGTAGGCGCCGGCATCGAACTTCGCCATCAGCACCACCGTCCCGCCCATGCCGATGGTCGGGAAGAAGCACACCAGCGTGGTGTTCGAATACAGCGGCGTGGAGATCAGCGAGATCGCGCTGCCGTCATAGCCGTTGACGCGGCCGCGCTGCACATGCGTCCAGCGCATCGAATGCGGCTGCACGATACCCTTGGGCGCGCCGGTGGTGCCGGAGGAATAGATGATGTTGAACGGCCAGTCCGGCTGGATGTCGACCGGCGCGGTTTGCGTGCCCGGCGCCGCCAGCCATTGCGAAAACGGCGTTCCGGTCCCGCTCTCGTCCAGGGCGACCCCCGGCACGCCGAGCGATGCGCGCACCGGCGCCAGCGCCTCGGCCACGGTCTCGTCCAGGAACAGCAGGCGGGCATCCGCATCCCTTGCCATCGATACCAGGCTTTCCGGCGACGACGAGGGCGCCAGCGGCGCCACGGCGACACCGGCGCGCAGGCTGCCGAGGAAGACAGCAGCATAGGCGATCGATGTGGCCGCGCACACCGCGACCGCTTCTCCCGGTTGCACGCCATCCCGCTGCAGCGCCGCGGCGACGCGGTCCATCAGCGCATCGAGCTGGGCATACCCCAGGGTTTCGCCGTCCTGGATCAGCGCCGGGTGCGAGGGCCTTGCCGCCGCATGCAGGCGGATCAGATGCGCAATGGTGTTGAAACTCTCTTCGAGGACAGTGTCGATGCCTGGCGTGCTCATGCGGTCGGGAGTGGAAAGTTGCAAGCGGCGGCGGCTGTTGCGCCAGGCTTCAATATTACATTTTTTCGCGAACGACCGTTCGAAATCTGCAGCGGATTTTCTTGACGCCACTCGACCCGCGGCCGCCATTGCATGATTATCATCAAGGCAGGCGGGATCCCGTGCCTGTTGTGATTGCTCGTAGGATAATCCCGCCATCATCAACACAGGAAAGGGTAGCAATGACAACTGCGCTTGAAGCACTTGCCCGGCTGCGCGAAGGCAATCGGCGTTTCGTGGAAGGAAGGGGCGGCAGCCATCTGAATCTGAACGAATCGCGGCGTAGCGAACTGGTGGCGGGGCAGAAGCCCTTCGCGATCATCCTCGGCTGTTCCGATTCGCGGGTGCCGGCCGAACTCGTGTTCGACCAGGGCCTGGGCGACCTCTTCGTGATCCGCATCGCCGGCAACATCGTCGCGCCTTCCCAGATCGGCAGCGTCGAGTTCGCCGCCGAGCAGTTCGGCACGCCGCTGGTCGTCGTGCTCGGCCATTCGCGCTGCGGCGCAATCGCCGCGACCATCGACGCGGTGATGCATCCGGCAGCCAGCACTTCGCGCCACATCCACTCCATCGTCGAGCGCATCCGCCCCTCGGTGGCGCCGCTGGTGGCGACCGAGCTGCGGCACGATCACGATGCGCTGGTCGGTCATGCGGTGCGCGCCAATGTCCGGGCTTCCGCCAACCACCTGCGGCACGGTTCGGAAATTTTGGAGCAGATGCTGCTGGATGGCCGGCTCATGATCGTCGGCGCCGAGTATTCGCTCGAAACCGGCGTAGTCGAATTCTTCGACGGCGTGCCTGAAGCACCGTAATGCCGCCATGGCGCGCCTGGTCTTCACCCAGCAACTGCGGCGCTTCACCGAAGCGCCCGAAATCGACACGCCGGCGCCGACGCTGCGTGCCGGACTGGAGGATGCGTTCGCCCGCAATGCGCGCCTGCGCGGCTACATCCTTGACGAGCAGGGGCACCTGCGCAAGAACGTCGCCGTCTTCATCGACGGCCGGCGCATCCGCGACCATGTATCCCTCGACGATCCCCTCGCGCCCGGCAGCCTGGTCCACGTGCTGCAGGCGCTTTCCGGAGGCTGACCATGAATGACCGCGCACTGCTGGCAACCCGCAAGGGCCTGTTCGAGCTCATCCGCAAGGGCCGGACATGGGACATCCGCGATATCGGCTTCCTCGGCGAACCGGTATCGATGGCACTGCACGACCGCCGCGACGGCGCGCTGTACGCGGCGCTCAACCTCGGGCATTTCGGCGTCAAGCTGCATCGCCGCGACAAGGGCAAGGCGGAGTGGACGGAAGTCGCGGTGCCGGCCTACCCGCCGCAAGGCGAGCGCGGCGAGGACGTCGAATGGAAGCTGGTGATGCTGTGGTCGCTCGCCGCCGGCGGCGCGGAGGAACCCGGCGTGCTGTGGGCGGGCACCCTGCCCGGCGGCCTGTTTCGTTCAGCGGACAGGGGCGACTCGTGGGAACTGGTGCAATCGCTGTGGAACGAGCCCTCGCGCAAGGAATGGTTCGGCGGCGGCTACGACGTGCCCGGCATCCACTCGATCTGCGTCGACCCGCGCGGCGGCAGGAATCTGCTGGTCGGGATTTCGTGCGGCGGCGCCTGGCGCAGCACGGACGGCGGCGCGAGCTGGCAGCCCGGCGTCAAAGGCATGCAGGCTGCCTACATGCCGCCCGAGCGCGCCGAGGAACCGGCGGTGCAGGACCCGCACCTGGTTGCGCAGTGCATGTCGCATCCCGAGGTGCTCTGGTGCCAGCATCACAATGGCATCTGGCGCTCCGCGGATGGCGCCGCCAGCTGGCAAGAGATCGGGGCGGCGGTCAAGCCGCTGGTGTCCGACTTCGGCTTCGCCGTGGCCGCGCATCCGCAAGATCCGCTGACCGCCTGGTTCGTCCCCGCCGAGGCCGACCAGCGGCGCATCCCTGTCAACGCGGCGATGTGCGTGACACGCACGCGCGACGGCGGAAAGAGCTTCGAGGTATTGCGCAACGGGCTGCCGCAGAAGAATTGTTACGACCTCGTCTACCGGCACGGCCTGGCGGTTGCCGATGACGGGAACACGCTCCTGATGGGATCGACGACGGGCGGCCTGTGGGGTTCGGACAACGGCGGCGACACATGGCAGGAAGTGTCGACAACCCTGCCGCCGGTCTACGCCCTGCGCTTCTACTGACAGCGGCAGGCGGCCGCCGTGCCGCCCAGTTCCGCGCGCGGGCAGGCGCGCGCCAACGCCTCTTCCTGCGCCAGGAATTCCCGGCAGCAGACAAAGCGCAGGTGGAAGGGCAGCCAGTCGTCCAGCACCCAGCGCGCGAAGTGGCCGCCCACGAACAGCATCGCGTTGGCGGGCGTGTCGAAGCAGCGCGCCAGCGCCGCGGCATTGGGGGCGAGGTCCTCGTTGTGCGGCTGTTCGAGGATGTAGAGCCGTTTCAGGTAGTCCAGGTTCTGGTCGAGGAAGAGCAGCAGGATGTCGCGCGCGCTGTCGAGGTCATGCCGGGCGGCGAAAAAGCTCTGGCCCCATACCTGGCAGTATTCCCGAAAGCCCATCGGAGCATGGTCGCCAAACAGCGTACCGATATAAAAATGCACTGCCGGGCTGTAGCGCAGCGCGTCCTTCTTGCACATCGCGCAGGTCCAGAACTCGGGCTTGCCGATGCGCGCAAGGAAGCTGCCTTCCGCCGGCGCTCCCTCGCCGAGGCCGAGCGCCCCGGGTTCGAACAAGCCTTCCAGGCGGGCGAGGAAGACGGACGCGATATCGGCTTCCAGGCCGTGCAGGTCCGTCTGCGGATCGGCGGCGGTGCCTGCGGGCGCGATGGCGCGTGGCTGGGCGGACATGGGGACTACCTTTCGTGCTTGTCAGCGTGTCGTCGGAAGTCTCGATGCTCTTCGAGTACGCCGCGGAAATCGTTGATCCAGGTCAATTTTCCCCGAGTGACGACGCATTGCGGATACAGTTCCGCCCGTCGTGCTTGGCCTGGTACAACGCCTGGTCGGCCAACCGGAACAGGGTATCGGCATCGCCGTCCGTTGCCAGTTCGGCCACACCTGCGGAGAAGGTGGCGGTAAAGTCGTGCGCTTCCGCATAGTGGCGGATCGTCGAGAACGAGGCGCGGACCTGGTCCAGTACCTGGGCGGCGGCGTCCGGCGGGGTGCCGGGCATGATGATGGCAAACTCCTCGCCGCCGTAACGGCCGATGATGTCGCCGCGGCGCAGGCGCTGTTGCAGCAGGCGGGCCAGCGCGCGGATGACCTGGTCGCCTACCGGGTGGCCATGGCTGTCGTTGATGCGCTTGAAATGGTCGATGTCCACCATGGCCAGCGTCAGCGGCGCCCGGCTGCGGCGGGCACGGGCGATTTCGCGCGCCAAGTGTTCCTTGAGCGCCGAATGGTTGAACAGGCCGGTCAGGCTGTCGCGCATGATCAGGCTGCGCAGGGCACGGTAGCGCAGCACGCGGCTGTTGAGCGCCGATACGAGGTGGGCCGGCTGGATGGGCTTGGTGAGGAAATCGTCGGCGCCGGACTCAATCGCATCCAGCTGCTTCTCGACATCCGATTCGCTGGACAGGAACACGATGGGCACGTCGAGGTACATGTTGTCCTGGCGGATCAGGCGCGCGAGGTCGACGCCGTTGCAGCCGGGCATGTACACATCCATCAGGATCAGCTCCGGGCGGTACTCTCCCAGCGTCTGCAGCATGGACGGGATTTGTTCCAGCACGCGCACATCCATGCCGGCGCCGCGCAGCACCGCGGCATAGTGTTCTGCCGTCTGCAGGTCGTCGTCGACGATCAGTACGCGGCAGGGCTGCTTCTCCTCCTGCACGGTGAGCGCATCCAGGCGGTCGATCAGCGCCACCATGTCCAGCGGCTTGGAAAAGTAAGCATCGGCGCCTGCCCGCACCGTCGCCAGCCGCGCTTCGAAATTGCTGCGCGTGGAGATGAAGATGACCGCGAAACCATGGGCATTGGCCTGTCGGATGCGCGCCACTTCCGCGGCCCCGGCGAGGATGCCCGCGGGGAAACCAAGGTCCATCACGACGGCAGAGGGCAAGCGCCGGTCGATGTATTCCTGCAGGTGCGCCAGCGCCGTGATCACCTCGACCTCGTAGCCGAAGTTCTCCAGCTGGCCGGCGATGTCCCGGGCCACCAGGGTATCGTCGTGCACCAGGTAGATCAGGCGCGGGGCACCGGCCGCGGCCGGCGCGCAAGGCGCAGGGATTGCGGATGGTATTGCCTTTGCCTGCGTGGCGGACGCTGCCCAGTGCAGGAAAGACCCGACGGCATCGGCGATCGGGGCGAAAGCACCGGCGTCGTGCGCCGCTGCCTTGAGGAAGGCGTTCATGCGCAGTTCCAGCTCGGTCGCACGCATGCCCAGATCGGTGAAACCGAAGGTGCCGGCCGACCCGGCCAGCGAGTGCAGGTGGAGCACGAGGGCGTCGAAATGCGCAACGCTGCCGGGCTCGTCGAGGCAGCGCTGCAAGCTGCTTTCGATGGCGTTCAGACGGCCGGGCAGGCCGGCGACATAGGCTTCCTCGAGCGCGCGCAAGGTCGCATCGAGGCCGGCGTCTCCCGGCGTGTCATTCCACTGGTGCATGTCTCAATCCCTGCTGGCCGAACGCTTGCCGGTCTCTGCTGTCAGGCGCACGGGTTTCTTCACGGGGGAATCAAGCCGGGGGATCATTCTGGACTCGCAAAGCCGGGGTGGGGTCCCGGTTGCTGCGTTGGGACGTACTGCCGGTCAATTCTACGCGACCCCGACGAAGTGCAGAAGCGCAACTGATGCATCCGCGCATCATTGCTTCTCGATCCGCTGGAAGTATTCCGCTTCCAGTTTGCGCAGGGACAGGCCCTGCATTCCCTGGTCGAAGGCTTGCTGCATTTCCCGCCCGGCCGGGGTGCGCTGGAAGCAGACGTGGAGCGACAGTTCGGCCAGCGGCTTGTCGTGAAAAGCAAATTGCTTGCGCTCGCGCGCCAGGCCGGGCTCGGTCGCCAGCAGGTAGCGCAGCACCAGCTTGTCGATCACCACCGTGTCCACGCGGCCTGCGAGCAGCTTGCGCAGGTTCAGCATGTCGTTGGGCGACGCGTCGAGCCGGAGTTTGCCCTCCCGCGCCATGGCGTCGAAGGCCGGGCCGTTGGAAAAGCCGGCCACCACGCCTATCCTCAACGCGGTGAGGTCCTGCACCGATGCCCACTGCAAGGGAGCGCGCTGCAGGTAGGCGAAGCCGACGGTACTGCTGCCGATCGGCGCCGAAAAGTGGCAGGTGCGGGCGCGCTCCTCGGTGTAGTAGGCGGGGAAGTAGCCGGCATAGTTAGGGTCGCGGGTGCCAAGCTGCACCGCCCGCGTCCAGGGGAAGTAGTCGATCTTCGCCCGGCGGCCGGAATGCCGCGCGGCCGCATCCGCCACGAAGCTCGACCAGCCCTCCTGCTCGAGCCCGGCGCCGACGTAGGGCAGCCAGTCCAGGCTGGCCAGGCGCATGACATCGGGGCCGGCGCTGTGCGTACCGGGCGACGCATGCGCAGCGGCAGACGCGCAAAGCGGCAGCAGTACTCGAAAGGCAAACCTGCGGACCATCGTGTTTCCCCCTGCGGGACTCCCATAAATATGGGAGGAGTGTAGCCCAGTTTCCTGCCGTGTTGCACGAATGCAAGGGCGGCGAATACGCCGCTCAGCGGATGAAGCGGATGAAGCTGTTGATGGCCTCCAGCAGCCGCGCCGGTTCCACCGGCTTGATGAGATGGGCGTCGAAGCCGGCCGCGAGCGCGCGCTCGCGATCTTCCGCCTGCCCGTACCCGGTTACGGCAATCAAGCGGATGTGCCGCGTTTCCGGTGCGGCACGCAGCCGGCGTGCCACTTCGTAGCCGTCGATGCCGGGCAGCCCGATATCGACGACGGCGACATCCGGCCGTTCCGCCGTCGCTGCCCGCACGCCCAGGTGGCCGTCGCTGGCCTCGGTCACCTGGAAGCCGTAGATGGACAGCACCGCCGCCAGGGTCTGGCGGTTGTCCTCGTTGTCCTCGACCAGCAGCACACGGCAGGCGTTGCCGCCCGCCGGTCGCGGCGGCAACGCGCGCCCGGCGCCGCCGGCACTTGCCGCCAGCGGCAGCTGCACCGTAAAGCAGCTGCCCTTGCCGGCGCCCTCGCTATACGCGGTTACGGTGCCGCCGTGCAGCATCACCAGCCGCTGCACCAGCGCCAGGCCGATCCCCAGCCCGCCCTGCGTCCGGTCCAGGGTCGCCGGGCCCTGCACGAACACGTCGAAGATATGCGGCATCAGTTGCGGCGGGATGCCGATGCCGTTGTCGCGCACCGTCAATTCGGCCTTGCCGTCTGCGGCTCGCACCCGGACATCGATCCGTCCCTCGCCCGGCGTGTATTTCGCCGCGTTCAACAGGAGATTGCTGATGACCTGCTCGATGCGGGTCGGGTCGGCGTCCACCCAGGCCGGTTCCACCTCCACGTTCAGCGTGTGGCGGTCCGCCCGCTGCGCACCGGACAGCGAGGCGATGCATTGGCGCACGGCCTCGGCCAGGTCGAGCCGCTGGCGGTTGAGGAATACCTTGCCCGACATCACCCGGCTCACATCGAGCAAGTCGTCGACGATGCGGGCAAGGTGCTGGCTCTGGCGGCCGATGACGTCTCGCGCCCGCTTGCCGCTCTCCTCGCTCAGCCCCTCGAATTCCAGGATCGCCACGGCGTTGGAAATTGCGCCCAGGGGATTGCGCAGTTCGTGGCCGAGCATGGCGAGGAATTCATCCTTGGTCTTGTTCTGCTGTTCGGCCAGCCGGCGCGCTTCCTGTTCGCTGGCAAACAGCACTTCACGCTCCGCCTCCGCCGCCTCCCGCGAGTCGCGCTCGCGTTGCAGGATGCTGCCGGCCTCGGCCAGCGCCGTGTGCAGGTGGTCGACTTCGGCCACGCCCGAGCGCGTCTCGCAGGGCAGCTCGCCGCGGCCGAGCGCGGCGGCCGACTGCGCCGCACCCGCCACCGCGCCGGCGAGGCGGCGGCCCAGCAGGAAGGCGACCAGTGCCGCGCCGCCAATCGCCGCCAGCAAACCGATGCCGGAGACGAACACCGCCTTGCGGGCGGCATGCTCGATGTCGACAACCGGCACGCCCACGCCGACGATCCACCCCGAAAGCCTGGACCGGGTATAGATGCCGTAGATTTCCGTCCCGTCGAGGTTGTGCGTGCGCAGGACGCCCTCGTCGCGCGTGCGCGCCGCTTCGATCAGTTGAGGCACGGTGGGCTTGCCGACGAACTGTTCGCCGCCCCGGCTGCGCGCCACGGTCACGCCCTCGCGGTCGAAGATACCGATCACCCAGTTCCCCGGGACCGCCGCCTGCTCGAAGGCACGATCGAGGTAATCGGTAACGAAGGCCTGGCTGATGACGAGCTGGGGACCGTCGGGGTGCGGCACTGGCACCTCGACCGAGACCACCGGGCGCTTGACCACGGCGCCGTACAGCAGGTTGGAGACATAGGCCGCTCCCGTGCGCATGACCTCGAGCCCGATCTCGGGACGGCTGCGCCGTGGAAGCGGGACTCCGAATTCCTCACGCGTATTGATGATCTGCTGGCCGGAACGGTCGAAGAGGACGATCCACTCGTTGTCGTCGCGCATCAAGCCCTTTGCCTGCCGGTGGAATCCGGCCAGGTCTCCGCCGGCGAGGTAGCGGGAAGTGGCCAGCGCGCGCAGCCGCGCTTCGGCGGCGGCCAGTTCGCGGTCCACGCTCAACGCGGTGGCGCGCGCCGTCTCGTGCACCGCCCGCAGGGCCGCCTGGCGTTCCGCGTCGAGCAGCATGTTCAGCGCAAGCGCTGCAAAGACGATGACCGGCACAAGCACCGCCATGGCCGTGAGGGTGAGGTAGGTGCGAATCTTCAAATGGCTGCTTTCATGGTGGTCGATCGGGCAGGAGCCGGGGCCGGCGGGCGCCCTACCATGATAATGAAAGAACTGTCCTTGCGGCATCTTCCTTGTGGCGCTCGCGCACCGGAACGGTGCGTCAACCGCCTTGGCATTGTTATTGCATTGCAGAAATGCTCTGCATAAGGAAGAAGCATGCCCGACCTTGCCCTTGCCATGTTTTCGCGTCCGGCCGCGCCCGCGGGGGAAGCGGGCATGCTCCACGACCTGCTCGCGCATTTCGAAGGCATGATCTACCGCTGCCGCGTCGACTTCGCATGGAGCATCGAGTTCGTGAGCGCCGGATGCCGCGAGCTCACCGGCTATGGCGAGCGCGATTTCATGGATGGCAAGGTGCAGTTGGGCGCACTGGTGCATCCGGCCGACAGGCCGGCCGTGCGCAACGCAATCTATAGCGCGTTGCAGGCCAACCGTCGCTACAGCATCGAATACCGCATTGTGCGGGCTGACGGCGCACAGCGCTGGGTATGGGAGCACGGCACCGGCATCCGCAGCGGCAGCGGTGCGTGCATTGCACTGGAAGGCTTCGTGCAGGACGTCACCGGGCGCCGTGCAGCGGAACAGGCGCTGCATGAGGCGGAGCGGCGCTTCCGCAGCATTTTCGAGAATGCCGTCGAAGGCATCTTCCAGTCGACGCCGGACAAGGGCTACCTCGCGGTCAACCCGGCGCTGGCGCGCATGTACGGCTACGATTCGCCGGCACAGATGATCGGCACGCTGCGCGACATCCAGCACCAGCTCTACGTCGAGCCGGATCGCCGCGCCGAGTTCCTGCGTCTGATGAGCGAGCATGGCCAGGTGCTCAACTTCGAGTCGCAGGTGCGCCAGCGCAACGGCAATGTGATCTGGATCTCGGAAAATGCGCGTACAGTGCGCGGCGCCGGCGGCGAAATTCTGTTCTACGAGGGGACGGTAGTCGAGGTCACCGAGCGCAAGGTCTACGAAGCAAAGATCCGTCACCAGGCCACGCACGACGCGCTGACCGGACTGCCCAACCGCAATCTGCTCTCCGACCGCCTGCAGCAGGCGATCCTTCACGCGCAGCGCAACGGCGACATCGCCGCGGTCGCCTTCATCGATCTCGACCACTTCAAGTTCATCAACGACAGCCTCGGGCACCAGGTCGGCGACGAGCTGCTCAAGGTAGTCGCCGCGCGCCTCAAGTCCTGCATGCGCGCCTCCGACACCGTCGCGCGCCAGGGCGGTGACGAGTTCGTGATCGTGCTCTCCAGCCAGAAGGGCATGGAAGCGGTGACCGATACCATCCGCCGCATCATCGCCGTCGTCGCCGCGCCGACGCCGGTGAACGAACTCGAACTGCACGTCACCTGCAGCATCGGCGTCAGCGTCTTCCCTGACGACGGGCATGATGCCGAAACGCTATTGCGCAATGCGGATTCCGCCATGTACAAGGCCAAGGAACTCGGGCGCAACAGCTTCGAGTACTTCGCCGCGGAGATGAACGCGCACGCGATGCAGCGGCTCGAACTGCTAAACAGTTTGCGCCACGCAGTAACCAACAATGAGTTTGTGCTGCACTACCAGCCGAAGATCGATCTCGCCTCGGGCCGGCTGGTCGGGGCCGAGGCGCTGCTGCGCTGGCACAGTCCGTCGCGCGGGATGGTGCCGCCGGGATCATTCATCCCGCTGGCGGAGGAAAGCAGCCTCATCATCGAGATCGGCGAATGGGTGCTGCGTGCGGCGTGCGCGCAGAACATCGCCTGGCAGCAGGCCGGTTATCCCGCGATCCCGGTTTCGGTCAATCTCTCGCCGCGCCAGCTGATGCGCGAGGACATTGTCGGCGTCGTGGCGGATGTGCTGCGCGAAAGCGGCCTGGCGCCGGACTGTCTCGAGCTGGAGATCACCGAGACGGTGGTCATGCGCGACGTCGACAAGTCGCTGGCCACCTTGAAGAAGCTCAAGGAACTGGGCGTGAAAATTTCGATCGATGATTTCGGCACCGGCTACTCGAGCCTGAACTACCTCAAGCGCTTCCCGGTCGACACGCTCAAGATCGATCGTTCCTTCGTCAGCGACATCGCCACCGACCAGGATGACGCTGCGATCGTCAAGGCGGTGATCTCGCTGGCCCACATCCTCAACCTGCGCGTGGTGGCCGAAGGCGTGGAAGCGGAAGAGCAGCGGCGTTTTCTGCTGGAGAACGGCTGCGACGAAGTCCAGGGCTACCACTTCGGCAGGCCGGTGTCCTGCGATGCATTCGCGCATGCCTGGCTGAGGGGCAAGGCGCACTGTTGATTTTTCACCGGGCGGCGTCCCGCTTTCCTGCGTAGAAGGAAACTCCCTCGCCGCGCGCTTTTGCGTTCACACAAAAAGCATGCGCAAGCAGACGCGCACGCAATGAACTCTTTGCCGCTTGCCGATCAAAGCGTGGACAAGGTCCGCGACAGGGACGCGGGCCGACAACGAAGAGAATGAATGCGATGAGCGGCAGACAAGAACGATCCATCGAACAGTCTTCCAACAACACGGTCGCCGTGCAGATGGCGCCGTGGTCCGATATCTCCATCCAGTGCTACGACAACGACGTGCCCGCCTTCGTCGGCCCGGCGCTGGAAAGGTTGTACGGCAACCTGTTTTCCTCGCTGGCGTACTACCGGGTGTTCGGCGGCGCCGACAATGCCAGCACGTACGTCGTGCGGGAAGGCAAGAACATCGTGTGCGCCTGGCTCTTCCAGCGCCAGCGCAACACGGTGCGCGTGATCAACGAAGGCATCCGCATCGACCAGGACGACGTCCTGCGTTTCGCCGGCTACATCTTCGGCCGGTATCCCGGCGTCAAGGCGATCTCCTTCCATGCGGTGCGGCCGATCATGGCCGACCTGCCCTTGCCTTGCCAGCGTTTCAACTGCCTCGAAGACATGGTGCTGTCGCTGCCGAGCAGCCCGGACAACTACATGGCCAGCCTCGGGCGTTCCACGCGCAGCTACATCCATCGCTACTTGAACAAGCTCAAGCGCGATTTCCCGGCGTTCGAATACCGCGCCCTCGGTCCGGGCGAGATCGAAGAGTGGCAGATCCGCCACATCATCGACCTGAACCGCCTGCGCATGGCCAGCAAGGGCAAGGAATCGATCAACGACGAAGACATCACGCGGCGCATTGTGCAGCTGTCGCGCGAGTGCGGCCTGGTCGGCGTCATCATGGTTGACGGGCGCATCTGCGCAGGCTCCATCAACTACCGCGCCGGCGCCAACTTTTTCCTCGAAACGCTGGCCCACGATCCGGCCTACGACGATTACCGCCTCGGCACACTGTGCTGCTACCTGACCATCTGCGAATGCATCCGCCGCGGCGGGGGCGAGTACCACTTCCTGTGGGGGCAGGACGACTACAAGTCGCGCCTGCTTGGCGAGCAGCGCGATCTCGATGATGTCGTCATCTACCGCTCCTGGCTGCACATGGTCTTGTACGGCAAGCTCGTGATCCAGCACGCCTTCCATGCGGGCGTGCGCCGCGCACGCGTGTGGGTGCGCCAGATCAGGCGGCGCGACAGCGTGGCCGGGCGGATCGTCGCGCGCATCTGGCGCTTGGCAAAGGGCGCAGGAGCAGTGAAGCCCTGAAGGATCGTAGGGTGGGTAGAGCGCAGCGAAACCCACCATGCATCCTCTATCCCGATGATCTGTTGGCCGCCGTCAGCTCGCGCTGCGCGGACTCCGCATGTGCAAGGATCCGGCGCAATACCGCGTGCATCTCCGGCGGCAGGTCCTGCCTCAGCGCGGCATGCACCGCCGATACCAGTGCTTCCTCGCCGCGTTCGCAATCGGCGACCAGGGAAGCACGCATGTCGCCCGACAGCAGCGCCTTGATCCCCGACAGCATGTGCGAGATCGCTTCGCGATCCGGGTCGGGCTGCTGCGGAAGATCGTCCAGGGCGCGGATATGCACCGCCAGTTCGGCCGCGAGATGCTGGCGTTCCGCGGCCAGCGCGGCGAAGACTTGCGCGAGATGGTCGGCGCCGAGTTCCGAGGCCGCCGCTTCGTAGTGATCGGCCGTTTCGAAGCACAGCCTTTCCACGGCATTGACGGACATCTGCTTTTCATCTCTGAGCAACATGGAGCACCTCCTTCCTGCTTTCCAGATAGGCCGGCGGGACAAAGACCGTCACCGCGCCGGCGATCATGTCGAACGTGGCCGGCGTGCGCGAGACGACTTCGCCGTCGGCGCTGATTGTCATCGTCCGGCTCGTCGCAATGCGGATGCTGTGCCCCTGCTCGATGTCCACCGGGTGGTAATCCTCGAAGCGGCCGGCACGGAATGCCGGCGCATACTTGACCAGGTCCCACAAGGGCAGCGGCTCGATACTGTAGAGGTAGAACAGCCGGTCGTCGATGCTCGCTTCCTGCGCGATCGTCATGCCGCCCCCATAGTGCCGCCCGTTGCCCACCGAGATCTGGATCGAGCGCACGCGCTTGCGGCGGCCGTCGCACACGATATCGGCGTGGAAGGGGCGGAACGAGGACAGCGCCTTGAACAGGCTGCGCGCGTAGCCGAACACGCCCCAGCGGCGCTTCACGTCCGGCGACAGGTGTTCCCGCGCATGGACGCCGAGCCCGATGTGCGCGGCGTTGAAGAAGTAGCGCCCGTTGACCCGCCCGAGGTCGATCTTGTGCGGCACGCCGCCGGCGACGATGTCGCTCGCCTGGTCGATGTCGATCGGGATCTGCAGCGTGCGGGCAAGGTCGTTCGCCGTGCCCATCGGCAGCACGCCCAGCGGCAGGCGCGTCTCGATGAGCGCCGGCGCGGCGGCATTGAGCGAACCATCCCCGCCGCCGACCACGGCAAGGTCGACGTCGGCCGCGTGGCGCCGGATCATGTCCGGGATCTGCTCCGGGCGGTCGAGCGCCCATGGCAGCACATCCATGCCGCTCCGTTTCAGGCGTTCGGTGACGGTGTGGAGGTCAGAGTTCCCGTTGCGGCTCTTGCGATTGATGATGAGTAACGCGCGCTTGGGCACAGCCTCTCCTGAAAAAAGAAAACCGTCTCCTGCAATCCGCTTGCTTGTTGCTATGACAATGCGCGCAGGGCGCGGTTCCTCTCTTGCCTGGCGTTACAGTTCACAGGCTCCAGTGCACGGCAGGGACGCCGAACAGGTAACGGTGGAATGCCATCACCAGCAGTGCAAGGACCACGCCCGCGCCGACGGCGATCGCATCCTGGCGCCCGACCGGGGTGAAGTTTTTCACGGCATGCCGCTGCGTGGCCGATACCAGGTCGATGACGACATACGCAAGGAACGCGCCGAACAGCAGCGTCGCCTTCGTTTCGCCGTTGGCCAGCAGGTGCACCCCGGCCCAGAGCCCGACGCCGATCAGCATCGGGTGCCGGAGCGCGCGGCGGATGCGGTTGCGCATGTTGGCCGATGCCAGCAGCACAAAGCTCACGATCATCACCAGCGGCGCGGCCAGGATCGCCGCGGGAAAGGGACTGAACAGCCGCGGTTCGGACGGCGCGCGCCAGTAGCCGACGACGATGAGCACCAGGCCCAGCGCCGAGATGATCGAGAACATGCCTTTGTAAGCCTTCTCGCCGAGACGCGCATACAGCGCCTCGCGCACGCCGGTCAGCACCGGCAGAAGATGGATGCCGAGGAACAGCACAAGCCCGAGTACCAGTACTTCCATAGACCCTCCCTGAGTGGATGGATTGCATGCACAGCGTAATCAGAACGGCGGCCGTCCTCGTGACCTGCCGCAAGCGGCGGGCGGTGTAGGACAAAGCCTGCATTTCGCCTAGGACGTGTTGGCGTTTCGGCAAATTTTGATGTGCGTCAATTTTATTGCAAGTTGCCATCAGTAGGATTTGCCGCGGCCCATAAGGCTGCCGCGCGCGTGGTCGTGCGGCAAGCGAAACAAGAAAAATAAACCTGCGTCGCCGCTCCGCCCGATCTGCACGTCCGGCGGTTTCCCGACATGCTTCGCGACGCCCATCCTGTGGAAAGGCTTCCCATGTTGAAGAACATTACCATCAAGTCGCGCCTCGTTTTCGTCCTGGGTTTTCTCTCGGCCCAACTCATCGTCGGCGCCGCCATCGGCATCGGCGCGCTCGGCCACGCCAACGAAGCCATGCGCTCGCTGTACGACGACCGCCTGGTCGCGCTCGGACAGCTCGACGACATCGTGCGCAAGCTGACGCTGAACCAGCTGCTCGTCGCCAAGGCTGTATCAGACGAGCCGGAAGAGGCGGCCAGGCTCATGGATGAGGTCGATGCCAACATCCGGCAGGTCAGCCTGACCTGGGACATCTACATGCAGACCTCCCTCACTCCGGATGAACGCCGCATCGCCGGAGAATTCGCCGAGAAGCGCAGGCAATTCGTCACCGAGGGCCTCAAGCCGGCGGTCGAAGCGCTGCGCGCGCGGGACACGGCCAAGGCTACGGAACTGCTGCACGGCCCGATGGAAGCCCTGTTCGCGCCGGCGCGCGACCGCATCAACGCGCTCATCCAGCTCCAGCTCGATGTCGCCAAGGCAGAGTTCGCCGCGTCGCAGAGCACCTACGACATGGTGCGTTACAGCTGTGTCGCCGCGCTGTTGTTCGGCCTGCTGCTGGCGGCCGCCGTCGGCGCCTGGGTCATCCGTTCCATCATGCTGCCGCTGAACGATGCCGTAAAGCTCGCCGAAAGCATCGCAGCGGGTGACCTCACCCAGCGCGTGGAAATCCGCTCCAACGACGAAACCGGGCACCTGCTGCAGGCGCTGAAGAACATGAACGACAGCCTCGCCGGAATCGTGGCACGCGTACGCGGCGGCACCGACGCCATTCAGAACGCGTCCAGCGAGATCGCGGCCGGCAACCGCGACCTGTCGCACCGCACCGAACAGCAGGCCGGTTCGCTGGAGGAAACCGCTTCGTCGATGGAAGAGCTCACTTCGACAGTGAAGCAGAATGCGGACAACGCGCGCCAGGCCGACCAGCTTGCCATCTCGGCGTCGGAAGTGGCCATGCGCGGCGGCAAGGTCGTGGCGCAGGTGGTGGAGACGATGGGATCGATCGATGCCTCTTCGAAGAAGATCGTCGACATCATCGGCGTGATCGACGGTATTGCATTCCAGACCAACATCCTTGCGCTGAACGCAGCCGTGGAAGCGGCGCGTGCCGGCGAACAAGGGCGCGGCTTCGCGGTGGTGGCGGCGGAAGTACGCAGCCTGGCGCAGCGTTCTGCCGCGGCGGCAAAGGAAATCAAGTCGCTGATCGACGATTCCGTCGACAAGGTCGACAGCGGCGCCCGCCTGGTGGACGAGGCCGGAGCCACGATGAGCGAGATCGTCGACAGCGTCAGGCGCGTGACCGACATCATGGCCGAAATCACCGCCGCCACCCGGGAACAGACCGCGGGCATCGAGCAGATCAACCAGGCTATCGCCCACATGGACCAGGCAACGCAACAGAACGCCGCGCTGGTCGAGCAGGCCGCCGCCGCCTCGCAGTCCATGCATGACCAGTCCATGCACCTGTCCGACGCGGTGGCGGTCTTCAAGCTCGACGGCGCGCACACGGCAACTTTGCCGGCGGTCGTTCCTGCGCCGCTGCCGGCACCGGTGCCGAAGCGGCCGGCAAACATTTCTTCAAACGGTGACTGGGAAGAGTTCTGACCAGGAGCGGGCAAGCCCGGCGCCCAGAGGGATGCACGCCGGGCGCACATGCAACGACCATGCCGAAAAAACTTGCGCTGCCAAGCGCGCGGCATACATTGATCAGTGAGTGATCAGTGAGGAGGAACCGGCCATTGTAGACCGATTTCCATGTTGCGTTGCGGCTTGCCCATTCCACGCCTGCCAGCGCATTCTTATCCGGTTCGTCCTATTGCTTTGTATCAAGTCTCGCTCCATCCCGTGGGACGACAATGTCCAAGGTATTACTACACCACCATAGGAGACACACCATGAAGAAGACTGGCAAGACCAATTCCCCGGTTCAAACCTCGCGTCGCGGCTTCCTGGGCAAGGCAGCGGCGGGCACCGCCACTGCGCTGGCGTTTCCCGCGGTAGCCACCGCACAAACCCCGACGCAGTTCCGCTTCCAGAGCACCTGGCCGGCGAAGGACATCTTCCACGAGTACGCCAACGACTTCGCCAAGAAGGTCAACGACATGACCGGCGGCGAGCTCAAGATCGAAGTGCTGCCGGCAGGCGCGGTGGTGCCGGCCTTCGGCCTGCTCGATGCCGTGTCCAAGGGCACGCTCGACGGCGGCCATGGTGTGATGGGCTACAACTACGGCAAGCAGGCAGCGATCGCGCTGTGGACTTCGGGCCCGGCCTTCGGCATGGATGCCAACATGGTGCTGGCATGGCACAAGTACGGCGGCGGCAAGGAATTGCTGGCCAAGCTCTATGATTCGATCGGCGCCAACATCGTCTCCTTCCTGACCGGCCCGATGCCGACCCAGCCGCTCGGCTGGTTCAAGCGGCCGATCACCAAGACGGCCGATTTCAAGGGCCTGAAGTTCCGTACCAACGGCCTCGCGATCGACCTGTTCACCTCGATGGGCGCGGCGGTGAATGCCCTGCCCGGCGGCGAGATCGTGCCGGCGATGGACCGCGGCCTGCTGGACGGCGCCGAGTTCAACAACGCTACCTCCGACCGCGTGCTCGGCTTCCCGGACGTCTCGAAGGTCTGCATGCTGCAAAGCTTCCACCAGAGCTCCGAGCAGTTCGAGATCACCTTCAACAAGCCCAAGTTCAACGCGCTGCCGGCCAAGCTCAAGGCGATCATCGAGAACGCCGTCGAGGCCTCGTCCGCCGACATGTCGTGGAAGGCGGTCGACCGCTACTCCACCGACTACCGCGAGCTGCAGACCAAGAACGGCGTCAAGTTCTACAAGACGCCGGATGCTTTCCTGCAGGAACAGCTCGCGGTCTGGGACGAAGTGGTGGCGAAGAAGGGCGAAGGCAACCCGCTGTTCAAGGAGGTGGAAGCCTCGATGCGCGCCTTTGCCGAGCGTGCCGTGAAGTGGGACATGGACACCAACAACCCGCGCCGCATGGCCTACAACCACTACTTTGGCAAGAAGCAGCCGGTCAAGAAGGGTTGACCGCAACGGACTGCGCATAAAACACCATCCCGTGGTACCGGATGGTGTTTTTTTTGAACGCCGCGGCGGCCAGCTCGCGTGGGGCCGCCGCCTCACGAGGTTCCGATAATGCAAAAGCTCCTGTACTTCGTTGACAGGGTCAGCACCTGGGTGGGGCAGGCCTTTGCCTGGCTCATCCTGGCGCTCACCTTGCAGGTTTCCTGGGAAGTGTTCTCGCGTTACGTGCTCAATACGCCGAACGCCTGGTCGTTCGACCTGATGATCATGATGTACGGCACCTCCTTCATGATGGCCGGGGCCTACACCCTGGCCAAGGATGGCCACGTGCGCGGCGACGTACTGTACGGCTTCTTCCCGCCGCGCCTGCAGGCGGCGCTCGACCTGCTGCTCTACATCCTGTTCTTCATTCCCGGCATCGTGGCCCTGGTGTGGGCCGGCTATACCTACGCCGAGGAATCGTGGGCCATCAATGAACATTCCACACTCACCGCGAACGGCCCGCCGCTCTATCCCTTCAAGACCGTGATCCCGATCGCCGGCGCGCTGCTGCTGGCGCAGGGCGTGGTCGAGATCGTGCGCTGCATTGCCTGCCTCAAGCAAGGCGACTGGCCGCCGCGCGAGCAGGACGTCGAGGAAGTCGATGTCGACAAGCTCAAGGAAATGGTGCACGTGAAAGACGAGGACATCGCGAAGCTGGGCGAACTCGCCGGCCAGGGGAAAGGGGACAGGCAATGAGGAAGGAAGTCTGGTTCGGCCTGACCATCATGGCCATGGTAGTGATCGGTGTCTTCGTCCTCATGCCGGCGCCCTCCGAGATGACCAACGGCCACCTCGGCCTGCTCATGCTGGCGCTGGTGGTGGTGGCGATCATGCTCGGTTTCCCGACCGCGTTCACGCTCATGGGCATGGGCGTGTTCTTCGCCTGGCTGGCCTATCGCAGCCGCAATCCGGACGACGCCATCGGGCTCACGCTCGACCTCATGGTGCAACGGGCCTACGCGGTGATGGCCAACGACGTGCTGATCTCGATCCCGCTGTTCGTGTTCATGGGCTACCTGGTCGAACGCGCAAACCTGATCGACCGGCTGTTCAAGGGATTGCATCTCGCCATGGCAAGGTTGCCGGGTTCGCTGGCGGTAGCCACCATTGTTACCTGTGCGATCTTCGCCACTGCCACCGGCATCGTCGGCGCGGTCGTCACGCTGATGGGCTTGCTCGCCTTCCCGGCCATGCTCAAGGCGGGATACAACGTCAAACTGTCGGCAGGTTCGATCACTGCCGGCGGTTGCCTTGGCATCCTCATCCCGCCCTCGGTGCTGCTGATCGTCTACGGCGCAACGGCCGGCGTTTCCGTCGTCAAGCTGTACGCCGGTGCCTTCTTCCCGGGCATCATGCTCGCCACGCTCTACATCGGCTATGTGATCCTGCTTGCAAAGCTGAAACCGGACTATGCGCCTCCGCTGTCGGAGGAAGACCGGAAAGTGCCCCTGCCGGCATGGGCCCAGGCGATATCGGGCACTGGCAGCCGCAATGCAGTCACCGGCCTGTTGGGCGCGCTCGGCGGCAAGAGCCATGCCGGCGTGAGCCGCGGCACGCTGCTCGGCCAGCTGTTCATCACCCTGCTGCCGGCGCTGACCTTTGCGCTGCTCATGGGCTTTGCTTACCGCGCGGTGACGACGGTTGACGAGCAGGATATGACTGGCGTCGTGCAGATGGGCGAGGGCATCGAATTGACGGAAGAAGGCGGACTGAGCGAGCCTTCCGAAGGCGGTCTTGCCGAACCTCCGTCCGAGGGGCTGGCGGAGCCGCCCGGTGCCGAGGGCCTGTCGGAACCGCCGGCGGAGGACAAGAAAGCGGATTCCGTTGTCACTCCCGCACCGGCGGCGCCCGCCGACACCGCACCCGCGGCAAAGACCGATGTCGGCGAAGCGCAGGAGGCGGCGGAGACCAAGCCTTTACCCCTGGGCTTCTGGATCACGCTTGCCGCCGGCCTGGCTGCCCTTGCGGTTTTCTATGCGATCTTCAGCTTCACGCGGCTGGAAATCTTCAAGATGCTGCTCGGCTCCTTCTTCCCGCTGGCCATCCTGATCTTGGCGGTGCTCGGCGCCATCGTGTTCGGACTGGCAACGCCGACCGAAGCGGCGGCCATGGGATCGCTGGGCGGCCTCGTGCTGGCGGCGGCCTACAAGCGGCTCAATCTGGAGGTGCTGAGGGAATCGGTCTTCCTCACGGCGAAGACGAGTGCGATGGTGTGCTGGCTGTTCGTCGGATCGAGCATCTTCTCGGCGGCATTCGCCTTGCTCGGCGGCCAGGAGATCATCAACAACTGGGTGCTGTCGCTCGACATGACGCCGCTGCAGTTCATGATCCTGGCGCAGGTGATCATCTTCCTGCTCGGCTGGCCGCTGGAGTGGACCGAGATCATCGTGATCTTCATGCCGATCTTCATCCCGCTGCTGGCGCATTTCAATGTCGATCCGCTGTTCTTCGGCCTCTTGGTCGCGCTCAACCTGCAGACCGCCTTCCTGTCGCCGCCGGTGGCGATGGCGGCGTTCTACCTGAAGGGCGTGTCGCCCCCGCAAGTGACATTGAACCAGATCTTCCTCGGCATGCTGCCCTTCATGGCCATCCAGGTGCTGGCGCTGGTCCTGCTGTACACCTTCCCGGCGATCGGCATGTGGCTGCCTGAGGTGCTGTACAAGTGATACGTTGTGCCGCCGCTCATGCAGCGGCGGCCGATGTCTGCGATGCCGGAATGGTGATGGTGAGCGTCGTGCCCTTGCCCGGCGCGCTGACCACGCGGAACTCGCCGCCCATCGTATAGATGCGCTCGCGGATGCCGATCAGGCCGAAGGAGCGCGGCTTGCGCATGTTGCCGGGGAAGGTGCCCACGCCGTCGTCCGCGATCTCGAGCACGACGCTGTCGTAGCGGCGCTGCAGGCGGATGTCGACATGCGTTGCGTACGCATGCCGGCTGACATTGGTGAGCGATTCCTGCAGGATGCGGAAGATCGAGGTGGCCGCTTCCTCGTCCAGCACATCGTCGATGTCGCCGCCCTCGGTGGACAGGGTGCAGGACACGCCGCTGCGCTGGCGGAACTGCTGCACCTGCCACTCGACCGCGCACTGCAGGCCGAGGTCGAGCACGGCCGGGCGCAGGTCGTTGATGATGGTGCGCACAGATCGCACCACATTGTCCACCTGCGACAGCAGGCTGTGGATGCGTTCGTTGAGCGCGGGATGCCGCTGGCGCGTCTCGTCTTCCAGCAGCGAAACGTCGATGCGCAGCGCGAGCAGGTTCTGGCCGAGGTCGTCGTGGATCTCGCGCGCAATGCGCTTGCGTTCGTCTTCTTTCACCCGCGCCTGGTGCGCGGCCAGTTCGCGCAGCTCGATCTGCGACTGCCTGAGCGCCTGTTCCGATTCCTTGCGCTCGGTGATGTCCTTGCCCGTGCCGCGGTAACCGAGGAATTCCCCATCGCTGCCGAACATCGGCTCGCCGCTGACCGACATCCAGTGCTCGCGCCCTTTCGCGTCGCGCACCCGGTATTCGAGGTCGGTGAAGGGCTGGTACAGGCGGATCAGGTTAAGGTGGTGCTCGAAGTCCTTTTCATCGATCTCCACCGGGATGTCCCAGCGCGCCTTGCCGATCAGCTCCCGCGTCGGCGTGTCGCCGAAAATCCTGTCGCCGCTGATCATGGTGAAGTGGAGGTCCGCATCCTGCTCCCAGTACCAGTCCGACGACATGCTTGCCAGGCGCTGGAAGCGTTCCTCGCTGGCGCGCAGCGCGCTTTCGATGCGCTTGCGCGCGGCGATGTCGTCCTTCAGGCGGGCGTTGGCGCGTGCCAGGTCGCGGGCGCGCACTGCCAGCGATTGCAGGTAGAGCGCCAGCAGGATGCTCAGCGCCGAACCGCCCGCAAGGGCGATCCACCGCAGCGCGTATTGAATGCCGACCGCCGACGGCGGCTGGCTCACCTCAAGATGCCAGCGCAAGCCCGCCGTCTCGAAGCTGCGGACCGCTGCAGGCCCATGTGGAACCGCCGCTCCGGTGCGGAAGACCAGTTCCTTGTCCGCGCCGTCATCGACCAGGATGCTCACATCCACATCGCGGGATTGCAGCAGGGCGGCGCGGCGCATGACCGATTCGACCAATGCGGATGCGCGGATGACAACCGCGGTATAGCCGGCCACATTGGCCTCCTCCCTGGCGGCTCCCGGGCGGTAGACCGGCACGAAGACGACAAAGCCGCGCCGGCCGCCGGCCGTCAGCAGATCGAACAGCCCGGTCGCGCTCGGCGCCCCCGCAGTGCGGGCCCGGTCCAGCGCCCGTTCCCTGCCGGGAACGGAATTGATATCGAGTCCGACGACGAGGGCGTTGGGCGCGGCCGGGGCAACCTGCTCGATGACGTGGTACTGCGGCCGGCTGCCCGCAGGCACCGTTCTGCCGTTCCTGATCTCCGTGATGACGAAGCCATCGTGATGGCGCTGCATGCGCGCTTCAAACGCATGGCGCTGGGCATCGGGGATGACGCGGGAGAACGCGAACGCCTGGACGAAGGGGTGGCGTTCCACAAGGAGACCGGACAAGTCCTGGAACTGGCGCCGGTTCGGTTCGCCGGCGCTGGAAAAGAAGCGGTTGACCACGGTCAAGGCATCGAGCGTATTGTCGAGCGCTTCCAGGAAAGCCGTCTGCCGCATGTCGGCCGCATATTCCAGTTCCTGTTGCCGCGCCGTATCGTGCGTTCGCCCGAGCCAGGCGGAGAGTATTCCGGTAAAGGCCAGTCCTGCACCGAGGACCAGCAAGGCTGCGACCGACACCGGTTTGCGCGAGAGTGGGCAGGACAAGATCTTCCCCGTTCTGTTGTTATGTGTATTGCAGTTCCTAATCCTACGGCGATTTTTTTGTTGCAGTGCAGCGAAAGTTTGCGAAAACGCACTTCATTGATGTGCGTCAATCAAAATTTGTAGCTATTAGTATAGGAATTTCTCTGCAGAAAGTTTAGGTTGCAGCAACTTAACACTTCCGGTTCATCACAGGCGGGTGAAATCTTCCGCGCGCAGGCGCGGCACGGCGAAATCGATGAAAGCGCGCACCCGGGCGGACATCAACCGGGCATGGGGATACAGGATGGAAATCGGCACCGGGTCGGTCTCGAACTTGCGCAGCACGGGCTTGAGCTTCCCCGCGCGCACCGCTGCCTGCACTTGGTAAGACAGGAAGACGCCCAGTCCGAGTCCGTCGCAGCATGCATCGACCGCCGCCTCGACCAGGTTGGTCGTCATGCGCGGCTCCATGCGCACCCCCGACAGCCTGCCGTCTTCCCGGAATTGCCATTCCCGCAGTACGCTGCGACCGGTGAAGCCGATGCCTGCATGCCTGCCCAGTTCGGACGGATGGCGCGGGGTCCCGTTCGCCTTCAGGTATTCGGGGCTGGCGCATACAACGCGGCGAAGCTGGCCCACCGGCACCGCGTGCAGGGTCGAATCGGCCAGGTGGCCGATGCGCACCGCCAGGTCCACCCCTTCCTCGATCAAGTCGATGCTGCGATCAAGCATCAGCATTTCCACCGTCACCGCGGGATGATTGCGCATGAACGCCCGCACCAGCGGCGCCACATGGAGGCGCCCGAACAGCACGGGCATTGTAATCACCAGTTTTCCCGCGGGCTCGGCGCGCGCATCGAACAGCGTGTCCTCCGCTTCCTCCAGCTGGCCGAGGGCATGGCGGCAGATCGCGAGATAGCGGTGGCCTTCGTCGGTCAGATGAATACGCCGGGTGGTGCGATTGAACAGGCGTACGCCGAGGTTATCCTCCAGCTCAGCCAGGCGCCGCACCACGGTGGGCAGCGATGTATCGAGCGCGGCGGCGGCGGCGGTCAGGCTGCCTCGGTCGGCGATGGCAATGAAGGTCTGTATGCCGCGCAGTTTGTCCATGGGCTGGAAAAGACAGAAAGATTACTTCGCATTATGGAGTAATCTGCTTCATTTGCTGCCATTTATTCAGCAATGCAGTGCGTGCA
>Ga0196971_1000470_pt1 | contig 29954 bp, 24 predicted proteins | sample S1v_1013CmetaG_FD_148660 | JGI IMG/M metagenome (GOLD analysis project Ga0196971, IMG submission 148660) | Soil microbial communities from Anza Borrego desert, Southern California, United States - S1+v_10-13C | ecosystem: Environmental > Terrestrial > Soil > Desert | place: USA: California...
GGCAAAGAAAAAGCCACAGCAGAACTGGGGCTTAGTTTTCTTGCATATAATCTGAAAAGAGCAATAAACATGGTGGGGATCGAGAAATTAATTGCGGCGATGTAATGGATTCCCTAGTATTTTCTTTGTATATTTTGTTGTTTTTCTCTTCAAAAAATAAATAAAACCCTTGATTTTCAAGGGTTTTCAGACAGATTGTGGCGGAGAAGGAGGGATTCGAACCCTCGCGCCAGTTTCCCGACCTACGCCCTTAGCAGGGGCGCCTCTTCGACCAAACTTGAGTACTTCTCCTTGTTGGACTACTTCATAAAAAGTATATTTGATTATCTGGAGGAGAGAGAGGGATTCGAACCCTCGGACGCTTTAACACGCCTCTGGTTTTCAAGACCAGCTCCATAAACCGCTCGAACATCTCTCCTCGAGTGAACAATATACATTATAGCAATATTATTTTTAAGTGTCAATAAACAAATATTATGATATTTGGTAAATGCTTATCGCTTCAATTGACTCTATTTATATGCAGTAAACTGCTTTTTATACGGTTACACCGTGAAATTGCCGAAGTTGCTCCTGAGTATTTCTGCGAGCTCAGACAGCTTTTCCGCCGCTTCAAGAATTACTTGCACCGCATCTGTCTCTCCTTCTGCTGAAGCCGCTACCTCCTCGGCTGCAGAGGCTGACTCCTCTGAAATGTTTGCAATCTTTTCTATAGCTGCCTCTGCCTGTCTGGAATTCTTTGCTATATTTACGGATTCAATGTTGACAGCCTTTACATTATCGGATATGGCAGATACTGATTCGGATATGCCTTTAAAGGATTTTATCGTTTCGTTCAAAGCTTTTTCCTGCTCTTCGACAACTCCCTCGACCTTGCCCATTTCTTGCACTGCATTTTCAATATCCGCCTGAACCTTTTTGATAAGCCCGTCGATCTGCTGTACAGCTTGTCCTGGTTGTTCGGCAAGCTTCCTTACTTCGTTGGCCACTACAGCAAAGCCTTTTCCCTGTTCTCCTGCCCTTGCCGCTTCAATTGCTGCGTTAAGGGAAAGCAAATTGGTCTGCTCCGCTATTCCGTTGATTACCAGCAGGATATCTCCTATCTCCATGGATTTATCCGCCAGTGCAGAAACCGCGCTGCTGACTTTGAAAACATATCCTTTGCTTTCATTCATTTTGATCTCCTGGAGACCGACGGATTCCTCACCGGAGTTGACAGTCCGGAGAGCGCTTCCCACCAGTGTCTCAGTATTGCCCATGTCCGATGTGATCTTATTTAGTCCAAGGGCTATACCGCTTATTGAGCTGCCGATCTCTTCTATGGATTCCGCTTGATTCACTGCGCCCCTGGCTAGCTCAGATACTGCTTTTGATATCTGATCCGATATGGTCTTCAAGGTTTGAATTGATTTCTTCATCTCTATCGGGGCTTCAGATACCTGTACTCCAACCTCCATTGTGTCTTTTATCGATTTTCTCAGTTTCAATAGCGACTCATTCAGGTTTTTGATTATCTCAACTTGTCCCCCCGCCTTTTCCGCATTTATTATATATGAAAAACGTGTCTAATTGACACGTTTTCTGAAAATTCTATGCCTTTCTTATCCTATCCAATCCACCCATATAAGGTCTCAATACTTCCGGGATCACTACACTTCCGTCTCCCTGCTGGAAGTTTTCCAGTATTGCCGCGACAGATCTTCCCACAGCAAGGCCTGAACCGTTCAGCGTATGGAGGAATCTTGGTTTTTCCTTCGGATCGGGTCTGAATTTTATATCTGCCCTTCTCGCCTGGAAGTCTTCAAAATTACTGCAGGAGGATATTTCCACATACCTGCCGTAGCTTGGCATCCAAACCTCCAGATCATAGGTTTTTGCAGATGAGAAGCCTATATCTCCCGCGCACAGGCATACCACCCTGTAAGGGAGCTTCAGGAGCTTCAATATCCTTTCAGCATCCTCCGTCAGCTTCTCCAATTCCTCATAGGAATTCTCAGGGTCCGCAAATTTGACCAGCTCAACCTTGTTGAACTGATGCTGCCTTATAAGTCCTCTGGTATCTCTTCCCGCCGAACCTGCCTCTGCCCTGAAGCAGGCTGTATATGCGGTATGCTTTATAGGAAGCGTTTTGCCGTCAAGTATCTGCTCCCTGTACATATTGGTGACCGGTACTTCTGCAGTAGGTACAAGGAAATACTCGGTGTTCTGGACCTTGAACGCATCCTCTTCAAATTTCGGCAGCTGTCCGGTACCCATCATGCTTCTCCTGTGAACCATAAAGGGCGGGAATATTTCTGTATATCCATTTTCTATATGGGTATCCAGCATGAAGTTTATAAGTGCCCTCTCCAGTCTCGCTCCAAGGCCTCTGTAGAAGGTGAACCTTGCTCCCGTCACTTTTCCGGCAGTCTCAAAGTCCAGTATGTTGAGGTCAATACCTATATCCCAATGGGCTTTCGGCTCATATTCGAACTTTGTCGGTTCACCCTGCCTCCTGATCTCCAGGTTGTCTGCATCGGAGCTGCCGTCAGGTATGCCGTCATAGGGAGTATTGGGGATGGTCAGAAGTATGCCTGTTATTTCTTCATCAAGGCTTCTTACTTTTTCATCCATTTCCTTTATCTTTTCAGATACTTCCCTCATTTCGGCAACCATTGCCTCTGCGTCCTGTTTTGCTTTTTTGAGCTTTGCAACCTCTTCAGACACCTTGTTCTTTTTACTTTTGAGATCCTCTACCTCAAAGATCACCTGTCTTCTTTGCTCATCAAGCTTCAGAATATCATCGATCCTGAATTCCTGTCCCCTTCTTCTGAGTTTTCTTTTTATCTCCTCGGGATTTGATCTGATTGCTTTAATATCCAGCATAGCACTACCTCCTTAAAATATAGTATATAAAAAAATAAAGCCCTTCATCCCGGTAAGGGACGAAAGGCCTTCGCGTTGCCACCCTAATTAGCGGTAAATATTATCTACCACTCTCTCAATCGTATAACGGCTCTGCCGGTACTGCTCCTCGCAGACTGCTCCGGGATGGAAGCATATAAGCTGCCTGCCGGCTTGCACCAACCGCCGGCTCTCTGAAAGACCTGCTCATTGTCTTTCCCTTCATTGCATTTTTGCTATGTACATATTTTTTACTATTTTACTACTAATCATACACATTTGCAATAGAAATTCGTACATATGGAATATTATCCCTTAATATGGCTATACTCTTAACAGATTGAAGCCGTAAGGGAGGGTTTATTATGACAAAGCTGGATATGATAAGTCAGATCGCAGACCTCAAGGAGATAGACTACAAGAACACACTGGCTATAACAAGTGTTATTGAGCTGCTTATTGAAAAAGGCATCCTGGAAAAACAGGAGGTCGCCATAAAGGCACAGTTCCTGGAGGACCAGACCATGGCGGAGATAAAGCGAAGCAGCAGGTTCAGCATCAGCTGATTTGTCCCGTTACTTTTATAATTGCTGACCCCCATCAAAATATGGTAAATTATAATAAAGGCTTCCATTTGTGGGGGGAACAAATGCCCCTGCTCGTTTAATAAAACCACGACTTATATTGTGGGGGGATCAGCATGAAGAAAACCGAGGAAGTGCTTCAAGCTCTGCTTGAACTGGAGGCTAAAGCCGGGAAAGGTGTTTCTGCCTGTGATATAAGCAAAAGGCTCAATATTGACAGGACAAACATCAGCCGCTATCTGAACCGGCTTTATAATGAAAAAACTATTGACCGGATTAACGGAAGACCGGTACTGTACTGCTCCGCAAAATTAAAAACAGCCGATAAAGCCTCAGTTATAAGGGTCAGCGAAAACAGCCTGGATAAAATTGCAGGGATCCATCAGAGCCTTCAGATACCTGTGCAGCAGGCAAAGGCAGCTATCCTGTATCCGCCTAACGGACTGCACACCCTTATTCTGGGAGGAACCGGCGTAGGAAAGTCCATGTTTGCAGAGCTTATGTACCAGTTTGCGACAGAATCGGGAGTAATAGCTCCCAATGCGCCCTTCATCCGTTTTAACTGCGCGGATTATGCAGACAATCCGCAGCTTCTCATTGCCCAGATCTTTGGAGTCAGAAAAGGGGCCTATACCGGCGCCGACAGGGACCGGGAAGGACTCCTTAAGAAAGCGGACGGAGGAATGTTCCTGCTGGATGAAGTACACAGACTGTCACCTCAGGGACAGGAAATGCTTTTTACCTTTATTGACAAGGGCTGTTTCGAACCCCTTGGAGAAACAGAGAAAAAGGTATATGCAAATGTGCAGATAATCGCCGCCACAACAGAGGAACCGCAATCCTTTCTGCTGAATACCTTTGCCAGAAGGATCCCGATGATCATAAAGCTGCCGTCCTTAAAGGACCGGGGGCTCAATGAGCGTTTCTATCTTGTCGAAAGCTTTCTGAGACAGGAATCGAACAGGATCGGAAAGGGTATTTACATCGATAAAAGCTCCATTATCTCCTTTTTACTTTACGATTGTCCAAATAATATAGGTCAGCTGAAAAGTGACATACAACTGGCCTGTGCCAGGGCATTTGTCAATTACAAAGCAAAAAACGAAGGATATATACTGGTTGCCCAAGCCGATCTTCCCCAGCATGTCAAGAAGGGTATCCTGAACCTCCAGAGCAACAGGAACGAAATTGATTACCTTCTGAAAAACAAAGGGGATATCCTGAGGTACGGTTATAAGGAGGAGTTGGAGCAGCGCCCTGAGTACAGGCATCAGGACAGTGAGGACTTTTATGATATAATCGAGAAAAAACTTCAGCTTCTTAAAGAATCCGGGATGAAGGAAGAGGAGATCAACCATATCATAAATATGGACATAGAAAGCCATTTCAAAAAATTCATAGGAGAGCTCCCTGAAAAGCTGCGGAGAAACGAGATCTCCAAAATCGTTGCAGTTGAAGTAATGGACCTGGTTGACCGGATAATCAGGCTGGCCCAGGACAGACTCAGGCGGGAATATGATGAAAGAATACATTTCGGGCTGCTTTTACATATCAACAGTTTTATAGAAAGGGCAAGAAAGGGTATCAGTATATATCATCCCAAGCTCAACTCCATCCGTGTGGAATATCCTGATGAGTTCCTGGTTGCCATGGAAGCAGCCAAGCTTATGGATAACAGCCTGGGGATCCATACCCCCCTTGATGAGATCGGATATCTTACAATGTTCCTTGCTTCAAATCCCCTGGAATCAGGAACAGAAAAAAAGAATCCCGTGGGGATCCTGGTAATAATGCATGGCAATTCAACTGCCAGCAGCATGGTTGAGGTGTGCAACACCCTTGTGGGAACAGAGCATGCAGCAGCCCTGGACATGCCGCTTACAATGAGTCCCCGGACAATGTATGCCACCACCAAAAGCACTGTGCTGGAGATGGATAAGGGAAACGGCGTGCTGCTTATGGTCGATATGGGCTCCCTTGTGAACTTCGGGGATATGATCAGTGAGGAGACCGGCACACTGGTGAAGACGATCCAGATGGTAAGCACTCCACTGGTCATGGATGCCTGCAGCAAGGCCGTCCTTGGGAGGGATATCTACTATATATATGATAGTATAAAGGAAGCTTATCAACTTAACACTCCTGAAAATGTAAAAGCCGGTCCTGCAAAAAGGAACATAATAATAACGGCATGCTTTACAGGAGAAGGCGCCTCCAGGAAGCTCAAGGAGATACTGGAGCAGAAGCTTGCACAGAAGGACGAGGTTGAGGTCATACCTCTGGAGATACTCAATAAAAATGAGTTCTTGAGCAAAATAGAGCGCTATAAGGAGAAATACAAGGTGCTGGCAGTAGTAAGCACAATCGATGTCAGGCTGGATAACATTCCGCTGGTTACTGCAGTGGAGGTCCTTGCCTATAAAGGAATAGAGAGACTTGACAGTATAATAAGTGAGGAAAATACCTACCTGGGAGTGAAGAGATCTCTTAAGGAGCATCTGACGGCTGTGGACTGTGAGGATGCAGTGGATAATGCCAGACTTGTTATTGATAATATTGAAAGAGACCTGAAGGTACAGGTCAAAAATGAAGTGAAACTGGGCATCCTCCTTCATATGAGCTTCCTCCTGGACAAACTGAAGCAGGGGGGAAGGGAGACTATATTCAACAGCCTGGACAGCTTCAGGGAGCTGTACGGCCATGAGCTTATGAAAGTCAGCCGCTGCCTGATACCTCTTGATAAGCACTTCGGTATCAAAATAGGCGAAAATGAAACAGCCTTTATATGCAAAATGTTCCTATCCAATAATGAGCTTGAATGAGTAAGTGTGTAAACTAACAAAGTGTGTAAAAAGTGTGTAATGAACTTTACACACTTTTTGTATTTTTAAGATCTGTTTCCATGAGTATAAGCTCATTTGAAACGCTGGATTTCAACATGTTTTCAGCCTTTAAAAATATATGCAGGTTTTTTTGATATTTTATCTGACCTGGCAGCAGATTTGCAAATGAATAAAAGTGACAAGAGACGAAAGGGGTGCATCCGAAAGTAATGAAAAGATCGATTGTTGTTGTCAATAGCGAATGCGGCCTGCATGCAAGACCGGCAAGCATACTGGTAAGCACGGCAATAAAATTTTCCTCAAATATTCTTATTAAGAAAAATGATAAGACGGCAAATTGCAAAAGTATCCTGAGTGTCTTAAGCATAGGAGCTTCAAACGGAGATGAGCTGGAGATCGTCATTGAAGGACAGGATGAAACCGATGCATTTAATACTATAAAGGATCTGTTTGACCTGCACCTGGCAAATGCATAGAAGATTACAGTTCTCCAAAGCAACTGAGCAGGAAATTAATTAAAGGAGGGTGATGATTGTGTTAAGGGTTATGCTGGTATGTTCCGCAGGTATGTCTACCAGCCTTCTGGTCACCAAGATGAAGGATGCAGCGGTAAAAAACGGTATCGATATTGAGATCGTAGCAGTAGCGGAGGTTGAGGTAAAAGAAAATATCGAACGGGCTGATGTAGTACTCCTGGCTCCACAGGTAAGGTTCCTGTTTAATAAATTGAAGCAGGAGCTTGAGCCCAGAGGAATTCCATTGGCAGTCATCGACGGTATGAACTATGGCCTGATGAAGGGAGACGCCGTAGTTAAGCAGGCCCTGGAGCTTACTGTCAGCACTAAGTAACAGTATGGTCCGAAAAAAATAATAAGGGGGATTAATATGAAAAGGTTTCTGGAATTCATGGAAAGGTATTTTGTTCCAGTAGCTGGAAGGATCGGTTCACAAAGACATCTTGTCGCTGTACGTGACGGCTTCGTAAGCATCATGCCGCTGATACTTGCAGGTTCAGTGGCCGTGCTGTTGAACAACACACTGTTCAAATGGGTGCCTGCCCTGGGTATTCTTACAGGCATTAACGGCAATGTATGGTGGGGAACCTTCGCAATTATGACTTTGGTGGTAGTATTCTCAACTGGTTACAACCTTGCAAAAAGCTATAGTGTTGATGCTCTGGCCGCCGGTTTGATCTCTGTTGCCTCTTTCATCACTATAACACCCCAGGCTCATGGCGAAGCAGGCTGGGGATACATCCATTGGGGGTATCTGAATGCTACAGGACTGTTCACCGGTATTATAGTCGCACTCATAGCAACTGAGATATTCGTCAAGCTTATGAAAAAGAAGCTTACCATAAAGATGCCTGACAATGTGCCTCCGGCTGTGGGAAGAGCCTTTGCCGCAGTCATACCGGGTATCGCAGCTTTATATCTTTTCGGAATAGTTGGTCATATAATCACAAATGCCGGGGCAAACAGCCTTTACGACATTATTTACAATCTCATTCAGAAGCCTTTACAGGGCTTCAGCCAGGGACTGGGCTCAGCCATCATCCTTGCAGTATTCCTGAATGTATTCTGGTTCTTCGGCCTCCATGGAGGCAACATTTTCGATCCTATTGTAAATTCACTATACCTGCCCGCCCTTGAAGCGAATGCAAGTGCTGTCCAGCAGGGTGTAGCGGCTGCCAATATAGTAACCAAGTCCTTCTATGACTCCTTTGTTCATATCGGAGGCTGCGGAGCCACTTTAGCCCTTATTCTTGCAATATATATAGCCGCCAGGAAAAGGGATGAATACAAACAGGTCGCCAAGCTTTCAGCACCTGCAGGATTATTCAACATCAATGAGCCAATGATGTTCGGCCTTCCGATAATATTGAACCCGATACTTCTGATACCGTTCATACTTGTACCGGGCATTTTGACCTTCATTGCCTATATTGCGACAGCTTCTGGGTTGGTGCCGATGACATACGTGCAGATACCATGGATCACCCCTGTTGGAATAAGCGGCTTCCTGGCTACAGGTGGAAATATCATGGGAGGCTTGCTGTCAATTATAAACTTCGCAGTTGCAGTACTGATATATCTGCCCTTTGTAAAGCTTGCCGACAATATGGCGGCTGAATCAGGAGCCAGCAGCTACGAGACAGGTAAAAAATCCGTCAGTAAGAGTGTCTGATGCATAAACACAAAATTAGACACTTCAACTGATTTTGTAATGATAAATCTTTTTCACGTTATATATATCCAACAGTAATATGACAAGGGGTGATTTTTATGGATCTTGAAACTATGGTGTTTACTATCATTGCACACAGCGGCGATGCAAGAAGCTCAAGTATGGAAGCTATCGGACATGCAAAACGTGGTGAATTCGATAAAGCTGCAGCAGCTATGGATGAAGCCAATAAAAAATTGCTGTTGGTACATTCCGAGCAGACAAAGCTTATCCAGGCAGAGGCTCAAGGTCAGGAAACCAAGCTATCCCTGCTGCTCATCCATGCGCAGGACCATCTGATGGGTGCAATGACTGTAAGGGATCTTGCAGCGGAATTCATTGAGCTGTACCGGGTAATGAATATTAACAGGGGTTAATCGGGGGAACCAAAATGAAACGATTGGGTATTTCAATCTACCCCGAGAGATCGGGTAAGGATGAAAACAAAGCATATATCTCCAGGGCTTCTCAGTACGGCTTTACCAGGATATTCACCTGCCTCATGTCTGCGGAGGGTGACATCGGCAGTGTAAAAGAAAATCTCAGTGATATTGCCGGTCATGCAAAATCCCTGGGGATGGAGGTTATTGCAGATGTAAGCCCCGCAGTATTGAATGCCTTTAATGTCAGCTGCCAGGAGCTGAGCTTCTTCCATGAGCTGGGACTCACCGGAATCAGGCTGGATACAGGCTTTAGCGGGCTTGAGGAAAGCATCATGACTTTTAACTCTTATGGGCTCAGTATAGAAATCAATATGAGCAGCGGAACCAGACAGCTGGATAATATCCTTTCCTACAGTCCGAAGGTGGAGAATCTTATTGGGTGCCATAACTTTTATCCTCACAGGTATACAGGGCTCTCCAGGAAGCATTTTGAGAAATGCTCCAGCCAATTTAAGCAAAATGGAATCAGGACAGCGGCCTTTATCTCCTCCAAGGAGGCCGGCTTCGGCCCATGGCCTGTGAGTGAGGGGCTCTGCACCCTGGAGGAGCACAGGGAACTGCCTGTAGAAGTACAGGCGAAGGATCTATTCAATACAGGGCTTGTTGATGATGTCATCATTGCAAATGCCTTTGCTTCTGATAGTGAGCTCCAGTCCCTGGGCAGCCTTGATAAGGAGCTTCTGACCCTGAAGGTTGAGCTCGTTTCCGGCATACCGGATATTGAGAGAAAAATTGTCCTTGAGGAGCTTCACTTCAACAGGGGAGATGTATCCGAATACATGCTCAGGTCCACCCAAAGCCGTATCAAATACAGCGGGCATTGCTTCAAACCGTTCAACACCCCGCCCATAAGGCGCGGAGACATACTGATAGACAGCAGCCTGTACGAAAGATATGCCGGAGAACTGCAGATCGCCCTTAAGGATATGGACAACTCAGGAAGGGCAAATGTTGCAGGAAGGGTATCGGAACAAGAAATATACCTCCTTGACCATATAAGACCCTGGCAGAAATTCAAGCTGATACAGACATAAAAGCTAATCCCCATACAGAAATGCCGTCTATACTTGCGCAAGTATAGACGGCATTAGTTTATTAATATGCTTTCGCAACATATACCATTTTTTCGGCTTTGCCTCCGCATACCAGGCATTTGTCCCCTACATGCTCCTGGTGGAAGGGCAGGCACCTTATCGTCGCGTTTGTATCATCCTTGAGCTTATCTTCGCACTCCCTGCTTCCGCACCACATTGTCTTCACAAAGCCCGGAGTATCCTGCATTATCTTCTTGAACTCCTCATAGTCGGTAGTGGTATAGGTCTTCTCCTCCCTGTTCTTCAATGCCTTGTTGAACAAGGAAGTGTGGATCTCATCAAGAAGCTTTGAAATAGTCTCTGTCAGATCGTCCATCGATACGGTGAACTTCTCCAGGGTATCCCTTCTTGCAATTGTCACCTGGTTCTTCTCTATATCCTTCGGTCCGATCTCCATTCTTATCGGAACACCCTTCATTTCCCATTCATTGAACTTCCAGCCCGGGCTGTAGGTATCCCTGTCGTCCATTTCTATCCTGAAGCTCTTATCCAGCTCTGCCTTTACTTCCTTAGCCTTTTCAAGAACTCCCTCCTTATGGAAGGCGATCGGGATTATGACAACCTGTACCGGAGCCACCCTTGGAGGCATTACAAGGCCCCTGTTGTCTCCATGCACCATTATTATGCCGCCGATAAGCCTTGTGGAAATACCCCAGGAGGTGGTCCAGGCATACTTATGAACTCCATCCCTGTCAAGGAACTTTATATCAAACATCTTGGAGAAATGCTGCCCCAGGTTGTGCGATGTACCTGCCTGCAAAGCTTTTCCATCATGCATCATCGCTTCCATTGTATAAGTCTTCAATGCCCCGGCAAATTTCTCCTTTTCACTCTTCTGACCCAGCACTACAGGCATTGCCAGCTCATCCTCAGCAACCTGCCTGTATATTTCAAGCATCTGCATGGTTTCCTTCTGTGCATCCTCTTCATCCACATGGACGGTATGGCCTTCCTGCCAGAGGAATTCGGCAGTCCTTAAGAAAGGCCTGGTGGTCTTTTCCCAGCGGACAACATTGCACCATTGGTTGATAAGCAGGGGAAGATCCCTGTAAGACTGCACCCATTTGGAATACATATCGCAGATAATTGTTTCAGAGGTAGGCCTGACGAATAGTCTTTCAGCCAGCTCTTCACTGCCCCCGTGGGTTACCCACAGCACCTCAGGAGCAAAGCCTTCAAAATGCTCCGCTTCCTTCTTCAGATAGCTTTCCGGTATCAGAAGCGGAAAATATGCATTCTTATGCCCTGTTGCCTTAAATCTTCTGTCTGCCACCCTCTGGATGCCTTCCCATACACCATAACCATAGGGCTTGATTACCATACAGCCCTTGACCGGCGCATAATCAACCATATCAGTCTTTAATATGACGTCGGTATACCATTGTGAAAAATCCTCTTCCATCGGGGTAATCTCTTTTACAAATTCCTGCTGCTTTTTATCAGCCATATTGATCGCTCCAATCTCATATAATTTATTTGCAAAAACAAAAAACCTTCGTCTTGTAAGGGACGAAGGTATACTCGCGGTACCACCCTATTTGAACGCACAGCGTAGCTTGCACATTCCGCTTCAGCCTTTAACGCAGGCATACGATAGGAGTTCATCCACAGCTCGGAGGACGGGTTCAATGAAAATAAGCCTGGAAAGCCTTTCAGCCTCTGAGCTTTCCTCTCTTGCCGCATCTTTTCATTTACTATTCCTCTTCATCGCCTTTAGGTCTTAAGTTAAGCCTATTATATATTATGGTTTTTTCCCTGTCAATATACACAATATATGAAGGATGCGAGATGCGAGAAAAGCTTTGGTATTTCTTACGGGTCCAGGTTCCCTTTTTTCCGATACCCTTAAGGAATACCAAGACCTCCTCGTATCCCGCATCTCGAATCTCGTATCTGTAGAAGATTACTTCGCAATCTTCTACTATTGTGCAGTTGATTGTAAAGTATGAAAATAGTAGTATATATATATATTGAAATTTCTTCGCGAGGAAGTGTTTGCGTGTCTGATTATAGTGAAATAATGAATATATTCGGCGAAAAGGATGGGGAGCTATTAAAGGCTATCCTTGACAGCATAAACGACGCCATATGCATAGTGGATGAGAACTGTATAACCCGGTACTGGAACGATGCCGCCGAGAAGCTTTACCAGATCGAAAGGTCCAGGATAATCAACAGGCATATAAAGGAGTTCTTTCCGAAGTCCCTGCTCCCGAGGATCATAAAGGAAAAGAAAGCCTATGACAATATATACAACAATCCCAGGGAGGGCTGCTACAATATCATAAGCGCATCACCCCTGTATATAAACGGCCGTCTTGTAGGCGGCATAAGCCTGGACCGTGATGTCACCGAATTCATAAAGACCTCTGAGCTGCTGGCAAAGACTCAATCCAATCTCAATGTACTGGAGCATGAAATATCCATTATCAACAGGAACAGGCACTCCTTTTCACAGATATTCGGCAATAACAGAGCTTTCAGAGACAGCATACGGCTGGCCAGGGACATTTCAAAATCAAACATAAATGTGCTTATAACCAGCGAGAGCGGTACAGGTAAGGAGCTTTTCGCCCGTGCTATACATATGGAAAGCGGGCGGGCGGGTTATTTCGTACCCATCAACTGCAGCGCCATACCCAACGAGCTGATCGAGAGCGAGCTCTTCGGATACTCGGCAGGAGCGTTCACAGGAGCATTGAAGAGCGGTAAGATAGGCAAGATAGAGCTGGCTCACAATGGGACCCTTTTCCTTGATGAAATCGGAGACATGCCTTTGAATATGCAGCCCAAGATACTCCGGGTGCTTGAAAATGGGGAAATGACCAGGATAGGCAGTGAAAATACCATAAAGGCCAACATAAGGGTTATCGCCGCCACCAACCGGGATCTTTCCGAAATGGTAGAGGCAGGCCTGTTCAGGAAGGACCTTTATTACAGGCTGAACTCTGTAGTAATAAATCTTCCTCCCTTAAGGGAAAGGAAGGACGATATCCCCTTGCTGGTAAACAGGTTTGTTGAGGATTACTGTATGGAATACGGAATAAACATCCTGGGTATAGCCCCTGATGTAATGGATATATTCATCAACCATAAATGGGAAGGCAATATAAGGGAGCTTAAGAATGTCATAGAGAGGATCGTCGTATTGGCAAAGAACAATGATACCGATGTGATAGATGTATCGTTCCTGCCGCAGAATCTTCTTGGGGATAAGAAGATAAATCCCGTTCTTAGACAGGACAGTATATATGATCTGGGCAATATACTGGACAATGCGGAAAAAGAGGCAATAATAAACGTCATGCGGATTACGAGGAACAACAAAGCCCATGCGGCAAAGCTGCTGAATATCCCAAGAAGTACTCTGTATTTCAAGCTTAAGAAATATAACCTGGAAAAGTAAGTCTGATTTAGTAAAATGTCAATGTACTGACACAAATGTCAGTACATTGACATTTTTTATTTATTAATCTTCCAATAGTGTCAGTAGATTGACACCCTCAAAAAACAGACTACACTGTAACCCTTGATATTTCTGGGTTAAAGGCTTAGCAATCTCTTGGCATGCAAATTGCTATATAATAAGTAGTTGAAGTTAACGAAAGGGGGATTTCCTGTGAGGATTGACCAACACCCAATTATTTCATTCAGTAAAGGTAAGAAAGTAAAGTTCATATTTGATGGACAAGAGTATGAAGGGTACGAGGATGAGCCGATTGCAGCTGCTCTGCATGCTGCGGGAGTAAGAGTTCTTGGCCACAGTCACAAGCTTGACAGACCGAGAGGTTTTTACTGTGCCATAGGTAATTGTTCTTCCTGCCTTATGATAGTGAATGATGAGCCTAATGTAAGGATCTGTGTTGAGAAGCTTAAAGAAGGAATGGTAGTGAAAACTCAGACCGGAAAGGGGGATCTTAAGTGAAGCATACAGAAATAGTTGTAGTCGGCGGAGGTCCTGCCGGACTATCCGCAGCCATAAATGCAGCGTCCTGCGGTGCCAAAGTCATGGTTATCGACAGAAATAGCAGGCTTGGCGGCCAACTGGTCAAGCAAACCCATATGTTCTTCGGTTCCCAGAAGCAGTATGCGTCAACAAGGGGTATAGACATTGCAGGTATACTGACCGAAGAACTTATGAAATACGGGGATAATGTTGAAATATTAACGGATGCAACCGTTATAGGCCTTTATGACGATGGAGTCCTGACTGTTGAAAAGGATGGTAAATATCTTAAGATAAAACCGGAATCCATAATAGTGACAACAGGAGCCTCAGAAAAATTCCTCACCTTCCCGAACAACGACCTGCCGGGAATTTATGGGGCCGGAGCAGTACAGACCTTGATGAATGTATATGGCGTAGCTCCCGGGAACAGCGTAGTTATGGTAGGCGCGGGCAATATCGGACTTATAGTAAGCTACCAGCTTATGCAGGCAGGTATAAAGGTAAAGGCCGTAATAGATGCCGCACCGAAAATAGGAGGTTATCTGGTGCATGCGTCAAAAATCAGGAGGATGGGTGTGCCCATAATGACTTCCTGCTCTGTGAAGTATGCGCATGGAAAGGAGCACCTTGAAAAGGTCACGGTCTGGAAGCTGGATGAGAAGTGGCAGCCGATACCGGGCTCCGAGACAGATATTGAAGCGGATGTAATGTGCATTTCCGTTGGCTTGTCGCCATTAGGCGAACTTTTGTGGCAAATAGGCTGCGATATGAAATTCATACCTGAGCTTGGCGGACATGTTCCCTCAAGAAATGAAGAGCTTGAGACAAGTGTTAAAAACATATATGTTGCCGGAGACGTTGCAGGTGTCGAGGAAGCAAGCAGTGCCATGGTTGAGGGACGCCTTGCCGGCCTGTGTGCTGCAAAGAATCTCGGACATGCCTCAAAGGACTTCGAAGCATTGAAAAAAGATTATCTGGAACAGCTGGATTCTTTGAGATCTGGACCTGTAGGGGAAAAAATCCGTAAAGGTCTCAGCCAATTGGTTGTTTAATATGCTCTGATAAATTATTGCCAGGAGGTAAGAAATATGTTGGAAAAAACCGGTATAGCGACTCCGGAGAATTTAGCCGATGTCACTCCTTCATCTGAAAGAAGGGCTAAAGGACCCGTCGCGGTAATAGAATGCTTCCAGCGGATACCCTGCAATCCATGCCAGACCGCTTGCAAAAGGGGAGCAATAAAAGAATTTGAAGATATTAACGACAGACCTTCAATAGACCGTGATAAATGCAATGGCTGCGGTATGTGCGTGAGCAATTGCCCAGGACTTTCTATTTTTATAGTAGATGAAGCCTATTCAGAAAAAGAAGCTCTGGTCAAGGTTCCTTATGAATTCCTCCCACTTCCGGCAGAAGGAAGCTATGTCACGGGCCTGGACAGGGAAGGAAAGCCGGTATGCAGGGCAAAGGTTGTAAAGGTCCTGAACACAAAGGTTCAGGACAGAACACCCGTAGTGTCCATGGCGGTTCCGAAGGAGCTTTCCATGACTGTAAGATGCTTCAGCATAGAAGACTTTTACAGTGACAATACCATAGTATGCCGTTGTGAGGAAGTGACTCTCGGTGAGATCAGGGAATTAATAAGAAAAGGCTATAGAAGTGTGGATGAAATAAAGAGGATATCCAGAGCAGGAATGGGACCTTGTCAGGGCAGGACCTGCAGACAGCTTATAATGCAGGAGCTTGCTTCAGCTACAGGAGAGAAGATGTCAGAGCTCAGGATGTCTACCTTCAGGCCGCCGGCAAAACCGATAAAGCTTGGAGCTCTGGCTGGAGGTGAAGACAATGAATAAAACGGCAAGTGTAGTAATAATAGGAGGCGGAATATCCGGCTGTGCCATAGCCTACAATCTGGCAAGGAAAGGTGTAAAGGATGTTGTTGTAATTGAAAAATCCTTTCTGTGCAGCGGTTCTACCGGCAGATGCGGCGCAGGCGTGCGTATGCAGTGGGGTACGGAGATGAACTGCCGTCTGGCTAAATACAGTATCGAATATTACGAAAAAGCCAATGAGCTGCTGGAATATGAGTTTGATATAGACTTCAAGCAGAGCGGTTACCTTATAGTAGCTGCAACAGAAAAGGAAGATGAACAGTTCAAAAAGAATGTGAAGCTGCAGAACAGCCTCGGCATACCTTCGAAATATCTGACGCCAAAGGAAGCAAAAGAAATCATCCCTTATATGGATGAGACGAAAATAATCAGCGCAACCTTCTGTCCCAAGGATGGACACCTGAATCCCTTCCATACTACCCAGGCCTTTGCCAATGCCGCAACGCGCCTTGGTGTGGAAATAATGAAATATACAACAGTAACCGGAATAAAAGTGGAAAACGGCAAGATCGTTGGAGTTGAAACCGATAAGGGCTTTATATCCACTCCTGTTGTAGTAAATGCCGCGGGAGGATATTCCAAGGAAATAGGCGAAATGGCCGGAGTAGATATCCCGATATATCCCGAAAGGCATCAGATACTTGTAACAGAGCCTGTAGCACCTTTACAGGGGCCGATGTATATGGGCTTCGCACTGAATATCTACTGTCAGCAGTCTCCTGAAGGAAGCTTCATCATGGGCAGAGGAGATGCCAATGAGCCCAGGGACGGCAGGATAAACTCCAGCTGGCATTTTCTTGAGGAAATGGCCAGATCCTGCACCGAGCTGCTTCCGCTTCTTGGCAAACTGAATGTTGTACGGCAATGGGCAGGTCTTTACTGTATGTCCCCTGACCGTCAGCCGATATACGGACCTGTGAAGGAGGTTGAGGGCTTCTATCTGGCTACCGGCTTCAGCGGCCACGGCTTCATGTTCGGTCCCGTCACCGGTGTGGTCATAGCTGAATCGATACTTGGAGAGACTCCTACGATACCTATCCATATGCTGGATAAGGACAGATTCATGAGAGGTGAGCTTCTGCCGGAACCCTCCGTAGTATAACTACGTAAAAATACTTGATCTTTTTGATAAACCAAATAATTACTGAATTATTTGGTTTATCATTATAGATTTAAATTTGATATAATATTATTAATATGAAATTTTAATTTTAATGTTTTGGGAGGTTATAATTTATGAAGGTTTTGGGTAAAAAGCCCGAGTTGTGTATACAATGCCATGCCTGCGAGAGTATCTGCTCTAAAACATGGTTCAAGGAGGACAATGCACTTAAGTCCTGTATACGGATCAGCGAAGATGAAAAGGGCGGCGCAGTAATCATCTCCTGTACCCAATGCGGGGAATGTATCGATATCTGCCCTGTGGAAGCCATAAAAAGAGACAAAAACGGCATTGTAAGAATAGACAAAAGCATTTGTGTGGGCTGCTTCATGTGTGTCGGCTACTGCCCTGAACTGGCAATGTTCATGCACGAAGACTATCTGGAGCCCTTCAAATGTATTGCTTGCGGCCAATGTGCAAAGAGTTGCCCGACTGGTGCTATATTTATAACGCAGGAAAATGCTTAAGGAGGAAGGTTCAATGAATATAGAGAAATTGAAATCGGCTCATAAGCTCCTTTGCGAGTATAAATATGAGCTGGGCAAAATAAAAAAAGGCTATACAAACAGAACGTTATATATAAACCTCGGTGATAATGAGGTTAAGGAAAAACCTGTGACACAGCTTATGAAGGATAAGTTCATAGGAGGTAAAGGCTTTGGATTATGGTATCTGTGGAATGCAGTCACCTCCGAGACAAAATGGAACGATCCGGAAAACGAGATAGTTATAGCTACTGGTCCCCTGGGTGGGATTACACAATATCCTGGCGCTGGAAAATCCCTTGTTGTAAGCCTGTCACCTCTCACAGACATGCCCATTGACAGCAATGTCGGGGGATATTTCGGTCCGCTCCTTAAATTCTCGGGCTTTGATGCTCTTGAACTCCAGGGCAAATCGGACAAGGATGTGATTGTATTCATAGACGGCAACAAGGGTATAGTAAGGATAGAAGAAGCACCTCTTGAAGCTGTTGACAGCCATGTACTCGGTGAACAGCTTACTGAAATGTTTGCTGAAAGTGAAGAGGACAAGAGGAATATTTCGGTTGTATCCGCCGGTACAGCTGCAGAGCATTCTTTCCTGGGCCTTCTGAACTTCACCTTCTACGATGTAAGAAGAAAAGCAGCCAGGCTGAAGCAGGCCGGAAGAGGCGGTATCGGAACGGTATTCCGGGATAAGGGGATAAAAGCACTGGTGGTCCGCTTTGCAGGTGTAAAAGGCAACCTCAACAATCCTGCCGATCAGGGCACATTGAACAGAACGGGTATAAAATTCCACAAGCAGATGCATGACCTTGACGATAAGCAGAACAGAATGAGACAGGTTGGTACTGCCAATATAATTGAGGTCATGGACCAGTACGACCTGCTTCCGACTCACAATTACAAGTTCGGATCCCATAAGGATACCTACAGGATATCTTCAAAGGTATTCAAGGAAAAAATCACACAGGGTATGGCTGACGGCTGCTGGTACGGCTGCAGTATGTCCTGTGCGAAGGCAGTGGATAATTTTATATTGAGAACCGGTCCATACAAAGGGCAGAAGGTCATAGTCGACGGCCCGGAATACGAGAATGCGGCAGGACTCGGTTCCAACATAGGAATATTCGATCCGGATGTAGTTCTTGAGCTTAATTTCTACTGCGATACTTATGCTATAGACACCATATCCTTCGGGACAATGACTGCATTCATCATGGAATGCTACGAAAATGGAATACTTAACAAGGAAAGAACCGGAGGCCTTGAGCTTAATTTCGGCAATGCAGACGCCGCCCTGGAGCTTATACACCGGATAGCCAGAGGAGAAGGCTTCGGCAAGATCGCCGGACTCGGCGTAAAAAGGATGAAAGAACTCTTTATAAAGGAATATAATGCAGATCCGGGTTTTATCAATGACATAGGCATGGAACAGAAGGGTCTTGAATTTTCAGAATATATGCCAAAGGAATCCCTTGCACAGCAAGGAGGCTATGGACTTACTAACAAAGGACCCCAGCATGATGAAGCATGGCTGATATTCATGGATATGGTCAACAACCAGATTCCTACCTTTGAGAATAAGGCTGAAGCACTGCATTATTTCCCCATGTTCAGGACATGGTTCGGTCTGAACGGCCTTTGCAAGCTCCCGTGGAATGATATAACGCCTTCAAACAATAAATATACCGATGAGCCTGCAAAAATCCCCGAGCATGTACAGAATTACGTAGACATATTCAATGCAGTCACTGGATGCAGCATTGACAAGAATGAGCTTATAACCCAATCGGAGAGAGTATACAACTTCCAGAGAATATTCAACATCAGAATGGGTAAGGGTAAGAGGATAAACGACAGGATACCATACAGGGCTATGGGACCTGTTACTGTCGAGGAATATGAATCAAGACAGGAAAGGTATGACGGTCAGCTTAAGGAGCTGCTCGGATATAATCCTACAGGAAAGGACACCGAAGAAAAGCTTAAGGTAATGAGGAAATACAGGGAAGACCAGTACGAAAAGCTTACAGACGCCGTCTACAAGAGAAGAGGCTGGACAATAGACGGGGTACCGACTCTTGAGAAGCTAAAAGAGCTTGGAATGGATCTTCCTGAAGTAGTTGAAGTTGTGAAGAAACATATCTAAAGTGCAGGGTGGTGCAGTATGATACACGTAAACGGCAAGGAATTTCAATGGGAGGAAGGCATGACCGTTGCTGAAATGCTCAGGCGGAAGACTTACACCTATCACAAGATAGTTGTAAAAATCAATGATGTGGTGATACCCAACGAGGAATTCGAAACTACAGTAATACATGATGGTGATGATGTAAAAGCAATTCATCTTCTGGCAGGCGGATAAAAACCACAAAAAGGGACAGAGGGGACAATGTACCTTTCCCCTCTGTCCCTTTCTTTATATATTTTCCAGTATTATATCTTCATATTTCAGCAGTCCAAGCTGGCTCAGCCTGATTCCCGCTATATTATTTCTATAGGCAATGCCCGTCTGGGGATGATATAAAAATATCCATGGCGCTTCATCAACTATTGTCTGCTGAATCTTCCTGTACATTTCCGTTCGCTTTTCCGGGTTGATGATTTCTTTCGCTTTGTTCATTTCCATGGTGACTTCTTCATTCTTGTAGCTTGAGTAGTTCGTCTTGCTATCAGAGCTGAAAAGCGGCTGCAGGAAATTATCCGGGTCCCCTGTATCACCTATCCAGCGGCTCACATAGATATCACACCGGCGGATGCATTCCGGATTCAGGTACTCTGATGCTTTCACCCTGACAAACTCGCATTCTATCCCCATTTCTTTAAGATCCTTTATAATATATTCTGTCAGAGGATTATATATTGAAGTATCATTTTCTTCTCTTGCCAATACCTTCAGCTTTTGCACGGCTTTCCCCGTTATGATCCTTTGCAGTATCTCCCTGGCCTGTTTTGGATCATATTTGTAGCCTGCGTCATTCGTATTGTCTATCATACTTGGGGGAAAAGGCCCCTTTGCTTCTATCGCAAGACCTCCTAAAAGCTCATCAATGATGATCTTTTTATTGACCGCCATATTCAGTGCTTTCCTGACCTCCTTGTTCTGAACATAGGGAGAGCTTGAAAAAAGATTGAAGCCGACATAGTAGGTACCTATTATACTCCTGGTTTTTACTATTATATCCTGTTTATCCTTTATTGTGTTGATGATATTTTTCTTATCGGCTATTATGAAGTCGTAGCTTCCGTTTATTAAATCTTCCGCTACGTTTATATCCTTATATTTTACTGTAATCTTCTTAACGTAGGACTCTCCATTATAAAAGTCCCTAAAGGCTTCAAGAGTGATTCCGGAAGGCTGTATATCCGTGAGCCTGTAAGGGCCGCAGCCGGAAATCACACCCTTTCCGATATCTTCCTGGGGCAGGATGGAAGCGCAGAACTGACCCAGATTCAGCAGGAAACCCGAGTGAGGAGCAGCCAGCCTCAAGGATATGCGGTACTTGTCACGCACTTTCATACCCCTGACAGCTTTCTCCTTTCCGGAATTGTACTCCTCCGCTCCGTCCAGACACATAAGCGCCCAGCTGTTCGGAGAGTTGAGTCCGGGGCTCAATAGCCTTTCAAAGGAATACCTTACATCCTCTGCAGTAATCTCCCTGCCGTTATGGAATTTCGCTCCCTTTCTAAGCAGGAATACCCAGGTCAGACCATCCTCCTCCAGGTACCAGGTCTTGGCAATGCCTGGACTGACATGTCCCGAAGCACTTATTGTCAGAAGCCCGCTGTTCACATTGGACATAATATGGCTTCCGACATACTCGAAGGACATCTGAGGGTCGTAGGTCTGCAAGGGACTGGGAAGGCATGTTGTAACAGTCGTGTCAAATGTATCCGAACCTGCCATTCCATCAACCAATTTGACTGTAGAGTTTTTCAGATCTGAGGCGGTATTCTGCAGAGACTCCAGGGAAGTCTTTGTAAACTGTGTATATAAAACTGCCTGCTCAACGGTTGTGATCAACTTTTCAAAGGTTCTGCTCATCTCGTGGGTGGAATTCACCACAACCTCAAGATTAGCTGTCTGTTTTGTTATTGCTGTGTTTATCTCATCTGATACGCTGCTGTTGTTATCGACCGCCTTTATGATAGTATTGAACACCTCCATGGTATTCTTTGATATATCAGTGCCTTCCTTAACTTTATCTATGGTCTTATCCATTGAATCCAGCGCTTTTACGACGCTTTCATTTATTTCATTTATTGTAGTGTTGATATACTTTATTGAATCAACACTTCTCTGTGCTAATTTCTTGACTTCCTGCGCAACAACAGCAAAGCCCCTTCCTGCTTCCCCCGCTCTTGCAGCTTCAATGGATGCATTTAATGAAAGCAGGTTGGTATTATCGGCAATATCTTTGATCACATCCAGCATCTCATTGATATGGGCAGCCTTTTTACTCAGCATATTGATAACATCCTTTGATTCCAGCACAGATGCTTCGATGACATTCATGGCTTCTATGGAATCGTCAACTGCACTGCTTCCCTTTCTTGCAACGCTCATTGTCTGTTCCGATATCTGTCTTGCATTTTCAGTATTGGCAAAGACCTCTTCCGCAAGAGCGGAATAGCTGCTGATCTCGTCAACTACCTTCTGTACCGAGTTCATCTGGACCTCCACATATTTTGATATGTTTCCGGTAACATCTATCAGGCTGTCGACTACAAGACCGGCCTCTCCTACCTTATTGTCTATCCGGTCTGCTATATGACGCTGGTTATTTTTGCGCAGAGCTATTCTATCATCGCTTGTTTTTACATGTGCCAGGCTGTCTTTTATTGCTGGAGCAGCTGCTTCATATTGTGCTTTGTTTTTTATCTTTTGCTTTAATTTAAACATTTACTGGCCCCCCTAAAAATACTGGTTCATAATTTATTCGACAATAATTTCCATATACCTTCTATATGCTCATATTTTTATATTATCCTCTATATCCGAAGAAAAGCCCGGAAACTTTATGTTTCCAGGCTTTTAATGAGATCCGGTCATATTTTTCTTATGCTTTTATATTTTCTTTCTTTGATTTGTTTCCAAAGAACAGGTTTATTGTAGTTACAATCAGTATTATTGCAAGTATGAAGAGGATTGCAGCTATAGCTCCAATTATAATATTGCCGCTTATGAAGTTATTTCTGCACACCAGCACAAGAGCTGTGAGTGTAACTGCAAACATAAATACCATCGGTATTACGGTCATTATGTTCTTCTTGCCGGACTTGGCCAGCCATGCTGAAACAGCAAGGAGCGAAAGACCTGCAAGCAATTGATTTGCAGAACCGAATATAGGCCATATCTTCTGGTACCCATAAGAAAGCAGCAGTGCTGACAGACCTACAGTTATTGCAGTTGCCGCATACATATTGTTCAGCGGTGATTTTGTCCCATCTGCTTTGGTAGTCATTTCCTGGAACATATAGCGGCCTAGCCTTGTTGCTGTGTCCAGACTTGTAAGCGCAAATGCGGAAAAAGCAAGTATTACAAACACCGTTCCAACAGGAACAGGGATCCCGAAATTGCTCATGAAATCCGCAACACCACCTGCAAATATCTGAGCCGGAGTTCCTTTTGCCCCTACTATATAGCTTGCGGATATAAGTGCTATTATAGCCAGGACACCTTCAATAAGCATTGCGCCATAACCTATAAGCTTTGTATCCTTTTCATTATTAAGCTGCTTCGAGCTTGTGCCGGAACCAACCAGGGAGTGGAAGCCGGATATAGCTCCACAGGCTACTGTAACAAATAACATGGGGAAAAGATACTGGGCTTTTATACCCTCCCCAATGGTGAAACCGACTGATGCGGGTATTGCCATTGCAGGTCTTACGATCAAGATACCTATAATCGCTCCGGCAAGCATTGAATACAGCAGGAAGGAGCATAGGTAATCCCTGGGCTGCAGCAGGAACCATACAGGTAATGTGGATGCCGCAAAAATATACACAATAAGAATTGCATCCCAGGCGAGTTTTGAAAGCTTGAATACTGGAAACTGGTAGCCTATCCATACACAGAAGAACAATAGTGCCACACCTGCAACCGTTGATACAGTGAGATTTGTGCCCTTCCTGTAAACAAAGTAGCCAAAGGCCATTGCCAGGAAAATAAAAAGTATTGATGCCGTGCCCGCTCTTGCACCGGATAGCACCTCAGGCTTTGCCGGATCATAAGCGAAAGTCCCTGCACAAATGTCCGTAAACGCTGCAACAACTAATATCAGTGTTAGATAGGCAAAGATATTGAACAGCTTCTTACCATTCTCACCGATGTTTATTCTGATTATTTCCCCTATGGATTTTCCATTGTGTCTGACTGATGCAAAAAGTGAGCCCCAGTCATGGACACCTCCAACGAGTATGCTTCCTATTATAATCCAGAGATACACCGGCAGCCATCCGAATATTGCGGCAGCTATAGGCCCCGTTATGGGACCAGCACCTGCTATGGATGAAAAATGATGGCCTAAAAGTACTTTGGCATTTGCGGGACAATAGTCGATATCGTCCCTCATTGTATGGGCAGGAGTCTTTCTTTCGGGGTCTATACCCCACTGCTTTGCCAGGTAACTGCCGTAGGTTACATAGGCAACTAGAAACAGTACAATGCCTAACAATAATAAAGTCAATGAGTTCATTTGATAACCCCCTTTTTTTATTTAAGGTGTAATATGATACACCTTTTGTACCCTTTTACCTGCCTTGTTGGTTATAGTCTCATTGCTATTCAGGTCAATACATATAAGTCTTACATCACACCACCCTTTTAAATAAAAGGAATATACCCTGCTGCAGCTGTATTTTCTTACTGCCTTTTTTGCATTGTCATCTATGGTATTCCCAATGATCACTCCTGTTACATATGTGCTCATATGATCTTTTCCCGGCTGAATGTATTCCGTTACAATTTTCTTCAAAAACCGTCCGTAAGAAGCTATCTCCTCTTCTGTGACCGTATCAAGCTTCTTTACATAGCAGTATTCATAGTTTTCACACCTGTCGATTACATCCTTCCTTGTTATAAAGGTTCTTCCCGCAATGTTACAAAACTCTGCATGAATATCTATTGTCTCTCCAAACAGCACAACATTCTTTTCAATATTGAAATGTCTTTCATATATCCTTTGCAGGTTGTCCAGATACTCATCCTGTGTCATGTTTTTCCCTCCGTCTTTCGTCCGGTAGCGCTTTATAGATATTTATGAATCCTGCCCGAGGTAAATATACTTCGAATGGGTGAATAGTGTAATAGATGATATGAATATAATGGATTTGAAATACATTTGTTACATTTTATAGTTATTATTACATATAATTCCGATAAAATCATTATAGCACACGCTTAATAAACCATTAATAATTGTTAAATATATAACATCTACGGACTTGTAAACTTTTTGTATTAGATATAAAATTCTATTATATGACATTTAGTATTTTTTGGTTATGAGTAGGGGGTTTATATGAGTACTTTTGTTTATCTGAGGGACTTTTTTAAACAAAATAAATGGAAATATATCCTGGGTGTTACCGTACTTGTCCTGGTTGACGCCCTGCATCTCATCACTCCCAAAATCATCGGACGGATGACCGATGATTTTGGGAGTGGAACACTTTCAATGCGGAATATTTTTTTCTACATAGGATTGATCCTCGCTGTGGCAGTTCTTACAGCTGCTTTCCGGTTCATCTGGAGAATGCTGGTGATGGGTGCTTCAAGAAACCTTGAATATTGGCTGAGGAATAAGCTTTTCTCACATTTGGAGCTTATGGCGCCCAACTTTTTTAACAACCACAAGACAGGTGACCTTATGGCCCATGCAACCAACGACATAAATGCCGTAAGAATGGCCTTCGGCCATGGAATTGTTATGATGACCGATGCTGTCTTTCTTACCTCTGCAACTATAATAATTATGGTTACAACCATAGATCTCCGGCTGACAGTGGCAGCACTGCTGCCTTTACCTGTTATTGCCGCTCTTATGATCTTCTTCGGAAAAATGGTTCAAAACAGATTCAAAAATGTACAGGAAGCTTTCTCTGAGCTTACTGACAGAGTGCAGGAAAATATATCCGGCATTCGTGTCGTAAAGTCCTTTGTGCAGGAGGTCAGTGAAATAAAAAAGTTTTCTGGTTTTAATGCCAACTATGTGAAAAGGAATATAGCGCTAATAAAGGTCTGGGGGCTTATGTTCCCTTCAGTAGCTTTCATCGGATCCCTAAGCTTCCTTCTGGCACTTTACTATGGCGGCTCGCTGGTCATTGATGACAGGCTGTCCCTCGGACAGTTCGTATCCTTTATCGCATACCTTGGACTGCTGACCTGGCCTATGATGGCTCTCGGCTGGGTTATAAACGTACTTCAGAGAGGTGCTGCCTCAATGAAAAGGATCAATGAGTTACTGGATACTGCTCCTGAGATATTCGACGGGGAAAACGTAGCGGATATTCATGATTATAGTCCTTCCCTTGAATTCCGGAACCTTAACTTCACATATCCCGGTGCAGCTTCTCCGGCCCTGTCAGATATCAATCTCAGCATAAAGGAAGGCAAGACCCTTGCCATAGTCGGCAAGACAGGCAGCGGTAAGACCACCCTTGTCAACCTGATCATGAGGCTCTATAACATAAACAGGGGGGAGCTTCTTGTAGACGGTGTAGATGTTAATGATATGCCGCTTAAAGAGCTCCGCAAAAATATCGGATATGTCCCACAGGATAATTTCCTTTTCTCAGTCTCAATAAAGGATAATATTGCTTTATCCGATACTTCCATGAGTATGGAGAGGGTTTTTGGAGCAGCAAGAATAGCACAAGTCTATGATAATATAATGGATTTCCCCGAAAAGTTCGATACCATATTGGGGGAAAGAGGTGTAACCTTGTCCGGAGGGCAGAAGCAAAGAGTGTCTATTGCAAGGGCTGTAGCAAAGGATCCGAAAATAATAATACTCGATGATTCCTTATCTGCAGTGGATACAAGAACTGAAGAGCTTATCCTTACAGGCCTGAAACAGGTTATGGAAAACAAGACTGCTATTGTAATAGCACACAGGATATCCACTATCAAGGATGCCGATGAAATAATTGTGCTTGATGAAGGAAGAATTGTTGAACAGGGCACCCATGAAGAACTGGTCGGTATGAAGGGGCTCTATAACAGTATATATGAGAAGCAGCTGCTCGAAGAAAAAATCGAGCAGGAATCATAAAGGTAGAGGTGCAAAAATGAATAAAAATTTCAAAGAAGAAGAAGCCCTGGGAAAAGCTTTTGACATAAAACTAATGAAACGGCTGCTGAAATATACGAAGCCTTACTTGGGGCTGCTGGTACTATGTATCCTGCTTCTGACACTAATTACTGCTGCCGATCTTGCAAGGCCTTATCTGATAAAGATGGCAATAGACGATCACATTTCTGCTTATGATGCACCAATGGCCGTATTTGACAGTGAGCCCGGGTATCCGGGAGTAAGGTATAAGGATAAATACTATGTAAGGGAAAGCCTGCTTGCTGATGACCATAAAGCGGCTGAAAGGCAGCAGATAGTTAAGATCGAAGAGAATAATTACATTATAGCAGGAGTCATTGACAATCCCCAGCCATCAGAGCTGACTGTTAAGAAGGAAGGTGAAGGATATGTGATCTCCTCCTCTTCAGGCGCCTTTTACGGACAGCTGCTGTCAAGTGAGGAATACCAGGCCTTCCGGGATCAGGATAAAACAGGTATAAAGAAAATATCCTTAGTATTTCTGCTCACTATCTTCGGCAGCTTTATCCTTAATTATGTACAGGTCTATATACTGAACTACACCGGACAAAAAATAATATATAATATGCGACAGGAGCTTTTTGCACATCTTCAGAAGCTGTCCCTCTCCTTTTTCGACAGAAATCCGGTAGGGAGACTGGTGACCAGGGTAACAAATGACATGGAGAACCTTAATGAAATGTACACTGCCGTACTTGTAAACCTCTTCAAGGATGTGCTCATGCTGTGTGGTATAATCATAATAATGCTCAGGATGAATGCCCGGCTGGCACTTGTAAGCTTCACAATCCTGCCTTTGATAGTAACCTCTGCTGCAATATTCAGATACCATGCAAGGAATGCTTACCGGCAGACAAGGGTCAAGCTAGCAAAAATAAATGCCGGTCTAAGTGAAAATATATCCGGGATGCGCATTATACAGATTTTCAACAGGGAACAGCATAAGTATAAGGAATTTGAGGATATAAACAGGGAGCACCTGCAGGCAGGTATGCGGGAGCTATTTGTGTTTGCTGTGTTCAGGCCTTCCATGGATCTCATATACTCTCTGGCATTATCCCTTCTGTTCTGGTATGGCGGCGCAAGGATGATTTCAGGAGAGCTCCCCTTCGGAGTACTGTTCGCATTCGTAAACTATATTGAACAGTTTTTCCAGCCGATCAATGACCTGACCGAAAAGTTCAATATCCTTCAGGCTGCAATGGCATCCTCAGAAAGGATCTTTCTTCTGCTTGACGAGAAGGAAACACTGGAAAATCCCGCTGTGCCTGTTACACTCGGGAGGATAATGGGTGATATTGAATTCAAGAATGTATGGTTCGCTTATGAAGGAGAAAACTGGGTACTCAGGGATGTGAGCTTCAAAATTCACGCAGGGGAGACGGCAGCCTTTGTGGGGGCGACCGGGGCGGGGAAGACTTCGATAATCAGTCTTATCAGCAGGTTATATGACATACAGAAGGGTGAAATACTTATTGATGGAAAGAACATCAAGGAAATAGACAAGTATGAACTGAGATCACAGATAGGAACTGTACTTCAGGATGTCTTTCTCTTCTCGGGAGATATCAAATCAAACATAAGGCTCAATGAGAAGGATATCGACGATGCTACCATCAGGCAGACCTCAAGCTTTGTCAACGCTGATAAGTTCATAGAGAAGCTGCCTGATGGCTACAATGAGGAGGTTAAGGAAAGGGGTGCCACCTTTTCCGCCGGTCAGAGACAGCTCCTGGCCTTTGCAAGGGCTCTGGCCTTTGACCCTTCGGTACTGGTGCTGGATGAAGCAACCTCCAATATAGATACTGAGACTGAGATGCTGATTCAGGATGCAATAAAAAGGGTTATTAAAAACAGGACTACAATAGTTATAGCCCACAGGCTTTCAACCATACAGCATGCAAACAATATTATAGTGCTGCATAAGGGGAAGGTGAGAGAGATGGGCACTCACCAGGAGCTTCTTGATAAAAAAGGCATGTATTATGATCTGTACCTGCTGCAATATAAAGAATAATAGACAAGAGCCGTCACTTAAGTGACGGCTCTTGTTTGCCTTTTATTCTAACCCTGTACTATCATACCTTCTCTGAGTTCTTCCGCTGTTTCGTTGTCCGCCAGCAGTTCCACAAGCTTCAAAGCGAAATATATTGCGGTTCCAGGACCTCTTGAGGTTATGAAATTCCCTTCCTGTGAGACTATATCTTCGTCTAATACTGCCCCTTTAAGTGTTTCTTCAAACCCCGGATAGCAGACTGCTTTCTTCTTATCCAGGAGTCCCAGTCTGCCCAGGATGCTTGGCGCCGCACATATAGCTGCTATAGGCTTGTTCCTTTCGGCAAAGCCAAGGATGACCTCTGTAAGGCCTTTATGCTCTCCAAGATATCTGGTTCCGGGCATTCCGCCGGGGAGTACTATCATATCGGCACCAAAGCTATCTGTGTTTTCAAAGACCTCATCTGCAGAAACCGTAATACCATGGGCTCCTTTTACTTCTTTTTTACCGGTTATGGATATCATCCTTGCGTCAATTTCTGCTCTTCTCAATACGTCAACAACTGTAATAGCCTCAATCTCCTCAAAACCCTCCGCAAGATAAATATATACCTTCTTCATGCCAATTCTCCTTTCAAAATGTTATACGGAACGCATGCAGTGCGTTCCTGTACGGGCGATTCATGAATCGCCCCTACCCTCGAAACCCCGTACCCCGAATCCGAATTTATATTTTTTCCGTTATTACAAAGTGCAGCTTCGCAACATTTGACAGCTTTTCCTTACCGTGCATCTGTACAAATTCTCTTGCTGCATCCACCACAATTGAAGATCCTCCTTTTGGGAATTCCATACCATATTCCCCGGAGAGCTTATCCATCGCCTTCACATATTCATTTCTTGCAAGTATACTGGCAGCCGCCACAACCACATTTTCCTCAGCCCTGTGCCTTTGGGTCAGATTTATCGTTCTCCCCCTGGAAAGCAATGCGTTACTGATCAGCTCCGGGCTTCCAAACTGGTCTACCAGCACATCCTTGCAGTCCACCACTTCCAGCATATT
>Ga0196971_1000471_pt1 | contig 29911 bp, 27 predicted proteins | sample S1v_1013CmetaG_FD_148660 | JGI IMG/M metagenome (GOLD analysis project Ga0196971, IMG submission 148660) | Soil microbial communities from Anza Borrego desert, Southern California, United States - S1+v_10-13C | ecosystem: Environmental > Terrestrial > Soil > Desert | place: USA: California...
AAGGATGGTGGAAAATGTCAAAGAAAGCAGCAGTAAGCCAAGTAATGAATGTGAAATGGTTTTCCCAAATAGGGTTACAGTCCTTGACAAGTTTAATGAATGTGTAAAATTATTGAAACCGCCTTGGTACGGTTAGTACGCCAGGTGGTGTGGGGGGACAGCGGACAACCCGCTTCCTACCCGATTAGCAACGTAATCACCCCATGGATGAGAGTCCCGTAGCGGACGACACGGCTGTTTATTCTTTGATATACTATTAAAAATTTATTCACAGTTGTGTCGCCCCGCTGGGGCTCTGATAATGAGGGGTATTCGTGGCTATGAATATGTTGCGCGCCTACGGCACCGGTCCCAACGGGACAGAAAAATCTCTAAATTGCAGAAGGAGTGTAGGATAATTTTGGTCCGTTCTCTGCTCTCTGTTTTAAAATGAATGACAGCGAAGCGAATGACCCCACCACCGATGAGAGACCCGTAGTGGATGACACGGCTGTTAATTTTGAGTTTGATTATGCTTTGATGAATGGAACATGGAAACTAATCTTCCGGAATGCTTGTCCTGTTAAGTATATATCCGGAGACGGGGTGAAGCCCGTCCCGTTTAGAATTCTTATTGTTGTGGTGCTTGCTGCTGAGGCAAGGTAGGCTGAGTCGGAACGTTCTGTCTTGATTGAATTACGCTCTCTCTGTCATCCAAACCGGTGCTGCCCGGTAAAAAGAACAGGTTTATTAAAAGAATCAGGATAACCAGAACTCCTGCCAGCCACCAGGTAGATTTACTGAGAAAATCTGCGGTTCTTCTGGTGCCGAACATAGTTCCAAAACCTGCTCCACCGAATGTGCCTGCTAATCCGCCGCCTTTACTTGACTGTAACAAAACCATTATAATCAGTATTATAGAGATTACAACAGCCAGAATAATTAATATACTATACATTTATTCTCCTTAAGATTTAAGTAGCGGGGGAGGGATTCGAACCCCCGACACGTGGATTATGATTCCACTGCTCTAACCTACTGAGCTACCCCGCCAGCAATCTTCTCTTTTAAAAAATTTCAGGTTATAAATATAGACAGGAATACGGGAAATATCAAGACAGAAGTAGAAATGTGTTATTCATCAGGGGCATCTTTAAAGGGTACCACTAAAAGAAATTCCAAATTACAAATCACAAATCCCAAACAAATTCCAATATCAAAATTCCAATAAGAATAAAACCGGATCCTTAATTCGCCGTGTGCCCGCAGGGCATTTCTTTTGTTTTTCTTCATATCCGTGAAAATCCGTTTAATCCGTGTGTTCATCGCAGATGAACCCGTGGGCTATTGGGCTTAGGTTTTATAACAGCTGCAATATTCTATCCTGTATACCCCTGTATTTGTCAGCATACCCGGCATTATACTCAAAAAGCATGCTTACTATAAGATCTTCCCCGGTTTGTGATTTAATATATCCGGAAAGAGTTATCACACCATTCAGGGTGCCCGTTTTACCATGAAAATTGTTTTCTGCCAGAGTTCCTGACATCCGGTTGCGCAGGGTGCCGTCTATTCCGGCAATAGCCAATGAATTATAATAATCAGCATAAATTGTTTGGTTGAAGTAAATGTTATTCAGTAATTCCACTATAGAACATACTGTAACAAAATTATAATGAGACAAGCCTGATCCGTCAACAAGATCAACTCCCTCGCAATAAATTTCATTGTCCTTCAAAAAGCTCATTATTGCCTGAGTAGCATAGAAAGCGTTCCCTTCACTGCTGCTGTATACAGCCCCTATAGTTTTAAATAAACATTCTGCTAAGAAATTATCACTCTTCTTGTTGATAATGGCTGCGAGATTTCTGAATAAAACAAACCTGCTGTCAATCTCATAATGAGCTTCCGGGGTTCTTGCTGTGGATGGTCTGTGTGCTACATACATCCCTGCGGATATAAGTTTATCGTGCAGGAGGTATGCGGCAAATAATGGAGGATTCTCAATATCGGCAGTTACTAAACCGCCCCGCTTTCTTACCACTCCGCTTAATATGAATTCATAGGAATCATTTTTAATTATCTGACTAACTCTTACTGAGTTTCTGCGTCCGGATGCCCTTACGCTGCTTCTGAGTTTTATCATTTCGCAGGAAGGATACATATGCGTTGAAACTCTGCTCCTGCCCGCGCTCTGAATATTAAATGTAACTCTGTTACGGTTTATAACTATTGCTGAAACAGGTGCTAGTGATACTGATGACATCTCATCAACTATCCAGTCCCTCCGGTAGTATACCGAATCAAAATAAGAATCATCACCTAAAACAGCACCAGTAACTTCTCTTATGCCAAGCAGTTTTAATTTTAATACGATTGAGTCAATATCCTGATCAGTAAACAAGGAATTCCCAAAGCCTTTTAAATAAAGGTTACCGTTTACAATACCGTCTGTCAAATCCTGGTCGTCAGTAAGCAATTTTGTACTTAGCTGATAATCCGGTCCCAACAGAGAAAAGCCTGCACCTGTTGTAAACAGCTTAACATTAGAAGCAGGTTTGATTACTTCAAAAATATTTTTCTGATATAGGGTATCTTTTGTGTTTGGGTTGTAGATCATTAACCCGTATTTTGTACTTCTGGGAACAGCGGAAAGTATGTTTTCTATTTTGCGTGTCAGCTCATTATCTGCCGGATGAATGTTGAATGATAAAAAAAACAAGATGATTATTATATATTTTTTCATTTAATTGCTAATTGAAATTTTTGTAAATCGGCGTCCAATATACTTAATTAGATGAACTAAATATACAACAAAGTAATTGATCAAAATATTTTAATAAATTTTCTTAAATGCAATACCCGAGGGAAAATGGCCAGGATTAAGCCTACTGTTAAAGCATACAAAAACACTGATTTTCTTAATTCATCAGATGGAAGGACGCTAAGAATACTTTCTGAATTTTTAGAACCACATTCAAGATTTAAGAAACATAATATAGTAGATACCATTGTTATGTTCGGTTCCGCGAGGTTCAAATCCAAGAAGGATGCAATAAAAGAATATAATACTATAAAAAAACTCGATCCCGCAGCTGTGCCGAACTTTGCCAAAAAGTTAAGGCATGCACAGATAATGGTGGAAATGTCAAAGTATTATGAAGATACAGTTGAACTTGCGCGCCTACTTACGGAGTGGTCTCTCAATCTGCCTACAGAAGAAAACAGGTTTATTATTTGCAGCGGCGGCGGACCCGGAATAATGGAAGCTGCCAATAAAGGGGCAAAGCTCGCGGGAGGGTTATCAATCGGACTTAATATCAGTATTCCCTTTGAACAATATATAAACACTTATGTAACGCAGGAACTTCAGTTCGAATTTCATTATTTCTTCATGCGTAAATTCTGGTTCACCTATCTTGCTAAATCTCTTATTGTTTTTCCGGGAGGATTTGGTACGATGGATGAAATGATGGAAGTGCTAACCCTGGTTCAGACAGGGAAAATAAAAAAGCAGATGAAGATAATTGTATACGATGAAAAGTACTGGAAGAAGATAATTAACTTTGATGCATTAATAGAATACGGAACTATAAGTCCCGAAGACATGAAGCTTTTCAGTTTCTGTAATACTCCCCAGGAAGCTTTCAAAGAGATCACGCAATATTTTGAAAGGTTCTATCTGCATAAAAGGGAAGTAAAGAAGTCAATTTCTCTTTAGCAGAAATACTTTAGAATTTGTTCAGGGATACAATATTGAAAATAAAAAAGGGTTAGTGAAAGATCACCAACCCTATGGCAACTTAGTCGTTCTGTGCGGTTTCTCGGCTAGCACGTCTCTGAGCTTTAATTCTTTCCATACGTCTTTCAATCGAGGGCTTTACAAAGAATGTTCTTTTCTTAAATTCTTTCAGAATGCCTGATCTCTCGTACTTTTTTTTGAATCTCTTAAGAGCCTTATCTATTGATTCATTTTCCTGTAGAATGATACCGACCAATTAGTTCACCTTCCTTTTTGTCGTTTTTAGATTTTTAAAATAGATTCTATTAATTTCTTTTGTCCTGATTTTACGAACTCAACTACGATTGAGTTCTGCCCGGTAGAGGAAATGGCTTTTGATACAACCATGCCATAATCATCCCAGGTTTTATGATATATAGATTCCCCAACATCAAAAGTTTTCTGAGGAGAATATTCTGAACAATTATCGTATACGATTTTTTCAACTGAGGGTTTCTCAGAAACAGATTTTGCCTGTTCTGCGTTTGCACCAATTTCAACAATCATCATCTGCTTGCATTTCTTACATTTAGCCCATTTCTTATTTTCAGCATTGAAAACGGGAACGTCACCAGCAAGCTCCATTTTTGTAGTAGTATTACAAACTGAACAAAATGCCTCGATATTCTTTATTCTAGCCATAAAATCCTTATTAAATTGTGCCTTTAAAATAAACCAAAGCTAAATTACTGAATTTCATGGTAAGTTTCAAACCAGAAGGCTTTGCTCTATAGAACCCCCAATAAGGTATAACATCCCGCAGTTTAACAGAAAATGGCAGGTGAGGGGCAATATTATGATTCCTGCGGTGGTAACACCAGCACAGGTACCTTTGAATAGCGGATAACCTTTTCTGCCACACTTCCCAATAAGGTGTGAGATAACCCGGTACGGCCATGAGTGGCGATAACGATCAGATCTGCACTTATCTCTTTAGAATAATTTATAATTTCCTCAAAATCATTTCCTTTTCTTAGAATCGGAATGATATTAACATCTGAAGTTTGTTTCAGAGTCGTAAGCATTTTCTGAAGGTCAATATTAGCTTCTTCTTCCATCGCAGCCATCACTTTCTCTTCTGAACTATCCAGACTTCGAACAGCCAGATAGGGCGGTTTCTTCTCAAGTACATAGATTAAATGAATGGATGCGTTATATTGTTCTGCGATCGAACAGGCGTACTCAAAAGCTGAGTAGGAAATGTTACTGAAATCAGTAGGAACAACTACATTTTTAACTTTGAACATCTATTTGTATTCTCTGGTGGAAATTAATTCTCTTTCCAGCTGCTGCATATTATCATTGGAAACAATTACGCAAACGTTTCCCTGATTTTTCCATACTAAAAATGAATGGCCATCTTTCTCTGACTTATACAGTTTGCCATCATCAATAAACTTTACAAGATCATCAGAAAGATTTAGTGTCTTTTTATTTTTTATACATTTTTCATCTGCCTGATATAAATAGACAAGCTTACCTGTATCTGTCCTATAAACATGGTGCGCTAACTTTTCACCGTTTCTTTTGGATACAACAGCGCCTATCAGTTGTGAGTTTTTTAGTCTGGGAATATAAGTATCGTAAGTTACACCCTGCTCCTTAAAATATTCTTTGATAGCACCGGGGTCACTCGATTGATAAGAAAGGTTAAGATTTCCGTTCAGTATTTTCCTGAAATTACTTCTCGCTTCAACGAACATATTGCTGTCACCTGTCTGATTTTCTGCCATATCATTGAAATCCTGAGTGGAAAAAAATAAGATCAGGAATGCACCTAAAATCAGAACTGCTGTTCCGAATGCGTAGGCGGGCTGCTTAAAGAAATTAAAAAATGATTCAAGCAGATTAACCCGCTTCTTTACTGGTTTTAACTCTTTGAACAAATTTGAAGTAATCTGCTCCCTTAATGATTGAGGGGCTTCTACGAAATGAACCTTGCTTTTTACGTAGGTCTTAAGAAATGACTGAACCTGATATTCATAACGAATATCATCATCTTTATCAATTAGTGTCTTTACTCTATTTTTTTGATTATCATTTTTTAATTCATTATCTACATAAGCGGTCACAAGATCAAAAATCTCAGAACGTTCCACCAGAACCTCACATTTGTTAATCGTTTATATCAATCATTTTTTACAAATCCTCTTTCCTGAGCGTATTTGTGAAGTCTTACATATAACATTTTACGGGCTCTGTGAAGTCTTGATCTTACTGTACCTATTGGAACATCAACAAAATCTGCAATTTCCTCATATGTAAAGCCTTCAATATCGCTTAGAATAATAACTGTCCTGAAATCTTCCGGTAACGAAGATATGGCAGCCGAAACTTCATCATCAAGAAGATTATTGTAAACATCTTCCGTTAAATGACTTGATTTAACATCCGATGATTTAATGTTTTCATAAAAATTTTCTATATCCTCATAATCAACCTTAGAGGGTTCTTTACTGCTTTTTCGGTAATCATTGATATAGGAATTTTTTAAAATTCTAAACAGCCAGGCTTTACAATTAGTTCCTTTTTCAAACTTGTCAAAGAAGCGGAATGCCTTTAGATAGGTTTCCTGAACAAGATCATCAGCGTCATCAGGATCACCAGTCATTCTTAATGCGAAGTTATAAAGCGCATTCATATGAGGCATTGCTTCTCTCTCAAAATCGAGATATTTTTGCCTATCTTCTTCGCTGGTATTTGCTAAAGGTGTTGGCAACATAAAAAATTTAACTTTCTAAAAGATAATTTCAACTTATAAATTTATTATAGTCATAAATAAAGGATTTATCAATCTATTATTTATTTAAGATTAATCCGTTCTTTATCCGATTTGATCCTGTCAGCAGGTCAAAAATAAATCCGTTCACTATTGCGAACCTGGCTTCAGCTTTGCTATCGCTGATAATGAAGTTTGCAATACTTCCCATTGAGATCTCAGAATTATAACCATCACCTGTTGTGAGGATAAAAGGATACCTGGTATACAAATCTAAACTGCCATTTGTTTCTGATAATGATACTGTAGTATATCCCTGCCTCAGCATATCCTGGATATCTGTCTTTTCAATTTCCTTTAGCGTTAATTCAGAGGAAGGATATTTTTTCCCCGGAACAGCTTCCATTCCCTCGGCATTCAGTTCATCATAACCATAAAAGACGGATAAATCTCCGATATCCTCAATTACTCCCTTATAATATACCGTACCATCCATGGCCGTGAAATCATTTATATTTACACCGATATCTACTTTATAAGGTTTGCCTGAATAACTAATCGTAACTCCCCTTACTATAAGATCAAAGAGCCTCATTTCATTATTCGGAATACTGTCATATTCTGCACGTGTATATCTTTCATAGCTTTGATCAGATATGCTTTTAAATGAAGTAAGAATTGCTACATAATTCAGTTTTCTGAGAAACTGCTTTTCCATATCATTCTTCCATCCGCCCGATTCAATTAAAATTGTACTGGTACCCCATTTCTGCACATTATCACCAAAAGCTCTTGGCTCAAATTCATCAGAATACTTCGCTATATGTCCCGGAATGAAATTCGAAAGAACCTCATTTAGCTGGGCAATCAGTTTTATTGAACGATCCCGTACTTTATTGACATCCTTATTGAAGTTGAAAGCCGGGGCAAGGAACGACAGGGCTGCAGATTTGTAGGTGTCGCCGGCAGTGTACCTGGTGCTCTGATCGTGAAGATTAAAACCAAAATCCGCATTCAGACTGTCTCTCATTGTTTTTAATAACAGTGCTTCGGGCATCTGCAGTCGTGCGGCATCACGGTTAAGATCAATATCCAGTGCATTGCGCCTCTGGAATCTTTCAGCGCCGTCCGGATTCAGCATAGGTATAAAATACAAGGTGTTCTTACTAAGGATCATTTCGCGTAATTTATCAAAACCATCTTCCTTCGCACTAAGAAAGTTGAAGATATCAAACAGGGCCATCGTTGCTGTGGATTCATCGCCATGCATCTGCGACCAAAGGAGAATCCTGTTTTTACCTTTACCAGCAGTTACCAGATAAATTTCTCTGCCTTCAAGTGATTTTCCAATGACACTGGTTCTGAATATATTGCTGCCTTTGAGCTTCGCAATGAGATTCACTAAATCTGAATGCTTAAAACGCCTGTTAGTTATTTGCTGCTCTTTGAATGTACCATAAGTTTCATATAAGCGGTTTGCAGTATTTTCGTCCTGAGCCATGTTAATTCCGGTTAATAATAAACAAATAAGTATTAGTTTTTTCATATGCCACATATTTGATGAAAATTGATAATCTCATTCCAATATTAGGCAAAAAATTATAAATTTTTATTATTAAAGCAAACTTTCTTTGTTGCCTTTTGCAGGAACACGCCATCACATGGATGAGTTTGTTTGGATAGGGGTGTTCTGTACAAACCCCTCCTGCCTCCCAACGCTTTCAGGTTAAAGAAAGGTTTTAATTGTGAGAATGTAATACATCGTTGTAGAGGCGCTGCTTGCGGCGACTGGGTCTTACCATAGAAGAATTTGCTGTTAACTTAACACGAAGCCACAATTCAAAATTCCCACTCCGGACATACATTTCTGTTTATTTACATTATGTGCAACCCAGCCGGGGCGAGCCCCGGCTCTACGAAACGCCCGCGTTAAAGGACCTGTACAACTCCGAAGTTCTCTTCAAATTCTGTGATCATTCTCAGAGGTTGTGAAGAAACCGAGAAGCAGTAAAGGGGATAAAGTATTGAAAAAGTCTGAATAGCCTCTATCAGAATGTCTCCGGAATAAATTCTCTTATCGTGTACAGGCAAAGATTTCTGAAGAAGAATCATTTTTGTCGTAAGCAGCTTGTCATAGTGTTCTTTGATATCAAAGATCCGGTCAATCAGTATCATCTCCTTCTTCATATCATAAAATTCAAAGTTCCGGTTAATGGCTGATCGTTCTATGATTCTGCAGAGCTCTTTTTTGTACCTTGTAAGATTTTTACTGAAGAACAGATCCTTATTATCTCCGCTATTGTTTATGAAGATTCCATACTGAAATGAATCGGATTCAAAAAACACATAAAACTCTGTATCCATCTTAAAGCGGCCGAAATGAACAAGGAAGTAATTCCTGTAAGGCTCACCTTTTGCAAATCGCATATCCTTGTTAATACGCATGAGGGTTTCATTGAATTTAGGCGCAGTACGGATCGATGGATTCAGACGGCTGAAAAATTCCCCGATTTCAGTAACAAAGGATCGAGCCGGAATAACCAATTCGTTCTGGAATCTTTCTCTATTGGCATTAAACCAGGCCGTATTATTGTTATTAGAAAGATCTTTCAGAAATTGAAAAGCATTTCTGTGAAATCCCTCAAAGGGAGGGATAATATCTTTCAATACATTATCCCTAGATTTATGGTTAAGTAAATTCCGCCGAGATTCTTTTGGAAATGACCATTTAAGCTTTCAACTCCATCATCAAAAAAGTGGATCACATAATATCTTAAGTTTATACCTACCAGGTTGGATCTGTCCAAACCAAAATTAGCACCCAGACCTACATATCCCCCGATAGTATAACGTGCGTGCGCTTTTCCGAATGAACTGAAAAATTCTCTGTCATAGGGCGTTGTAATCACCATTGAAGGGCCAGCGCCGGCGTTTATATATGGACGAAGATTATCTGTAAGACTGTTTTCAAATAAACGTTTGTGAAGCCCGAAATTTAATGGCAAAAGGAATATTCTGTTCTTTTTCTCAGGAACATAAACCTGACCGAAATAATCAACATATTCCACCTCCCGTTTATCTTTTGCTTCGGAAATCGAGAAGTCGCTGAACACTGAAAGAGTAGGAGTTAACGTATACCTGTAAAAAGTGCCGAAGCCGAAGCCCCCTTCACTGAACATAAAATCCACTCCCCAGGTGTTATTTGGAAAAACTATTCCTGGTTTTTCAGGAGCCATTTCTCCAATCTGTTGTGCATTTGAAAAAAACAACGGAATTAGTATTATTGCAATGATTAAAACTATTTTATTCATATTTCATATATCTTTTATTAAATATTCACTTCAATTTTATTATTGTCAATATATTAAAGACACCTTTTTAAATATAGATCAAATTTTTGTTTAATTCACCATACCGGGGTCATATGCCATTAAACCTTGAGTTGAAGCTAAAAGTTCTATCTCATAGTGATCTGATAACCAGGCTGGAACAGATTGGAGCAGAATATAAAGGAATACTTAATCAGCGGGATGTTTACTTTATTATGGATGGAGCACTGCTTAAATTAAGAGTGATGGATTCATTTAGTGAACTGATAAAATATAACCGGAATGAGGATGGCGGTACGAGGTGGTCGGACTATTCAGTATTGCGGATCAGCGATGTTAACGCTGAGGATTTCCTGAAACAAATTTTTAAGGTAGAGGTGATTGTGACTAAGAAAAGAGAGCTATGGATGTTTGATAACACACGTATTCACCTTGATGCAGTGGAATCACTGGGGTCATATCTTGAACTGGAAACCCTTGTAATTAACGGCAGGGAAGATGCACAAAAGAGATTTGATAAAATAGTTGATCTGCTCAATCTTGATCTTAATGATCAGATCCTGATGTCTTATCGTGACCTACTTCTGATGAAAGGAAGCCAATGATCCTTACCAAGGAGAGAAGAAACGGAATTGATTTAAGCGAAGTGATTCGCGGAAAGCTTGAGCAGGGCAGCCTCAGCAGTCTTCTGCTGATTGTTCCTACAAATAGAAAATTAAGAAATCTGAAAAAAGAACTGATTGCCTCATCTAACAGGCAAACAGCTGCTGTTATTAATCTTGAAACCATAGGTACTTTATCCAACAGACTCTTAGCTGAATATACTTCCTACATTCCGCTTACTGATGCTGCAGCCTCAATATTACTGAAGCAGAGCATTGCAGAATCAAAACTGATATATTTTTCGGGTTATTATGGTGAAATTCCAACAGGTACTCTCGATCGGATCGGCAATGTTATCTCGGAATATAAACGCTCAGGCATTCAGCCGGAAGATCTGCTCAGAGAATCAGAAAGCTTATCGGGCTCAGAAAAAAATAAAGCCGCAGATATAGCCCAGATCTATAAACATTACCAGATTAAATGTAACCAGCTGGGAGTTAAAGAAACAGGAGATGTATACTCCGGACTTAACAGTATAAGCATTGATGAGTTTCGGAAAACCTTTAATAGTTTATTCCCTCAGGTAAACCTTATTATAATGGATGGTTTTAATGAATTCACAGTACCGGAAATTGAGCTGATAGATAAACTTTCGTGCGTGGGGAAAGAACTGTATCTTAACTTTGATTATTTCGGAAATAATCCTTTAATATTTTCGCACCTGGATAAATGTTATAATTTACTGGTTGAACGTGGTTTCTCGCCTGTTATTGATTTCTCCAGTGAAACACAATCATTATTCCGCAGCAATATACGAACACAATTATTTAATCAGATTCAGGCGCGGCAAAGTGCTTTTAAAGATCATATAAATCTGTTTTCTGGTTTAAACCGCGAAAAGGAAATTGAATTCATAGCCAAAGAGATCAAAACACTTATTCTTGAAAAGAAAGTACATCCTCACCGGATCTGTGTTTCATTTAATCTTATTGATAAATATTCTCCCCTAATCAGAGATATATTTGCAAACAGCGGAATACCTTTTAATCTGACTGATCGTTTATCATTAGCCAAGTCACCGCCTGTAACTATTATTATAAATTATCTCGAAATTCTGGAGAATGATTTTTACTACAAGAACCTGTTCAGGGCTTTGAGCAATGAACAACTACGCATCAAACAGATTGATCTGGCCGGACTTATAAAAGTATCCGTACGTTTAAAGATAATCTCAGGTTATCACAACTGGGTTTCATCCATCAGGGAAGCAATCGAGCAATTAAATATTGATACGGAAACAGATAACATAACAAGGGAAAAAGATTTAAGATTATATAGAAAAGCTTTAGAGGATATTGAAAGCATAAATGAATTTCTAAATCCGTTCACCATGAAATTAACACTTCGCGAGTTCCTTAAAAAGCTGAAGACGCTGGTAAATGAAATAGGACTTCCATTAAAGCTTCTTGATATTGGAGGTAAAGAGGAAGAGAACATAAAATCTGTTACGGTGTTTCTGGATACTATATCAGAAGTATTTAAATTGATGGAACTTGAGTATAGTGCAGAGCAGAAATTCACTCTCGACTTCTTTTTGGATAAAATAAGAACTGCTGTTATTGCTGCCCGGTTTAATATTAAAGAGAAGTCCAGTTACGGTGTACTGGTTACTACCTTTAACGAGATCAGGGGCCTCAATTTTGATTATTTATTTTTATCCGGATTAAGTGACGGCGATTTTCCTACCAGGTATAATCCTGAGATATTTTTCTCAGGTTCATATGTCCGCAATGAACTTATCCATCAGACAGAGGAAAGGTACAACTTTTATCAGGTCCTATGTTCCTGGGAAAGAGGCTTGTATTTAACCTATCCGCTTCAGGATAAGGAGAAGGAATTAACACCTTCAAATTATCTGAAGGATTTTACTGATCTCTTTGAACTGACAGAATTATCCGCAGATGTTTTTAACAAACATATTTATTCAAAAGATGAATTGCTGAAGCTGATGGGAAGCATGGATATTTCTCAATTAAAAAGTGATAACCGCTATCAATTGGACTGGGATGGACTTGCAGAAGCAATCAATACAGACAGCCAGAGGATGTCTGATCCTTTCGGCGAAAGTATTCACACAGGAAGCCTTACACCGCAATCACCTGATGATCAAACTAAATTTAATTTATCACAAGCTGCTTTAGAAAGACTAAAACAAATAGGGGAAAGAGAATTTTCTATTACGCAGTTGGAAAAATATGCTTCATGCCCTTATCAGTATTTTCTGGAGAGAGTTCTGTTCCTTAATATTATTGAAGAACCTTCGGAAGAATTTGAAGCTTTTGAGATCGGTACTCTGATCCACAGTATCCTTTACGATTTTTATATTGAGCTTAGTAAAAAGAATATCCGTTTAGCAGGATGCAATGAACATCAGTTTAGGTCAGCCGGGGATCTTCTGTTCAGGATCGCGGAGAGCAAAGTGGCAGAGACTTCTTTTAACTCGGTCCTTTCGTTCTATGATAAAGAAGCATTACTTGGCATAGACGGGAATAGAAAAAACTCTGTCTTATATAAGTTCCTGGAAACAGAACGCATGTCTTCTGAAGATTTTATCCCGATGCTCTTTGAACAAAATTTCAACGAGACTATAACTGATGATAACAATACGGTAAGAATACGCGGGAAAATTGACAGGATCGAAGTGAATGTAAAAGAGAATACTTTCAATACTGTTGATTATAAATTAGGGGGAAAAAAGCCGTCAGCGGAAGATCTTAGTGCGGGAATCTCTTTACAGCTGCCATTATATATGTATGCTGCATCTAAACTGCTAAAGGCTTCATTTGATAAAGAGTATCTGCCGGCCGATGCTCTCATTTACTCGTTAAAATATAAGGCTGATCGTTTCGGCAGACATTCAATAAATCTAAAAGGAAAAAAATCCTATACGGATCTGAATGAAGATGAAAAGACGGAACTGCTGAAAAGGAATCAGGAGACTATTCAGGTTTGTATCGATACAATCATTAAGTTTACGGAATCTATAAAAGCAGGCAGATTTCATTTATCCACTTTAACTGACAGGGATAATAAGGTTTGCCGCTTCTGTAATTTTCACTCTATATGCAGAATTCAGGAGGCAGTCTGAAAGTTCAGACTAAAATATTTTAAGCTTTGTTATTGACAAGAATTGTAAAATTTAGTAGTTTCCTAATGCCATCGCAGATGCGGTGGCAATTTTTTTGTATTAAATCAAATAAGAAGGATATTAGTATGTCGGGAGCAAATTTTGTATATCTGACTAAAGAAAGGTTGTTGGAACTGGAAAAGGAATTACAGGAATTAAAGACTGCCGGCAGAACAGAAATAGCAAATAAAATAGCAGAAGCCAGATCTCATGGCGATCTATCAGAAAATGCTGAGTATGATGCAGCAAAAGAGGAACAGGGTCTGCATGAACTGAAAATCAGCAAGCTCGAAAATCTGCTGTCACGCGTTCGTATAATTGATACATCAGCTATGCCCAGTGACCAGGTGCACATTCTTTCAAAAGTTAAGGTCAAAAATCTGAAGAACTCCACCATTTTTGAATATCTGCTGGTATCTCCTGAAGAAGCTGACTTTCAGGCAGGAAAAATATCTTTAACCTCACCGGTTGGTCAGGGTTTAATGGGTAAAAAGGTGGGAGACCAGGTAACGGTGAAGGCTCCCGCGGGAATACTGGAATTTGAAATACTTGCAATAGAATAAAGGTCTTGACGGACGAATCCTACATACAGCTTACAATTGAAATCGCAAAAAAAGGGAAAGGGAAGGTATCGCCTAATCCTTTAGTAGGCGCTATTCTGGTAAAGGATGATAAGATTATTGGTGCCGGGTTTCATGAGAAGTACGGGGAAAGTCATGCCGAGATCAATGCAATCAACAATTCCAGGCAGTGCGTTGAAGGTGCGGCGCTTTACGTAAATCTTGAACCTTGCTCCCATTACGGTAAAACTCCTCCCTGTGTAGATGCCATTATAAAACATAAGATCAAAAAAGTTGTAATCGGCACACTTGATATGAATCCTCTTGTGTGCGGTAAAGGGATCAAAAAGCTTAAGGAAGCAGGTATTGATGTAAAAGCCGGGGTATTGGAGAATGAATGCATCCGGCTGAATAAATTTTTCTTCAAATATATTACTAATAAACTTCCATATGTTACGCTTAAGGCCGCGCAGACTCTTGACGGCAGGATTGCAGATAAATCGCGTGAATCCAAATGGATTAGTTCACTGCAGTCGCGTAAACTTGTCCATACTCTAAGAAGTGAATATGATGCGGTACTTGTTGGTTCATCTACTGTACTGAAAGATGATCCCCGTTTAGATGTTCGGCTCGTAGAGGGCAGGAACCCTAAGAAGATTATTCTCGATACAAATTTGAAATTAAGAACAGATCATCAGATATTTAAAAATGTTTCGGATGAATTATTAATTGTTACCTCAGAGCAGAGTATCAGCAAGATTAGAAAGATAAATAAATTGCAGTCAGCGGGAGCAAAAATTCTCTTTGTTAAGCAAAATAAGGAAGGAAGAATAAACCTGAAACGAACACTGCAATTACTGGCAAAAAAGAATATCACCTCTGTTCTGGTTGAAGGAGGCAGTGAGGTTTTTAGTTCGTTCGTTAGAGAAAGTTTATTTGATGAAATATTGTTATTTATTAGTCCTAAGTTCTTAGGTGAGGGCATCCCTGTAATAAAAAATATCGGTGTACCCGGTATTAAGAGTGCACTTAAATTGAAAATAAATTCGCTGGAATCGAGCGGTGATGATATCCTGGCAGAACTTGTCAGAAATTAATTTTATCCCTTCATAAATATAGATTCGACTTATATGTTTACCGGCTTAGTTGAAGAAATTGGAATTGTTAAAACAATAACACCTCTGGGCGGGGGATTAAAGCTTGCTATATCCTGCTCAATACTAATTCCTGGCGCAAAGTTAGGTGACAGCATCAATATTAATGGTGCCTGCCAGACTGTGGAGAAGATAGATAAAGATAGTTTCTATGTTACTGCGGTAGAGGAAACTGTAAAAAAAACCAGTCTGGGTTATTTTAAGCGCGGTGACAGAGTAAATCTTGAATCATCAATAACTCTTAATAAAAAACTTGGCGGTCATTTTGTTTTGGGTCATGTTGATTGTACCGGTAAAATTATCAGCATACGGAAACAAACCGCAAGTTACCTGCTTGAGGTTTCTTATCCGGCAGAATTTTCAAAGTACATTATTCATGTTGGTGCAATCGCGGTTGATGGAATAAGTCTTACTGTTGCGGAATTTGATGAACATAATTTTGTAGTATCGGTAATTCCGCATACATGGAAAGAAACAACACTGCAGGATAAAAAAACAGGGGATCTGGTAAATCTTGAATTTGATATATTAGGCAAGTATGTATCCAGAATTCTTGACAAAGGAAAGCAGGGAGGTATTACCGAAAACTGGCTGAAGGAATTGGGCTTCTGATGAGAAGGGTTGAACAGAAATTCCTGAACCTTGTAAAAGAAAATAAGCTTATACAGGCTGGTGATAACATCCTTCTGGCATTAAGCGGTGGTCCTGATTCTGTATTCCTGCTTCACATGCTTTCCAAATATCTCAGAAAATTTAAAATCAGGATCGGCACAGCTCACCTCAATCACTCATTAAGAGGAGAATCATCTGAAGAAGATGAACTTTTTTGCAAGGAACTTTCTCATCAGCTTGATGTTCAATATTTCAGTAAGAAGCTGGATATCAAAAAATTATCCCGGGAAAGAAAGAAATCTATAGAAGAAACAGCAAGAGATGAGCGGTACCTTTTTTTTTCTGAAATTGCGCAGGTTAGTCAGTTTAATAAAATCGCTACGGCACATAACCTTAATGATAACTCCGAAACCGTGCTGCTTAACTTAATTAAGGGAACCGGTTTAAGAGGCATATCCGGTATTCCTCTCACCAGAGGGAAAATCATTCGTCCTATTCTTAATATATCAAAAGAGGAAATTCTGAATTATCTGGATATAAATAAAATTCCATACAGGACTGACACAACAAATGAATCCGAAATATATGAGCGTAATTTCATCCGCCATAAACTTTTGCCTTTGGTCAGGCAGTCATTAAATCCTTCGGTTGATAATTCCATCTTTAATTCATCACGGGTGTTCAGCAGTGAGTTGGAAATACTAAACGACTATGTGAAATCTGTTTCGGCTGTTCTGGTAAGAACAGAAGAAGATATTGTGGTTATAGATCTGGCTAAACTAAATGCTTACAACCAATCAGTTATCGGTGAATTGCTAAGAGAGGTGATCAGGAATTATTTCAGTCAGGATATTGAGTATAATGATTTCAGAAAGGTAAAAGATCTCATTTCAAATCAGGTCGGGAAAAGAATCTTTTTATCCGGGAAATTGTTTGCTTATAAGGACAGGGATAAACTATATATTGGCCGCGTAACAGGGTACAGTAATGATGAGACGGAAATCATAGTAAATGTTAATGAAACTTGTTTCTTTAATAATAACGAGCTGAGGATTGCAGACAGAAGTGAAACCAAAAATTTCGTGAGTAGTAAACTTAATGAGCTTATCTCTGCAGATGATCTTGATGAATCTTTTTTACTCCGAAAATGGAAAAATGGCGATAAATTCATACCTTTAGGAATGAAAAACTTCAAAAAAGTTTCAGATTTTCTCACTGAACAGAAAATTCCCTCTTTCAGAAGAAAGGAACAGTTAGTTTTAATTAATAATGATAAAATAGTCTGGCTGCCCGGCTTAAGAATTGACGACCGGGTAAAAATAAGAAAGGACACAAAAAGGATCTACGAATTATGGATGAATCAAAGAAGCTAGTTTCGGATGAACTCTTTATTGGAAGTGATAAATTTGTTGTTTATTTATCCGAACAAACTATTCAGAACAGAATACTGGAAATTGCAGAGGAAATCAACAGAGACTATAATGGAAAAGTGCCTGTGTTTATTGGAATTTTGAATGGCTCGTTTCTGTTCATGTCTGATCTGATCAAAAATATTAACCTTGATTGTGAGATTGATTTTATCCGTTTGTCAAGTTACGGCGATGCAAAGATTTCCTCAGGCAAAGTAACTATGGTTAAAGATCTTAATTGTGATATTCGCGGCCGCGATATAATAGTTGTTGAAGATATTGTCGATACCGGATTATCAATTAATTATATCGAACAGCTAATGGAAAATCATGCCCCGGCCAGCGTTAAGATCGCATCACTTCTGGTCAAACCTGACAGCCTTAAATATGATGCAAAAATTGATTATATTGGGTTTAAAATACCGAGTAAGTTTGTGGTTGGGTATGGTTTAGATTATGCACAGAAATATAGAAATTTACGTTCTATTTACATTTTAAGTGAAAATGGAGTTTGATAATATGAGATTTGGTAAACTGATGATGGCGGATAATAAATCACCGCTGAAACGACCAAAAAAACCCGGGAATGATGGTCCTAATCCTAACGGCGACTTTGATTGGTCAAAAGTTATAAAAAGTGTCTTCAGCTGGGGAATTGTAATTGTTGCTGCAGTAATTGTAATGCAGTTTCTGAGAACAGGTTCAACTAACGCCACTGAAATATCTTTTAATATATATGAAAAATTTCTTGAAGAAGATAAGATTTCTGAAGCAAGAATTATTAAAACCGACATTAATGATTATTCCTTTGAGGGAGAATTAAAACAGGAAGAACCTGTAAGTCAGAATGACAGAGTTACTCAGATAAAGAAATTTACTGTTTTCCTTCCGGATCCATTGATCAAAGACCAGGAAGAGATCTGGAAAAGAAAAGGAATAAAATACTCTTTTGTTAAAGAATCAAACGAATGGCTCAATATTCTGCTTAGTTTCATTCCCTGGATTCTGATCATTGCTGTGTGGATCTTTATTATGCGTAGAATGCAGGCAGGTGCAGGCGGTTCACGCGGTATCTTTAATTTCGGTAAAAGCAAAGCTAAACTCATTTCTGAATCTGCCACTAAGGTAACATTCAAAGATGTGGCAGGCGCTGATGAGGCAAAGATAGAACTCGAAGAGATAATCGAATTCCTTAAAGAACCCACCAAGTTCCAAAAGCTTGGCGGTAAGATCCCGCGCGGTGTTTTACTTCTGGGCCCTCCGGGAACCGGTAAAACCCTTCTTGCAAGAGCTGTTGCCGGTGAAGCCGGTGTACCGTTCTTTTCAATAAGCGGTGCGGACTTCGTTGAAATGTTTGTCGGTGTCGGTGCAAGCCGTGTGAGAGACCTTTTTGAACAGGGTAAAAAGAATGCCCCATGTATCATCTTTATTGATGAAATTGATGCAGTTGGCAGACATCGTGGAGCAGGCCTGGGCGGCGGACACGATGAACGTGAGCAGACTCTTAATCAGCTGCTTGTTGAAATGGATGGATTTGAACAGAATAGCGGTGTTATAATAATCGCTGCAACCAACCGTCCCGATGTTCTTGATCCTGCTCTTCTGCGTCCCGGAAGATTTGACAGACAGGTGGTTGTAGACCGTCCTGATGTAAAAGGCAGAGAAGGCATACTGAAAGTTCATACAAGAAAAATTCCGCTTGATCAGGATGTAAACTTAACCGTGCTTGCTAAAGGTACTCCCGGCCTGTCAGGAGCAGACCTTGCCAATATGGTTAATGAAGCCGCTTTGCTGGCTGCAAGAAAAAATAAAAAGAATGTTGCGATGACTGACTTTGAAGAAGCTAAAGATAAAGTGATGATGGGTATGGAACGTAAGAGTCTTATAATTTCCGAGGAAGAGAAAAAGATTACTTCATATCATGAAATCGGACACGTTCTGGTTGCAAGAATGCTTCCGGAAGCAGATCCGGTTCATAAAGTAACTATTATTCCCCGCGGCAGGGCGCTTGGTGTAACAACCTATCTTCCTGTTGATGAAAAACATACTTATTCGCGTGAGTATCTTGAATCAATGATCACATATGCCCTTGGCGGCCGCGCTGCAGAGAAGATCGTTTTCAACAGATATACTACAGGCGCTGGAAATGATATCGAAAGATCAAGTAACCTTGCGCGTAAAATGGTTTGCGAATGGGGTATGAGTGATAAACTTGGACCTCTTTCATATGGTACAAAGGAAGAGGAGATTTTTCTTGGACGTGAAATAACCCGTCACAAAGATTATAGTGAAAAAACCGCCCAGGATATCGATGAAGAAATAAGAGATATTGTTAACCGCTGTATGGTAAGAGCTGAACAAATTCTTAGCGATAATATTGAGGTTCTCCACAGATTAGCATTGGTTCTGCTCGAAAGAGAAATACTTGATTCTGATGAGATTGATAAAATTATGAAGGGCGAGGATCTTCCTCCATTAAAGAAAAACGGAACACCTGAAGAAAAAAAGTCTGAAGATGAAATACCTGATCATGTAAAAAAGTTAATGGAGAAAAAGAAAAATAAAGACCCTATCAATAAAAATGACGAGAATTGATAACGGGAGTATTCAATACAGAGATGAAATAGTAAGGAAAACTATTCATCTCTTTTCCCTCTCAATACCTATTATTTATTATTTTATTACAAAGGAATTAGCTCTAAAAATACTCATTCCTGTTACCCTGCTGTTTCTTCTTATTGATCTTGGCCGCTATATATCTCCAATGCTAGCCAAATTCTTTTATGTTTTATTCAATTTTCTTTTGAGAGAACACGAAAGGGATAATAAGAAGAAGAATCTCAACGGGGCCACTTATGTGCTGATAAGCGCGGTGATCTGCGTTTTTATATTTCCAAAGGTGTTCTTCCTCACTGCTTTCTCTGTATTGATTGTGAGTGATTCAGCAGCAGCGCTTATAGGCAGAAAATTCGGCAGACACAGATTCTTATCGAAAAGTCTCGAAGGTACTCTGGCTTTCTTCATTACTGCCTGCATTGTTGTACTGCTTACCCCGAAACTAACCGAAGGCGTTGCTGAATATGTAATAGGATTTATTGCTGTTGGCATTGGTGCTATTGCCGAAAATATATCATACGGCTGGGCTGATGATAATTTATCGATCCCTATATCCATCGGCGCTGTAATGTGGCTGTTATACTTTATTTTTTTACCCAACTTAACCCTAGTATTATCACAGGTACCTAAATAATTATGAAACGAATATTGCTCTTTGCATTTCTACCTTTAATAACTTTTATTCTCAGCTCCTGCGGCGGCGGAAAGAAAAATGCAACAGGACCCGAAGATAAGATATATGTGGTGGCAGATTCCCTTGAGTTTGAAATTATGTCATCAGCCCTGGATTCAGTCTTCGGGAAGATTATCTATACTCCTCAGCCTGAAAAATCATTTGAGCTGATCAGGAGAGATTTTTATATGCTGGAAGACCTGAAGACTCTTAAGAACATTATCATTCTTGCACCGTTGAATTCTAATTCTATCGTATCTCAGTATGTAAACAGCATTCTTGATTCAACTGTAAAGAGTAAGGTTCAGGCTGATAGTGAATTCGTATTCAACAAATATGATCTCTGGGCAGTTAATCAGCTGGTTATGATTTTAACATCACCTGATGCTGAAAAATTGCAGGCAAACATGCTAAAGGAAAAGGAAAATCTCTTATACTATTTTCAGAAGATCTCTAACCGAAGACTGGCTGAAGGATTGTATAATGATAAGTATGAAAATAAAGAAGCTGAAGCTAAACTGCTTTCCGATTATGGCTGGATGATATATGTGCAGAATGATTTCACAATAGCATTAAACAAACCGGAAGATAATTTCGTCTGGTTGAGAAGAGCTCCGAATAGTGAAATGGAGCGTTGGGTATTCGTGCACTGGATCGAAGATGCATCTCCAGAATTTCTCAATCCTGATTCAATCATGATGGAACGAAATAAGATAACTCAGAAGTATTACAGAACTTCAGACGAAAAAGGCCATGTAAAAATAAGTGAGGATTTTCTTACAAGCAGTGAAGTTAATTTTCTCGGCAGATATGCAATATTAACTCAGGGACTATGGGAGATGAGTGACAGAAGTATGGGCGGCCCGTTTATAAATTATACTTTCTATGATATGAAAACCAGACGCGTATACATGGTTGACGGTTCCATTTATGCTCCCCGTTATTATAAGAAAGCACTCATTCAGCAGGTGGATGTTCTTTTGCAATCCTTTATGACTGAAGACGAACTTAAAGAAGCTGATAAGAAAGAAATCCTCAACGCGCTCAAGTAAAGACTTGGACCGCGTCATTCGTTATAGTCTTTACAACAATGTATTACAATCTTTCGTAGAGCCAGGGCTTGCCCTGGCTGGGCTGCACAAAAGATAAATAAACAAAAATGTATATCCGGAGCCGACAATGTTAAATCCAGATTCCGGAACACATTAAAGTCTCTACAATCTTTCGTAGAGCCGGGGCTTGCCCCGGCTGGGTCTCAAAAAATGTAAATGAACTTAACTGTTAATCCGAAGTTTGTGTCTCATTATTATTTCACCCTGTACTGCTACCTTGCCTTAAAACACATTCTCCAACTCATACGGTATTCTGTATTCCGGCATTTCTTTCCTGATCTTATTAATATATAACCTTGCCCTTTCTGTTTTATCAAAGCTCAATTCATACATCGCTCTTCTTACCAGCATAGATCCAACCATATTCTTTATCTGCTCAATATATTTATTGCTGTTCTTCGGAAATCTTATCCTGAAATCAGGATCAGCAGCAGGAACATACTCATTCGTGCTTACTACGCGGAAAAGCAGCAGATCAGGTACAATGAAATATCCCTTTGGTAAACTGAAAGCACCATTCCGCATTTCATTATCCACCAGCTCAGGTCCTATGAAGTAACTGTGCGTTTGAATATTTTCAGTAATAAGCTTCTGCATTATTAATTGATAATTACTTTCTAATACGGCCGCATTATACGGCAAATCTCTCTCAAAAGGTTTCAAAGCATCGAGAAATAACCTGCTCTCACTTGCTATCCCTTTCATTACATTCGGATAAGCATTATTCAGCTGATCATAATACCATGATCTTCTCAGGAGTTCTTTATCAATAATAACAGTACCCGGCTGAAGTTCTTCCACTAACTGAAAATAATATGAAGGTGAAATGAAGTAATCCCACTGGTAACTGAAAATAATGCTCCTGCTGCCTGAGCTTTTCATAACTGCTTTTGTATAATCGTTATATGTATAACAATCGCTCTGGTCGCACTTCTTATAATTGATATATAACTGCGTAACAAGAAAAACTGCTATTATTATACCCGGTGCAGCATAATCACCCGGTTTATTTTTTAAATAACCCAGAAGTTTATTTATACCGAAGGTTGAAAAGAAAGCTAATGATATATATGCCAGAAGGAAGTATGAATCAATATCATTAATGTCATAGTTAATAGAATAAAACACCGTTGTAAGAAAGCAGATCAGAACGAAGATGAAAAATTTCTTCGCAACGATAAAGGTTTGGAATATTCCAACAACAATAAATAGCAAACCAACTATTGCGAACTCACCCGGCAGAGAAGTTATAAAATACTCCAGTTGTTTCCTTGCTGATTCTGTGGATGAGAATAACCATACCTGGTACTGTTTGCCTGAAATGTGCCTGAGTATTCGTTCCATATCAATTGGATTTCCCCAGTTGAGTATTGGATTTTGTGATGCTCTGATTGGCAGGTAAGAATACATCAGAATAAGTATTGGAAAGAATACACCAAGCATAATTAAGATCTGAATAAATGATCCTTTGCTGAACCTGTTCTTATCAAAATACAGATATGCCGCTCCCGGTATTAAAAGAAGCGTTGTCATATGATTCGAAAATCCCAGTGCAAGAGATATGGAAAAGAATATCCAGTCCTTTCTGGAGTTCGATTTGTATGCGCGTAACAATAAGTATATTGTAAATGTAATTAAATATATATGTAACGAATAGACTTCAACTGAAGTGGCCTGCAGCCAGTATGTTTCATTAAATGCCAGTAATAATCCTGCTGCAATAATTGCCAGATATTGTTTGAACTCAAGTATCTGTGCGAAGGTGGCGCCGGGTTCAGTACTTATTGTGACTTTTGATTTATTGTGTTTTTTCTTCTCAGTTTTCTTTTGAATAATAAACAAAGCTTTATTGTCATAAATGAATTTCAGTATTACCGTAAAAAAGAATATACCCAGACTGCACCATACTGCAGCCAGCAGGTTTGCAAGCAATATTTTTGACAGCGGAAGCGGTAAATTCAGGAACAGGTAACCTGTCATTGTGAATAAAGGGTAACCTGTTGGATGAGCAATTCCGGCAGTTGCCTGGACGGCAGCCAGTTCGCCCGCGTCAATTTGTATTACTGAAGGCGCAAGTGTGAGTAAATAAAAGATAAAAGATATAAGTGCAGTTAACAGAGCATAGTACTTCTTCAGGAACTTCAAGCATCACCTTTATTTATATTATCAAAGAATAGTTTATTAGATTTTATGATTTCATTTAACGCCTGTTCAAATTCTCTTTGACCATGATAGTTTAGTTTATGAGCAAGCAGAGTTCTTTTCTTTTCATCCAGCGGAAGAACTGAAGAATTACTATTGAACATTATTTGTGAAGTAATTTCCACCTGCTTCAGAAAGGAATAATTAGAAAGAATGACTGCAGAGTTTTTATCTCCCAATCTTAAACGCAGACTCTCAACAATATCTATTGTATTCTTACCAAGACACTCAGCGAACAATTTCTTATCAGAGAGAAGAAGCTTCTGCAGTGAATATTCAATATCAATTAAACCGCCGCGGCTCTTTTTGATATTGTAGTAGTTCTTATAATTTGCCTGCGGAGCACTGTTTAATGCTTTATCCATCTTCTTACGCATTTCAACAATATCATTGCTTACCTTTTTCTGATCAAGCTCATTTATCCGTTCCATCACTGTGGATATGAATGAATTATAAAGTTCAGGGCTGCCTGTTACAAATTCTATTCTGGATAAAGACTGAAGCTCCCATACCTCTGCGCGCTTCAGAACATACTCCTTATATTTGGAGGTATCCCAAACCAGCTGCGAGCTTTTTCCCTCTGGCCTTAATCTTGCGTCAACATCAAACGGTTTTAGCTCAAGTTTAAATTCGTTCAGTAACTGCTGGAAGTCTTCCTGAGCAGATATGTTTTTATCTGTGTCAGCCGCGGAAAATATAACATCAACATCAGATGAGAATGTCATTTCCTTTGCGCCAAAGCTGCCCATTGCCGCAATGAAGTAATCATATGTTAAATTTTTCTTAGCGGTTATCTGACTGATCCTTTTGGAAAGTGATTTTGAGATAACGTTTGAAATAACTGGTGCATTGATTATGTTTAGTGAATACTGTATTGAAAGTATAAAAAGAATCAGACTGATACTAATATTCTCTGTATTCACAAAATCCTCAGTAAAAGCTTTCCGGCTTAAAAGAAGATCTCCAAGACCGCGGTCGGTAAGTATCATTTCAACCGCCCTGAGTGCAAATTCACATATCTGCAAAAGTGAGAATAGAAATTTCCTGTCTGTTAATTCATTGTACCATATTGAAGGAAGCGGTCTGGTTCTTATTATCCTGGCAAAATTCTCCAGTACTGTATCTGGTGATTCCGAACTCTTTAGATATTCCAGCAGATCTTTTTCGATTTTAGTAAAGGCATTGATCGTTAATTTATCAAACTGCTTCTGTTCAAGAATACCCTGGCCAGTCTGCAGATATTTATAATTGTTCAGCGATTTCTTTTTATCCTGAAAATGTATATCCTCAATTGAAAACTTTTCATCTGAAGAGACTTCACCTATAATGGATTCAAAGATATTTCTTACGTTCTTTCTTGTATGCTCAAGTTTCTTTCTGAAAGCATTACCGTTAACGGACCCAAGTTGAATAGCCAGCTTCTCAACCATTTCATTGTCATCAGGAATAAGGTGAGTCTGCTTATCATTCATCAGCTGCAGAAAATGCTCAACTCTGCGGTAGAATTCATATGCCGAAGAAAGCAGCGCTGATTCATCTGAACTGAGAAATCCATTTTCATTCAGTAAACTGATAGCTTCGAGAGAATTCGGAGTCCTGAGCGAAGGATCCTTTCCCCCGTTCAGCATTTGTAATGCCTGTACAGAAAACTCAATATCCCTGATCCCTCCCGAAAACAATTTGATATTTTCGGTTTCACCAATCTTCTTTTCAATATTGGTTTTAATTCTGGCTATTTGTATAAGCGGAGAAACAGAAAAGGAAGAGGGATAAATAAAGTGCTGTATATATTTATGAAATGAATTATACAGCTCTTCATTACCACCAACAAAGCTCATCTTAATAAGCATCTGGCGCTCCCAGTCCTCTCCTCTCGACTCATAATACTGGATATAATCTTTTAATGTTCTGCACAGGGGGGAATTTCGCCCATCCGGCCTTAGTCTGAAATCCACACGGAATAAATAACCTTTATCAGTTACTGCAGTTGAGTTCTGTATATAAAGATGAGCTGCTTCGGTAAGAATTTCATAATACTCTTTCGATGAACCCCGCGATATCTTTGTGTTTTTATCAAAGAATAAAATCAGATCAATGTCAGAACTATAGTTCAGTTCATCGCCGCCAAGTTTACCTAACGCGGCAAGACAATAACGCTTCTTTTTAAAACTGATCCCATATTTTAATTCTATTTCATTATGGCACAAATAAAAGAGAGCGGAGTTGATCCCTTTAGCAAGAACAGATAATTGCGCGGTTGTTTCCTGCAAAGAATTATTTTTCAGAATATCATTAACGCCTATCCTTAGAGTTTCTCTTCTTTTCAGTGTTCTCAGATAATTTACTTTTGAAGTAAATGTTCTGAACCGCGACGTTGATGTCTTGATCTCAGTGTCAATATAATTTTCTGTAACAGAACTATTGAGTATGTCTGTATTAAGCAGCCAATATAGAAACTCCGGGTTTCTTACTATAACATCTGTCAGATAGTTGCTGTACTGCGCAATAGCGGCTGTGATCTGTACGTAATGAGGGTATTTTACACATCCTGAAAGGAATGCGGCTTTATCAAATAACGAAAAGACCAACCGGGCAAGATTGATTTCCGTTGAAGCGGTAAAGTAATACTTGCTGAATTCTTCCTCATATGAAAAAATCAGCTTCTCAAAATCAGCATCCGTAAGATAACCGGTACTGATTTCCTTCAACTCTAATATAAACTTATCTGTAAGCTTTACTTTACTCAAATTCATCAATTGTTTGCTGAGCAAATTTAGTAATTACCAGTTCCAAATAAAATAGTTAAAACAATTACTTCCTGAGTTTACCAGCTGCCGTTCAATGTGTCAGGCTGAAAGCCTGAAATAACATAGCCTGGGGTAAGCACGCAGTGCGCAACCCCAGGAAAAGGATCACCCCCCACACCCCCCAACGCTGAAAGCATTGCATATTTCCCTTGTTTATATGTGCACGCTGCGATCCCTTGAATATTATGTTTGGCTTTCAGCCATAAGAGGAGGTGGTGGTGAATTATTTTCCTGGGGGCTATGATATGTTTCGCCTTCAGCGAAATGCAGTTTCAGACTGAAAGCCTGAAATAAGTTCCTCTCATATAAGTGAGATGCGAATCAGGCTGAAAGCCTGAAATAACATAGCCTGGGGTTAAGCACGCAGTGCGCAACCCCAGGAAAAGGATCCCCCCCAACCCCCAACGCTGAAGGCGTTGCATAATAAATCACCTGATCACAAATCCACATATCCTGAAAACCCAAAAATATATTTATGTTTACTGTAGCGTTTTGCCTTTCCCCGGCATCTAACAATCAAATGAGAGAGTTTATGACTGAAGAACTGGTTCTTTTCAGACAAGTAAAAAATGGCGACCATAATTCCTTTCGTGAACTGTATAACAGGAACGTATCCCCTTTGTACAGATTCATGGCGCAGTTTACTAATGATAAGGATCAGCTTGAGGATTGGGTTCAGCGCGCGTTTATTAAATCCTATGAAAACATTAATTCCTTTGATGGAATATCCCTGTTCGCCACATGGCTGTTTAAAATAGCACTAAATGAAATGCGAATGGATTACCGTAAGGCGGGCAGGACTCCACAGACATCTTTCATTGAAGAGGAGCATGCCGCTCAGGAAGAGGATGGAGAATTTGTCTGGGACCAGGTAATGAAAATCTGGTTAAACGAAATTGATGAAATCAAAAGATCGGTCTTCATCCTTTATGAGGTTGAAGGTTACTCTCATGCTGAAATTGCCCTGATGCTGAACTTAAAAGAATCAACATCAAGAACAATCCTTACAAGAACAAAACACTGGCTTAAACAAAAGTGGAATGAGGAATACTGTAATGATAAACAAAGATGAATACTATATGGAAAATTCACCTGATCAGAAAACGAAAAACAGGATCTGGAAGAATATCGAAAAGAATATTAAACCGGAAAGAAGATCATTATTCGACTTCCGTTTGTTCCCCGGCTTTTATTATGGAATGGCCGCATCGGTTATACTGTTCTTTACCTGCTATGGAATTTACTCATTCGGCAAAAGCGTTCTCTATGAAATGAAACCTGAAGAACTGAAGCTGAATACTGCCTACACCACGGCTATCCGTGAATTCGAAAAGGTTGTACCGGCCGCGGTATCTGCCGGAAATTATTATCAGAAAGATCTGCTGGGCAGCAAGATGGAACAGCTTAACCAGATAGAATCTGCTATCCTAGAACTTAAAAGAGAAACATATAACAACGACCTCACGCCTCTTAAGCAGCTTCACCTTCGTCAGTTGTATGTTACAAAACTTAAAATACTGCTTGAAATCATTGAACAGGGAGAAGTAACATTATGAAAAAAGCACTGCTGGTATTACTCTTATTAACTTATTCCGGCATTTTTGCTGAGCAGTCAAAAACATTGGAACGCAGTTTCAATGTAAAATCGGGACAAAAAATAATCATCGAAGATCTGAGCGGGGCTAAGCTTATTGTAAAACCCTGGGAGAAAAATGAAGTTTATGTTAAACTTCGGGTAAAGATGTCTTCCTCCGATAATGATTTTGAGAAGGAATACATCAGATCAGTTTCTTTGAAAGAATCATCAGATAATACTGAGTTAAGAATCACCTATGATGAAACTAAGGAAAAGGGAGGCGGCTGGTCGTTTCTGGGTATTGACCTGAGAATCAATTACTACCAGAAAAAAGAAATTACCGGCGAAATCTATATACCTGAGAAGAATGACTTCCAGACAAATGCCAGGTATGGTGAACTAAATGTTTATGATCTGAAGGGCGAGGTTGAGCTGTACGGACGCAGTAATAAATTAACTGTAAAGAATAGTCCGCAGCTCAGGGCAATCGACAATGATTATGGCGATACATATATTGAAGCCTGCGGCGGACGGCTTCTTCTAAGGAATCGGAGCAATAAAACAAATATTAAAACCTTCAATGGATTACTTAAAGTGGAAGCGGATTATTCCAATATTAATATTGATGGTGTCAGTTCTAACCTGATTGTTGATTCAAGGAGCGGTGATAATGTAATATCAAATGTTAAAGGTGATCTGAAAATCAATTCCCATTATTCCAATATTACTTTAGATAATATCGGCGGCTTTGCTGATGTTGTAGGACGAAGCGGAAACATAGATATTAATAAAGCTGCCGGCGTAAATGTTAACGGTGAGTACTGTAATATAAAGCTGAAATCAATCAGCGGGAAACCAGACAGGACTATGAAGATTATAAGTAAGTCGGGCAGGCTCGATATAGAGGACTTAACCGGAAATTTGTATATCGATAATCCTTATTCAGAGATGGATTTCAGGCAGATAAAGGGGAATATTGATTTAAAGGGACGCAGTTCAACTATCCGCGGGAATAACATCACCGGAAACTGGAAATCCAATACAGAGTATATGACAGTAAAAGTACGCGACCTCTCCGCGAAGTCTATAGATATAACCAATCGCAGCAATCCCGTTGTTCTGGATCTCAGTACAACCCCGGCGGATGTAAATATTGTGAATGAATATGGCGGAGTGAAAATTGATATGCCCGGAGGATATTCCGGTGAAATAGATTTGAGTGTACAATATGGTGAAATAGAAACCAATCTGCCCGTCAAACATAAAAATTTAGGCAACTCAGCTTATGCAGTGGGACGCGAAGGCAACGGTCAGGGTAAAATCAACATTGAAACCAGATCCGGCAACATCGAAGTATTCGAATCCTCCCAAACCTCCAAAAATTAACAATGTAATATATTATTGTAGCCGGGACTTTCCCCGGCTGCCATAAGAATTTATAATCACCAGAATGCAACACATTGTCGTAGAAGTTATGTTTAAAAGAGGTCAATCTAAAATGGTACAAAAAAGAAAGTTCTTTTAGGATCTAGCAAAAAAAAGTATCCCTTCTTAAGTTATAGTTGACAACACAAACAAAAGAAAGGATACTT
>Ga0196971_1000473_pt1 | contig 29582 bp, 13 predicted proteins | sample S1v_1013CmetaG_FD_148660 | JGI IMG/M metagenome (GOLD analysis project Ga0196971, IMG submission 148660) | Soil microbial communities from Anza Borrego desert, Southern California, United States - S1+v_10-13C | ecosystem: Environmental > Terrestrial > Soil > Desert | place: USA: California...
CGCGGAACTGATCTTGGTCTGTCAGATGAAGAGTTTAGAGTTGAAATTTCCAACGCTCTTGATGAATGGCTGGGCAGTAAAGCTTGACATTATTTAAATGAGAGGTCTGGCAGTATTTGACGCTTACGAAAAAAGTAAAGAACTGCGACAGATATAACTAATCCCAGTTCTTTTTCATGCATGTATATTTGACTACATTTTTATCAATCAGAGGTGTCCCCATGTTTTTGTTCCACACCTTTTGACGCTTACGTTTTTTAGCCTCATCTTTAAAAATATCGAATGTCGTCTATGAAATGCCCTAAAAAATCGGGCTGAAAAAGTGCATTTTTCGGCCCGATTTTTGCTCAATTTTAGCTCCAAAACCACTACAAATAGTGGTTGATCTACCTTATTTACCCTCCGAACCACAATACGTCATCAGAACTATCGCTTCTACGTGCACCGTCTGCGGAAACATATCCACCGGCTGTATCTCTTTCACCTGATATCCCCTCTCACTAAGATACTTCAAATCTCTTGCCAGGGTTGCAGGATTACAGGAGACATACACTACTTTCTCCGGACGCATTTGCGCAATCACATCCAGGAGCCTTTCGTCACAGCCCTTCCTTGGCGGGTCAACCACTATTACATCTGCCTTGATGCCCCTGCCATACATCTCAGGTATAACAGTCTCCGACTCTCCTACTATGAAGGCAGCATTCCTGATGCCGTTCAGCTTGGCGTTTTCCTTTGCATTATCTATCGCCTGGGGGACTATTTCCACTCCGTAGACCTTTCTTGCCATCTTGCTCAGGAAAAGCGATATGGTGCCTATTCCGCAATAGGCGTCAAACACCACCTCATCCCCCTGAAGGTCCGCATACTCCAGTGCCTTGTTATACAGCACCTCTGTCTGGATAGGGTTTACCTGGAAGAAGGATAGGGGGGATATCCTGAATTTAAACTCTCCTATATAGTCATATATCGCTTCTTCTCCATATATTATGATATTCTTTTCTCCTAAAATCACATTGGTGTTTTTCTTGTTGATATTGATAACTACGCTTTTTAGATTGTTTACTCCATTTTTGAGCGCTTCTACCAAAGCCTTATCACAGGGTAAGGAATCGCCGTTGATAACTATGCATACCATCACTTCCCCGGTCCTGAAGCCTTTTCTTGTCATAATATGCCTTACAAGACCCTTCCCTGTACTCTCATCATATACGCTAATATCATATTTCTTGATGAACTCCCTGACTGTCTGTATCACGCTGTCGTTTATCCGATCCTGTATTGCACATTGAGGAGTGTTTATTATCTCATGGCTCCTGTTGGCATAAAAGCCTATCATAACATCCCCATCCATTCCCACGGGGAACTGTGCCTTGTTTCTGTAGCGCCAGGGATCCTCCATGCCTATCGTATTATGGATGGTGACATCCTTGAGGCCGCCTATGCGTTCGATTGCATCCTTCACCTGAAGTGTTTTGTATTGAAGCTGCGCCTCATAGCTCATGTGCTGCAGCTGACAGCCCCCGCACCTCTTCACTACCCCGCAGGTAGGTTCAACCCTGCCTTGAGAAGGTTTCAATGTCTTTACCAGCTTCCCATAGGCATAGTTTTTAAGTACTTTCACTATTTTTATCTCTGCCTGCTCCTCAGGGAGCGCTCCTTCGACAAATACAGTAAAGCCTTCTATTTTCGCCACTCCTGAGCCCTCGCTGGTCAGCCCGGTTATCTCAACTGTATAATCCCGGTTCTTTTCCACCGGTATTTGTTTTTCTATCAATGCTTTCCCTCAACCTTTCATTGTTCTTATCTATTTCCATCTTAATATCTTCAAGTTCTTTTTTCAATAGGCCCTGTACCCTCATTATCTCATCGATCTTCATATGCATATCCTCTAGTATTATTTCCGATTTGAGATTTATAAGATAATCATTCTCCGACCGTATCCTGTCCTTCTGTGATTCTCTATTCTGGCTCATCATAATAAGCGGCGCCTGTACTGAAGCTATGCAGGCAAGTATAAGGTTCAGGAATACATAGGGATAAGGGTCAAAGGGCCTATCAAGAATGAGTCTGGTATTTATTACGGCCCAGGTAATTATTGTAATTGCAAACATGGTTAAAAAAGACCAGCTTCCCGCGAACTTTGCTATACGGTCAGCCATCCTTTCACCCAGGGTCAAGGTTTTGCTAAGCTCCATATTTATATTTAACGACCTTTTCCCTCTTATAAGCTCATGAATCTGTTCTTCTCGTTCCCGTTCATCGGAGATTATTATGTCCTTCAGTCCATTTTTATCCATAGCTGCACTCTCCACTACTTTTTGTATATATTTTGCTTATGCCCCCATAAAATATTCAGCTTGCTGCATAAGCCTCACTTCCATATCAAAGTAAAGGAGAAGGAGACATGCTGTCCCCTTCTCCCCTGCTTTAGAATCTGTTATATATCCTGTACAGGAATACGGCTGCCTCTGCCCTTGTAGTATTGCCCAGAGGATTTATCCTGTCCCCGCTCCCCACGATCAAGCCTTCTTTTACTATTGAAGCAACGTGGTCTGATGCATAGGCTGCAATAAGGGATTTGTCAGCGAACCTCGCCAGGTCGGAAGCAGTACCCTGCTGTTTTAGCTTTTTTAGCGTTCCCAGTGCTCTTCCGGCCAATACCATCATGTCCTGCCGCGTAATGCCTTCATCGGGATAGAATTTGTTGTTTTCCGAACCTGCAGTGATACCGAGCTTTTTAGCAATACCTATCTCCCTGTAGTAATAGGCATCCTCTTTTACATCCTCGAAATTGCTGTCAAATTCTGCATCCGCGCCAAGAGTTTTTATGAGATAATACAGGAAATCTGCCCTTGTAATATTGGTGCCGGGCGAGTATTCCTTTTCTGTAACTCCTTCCAGTATTCCTTTGGATGCAAGCACCTGGACCGCCTTTTCAGCCCAAAGGGCATTCCCCAGGTCACTGAAGGTCTTCTTCAAATAGGCAACCGCATATTTGCTAAAATGGGTAGTGGTGAAGGTCACCAGACCCGTTGTGTTGTCATACCTTCCCGAAGTTACTGGAACTAGGCCTCCCGATCCGTCGATATACCAGACGGTAATATGCTCCGGATCCGCCAATTCCTCCGCTGTTGGAACATAAGGAATGGATACTGTCACAGGTGTATTGGGATTATTCCATGAAACCGGCTTCCCTCCGGCAATGAGCTTCAGTTCGACGACAGGCCTGCTGCCGAGTACAGCCTGCAGCTCCTCCGTGAGACCGGTTTTATCTGCTTTTCCTATACTGATACCTACATTCCCGGTCTTTTCCAGCTCCGTCCCTTTCAGCATATTCCCCGGCAGTATGATCGTTCCTGCCTCGCTTATCATTTCTATCTTCCTGCCGGCATTATCAGAGAAAAGCTCCACTGCAGGCAGCTGCAGGACATAGGAGTTTGTACCCTGTATTTCCGGCATCTCAATGCTGATCGTCCTTGTCCCGTCCATGCCTGCTGCAGCCATCCCAAAGGCTTTGTCCAGAATACTTTCATTCAGGCTTACGGTAGTAATACCCTTTGCGCGGTCAGTATTTACCGGTATATTTTCCATATATGCTCCTGTCACAATTCCTGCCGTTTCCTGAAGCGGTTTATTTACTACCGGGCTTATGTCATTCCTGTCATCCCTGTCATTATCCTCATTACCTTCGCTGCCCTGACCGGAAGGATTTCTGACTACAATACCGTAGGTGCATTCGAAGGCATCCTCGCCCCTGACTACTATAGTTATATTGGTTGAGGCCTGATTCAGCTCTATTGTCTTCGACTGCCCGTCCGATATTTTGGTGCCGTTTACCGTTACGGCAGAGGTTGTGATTTCCGGAGCTGCCGATATAACAATACTTGACTGGTGCTTCGTCAGATCGACTGTATAGCTTGTTATATCAGGATCGAATTCCGGCTTCAGTTCTCCAGTACTTAATATCAGGCTCTTAAGCAGTCCGGAATTTTTCCGTGTAGTAAAGCTCAAGCTGCAGGCGTTAATACTATTGCCCTCAGAATCCTTCAATCCGCCTTCCGGTATCACAAGAACATATGATGAATTGAAGCTCAGGGCTTTATCAGGTTTTATCCTTAAAAGATTATTCTGGTATGTCAGTGTGCAAGCTACTGCCCTCCCGGCTGAATCCTTCAGGCTAATGGCTCCGAAGTCAGGTCCCCTGCCTATATTCCTGCTGAACGGCAATGTTATCGTACTGCCGATAGGGATATCGCTCATAGTCTGAATTAGCGGATAAGCCCGGCTGCCTTCGGTACTGAAGGTAATGCTAAAGTCTGCCGACAGTCTGCTGCCTCCTGCTCCCACTATCCCGTCCTTCGGCAGTGTCAGAGTATATGTGGTTTCATACTGCAAAGGCTGATTAGGTGTTACTGTAAGAGTTTCGCCGCTTATCGACTTTACCGCTCCGACCGGAGTACCGCCCGGACCTTTCATTACTATGCTTTCATAGTCATCCCCCTGGGATATGGCTTCATTGAAGGATATGGCAACGGCCTTATTTACATTTACATTCACCTGGCTGTTGTCAGGCTCGAAGCTCAGTACTTCCAGCTGCGCCATGTTGACAGTCAGCATCCGGACATTATTATCCAGTGCGCTTTCCGCTACTCCCTCAGGAGTGTCAGCTGTTGCCAGCAGGCTTGCCATAGCATCCTTGAATGTGCCTGCAGCGGGTGACCAGAGGAACGGCACATCCGCTTTCTCTCCGGCCTTAAGCGCTCCTGTATCCACAGAATCTATCAACTCAAGCTGACTGCTGCCGCTGCCGTAATAAAATGAAACGGCTGCATTTGATATATCCGCCCCGCCGATATTTGAAACCTTCGCCTTCACAGCATACTTGCCGTCACCGGCTGGGGTGCATTCCAACCCGGAAAGCTCAAGGTCAGGCTGCATGATATTGATAAGGGCTGTATTGTCTGACCTGCCCTCATCCTTTCTCTTATCCTCCGGATCTACTACCACATAAATCCTGCCGTCCGTCACAGCTGCGGGAACTTCCCATTGCACCCTGGCTGAGGCCGTCCTTCCAGGTGCTATGTCTTCATGTATGACCTGTGTCTGTCCTATTATCTGTCCCCCAGCCTTAGGGTCACCTGCGTAAAACCCGACTTCGACTCCCGATTCTGTGAAGGTTCCCTTGTTTTCAATGCTTGCCTCAATTGTTACAAGGCTGCCGGGGAAGAGGTTATTTTCCGAAAGCGTGATTGTGTCTGCACTAACAGCCAGGTCATGCCCCAAATCCAATGTTACCATTTTCAGATCGGCACTGCTTCCGATGGTCGGATATGACTGCCCATCTGCGGAATTGGTCATATTTATTATTTTCGCCCTGTTGTATACTGTGATCAGCCGGTTACCCACGAAGGCACTGCTTGGCGAACGGTCAAAGGAATTATCTGAAGTAAGCTTTATTTCACTGCTCCAGGTATTGTTTGCCGAATCATATATAACTGCATATATATCCTGTCCATTATCGGAAGCGCCCGGACCGACCAAGGCTATGGTGCCGTCCTCCTCACAGGCTATGGTGTACCCATCCTTTATTATTGTCTCTTCAAGGGCTGCCTCGATCTGCAGCGACAGCGCATCTGCAGTATAAACTATTTTCCCTTCCTGATCCCATACGACGAAGCCTTTGCCGTCCACGCAGCACACCTGAGGGTTGGCGTCCCGCACACTGTTCACGGTCAATTTTTCCGGGCCGCTCCATCCGCCGCCGGAGTATGTCATCATGTATATTTCCTGATCTTCGGTTGTATTGGTGTCATTGTCCTCATCCAGTGCATATACGTAGAAGCCCTTGTTTCCGTCATATGCAAGCGAAGAGCTGACGATAAGGTCTTCCGTGGAGGAGATTTCAACAGGTGTACTGAAAGCTTCCCCATCCCACTTTGAGAACATTATATCATTTTCTGCCGAATATTCCTTTGACAAAATAGCACTGTAATCGTTTGATCTGCTCTTGGTCCATACCAGTATCCCGTCATTGCCGCTTGCAGCAATCCTGGGAGAATAGTCCAGGTAGCTGTCGGAGGTCAGATTGTATATATCCGACCAGGTTTTTGTCGCCGTATCATATCTGCCGACTGAAATTTCCTCTTTCGCCAGAGAGTCCTTCAGTTCGGAGTCAGGGGGCAGAACCTCCCTGATGTTTTCCCAGGCAGCTATGACTCCACTGTCGGTCCTGGCTGCTACCGGTTCGTAATCAGCAGTGGAGTCGTCCGGATCTATAGGCTCAGGGGCTGACCATATGCCGCCTTCATATACCGAGTATTCCGCCCTGATCCTGTTAAGGTCTGATCTTGAAGGATCATCCTGTACAAACACCATGAAAGCACCATCCTCATACGCAATAACGTTGTGATCGGTATAGGGGAAGGTATTGCTCTTCAGGGTTACTTCTGCAGTATTCTTCGTATCCGTGCCAGGTTCAGAAGCTGCCTGCAAGCTTGCAGACCTGAGCTTCTTACCTTTATCCCTGCCGTAATCCTCATCCCCTTCATTAATGCTGTCTTCCGGCATCCAGTCTGATTGCTCTTCCAGGTAATCTCTGCCCATGATCTCGAATTCATCTGTGCTTTCGGGAATGAGCCTCCTTTTGGAGGATGACCGTGAGTCATTTACCGAGGCCTTTAAGCCGTATGATCCCTTATTCCATGGAGAATCATCCCCCCATTCGTATTCCAGGAAGGTTGCACTCCAGCTCCAAATTGCGATCTTGACTTCTCCCCCTCCTTTGACGTTTATATAATAATCAGTCTTCTTGGATGGGAATTCGACCTTCACCTTGCCGTCGCCGCTGAAGAATATACCTCCCGAACCTATGATCGCATCGATCCCCCCTCCTATTTTTATGTACAGATCCTTAAGATCGAGTGCCCCAAGGCTGTAATCTATCTTACCGTTGTAATAGGTGGCATTGATAAGCGTATCCAGCACGACTTTGAAATCGCCGCTTATGTAAATACCCAGCGGCACATACTTGATCGGTATACCGTAAGTCCCTTTGGCATAAGCGTTGGCATCTACAATCAGATGGACCGAACCGTCTTTATACCTCCAGGCTCTGATCGATGGTTCATAATACCAGTAGAAGGATGCATCCACAGTTTCGCCGATATCTACAGTTCCCAGGAAGGATCTGGATCTTCTTGAGGATATTGCATTTTTTTCCGCCTCGGTTACTGCCGATCTCTTTGCCAGATATTTTTGCAGTATATTATTCTTGCTGTAAAAACCATATGCGCTCATATTGGTGCTTTTCCCGACGAAAGCATGGAAGGTGCCGTCAAGACTCATTACACCCGTTACATGAACAGGCTCGGTCAGGAAGGATACAGGTCCACCGCTTATTAGAGGGATCTTTGTTATGCTCGGCGTACTTATTCCTGTAAGGGTAATATATTTGTCTACGATATATTTGCCTTCAACATAAGTCGGATTCAGCTCAAAAGGAAATTCCTGCGGCAAAGATGCAATAACATTTGCCCGCACATTTACCGTTTCCGACCTGGCACCGCTCTCAGTCACACAGGTGACGGTGATCTGTTCCCCGGGGGCTATATCCTTTCCGGCGTTCAGCGACAGCCGCATATCGGCTTCATTGTATACCTTGCCTCCCTTTTTGAATTCCAGATATCCCGGATCATGACCTTTCCAATCCACCATGGCGCTGATTTCTATATCGGCATCCACTCCCTTGAGGAAATAGAAATTCTTACCCACACCTGATGGGGTATTATTGATAAGTACAGTCCTTATGACGGGATTTCCGGCCGGTACGATTTTTGCAAGCAAAATGTTCCTTACCGTACTCTTCTGTGCCAGTACAACGTTTGAAATATCATCGTAATGCACATCCGAACTGACCCTCATTTCATATGTCCCGACATTAAGATCTGAAATTTTGTAAAAACCATCCGCATCGGTTATTGTTGATCTCACTCCGACAGTTACCGAGGCATTCTTCTGAATAGCGCTCCTGTCATCCAGTACATAGCCGGAAATCTCAACCTTTCCTGCCGCATTCTTCAATATCCTTCTTATTTCTCTGCTGCCGTATTTGAATGCTATATAATACTCCGGAACTCCTTCCGGCAGGGTAGCCCTATAAACCGCATTCCCGTTATAATCTGTCGTGACGGTGGCCAGCGGCTCCGGCAGCTTGCCCTCCGAAAGCAGGTATGTTCTTGTTATATTGACAGGAGCATTCCTGATCGCCTTATTCTCACACTTTAAGGTAATGGTGAAATCTGCCGTCCCTCCGGCAACCAGAGATACAGGCGTCTGAGGGGACACATCCAGCAATATCGATGAAGGATCAGGCTTCTTAAGTATGTTCATAACCTTATGGACCGCATACCTTTCACCGCCAAGTCCTGTCACCACGAGGATCACGTCGTAATTCCCCCTGTATGCGAAAGCATGTCCGGCCTCGATTCCCGAGGCCGACGTCCCGTCTCCGAAGTCCCAGAAATAATCCTCAGCACCTGCAAGGCACCCGTCGGCACTGAAGCTGACCATATCTCCTTCCATAAGTGCATCGCCTATCTCCATCCCGCTGGACACCTCATAGTCGTTTACCTGTTCAGTTCCGGAGCCGGTTGTAAAGCTGAAGGTATAATAGTTGTTTTTGTTTGAGTCAGCATCATATACTGCCCCCCTGGGTACTTCAACGGTATATTTTGTGCCGGCCTCCAGATTTTCCAGCGGTGCGACAAGCAGCTCATTGCCGTCCAGCATCAGCCTTGACGCCACAATTGTATCATCATCCTTCTTCAAGGTGGTGCTTTTGAACATTTGACCTTCTGATAGATCCTCATCAAAAACCACTGCCACACAGCTATTCAAAGGCACATTCCCGCCGCCAGGCACCGGTAAGGTAGAGACCACCCTCTGAGGCTCAGTCCTGAACTTGTATATACGGGTGACCGGATCCTGGTGACCATAAAGATCGCCAACCATGTTTGCCGGAATTTTCAGTTCATAATCCGTACTATAGCTGAGCGGCTCCTCCAAAATAATCTTAATCTTGTTTTTTTGCTTCGGATCCACTGAAGCTTCTATTTCTTCAGGATTATGCCTTATAGAATCATAAAGCATGATTCCTGAGTAATCCTCCTTGTGGGTATAGGCTACAGGCCTGTCATACAGCAGTACGATACCGGTCCTGATATCAACGTTTATCTCCGGGCCTCCGGGGTTGTCCTCCGCTTCTCCGGGACTTACCTCCAGCAGCACCGGATAGGAATTCATGATTTCTTCTGTAAATTCAAAGCTGTATGGCAGCTCCATATGATTGCCCGCCATATCCTTGACTGCATTGGCCGGAATAGTAACACTGTATGTCGAGTGCAGCGCAAGCTGTTTTTGCGGAGTGATTGTAAGGGTTGTCTTAAGTATACTGCCGGTCAGTGTCGTTGAAAGATTCGCATCTATACCTATAGCTTCTTTGGAGCGTATATCCTGGAGGGTTATGCCGCCAAACCCGTCTCCCTCCCGCATTTCCTCACTGAACATCACTTTTATTGATGCACCGGTGGATACTCTTTCTCCATAATTCACAGGCTCTGTACCCTCAATTAAAGGAGGCAATTTGTCCATCCCGGCAGTAAACTGCATACTCCAGGCTTCTGCCTCATTCCCGTAGATATCTTTAATACCTCCTGCCGGAATGCTTACAGAATAGTTCACCATATTTGTCAGAGGTCTGACGGGTGTTATAGTAAACCGGCTGCCTGAAATAGCCTTACTTATGCTAATCGGTGAATCAGGCTTATCGGAAGGTGCGGTTTTTATCAGATGATATCCCGGACCTTCTGTAATCGGCCTTGAAAAGTCAATCATAATTTGTGAGCTTGCAGGTACATCCACAGCGCCATTCACAGGATCTGAGCCTGTAATGGACGGCGGCGTCGAATCGCTTCCGGTGGTAAAGCTGAACTTAATAAGCTTGTTTACTCTTGAATCTGCCGTATCCCTCAATGCATTCTCCGGTATCTCTACAGTATATTTAGTCAGCGGCTCCAGTATACTTGAAGGTGTAAGCATGATATACTTGTCGGCCCCAGCTGTTGTCATGGTGAATGGTACAGCTGCACCTCCCGCTTTTTTTATGCTTATATCCGAAATGTTTGCACTTTCTTTTATGTCATCGGTAAAGCTTACTGTTACGCTGTCGTTCAGGGAAACTCCCTCAGCATTGTCTGCAGGTGATATACTGTCTACTTCAAGAGGTATGTATCCTACCAGTATTCCGTCGGGGCTTGCCGCATATGCTTTGCCCCCGGTATACAGGATATCATCGGTACCGTTCAAGCTCTCAAGGCTCCAGTCAACCAAGTCCGGAGAGCTCAGCAAACCGCTTCTGCTGTAAGTATAAAATTTATCGTGGAAAACTGAAAGGTTCCAGCTTTTGTGGTCGAATGCCCGCAGGCTCCAGTCGACCCCGTCGGGAGACGAAGCTATGCAGCTGTAGCCTGCAACTCCGAACAGATTCCCTGCATAGCCGATATCATAGTAGCTGCCATAGTTCCAGTAGGTCCTGCCTGTATCAGGGTATTCCACTTCAAGCTCCGGGTCAATATATGTGATATTCGCAGGCGCCCATTCCACTCCATCCGTCGAGGTATATATATTTATTCTATCTGAGTCAAGGCCGCTTCCAACAGCTATCAGCCTGTTATTCCTTGCAAATATATCGGTGATCTGGTGGTTGACAGGATCCTGCAGATTGTCCTCACTGTCCTTTGTAAAGGACAATGCTTTTTCCCACTTGCTCCCGTCAATGGAGTAGTACATCGTCTGATTGTCATATGCAATGAATTTGTAGCTGAAGTATATCACTCTTTGGAAGTTCCTGGGCGAATTCACCGAAACCGAAGTGTTTTCGGTATTTATCCAATATTCCGGTATATGGTTTGAACTCCAGGTTGCTCCGTTATCATAGGATGTCAGCCAGATTTTCACGAAGGTCTCCTTTGTCCCCTGGGAGAACAATGCATTTCCTACGGCAACCAGGGTACTGTCACCATCTGATGCAACCCCCTGTATATATGCATAATTCCCGTAATCAAACTCCCCAACCCCATCACCTGATACTTTAACAGGGATCGTACAGGATTGCTTTGTCCAGTTCATCCCATCCGAAGAGCTGTTAATTACTGCTATTCCATTGCCGAAGCTGAAGTTCCAGAGCTTACCGCCCGCACTGAAAACCTTTCCCCCAGGATGGTCATGGGCTGGTCCCCAGGTTTCCCCATCATCAGTCATACGTATCTGCGTATCACCCACAGCTGCAACCTTCGTTCCCATCTGCACCGGAGCTGCACCAAAGCCCAGGTCCTTGACCTCAAAGGCTATGCTGTTACCTACTTTTATTTCAGGCTCCTGCGGTGTTGGAGGCTCCTCTGCAGGCGGTTCCACAGGATATGCGGCGCTTCTGATCGCTACTGCGATCTCTGCCCATTGACCTTGAGTCGTGTCCCAATTTGGAAAGGTCTCTCCAATGGTATCCATTATATATGCACCAAGCCCTGACTGATTGGTTCTTCCCTTAGCCCTTTCATTGGCATGCAGGTAATTCGTACGTGAAACGCCTGCAATATTAACCACCATGGCTTTATCAGTCTTGGTTGTCAGCTTTGCTCCGATGTAATAGGGATAATAGTTGTTTCTACTGTCAGTGGCGACAGAGATGCTTTCCGGTCCCTGTTGGGCCACATTGCACAATGATATTGCATGACCCTCCAGGTAATGATTCGGATAATTATATTTCGCAAGTATTTCGTAGGTACCTGCGTTTTGAGGAAGGTCGCCGTCAAGCATATAGTACATGTCCAGCTTGACATCCCCGCTTGCCACGATTCCTGCACGGGTCATCTTCCTGCCATCGAAAAACACATCAAGTACTCTCTGGTGGTAGGGATTGGGCTCACTGCTGTAAAGGCCTACCAATACTATTCTGTTGCTGCCCGCTCCTGTTTTCAGAGTATGTTCCCAGTCAATGAAGTTTGTATCCAGATTTAATATGGGTGTTCTTACGCCGTGCCCATAGCTGCCGGGTAAACATGTACCATCGGGTAAAATGACCTCATAGTAAGGCGCTCCAAGCTGGTCACTTACATTATCGATCTGAATGCCGGGGACCTGTAAGGGCGGATCCTGTTTGAAAAGAGTTATGACACCGGTTGTCCTGCCGGGATACATGGCATCTCCATAGGAATCAAAGATCATCGAAGCATCCGAAAGCTTCAATTCAATTGTTTCGGTCCCCTTCGGATAGCCGATCATACTTAGGAATACCCTGACGGTAGTCTCCCCGCCTTTCAAGGCTGAGGCGCTGTCCTCATTGATACTGTCATTCATTTTTATTGATTTGATGGCAGCAGCGGCAGCAGTGCCCGAATTGGAGCTGAATGCAAGTGTAAAGCTTTCGGCGCCAATAGGTCCCGTACCGTCTGACAGGCCATATACTCCCTTGTTGAAGGTGATATCGACATATCTGTCATTTGATGAAAGACTGGTGGATATGATTTCCGGCGGCATTAAGCCTACCGGCACGTCAAGCCGACCTGCCGTACTGTCTCCCCAGGCTGCCACATTACCGTCCTCTTTCAGTGCTATACTGAAATTCATTCCTGCCGATATTGAAACTACATCCTTGAGCTCGACCGGAACGTTACACTGATTTTTACTGTTGTCACCCCAGGCAACCAACGTTCCGTCAGTCCTGAGGACCAGAGAATGCTTGTATCCCGCCGATATGGCCATTACTTCCCCAAGGTTTGCAGGCACACTGCACTGGCCTTTGGAATTATCACCCCAGGCAACGACCGTTCCATCGGATTTCAATGCCAGGGAATGATCCTCTCCGGCTGATACCGATATTATATTATTCAAGCCGGCAGGGACCTCACACTGCTTAAAGGAATTGTCACCCCAGGCAACAACAGTCCCGTCAGATTTCAATGCCAGGGAATGATGCCCTCCGGCCGAGACCTGGGTGATCTTTGACAGGCCCAGAGGTATCCTGCACTGGCCATAGAAATCATCACCCCAGGCAGTTACCGTACCTGACCAGTTCAGTGCCAGCGTATGATAGCCTCCGGCCGATATCTGTGCTATATTATTCAGACCGTAAGGTATACTACACTGCCCGTAATAGTTTTCTCCCCATACCTTGACAGTCCCGTCATCCAAAAGCGCCGTAGAATGATGATATCCCGAAGAGACCTGGGCGGCATTTATCATATCCTGTGGAACTGTGACCTGCCCAAAGGCATTATCCCCCCAGGCATATACAACACCGCTTTTCCCCTTGGTTCCAAGGGAGTGGCCCCAGCCTGCGTCGATCCTATACGACTGCAGCGTATTTTTCTGTGAAGGAACTACCTTCAAAGCCAATGGACCAGTTGTCTGCATAGACAGGAAATTGTCACCGGTCCTGCTGAATACTGAAAAACTTGTAGCAGGCCTGATTTCAATTATCTCCGTCCCATCTGCAATGCCTTTTACCTTCAGGAATGCTCTGACGGTAGTTTCCTCACGGCCCGTAAGGCCCGAAGCCAGAGCTTCGGAAGTGCTGTCCGGCTTCTTTAAGGAACTTATGGAGACATCAAGGACACTCCTGCTGCCTTTGATAATATTTACTTTCAGATTGCTCTTGGAAAGCGGAGTAGGCTCTCCGTTGGGACCGTATATATATAAAGGATATCCATTGGACGCGTTTATGAACTCTATATCTACGTATGAGTTGTCGGCCGCTATGGTACCTCTCATGCAGAACGGGTAGATATTGAGCTCCTGGGGCATGCCAAGCTGGCCATTATCAACGTAAAATTTGTTTTCCCATTCAACAACATCACCGTTATTCTTTATGGCTGCACTATGAGACCCTCCTGAAGAAAATGCAGTTATCCCTTCAATTTCCACATCCCAACCATTTTCAAAGCAGTCATATTGCCTTACTCTGCCATCCGACAACAAAACCAGATATTCGTCATAGCCGGCAGATATTGCCACTATATCGGACAATCCCTCCTTTGGCATTCTTATATCGCCCCAGCCTACAACAGTACCATCCTTTTTAAGGGCAAGGGAATAATAGCCACCTGCAAAGACTCCCTTTACATCTGTCAGGCCGGCAGGTACACTGCTCTGTCCATAATAGTCCGAGCCCCAGGCTGCAACTGTTCCGTCACTCTTTAACGCCAGCAAATGTTCCATCCCTGCGGATATCGAGGTTACCGAGTTCAGCTCTGGGAGGATGTCAAGCTGATCGTTAGAGTCATAGATTCCGGAAGCATATACAGTCCCATCATATTTAAGGTAAAATGCGCTGTAATCACCGGCGGCAATTGCCTTTATACCCGTCAGACCCTGCGGAAGGGCGAAATTCCCCCAGCTAACTACTGTTCCGTCCCGCTTAAGTGCAAGAGAAAAAGGATCGGTCGTGTAACCGCCTCCTGCCGCTACTGCCTTTACACGGTATAAACCTGAAGGCACATTGCATTCACCGGATTTATTAGCACCCCATGCGACAACTGTTCCGTCGTTCTTCATAACAAGGGTATGCTTATTACCCGCACTTATCATTATATCTGACATCCATCCGGCCGGTTCGGTCCCGTCACCTGTGGACCAGGAGGGCGGAAATGGTGTAATCAGGTTGATTGCTCTTGTTGTCTGGCTTTCTGCCATTGCATCCTTGAAGAAATTGAATATTGACTGTCCTCCTGCAGGTTTGATTTCAATAGTCTCTTCACCGCTAGGAGTACCAGTTATATCAAGAAATATCCTTACTTCCTGCTCTCCATACATAAGAGGTGAAGCCTTCGTTTCATCTATGCTATCATTCTTCTTTATTGACTTGATTGACACATTTGAAGCGCTCCCGCCATTGGCAGCAAAACTTAACTGAAAATCGGAGGGAGCCAGTGGAGCGCTATTTTTACCATAAAGTCTGTCGTTAAAGCTCAGATCGATATACTGGTTTCCATTGGCCAGCTTGGATGATATTATCTGTGGGAAGCCTGCTGTCAAAGTTATGGTTTGATCCAGTTCCATTGTATTCTCAGAAAGATCAAACAAGGTAGCCTTTAACCGTACTGTTTCAACACCACTTGGAGCATGTCTTGTGGTGATGAAAAACCTCAGGGTCTTCTCTCCACCCGTAAGTGCAGAAGCTTCAAAGCTCTCTGCGCTGTTATTTTTCGCCACCTTGTCCAGCAGCGCATCCAGGGCATTGCCGTTATTTCTGTTAAAAGTGAACAGTATGTCGTTTATTCCTACAGCTTTTGTATAATGCTGACTTGGGATAACATAACCATAAACACCCCTGTTGAAGGACATATCAATATATGTCTTGTAGCCATTGTTTACCTGCCGGACCGAAACAAGCTGAAGAGAATCTGAGTTAAGTGCTATCTTGCCGGTCGTCTGGTCCTCCTTCATTGCCGTTCCAGGCACCATGAACAACGACTGTCCGTCGGCAGGTTTTACCTCAATAGTTTCTTCACCACCAACAGTGCCGCCGACATTAAGGAAGAACCTCAGATTTTTTTCTCCTCCCTTAAGCCGGGATGCCTCATATTTATCAGTACTGTCATCTTTTTTTATTGAATCTATAGTGACGTTTGTAACATTTCCGTCATTCCTGCTGAAGAGCAGCTTAAAATCCGACGGCCTGACAGGATCTGTACATTTGTCATCACCATATACAGCTTCATTTACGGTGATATCAAGATATCTGTTGTCCTCTGATAACACCGCTGAAAAAAACTTCAGCTCAGTTATATTAAGCTCTTTATTTATGGGTTCGTGAGCCCCAGCAGTTTTTCCCGAGGCTTCATACAGCTTATGGCTGTTTGAAGGGGATATTTGAATCCATTCTACACCTTTTGGAGAACCTGTCATATCCAGGAAGAGCCTGAATGCGGTTTCCCCGCCCTTAAGTGGGGAGGCTTCCTCTTCATCAGTACTGTTGGTGCTCTTTACCGAGCTGATGGCAGCATTGGTAACATCTCCGCCATCACTATTCAGTACCAGTTCAAAGTTTTCGGCGGTCAGGCCCTGGGTGCAGTCTTCGTTGCTGTATAAGCCCACATATGAATATATGTCAATATACCTGTTTGCATCGTCCACACAGCCTGATGCAAATTTCGGACATCCCCATGAAACTATGGATCCGTCTGATTTCAGAGCAGACGAACCTGTTTGGCCTGATGTAATAGCCACCACCTCAGTCAAATCGGAAGGGGGCTGGAATATGTCAGAAGTAAAATAGCTGTTGTTGGCATCGCTCCAGACCACTACACTGCCATCCGAGGTGAGCGCCATGGAATTATATATTGAGCCCGATACTCCTACAACATTACCAAGTCCATCAGGAACATCAAGTACACCACTGTAATCGTAACCCCATGCAACCACCGTACCGTCTGATTTTACAGCCAGATTGTGATTCCAGGGAGCAGCAATGGCCACAACATCCGTGAGGTCTTCGGGTACCTCACATGCCTCTTCATACCCCCAGGCAACCACAGTTCCGTCAGCTTTTAAAGCAAGTGAATGGGAGCCGCCTGCCGCTATTGCGGTAACGTCATCCAAACCCTCAGGAAAATCACACTGCCCGCTTTGATTTTCCCCCCAGGCAACTGCAGTTCCGTCAGCTCTTAAAACAAGTGAATGCGAGCTGCCTGCCGCTATTGCAATAACGTTATCCAAGCCTTCGGGAACATCACATTGCCCGTATTGATTGTCTCCCCAGGCAACTACAGTTCCGTTGGACCTCAAGGCAAGTGAATGTCCGAATCCTGCCGAAACTGCCTCCACATCATCCAGGTCCTCCGGAACATCACACTGCCCGTATTGATTGTCTCCCCAGGCCTCAACCCTGCCGCCGGATTTGATTGCCAATGTAAAGTCATAGCCACTGTCTATTTTCTTCATGTAAGCATAGCACTGCTCTGCAGTAAGCTCCAAATCCTCAGCCTGTACTTTACCGGCAGGTAATTGTATGAACGAAGCAAGCATCACAAATAGCATAAAACCCGATATACCCCGTATAATACTTTTGTTCATTTTTAAACCTCCCAAACAATAAGTATACCAATGTGCATTTATTCAAATTAATACTTTTGTTAAAAATCTTTCCATAAAATTGTACCAATACTATTATATACCTTTCCACTTAACCACGACTTAACAAATAACCTGCATAAAATAAAAAAAGCCTTGCTATCCATAGGCTTTCAAAATTCTTCAAATAGCTTTAAAGTGCATTCAGATATGCAATAATGAAGCAGGGGAGCATTACCGCTCCCCTGCTTCATTATTGTGCTATTCCAGTTATCTTCAGCCTCCCATGTCATCAACCAGTGGTTTCACAATAATTGGTGATTTTCTTACATTTTTGGGGCTTATTTTATTTGCTGCAAATACTGCTGTGGTTGTTGATATAACAAGAGTCAATGAAAGTAACAGACATAATAGTGTCTTTTTCATGTTTACACCACCTTTCATATTATTTTTTGGTCTTTCAGATATAGTCGTATGTTTTCAAGGCATGCCTTGAGCTCTCTTACAAATTCATCATGACCATATGCATTTTCCTTAATAAGCTTTAATATAGCAGTCTCAAGTCTTTCAAGTATGCTCTCATCTTCGCTTCCTATAACAATCATATTTCTTATACCTTCAATTATCAGCGCCCTATACAAATGAAACTCCTTCACTCTTCCCAGAAGCTGCAGGAATTTATCCAAAACTGCTTCTCTCTCCCCCATCAATATCTTGATCTCTGTATATGTATTAAAGAATACGAACAAACGGGATAAATTATCGTCAGATATGCACTTAAAGGCTCTATCTATGTAACTCAGCGCTTTTTCATACTGCCCAAGTGTTTTATACACCTCTGCAATATTATTGTACACTATGCCCTTGAGCTTCATATCCTTGTCTCCTACCAGCCAAAGCGCTTTGCTGTAAAACTTGAGAGCAGTCTTCATGTCCTTTTGCTTTTTAGCCAAAATTCCAAAATTCATTATAATCAATGCTGTGTCCTTATCATCCTCTGCAAAGGATAATGCCTTTTCCAGCTTCAACTTTGAATGTGTGTATTCCTGCATGCTGTTCAACAGCATTCCATATCTGAAATAATGAAGATATGCTATATGCTTATCAATGTCTGACTCCTGCGCGAGCAACTTTTCAGCCTCCTCATAATACCTTCTGGAGTACAGGTACTCATGATTGTAGAAATATACCAATCCTAAATCAGAGTAATACTCAGCAAGCAGTTTTGTACAGTTTTCCATCCGCAGTATGTCTACTGCCAACTGCATTGATATTGTCGCTTCGTTAAGATTGTTTGCATAGAAATGATACATACCAATATTCCTGTACATCTCAGCCATTTCTATTACCATTTTTTCCTCTATACAAATATCCTTTAAATTTTCTAAAGTAATAATATCTTTTTCCTTATTATAATCCTTTAAATTTTTAGTTACTGATTCAACACAATCCATTATTTGCTGGTGGTCTGACATTGCCGCTATTCTATTCGCTGTCAGTTTCAACAATTTCACCGCCATTATTCAGTATTTATACATATTATAACATTATTTTTCTATTTTTTTACTTTTTTTGTTGAATTGTCGTTGATATTATATGAAATGCCTTTTTACAACATTTATTTGCAGTTTATATAATGAATTGTCAAAAAAGTACACCTCCAGGTATTAGATTTTATCTAATACCTGGAGGTGTACATCAAAGTCCTATTTTCTCTATAGAAGATATATTCCGTTTTTCATAATTTGTCTATTGTCTGCGTATATTTCACCTGAGTCTCTAAGCTCTTTAATCATATCCCAATGGAGGACAGAGGAATTATCCCCTCCGGAACCATCATAGGCGTTACCCGCTGCGAGATGTATCGTTCCCCCTATCTTCTCATCGAAAAGAATATTTTTTATAAATCTTTTTATACCATAATTCAATCCTATGCCGAATTCTCCCAGATATCTGGCCCCTTCATCGGTATCCAGCATCTGATTAAGGAATTGCTCATTGTTGTCTGACCATGCACTGATAATTTTGCCATCCTTGAATTCCAGCCTCACATTATCTACCTGGTTTCCATATCTTATTGCCGGATACTCATAAAAGATATATCCATTAGCTGAATTTGTGACCGGAGAATAAAACACCTCTCCATCGGGCACATTGTTCTGACCGCTGCATTTTGTTCCCTTCCTGCCCTCTATACTGAAGGTCAGATCCGTCTCGCGGCCTACTATTCTTATTGTATTTGCCTCATCGAATACACTAATGATTTTGTCCATATCCCGGTCCATTTTTTTATAATCAACCAAAACAGCATCAAACAGGAAATCCTCATATTCCTCCAATGACATATTAGCATCCTGCGCAAATGCTTCAACAGGATAATTTGTCAAAACCCACCTCTTGTTCATTATCTTTTTAAGCACTGGGGAAAGGGCTTTATTATACTCCATATTTTTTCTGGGAGGGACATTGGATAGATGCTTCGTGTTCTCAGGGGCTTCAATCACCAGCACTGCGTCTGCCTTTTCATAAACATCCTCATAAATCGTGCTGATATTTTCCAGCTGCTTCTTACTTGCATTTTCCATAAAATATTTTCTCTGGTTGTCTGCCAGCACATGAACAAATACATTTGCCCCTCTATCAATTGCCTTTCTGTAGAACTCATCTATAAGCGGCTTTGCAAGATATCCGGAGCGTATTACCACGTTCTCCCCTTCCTTGACGCTTAGGGAATGCCCCAACAGCATATCTGCAAATCTGCTGATTCTGTGATCCATCATTACGCTATGCCCCTTCCGATATTAAATATTAATCAAATTTTATTAACAACGTATATACAAGCTATATTATAAGCTTTTTTACAATGTATGGCAATCGGCAAAAAAAATACCCCCGGAGGGGTAAATCAAATAAATCAGTTCCCATGTTTTTTGTATTATTAACTATATTTTCCTGTTTTATACATATCCGGCGTTTCAGCATTATTCCCGGCTGGTTCTCCAAAGCAGCTCATACAGATTGCCATGAGTCTTCTTGAAGTTAATAGGCTTTCCTGAGGTATTCGTAAAAGCATGGATTGTTTCACCCTCTGCCAGAAGTGCATTATCCTGCTGCCTGATCAACTGGTATGCAAATGCTATTCTTGCGACGGTCATTTCCCTTATGACAGTTCTTACTATTAACTCATCGTCATACTTTGCAGGGATGCGGTATTTGCAGCGGGTCTCTATCAAAGGAAGCATTACTCCTGCATCCTCCATCTCCTTATATGACATGCCGGCCGCCTCACGCAGGAACTCGGTCCTGCCCATTTCGAAATATATATAATAATTGGGGTGGTATATTATCCCCATCTGATCAGTCTCACCATACCTGGTCCTTAGTATAGTATCATGGGTTCGCATATTATCACCGTCCTAACGCGTTGCTATCAGCGGAACGCATGCAATGCGTTCCCTACAACCCGAAACTCCAAAGCCCGGCCTGCACTCCCGCATCTCGCATCTCGTATCTCGTATCTCGTATCTATCTACAGCACCCTTGTTGCTCCACTGTATATAATGCCCCGTGCTGTATCCATGGTTACCAGCTGTCCGTCGCTGAGAAGCCTCGTTGCATCTTTCACACCGACAATCACAGGTTTTCCCAGGACAATACCCACAATAGCCGAATGAGATGTTATTCCGCCCTCTTCCACAATGAAGGCCGAAGCCTTTTCCATAAGCGGGACCAGATCCTTGTCGGTAGCCCTGGTAACAAGTATATCGCCTTCCTGAAGCTTATTCCAATCTCTTCCAACATCCTCAACAACTGTTACTTTTCCTGTAACCGACTTGTCACCTATTCCTATTCCTTTTGCCAATATCTCCCCAACAACATGAACCTTTATGAGGTTGGTGGTGCCGGCTACTCCTGAAGGTATTCCGGCAGTAATTATAACAAGATCGCCGCTCTTGATATACTCTGCTCCAACAGCAGCATTTACTGAAAGCTCAATTATTTCATCCGTCACATCTGATTGAGGCACACTTACAGGATATACTCCAAAGCTGAGACAGAGCTTGCGCATAACCTTATTGTCTGAGGTTGCGGCAATTATGGGCGCTCTAGGTCTGAACTTAGATACCATCCTTGCTGTGGAGCCTGAATGGGTTGGTGTAATTATCGCGGCTGCCTGCAGCTCAAAAGCTGTAGTACAGGAGCTGTGGCTTATGGCAGTTGCCACAGTGATCTTCCTTCCGGAAAAACTTTGAAGGCTCTTGCCATAGTCAAGTTCTCTTTCAGTTCTCTCAGCTATTGACGACATAGTCCGCACCGCTTCTATAGGATATTTACCTGCTGCCGTCTCTCCGGAAAGCATTATTGCATCAGTTCCGTCAATTATTGAATTTGCCACATCAGTCACTTCAGCCCTGGTTGGACGAGGATTCCTTATCATGGAGTCAAGCATCTGGGTTGCTGTTATTACCGGCTTGCCCATTTCATTTGCCCGCCGTATAAGGAGCTTCTGTATCATGGGTATCTCTTCAGTAGGTATTTCCACACCAAGATCTCCTCTTGCAACCATAAGTCCGTCACATACTCTTAGAATATCCTCCAGGTTATCTACACCTTCCTGATTTTCTATCTTTGCAATTATCTGTATATGCTTTCCACCGTTCTGCTCAAGCACTTTTCTGATTTCCAGCACATCGGTGGCTTTTCTTATAAAGGAAGCGGCTACAAAATCAACTTCATTTTCTATCCCGAAAACAAGGTCGGCAATGTCCTTCTCAGTTATTGCAGGCAGTTTCGAAGTAGCTCCCGGTATGTTAACATTTTTACGGTCACCCAGTGTGCCTCCGTTTACTACTTCGCAGATAACATCAGTGTCATTTTTCTCCAGAACCTTAAGCTCTATCACACCGTCTGCTATAAGTATCCTGGAGCCTGCCGAAACCTCAGCGGGCAGCTCTTTATAGGTGATGCTGCACTGTGTGCCATCACCCTGGATGTCTCTTATCGTCAGAGTAAATCTCTGGCCTTTCTCCAGTTCAGCTTTTCCATCCCTGAAATACCCAAGCCTTACTTCAGGCCCTTTTGTATCCAGCATTATGGCAACAGGGGTACCAAGCTTTTCTCTTATCCTCTTTATTGCATCTATTCTTCTCTTGTGCTCGGCATGATCCCCATGAGAGAAATTAAGTCTCGCTACATTCATCCCTGCTGTGAAAAGCTGCTCGATCATCTCTTCATTTTCAGTAACCGGACCTATGGTACATACAATCTTTGTCTTTCTCATACTATTTTGTATTCCACTTCCCAAGCTTCTTTTCTATAGTCTTTTTCTGAAGCCTTGTATATCTTGGCAGTCCGTTTTCCATACGGATCTTGACTTCTCCCATAATTAATGGCCTTACATAATCTATCAAAGGCTGCTTTACAAAATTACCTTCTTCATTGATCCATTCCGCGGGAATCTTCTTCTCTTTATTCGCCACATCATCCAGGTCAATAAGCTGTGTTTCACAGGTATACTCCTCACCTTTGCCTCTTGTCATACCTACCATCTTACCTGTATGACCTTCGATAGCATACCTTACAGCCATTTGGCCGCACATAAAGCTTTCTTCATTGTCAGTGAGTGATGCCCAGTGAGCTGCACATCTCTGTATGCTGCTGTAATTCACAATTCTGACCTTCTTGCATACATTCTCCGATATATAATGCTGCAGCACCTCGCTTGCTCCTCCCAGCTGAACATGACCGAAGGCATCCTTCATCGCATTGGGCGCACCTATCTCTGATATATACCTTCCGTCCTCAGTCTTGATTCCTTCTGAGAAGGCTACAACAGCGTAATTATATTTCTTCAGTGCCGACTTCACATCTTCGCCGAATTTTTCCAGGGAAAACGGCACTTCCGGCAAGTATATGAAATGAGGCGCATCATCTTCATATTCCTTTGCCAAAGCAGAGGATGCGGTGATCCAGCCTGCGTTTCTTCCCATCAATTCACAGATCGTTACTGTTGGATAATCATAAACTCTTGCATCGAGGCCTACCTCTTTTATTGAAGTTGCAATAAATTTCGCTGCACTTCCAAAGCCGGGAGTATGATCAGTAATAGGCAAATCGTTATCAATAGTTTTGGGAACCCCCATAGCCCTGAGTTCATAGCCAACCCTCTGTGCATATTGGCTTACCTTGTTTGCAGTGTCCATTGAGTCATTCCCGCCTATGTAAAAGAAATATCTGATATTATGTGCCTCAAACACGTCTATTATCCTTCTGTAATCTCCCTCGCTTGCTTCTATGGACTTCAGCTTATATCTGCAGGAGCCCAGAGCAGAAGCAGGTGTGACCTTCATTAATTCTATCTCCTCAGGTGATTCGTCATTGAATAGAAAAAGATCCTCATTAAGTATTCCAAACACGCCATGCAGCGCACCATAAACCTTATCGATCTCTCCGGATTTGAAAGCCTCCTGTACAACACCGCAAGCACTTGCGTTTATTACTGAGGTTGGTCCTCCGGACTGAGCAACCAGGCAGTTTCCTTTTAATGTCGTCATTAATACATCTCTCCTTTTAAAAATTATATATTTTAATAAAAAATTTTTGTCATATATACGGAACGGTTATGAACCGTTCCCCACTCGTATCTCATATCTCGTATCTCGTATCTCGCATCTCGCATCTAGTATCTGTCTTTATACCGAACCGCTTGACAGGTTTACCGCCAGTTCGTACAGCTCTCTGTTGAATTCCTTTTTCATGCTTAGGGCTTCCCCTATTTCCATGTCTATAATCCTGTTCTCTCTTATACCTACTACTCTTCCTGTTATATTCCCGGCCAGCAGCTCTACCGCCTTCGCTCCAAGCCTGCTTGCCAGCACCCTGTCAAAGGCGCTTGTGTTTCCGCCTCTTTGAGTATAGCCAAGTATAGTAGCTCTGACTTCTATATCAATATTCTCCATTATCTGCTGCTCCAATTGCTTCCCGTCACCGGCCCCTTCAGCCAGAATGATTATGCTGTGCAGCTTTCCCCTGTTCTTTCTCTCTATAAGAAGCTTGCAAATATTCTCCAGCTTGAATTCCATCTCAGGAACTATGATACCTTCCGCACCTCCGGCCAAACCTGCGTATAACGCAATGTCCCCGGAGTTTCTGCCCATTACCTCAATAATGCTGACTCTTTCATGGGAGGTAGAGGTGTCTCTGATCTTGTTGATTGCATCCAATACATTGTTTACGGCAGTATCAAAACCGATGGTATAATCCGTATAAGCAAGGTCATTATCAATTGTACCGGGTACTCCAATACAAGCTATGCCTTTTTCAGAAAGTCTTTTTGCACCTGTAAAGGAACCATCCCCGCCTATTACCACCAGACCTTCAATGTTGAAAATCTTTGCCATATTGGCAGCTTTGCACTGACCTTCCTCTGTCTTGAACTCTTCACTCCTTGCAGTCTGAAGTATGGTGCCTCCCCTGTGTATTGTATCAGACACAGAGGATTCGTCCATTTTTACAAAATCACCATTAATTAGTCCTCTGTAACCTTTTTTTACTCCAAAGACATTCATACCGTAATGAATTCCCATTCTTACAACTGCACGAATTGCGGCATTCATACCCGGTGCGTCTCCTCCGCTGGTCAAAACAGCTATATTTTTCACACGCTTTCCCCCCTTTTTGTCCTGCATGGTCATAATACGTCCCAACACTGTACAAAAAAATTCTTCCTATTATTATTCACAGCAGATCCATATGTTTCGCACCAAACATTTTACATTGAATCAAATAGTGCGAAACATAGTAATTTAATAACCCAGTTCATACAGAATATTGTGTGCTTCCTCTACCTCAGATTCAAGTACCAATATCTCAAAATAGCTATCCTCATCACCGGTGTTCTTGCTTACCGGCTGCAGCTTAACCAGAACCCCTTCCCTCGACATAAGCTCATTGACTTTATCGGCGATTTTCTTGTTCTTTGCCAGGTATACAACTGTCCACATGCTTGCTGCCTCCTTTATTAGGACCCGGTACATTTAATACATCAACATCTGTTACACATGCAAACGCTATTTATAACAATATATATGAATAATTTTAAATGAAATTTCTTTCAATATCAAGCTTATTCTACCCATTTTTTTGATATAGAATTACTTGACTGCAACACATTCAGAGCCTGCAACTTCCTTCAACTCTTCCAGCAGCTTGTCGTTTATATCCACCCAAATACTGCTGTCAGCCTTCATTATCTGACTTTTACCATTTATTTTGTTGGCCTCATTTACTAAAATAACCTGCTGTACGCCTTTATATACGGTCAATACTTTTTTCAGCTTCTCAATTATATCCGGCTGCAGCCCTGTGTTTATTTTTATATAGAGCTTCTTTCCTGTATGCTTTTTCAAAGGTTTTATAGCATCACATATTATCTTTGCAGCTTCCTCCTCCTTCTGGCTTATCCTTCCGTCAACCAGCACTATTGTATCCTGAACCAGAAGACTTCTGTATCTTTCAAATATTTTAGGAAACACTATTACTTCCAGAGTACCGTACAGGTCTTCCAATTCCATAAAAGCCATCATATTGTTGCTTTTTGTGGCCTTCTGCTTTACTGATACTATTATTCCACCCATGGTCACTCTTTTACCATCCAGCTCAAAATCGACCCCGTCTCCCTGTTCTTCAGCCTCCATGTCCGTCGCAAGCTCTGCCGTTGTAATTGTAACCGATGCCTCCAGCTCCGACTTGTATTCTTCAAGAGGGTGTCCGCTTATATAAAGCCCCAGCATCTCTTTTTCCATAGCCAGCAGATTCCTTTTCGGATATTCATTTATCTCAGGGTATATGTTCCCCACTATATCTTCTGTATCCTCCATCGTATCAAAAAATGAGATCTGTCCCTCTACGTTGCTTTTCTTCAGTCCCTGTATGCTCTCCATCAGCTTTTCATACACCGCAAGCATACGGCTCCTGTATACTCCAAAGCAATCGAAGGCGCCGCATTTTATGAGACTTTCCACTGTTCTCTTGTTTATAACACTATAGTCAATTTTCTGAAGAAAGTCGTAGAGTCCCTCAAACCTTCCCTTTTCCTTCCTTGCGCTTATTATTGACAGAATGGCGTTAATACCGACATTCTTTACAGCTGCAAGTCCGAACCTTATCTTGTTATCTTTCACTGTAAAGCTTACGCTGCTTTCATTCGCATCGGGAGGAAGCACTTCTATACCCAGGCTTTTGCAGTGCTGGATATATTCAGCTACCTTTTTACTGCTGCCCATAACACTTGTAATAAGAGCTGCTGTGAACTCCACAGGGTAGTAGTATTTAAGCCATGCTGTCTGATAGGCGATTATGGCATATGCAGCGGCATGGGACTTATTGAAGCCGTACCCGGCAAACTTTGCAACCTCATCAAAGATGTCCGCAGCTGTTTTAGCTGGTATTCCGTTTCTGACACAACCTGCCACTACAACATTTCCATTCTCATCAAGTATACCGTTTATAAAATTCTCCCTTTCCTTGGCCATAACATCGGCTTTCTTTTTTCCCATAGCTCTTCTGACCAGATCGGACCTGCCCATGGAATAGCCACCCAGGTCCCTCACTATCTGCATTACCTGCTCCTGGTATATTATGCAGCCATAGGTCACGTCCAGTATATGCTCAAGGGCAGGATGCATATACTGCAGCCTGTCAGAATTATGTTTGTTTTTAATGTACTTAGGGATCTGATCCATAGCTCCCGGCCTGTACAAGGAAATTCCCGCTATTATATCCTCCAGGCAATTAGGCTTCAGCTCCTTAAAGCACTGGGTCATACCCCCGCTCTCCAGCTGGAATACACCGTAGGTCTCACCCTGGGATATCATTTTGTAAACATTGGCATCAGCATAGTCCATACTATCTATATCAACCGGCTCTATTCCCCTTGCTCTTATAAGCTCCAAGGTATCCCTTATGACTGTAAGGGTCCTGAGCCCCAGAAAATCCATTTTTAAAAGCCCCAATTCCTCCAATGTTCCCATTGTAAACTGGGTCGTTATTACATCCTCATTCATTTGCAGAGGTACATATTCCGTTACTGCTTTCTTGGAAATAACAACTCCGGCGGCATGGGTGGAACTGTGTCTGGGCATTCCCTCCACTGCTTTCGACATGTCGATGAGATACTTTGCACTTTCATCCTCATCATACAGCTTCTTCAATTCCGGATTTGTCTCCAGTGCACGCTTTATGGTCATTCCGATTTCAAAGGGGATCTTCTTCGCTATCAGGTCCACCTGGGCATACGGAATGTTCAGTGCCCTGCCGACATCTCTTATGGCGGCCCTTGCTGCCATTGTACCGAAGGTTATTATCTGGGCCACCCTGTCTTTACCGTATTTCCCCACAACATAATCAATGACTTCCTGGCGTCTTTCATAGCAGAAATCCACGTCAAAATCCGGCATGCTTATCCTCTCGGGATTCAGGAACCTTTCAAATATGAGCTTGTATTTTATAGGGTCAATATTGGTTATCCCAAGGCAGTAGGCAACAAGGCTTCCCGCCCCCGAGCCTCTGCCGGGCCCTACCATTATACCGTTGTCCTTTGCAAATTTTACATAGTCCCAGACAATGAGATAATAATCTGCGTATCCCATCCTTGTTATGACAGACAACTCATATTCCGCTCTATCTCTGAGTTCATCAGTTATTTCAATATATTTCTGCTCCAGACCGTCATAACACAGCTTCCTGATATAGGTGTCGGAGGTATAACCTTCAGGAACGTCAAAAGCAGGCAGGTGCACCTGCCCGAAATTGAATTCCAGATTGCATTTTTCTGCTATTTTAGCTGTGTTTTCCAGTGCCTCGGGTATATACTTGAAAAGCTCATACATCTCATCAGAAGACTTGAAATAAAACTCCTGGCCCTGGAATTTGAGCCTGTCCTCCTCCTCAACAGTCTTACCTGTCTGTATACAGAGAAGAATATCCTGGGCCACAGCATCATTCTTTTCCACATAGTGCACGTCATTTGTAGCAACCAGGGGTATTCCTGTCTCCCTGGACAAGCGTACTATTTCCTGGTTTACCAGTGCCTGCTCCTTTATGCCGTGATCCTGAAGCTCCAGATAGAAGTTTCCTTCACCGAATATTTCATTGTATGACAGCGCTGCATTTTTTGCAGCCTCGTAGTTTCCATTCGTTATATATCCGGGTATAGCACCGGCAAGGCATGCGCTTAATGCAACAAGCCCTCCTGAATACCTGCGCAGTACTTCCATGTCCACTCTGGGCTTATAGTAGAAGCCCTCAGTAAAGCCCATGGATACCAGCTTTATCAAGTTGTTGTAGCCTTCCTCATTTTTTGCCAGCAGCACCAGATGGTATTGACCGCTGTCCAGCTTGGGATCCCTGTCCTTCATTGTTCTGCCGGCAACATATACCTCGCAGCCTATCAAAGGTTTTATATCATACTTTCGGGCTTGCTTATAAAAATCCACTACGCCATACATTACCCCATGGTCGGTAATAGCTACCGATCCCATACCCAGCTCCTTAGCCTTTGCAACGAGATCTTCCACCCTGCCGGCTCCATCCAGCAGGCTGTACTCAGTATGTACATGCAGATGAACAAAATTCCTCATAATTATTTCTCCTATTTTATGAAAAAGCACATATGAAAACATATGCGCTTGTATTCTCCGGTTTAATCCCTATAATATTATGATATTACAAAAACCCCCTTACTTCAATACAAAATGCGCAAAAACCATAAGGTCTCAGCGCATTTAAATACTATGCCACAATATCCGAAGAGATGAAGCTTATGCTCACACTGCCAAGACTGCAGTCAATGGCGCATGTCCATATCCCTGTCTCTGCATATCTAAATGCTGCATACTGACTGGATATTGTCATGGGAGAGTCTATTTTCACATACTCTTCAATATCAGGAAACTTTTTAATAGAGTTCCCCAATATTATATTAGAGCATTCTGCAAGTGTATCCTCAATAAATTCATCAATCTCATCCTCAGTCATATTACCCATTACAAAATTTCTGACGATAGCCCTTATAAGCTGATGATCCATACTGACGACAAACTTGCCGTTAACTATTCCCTTCAGATTTATAAACGAGGATACATCTCTGAGTACCAATCTATCTACTTGATGTAGTTCCAACGCCTTTAAAGATTTTTTGGAAAGTCCGGTCTGATCGGCAATAAAACCCCTGGTAGTCATTACCAACGGATTCATTATATCCGAAACAGATATTTCAAGTACTTTAGACAAACCAGTACCCCTCCCTGACAATTCTATTGCAATAGTATACATTGTGGAGTAATAACCAATTCCCAAAGCAATACGCACATCTCTATTATTACTATTTTCACCACATAATGTCAAAACATTTTTTTACTTTAGTCTCTTATTAAGCTCTTCACCCAGTTTTTCGT
>Ga0196971_1000474_pt1 | contig 29576 bp, 49 predicted proteins | sample S1v_1013CmetaG_FD_148660 | JGI IMG/M metagenome (GOLD analysis project Ga0196971, IMG submission 148660) | Soil microbial communities from Anza Borrego desert, Southern California, United States - S1+v_10-13C | ecosystem: Environmental > Terrestrial > Soil > Desert | place: USA: California...
ACTTTGGCACCGCCACCGCAGGCGACCGGGGCACCGCCACCGCAGGCGACCGGGGCACCGCCACCGCAGGCCACGGGGGCACCGCCACCGCAGGCCACTGGGGCACCGCCACCGCAGGCGACGGGGGCACCGCCACCGCAGGCCACTGGGGCACCGCCACGGCAGGCCACTGTGGCACCGCCACCGCAGGCAACCGGGGCGCCATTGTGATTCGCTGGTGGGACTGCGTACGGCAACGGTACCGCGTGGCCGTTGGCTACGTGGGCGAGGATGGTATCGAGCCTGGCAAACCGTATGTGGTGCGTGACGGGAAACTGGCACGGAAGGAAACGTAACAGACCAATGGCCATGGATGGTTTCTGGCCACGGATGGCCCCCAAACGTCTGACTGGTCGCATGTCGCCGCCGTGACCGCAGCAACGGGAACTCAAGGGCATGCGGTGTTAGCCGAGCCGCCATGGGGCAATCGGCCACACTTAACGCGGCGATGCCGCCGCAGGAGACGAACGTGAACTTTGATCCGAGCAAGCCGGTACAGGTCAACCACAATGGCGGCTGGCACGACGGCGTGATCGCCGGCCATACCAGCCACTACCTCCGCAGCACATGGTTCGTGGAGTACCAGCGGTCTGGTTTGTGGGTATGGGGCGGATTCGGCGATGACGAGATCCGCAACGCCCCCGAGCCCGAGTGGGTGCCGTTCACGGCCGAGACGTTCCCGCCGCTTGGGCAGGTGGAGATCCGCAAGCGCGGCCACACGCAGCAGCGACACACGGTTGCGTCCATCCATGAATCGTGCGTGTTCCCGGTCGGCGTCGGTCTCGACACCAGCAGGATGTGCGAGATCGGGCAATTGTACTACGCGGACCTGCTGGCAGGCTACGAGATGTCACTGGATGGTGGCAAGACTTGGCAGCCCTGCGGCGTGAAGAAGTCCTAACCACCGTCGCACAGCGTTTCGGCGGCGCGACGGCTTGTCGCGATTGCAACGATACCCGTACTAGGAGCCAACATGCGATACCTGACGGACAACCAGCGGGCGAGGCTGCGGCAGTACGCGGAGATCACCCGCAGGCTCGATGAGTGCGAGACCAACCGGAGGCAGCTGCGCGGCGAGCCCGCCCCCTACCCCGAGTTGGAGGAGGAGCCCTGGCCGATTGACGCGCGCGGCCCGGTCAACGTGATCGAGCCGCCGGACCCGTGGGCGCTGGCCAGCGAGCGGTTCCGCGCCGAGCGGCGCAGGCGGCTGCGGATCGTGGCCGGCGTGGTCGCCGTGCTGCTGATCGGGGCGGGAGTGGTGCTGATCGGAGGTGCCCTGTGAGCGAGCGCGAGACCCTGGACGCGACGATTGCCCGCGTGCGGCAAACCATCGGCGTCTGCCACAACGCCCACCGCCAACGTGGCGGCGAGTGCTGGCTGGTGTACGCCCGGCAGCACCGCCAGACCCTGCGGCACCTGCTGGCCCTGCGGATCGCCAACGTCCCCGAGCGCCGCGTTGCGGTGGGCGACGGGCTGGTGGAGATGGTCGTGCGGCGGCGCGGGCGGGAGCAGGAGTTGGAGATGGACCCGTATCAGGCCGAGCCCGAGAACCAGTACGACGAGCAGTACGAGGGACGAAGAAACTGAGGGAGGAGCAACCATGAGCGAGACAACCCCAATCGACTGGATGAACGAAACGGCGAAGCGACTGCACCCGCACCTGCCTGCCGGGTGGCGGTGGTATCAGTTCGAGTGCGGCAGCAAGCGCGAGGGCTCGCCGCTGCCCGCGGGCATGGTCCGACTTCGCGGCTGCGTGCCCTCCCGGTTCTACACCAGCGGCAAGCGCAAGGGCGAGCCGGTGTGGAGCGAGCCGGTGCCGGGAACCCGCAACACCGTGTGCTTTATGAACAGCGAGGTCCGCGTGACGCAGGAGGCGTGGGAGACGCAGACCGGCCAGTGTGCTCAGTGCGATGGTACCGGGCAGCAGTTCGCCGGGTGGGACCGCGTGAACGGCAGGCGTACGAAGCGGTGCGAGAAGTGCGGCGGAACCGGACTGGCGAAGCGATAGCACCCCCGCCCCGCCGACAGGTGGGCGAGGGGCAATAGGAGACACGATGAGCAACACCGAGATCCAACCCGTTACGGCAACGCCAGTGCCAGCGATGGCCAGCGCCGCCCCGCAACACGGCATCCTGCATCTGCCGATTGAAGAGATGCAGCAGAAATTGGACGAGTACGCGCAGCGGCGGCTGACGTTTCGCAAGTGGCTGCTGGCGCAGATGCGTTCCGGCGTTCACTACGGAACCCCGCCCGGCTGCGAGGTCAAGCTCAACGACAAGGGAGAGATCATCACTTGGGACGGCAAGGTCGTGCGCCGCGACCAGTGGCGGGCCAAGCCCTCGCTGTACAAGGCCGGGGCCGAGCTGCTGATCGACCTCTTGCAGATGCGCGACGAGTACGAGGTGAAGTACCAGCAGGTGCAGGACATCCAGAGCCGCAAGGAAGGCATCAAGACCGTCGAAGCGTGGCTGGTCAAGTGCGTGCTGCGGAACCGCGCCAGCGGCGACATCCTCGGGGAGGGCAACGGCGTGTTTGCCATCGGGGAGAAGGGCATGGGGGCGAACAGCGCGATCAAGATCGCCCAGAAGCGCGCCAAGGTGGACGCGGTGATCAACGCACTGGGCCTCTCAGACCTGTTCACGCAGGACATCGAGGAGGGCGAGAAGCAGCCCAACCCCGCACCGGATGTCGACCCCACCGCGCCGACCGCGCCGACCCGCGCCGAACGCCAGGAGCCGACCATCGCCCAGCGGTTCGCGGCCTTGAAGCGGGCGTATGCCGCCAAGTACGGCAAGGACAAGGCTGCCTTCGTGAAGTGGTGCGGCAACACGCTGATGGCGAGCGGCGAATGGGCCAGCGCCGAGGCTTGGAACGAGAACGACATCAGGATCTGCATGGAGGCGTTGAGATGAATCCGAACTGGAAGCATGTGGACAAATGGGTGCTGCGAGGAGACGGCCGTTTCGTGGTTGAAGTCAGCCGCCATTCCGAGACGCCGAGCCGATACTGCGAGGAAGGCGAGCATCGCTGGTGCGTCTATGCGTATGTGTACCCGACGCATCCGCTGTTTGCGAAGTTCGACAAGACGAAGGACATCTTTCAGGACTGCGTTAAGGACGCGCCTCTCCATTGGGGCTGCACGCTCATCGAGTACCCGCACTATCGCAGCGGTGATGAGGTGATCTGCACATCAGTCAAATTCGGTGCTGACTACCACCACATCGACGATGGCCACTTCACCTTCATGGCGACCGCCGCCGAGGCCGAGGGGGTGTTCGCTGATGCGGAGGAATTGCATGCTTGGCTACACGGGATGCCCAGCGATCAGGCGGAAGGTGGTGCCCAGTGAGCCAGACCGATCCCATTGACGATTTCTTCGGCATGCCCGTGGACCACGAGCCGGTCCTGATCGACCGCTCCACGCTCGAACGCTGGTCGGAGTGCCCGTGGCAGGCGTGGGGCATCGCGCATGTGCTGGCGATGGACCCCGCCAGCTTCGAGGCGACCAGCGGCAGCGAGGCCCATGACGTGATTGCCAAGGCGGTCCAAGCGCGGATCGCCGGGGCGAGCTACTCCGAACTGTGCGAGCTGCTCCGCATCGAGGCAGGCAACGCCCGGCCCGATGTGCAGCCCGACGTGTGCGCGGCCCTGAAGTGCGCCAGCGTGATCGCCGGGCGGCTGTGCTACCTCGCCTCGGGGTCCGAGCGGCACCCCGACGACATCCTCTGCCACGACGGCGGGGAGGGCGAGCGGCGCGGGCAGTTGGCGATGGACTGGCCGATGGAAGGCGCGACCTACCGCCTGACCGGGGAGGTGGACCTGCTGCTGCGGACGGAGTCGGCCAGCGAGTTGGATCTGGATGATTGGAAGACCGGCAACAAGCACTGGACAGCGGGCGATGTCGCCAGCAGCTTCCAGTTCCAGTTCTACGCCGAGTTGGTGTTCCGGCGCTACCCGTCCTGCCAGCAGATCAACGCTCGCGTCCACATGCCGCGCCTCGGCTACAGCACCGAGCCGGTCGCATTCCGGCAGAAGGACCGCACCCGCATCCGCTCCCGCATCCAGGCGGCGCTGGACCTCTACCACCAGCATGCGGGCAAGTCCGAGGCGAGCGGCATCCCCTGCCACCCGCTGCCGGAGCGCTGCGCCTGGTGCCCGTGCTGCGTGCCGGGCAAGTGCCCGCTGGTCCGCCGCGAGGCGAAGGAACTGCCCTCCTCCCCGGAGGCGATGCTGGAACTGCTGGCCGCGACCGAGGCGGCGAGCAAGCGGATCGCCGGGCTGCTGACGGAGCGCGTCCGCGACACGGGCAGGGAGATCGAGTCGGGGAAGCTGCGGTTCGGGATCAACAAGCCGGCCGCGGCGCGGGCGAGGAAGTGCGACCTGTACACGCTGGACTGACGGCGCATGCCCGCAGCGAGTGCTGCGGGGGACAAGCCCTGCCGTCGCGCCGAGCGGCGGCAGGGAGATTTTACCAACGAGGAGCCACATGGCTTTTGACCACAGGGATAACAGCGGAACGATGTTCAAGAATCACTCCAAGAACAAGGAGAACCAGCCCGACTACCGCGGCGAGTGCAAGATCAACGGCACGGTGCTGGCGATCAGCGGGTGGATCAAGCAGGGCAAGAAGGGCGAGTTTCTGAGCCTCGCGTTCTCGGAACCGCGGCAGCGGGAGCAGGACTCGCAGGCCGGCGGGCGGTGGGATGCGCCGCCGCAGACCGGCAATGGCGGCGGAAGCGGTGGCAGTCAAGCGGACGAAGTGCCGTTCGGCCCCTGCAAGCACTAAACCCCATCCTCCCGCCGCCTGACCGCGGTGCGAGGACGTAAGGAGATACCCATGCAAGACCTGAAACCATGCCCGGCGTGCGGCGCGAAAGCCGTACAGTACAGCAACTACGCGGAATGCTCGAACAGCGACTGCGGACGCACCGGTCCCTGGGACGACCCCGATGGCGCGAAGTGGAACGCCATCCCCCGCCGGGAGGAATCCACTGCACAGCGCGGGCCAGCAATCGCGGTGGACGGCGTTGAGTACGAGATGGCTCCAGCGCCATCGCTTGGCTCATGCGACGGGTGCATTGCCGATGACGGCACGGAGGAGGGCGGGAGTCTGTGCAAGAAGCTGCGCCTGCACGCGCCGGACTCGCCAGAGTACTTCTGTGCGGCCACCGTATGGCGGAAGCGCGAACAACAGCCCTCGCCCGCCCCCGCCAGCAAGCCCGCCGAGGAACCGCACTGCACTTGCATTCCCGGCTTGGGCGACAACCCCACCTGCCATCATCACGGCACCGTTGACCCCAACTGCCCCAAGTGCAAGGGGCGCGGCTCGATTGGGTACGGCGCGCAGTGGCGGACGTGCAACTGCCGCCGCCCATCACCGCTGCCCGCCCCCGCCGCCCAGCCCGCCCAGCAGCCGACAGCGCCGGAGCGGGTGTGGGTGACGCCGGGAGACAATGGCGGGTTCAGCACCTGCGATGGCGCGATGGTGTCCGCGCTGGTCACGAACGGTCGCGGCGAGATTTCATCGCACCAGTACCTCCTCGCCTCCGTCTACGAGGCGAAGGTGCAGAAGTTGCAGTGGGAGTTGCGCAACGCCCATGCGGCAATTGCCGAGTGGGACAAGGTGAGCGCAAGCAACGCCAAGCACATCATGGACTTGGAAGCCGCCCTCGCGCGGTACTCGTTCACCGTGATGGACCAACCGACCGAATAACGCCGGACACCGGCAAAGGACCCGAGATGAGCAAGTCTGAGAAGCTGATGGTTACGAGGAAGAAGAAGGTGTGGGTGTACGTGAACCGGGCGAGCGGCAAGTTCGCGGCAGTCTACGACTATGCGTACAAGCCGATAGATGAGAACCGTCGTTACGCCGCCACCGTCACCTGGGAGGAGCCCGCCAAGTGCGAGAACTGCGGCAAGCCCGCCCACCGGTTCGTCGGCGAGGACATGGTGCCGTACTGCAACAAGTGCGCGACGGCGTGTGCCGAGCGTGCGGCAAGGGCGAAGCACTGATCCCCGGCACCCGCCGGAAAGGAGACGCCAGTGGACGAGGAACTGAAGAAAGCGTGGCAGCGGATTAAGGACTGCGACGAAACCATCAAGGGGCTCGTGGAGTCGCTGAAGCAGGCCCGCATCGACAAGCGGACTGCCGAGGAGAACTTCGCGGTCCTGATGGCTGACGAGGTTGCAGGCCAACAGCGGATGTTCACCGCGAGAGGAGGTGCCCAGTGACCCAGATGCAACTGATCGAAGGGGCCGCGCCGAAGCGGCCTGTAGCTGACGAATCAGAGGATATCGCCGTGGCGGAACTCCTGCTGCCGCGCGTGATGGAGTGGATGAACAGGACTGGCAGTAACGGCGAGGATGATCGGGATGGCGTTCTGGCTGAACTCACCGACGCACTGAAGTGGGAGCATGACGGATACCAACTCGCCGCAGATCTTGACGATGTGGGGTGGGAGCCGGATGCGGAACTGGTAGCCATCCTGAACGACGCGGCGTTCATCCGCCACAGCGTTCGGCACAAGCGTGTGCGGCAATGGGTGAAGGATTGGGATATCAAGCCCGCTGTCCTAGTCGGAACAAAGGTGCATGTGCGACGAGGGTTCGGCTATGTACAGGGCGAGGTTATCGCCACCAACGCCGAGGATGCCACTTACACCGTGTTCTGTGAGTCGCTTGGGCATGTTCGGAGCGGCGACGGCACGCGCGGCATGATCGCGAACTTCGAGGACGTGACGGCGGTCTAGCAACCCCATACCGCCGATAGCCCTCGGCGGCCCCCAGCCGGCCACGCAGGCAAGCACCGGCTGGAATTGACCGAAAGGTGAGTAACCAAAGAAGGGATAGATCATGAAATGGTGTCCATCGTGTGGCGGCGTAATCGGCACGGACTGCTTCAACCCGGATGAGTGTGCGTGGATTGCGCAGCAGCAGGAACACAACGCACAGGTCCAGGAGCGGATACGCCAAGATGCTGCCGAACAAAGACTGGCGATGTTGGAGAGCGCAAAGATTGAACGGCTGGAGAATCTCCAACATGAGCGCGACTACTGGAAATTGATCCACCAGTGCCGGACCAAACCGATCATTCCTCAGTTTATCCCGGCGAAGATCCGCACCGGAGACAAAGTGCATGGCGACGGACCGTTCTGCCACATCCGCGCCGAGCCGGGCATCCATGACGTGCAGTGCAACGCCTACGGGGCGATGAGTGTCAGGGCGACCGATGGGAGCATGTTGGGAGTGAAGCCCGAAGAGGTGGAAGAGTTTATCGCGTGGAAGATCAACCCGCATTTCAAGGAATAGGCCATGAGCGAAGACATGGAAGACGACGACGATATGGAGATGCCGTGCATCTGCGACTCGTGCGGCAGGACGTTCGACCTGAACGACGGCAAACCTTGCCACAAGTGCCACAAGGTGTTTTGCCGCCACTGTGCCCGGTACACCGATGATGGATGGAGGTGCGCGACATGCCTGCCAGCGACGTACTAAAGCCGTGCCCATTCTGCGGATCGCTGGCGCGCATTTGGGAATGCGACGGCGCAGGCCCGACGTGTTACGCCATTTGCTGTTCGGACCGCACCTGCCGAGAGTCGTTTCCCGCCGCGGGCTATCCCGACTTGGAAGCCGAGATACGCAAGTGGAACCGACGCACGAAGCGGGTTGTGGTCGGCTCGCACGCGGAAGTGCTGGCGCAGGAGCACGAGAACGAGGTGGTGCTTACCCGCTATCGCAACAGACAGAACGGATTGGCGGAGTATGCGAACCGATTGCTGGCCGGACCGAGGCCATAGCACACAATTCCGCCGCCGTGACCGGATGTCACGGCGGCCGCGCGGATCAACGAGGAGTCCAAACTGATGGGAGGACCACGCCAATGAGCAACACCAAACAACAGCCGGCTAATCTGAGCCCCGAGCAACTGACCAAGGCGGCGATTGATGAACTGGAGCGGCTGGAGCAGGCGGCGACGCCGGGACCGTGGCGATGGCGAATCAGCCGCAGGAACAAGCGCATGGAGATTGCCGCCAACGATGGTCACGGAAGCATTGTCATGGACTTTGTGCGATGGGGCATGAATGGTGCAACGGCCCGATTCCGCGACATGGTGCATTGCCTGATGGTGAATGCAAGCGAGTTGGCGAAGGCGTTCCCTGGTCAAGAGCACAACGCGCACTGGTGCGCTGACATTGATCACCCTGACGCGCAGTTGATCGTTGCCCTCCGCAACGCCGCCCCCGCCCTGATCGCGGCGTACCGGGAGCGGGACGCGCTGGCCGAGGAGAACCGGCGACTGCGGTATGAGAACGAGCTACTGCGGAATGAACGGCTACTGACTGATGTGTATTCGTTCACGGAGGCCGTTGGCCTGATCGCAGAAGAGCGTCTCCGGAAGATCGACGGGAAGGGCTACACGCCCGAGCACGACGACCAGCACACCGATGGGTCGCTGGCAGAATGCGCCAAGGCCATCTTGGACGGCGGGCCCAATCCGGGTGACGAGTGGTGGGAGGGTGCCGCCCATCGCATCTGCTGCAAGCATGAGAGCGACCGCCTCCGCCAGCTCGTGATCGCCGGTGCGATGATCGTCGCGGAGATCGAACGCCTGCAGCGGGCGAGCCCGTCGCCTGCCGCCACCCTGCCCGGCGGGACGGAGGTGCAGTCGTGAGCCCCGGCTACACCCCCGCCGAGCGTGCGGCGATCCAGCAGACCCTGCGCGAGCAGACGCGGACGCCGTGGTTCTCGCTGACGAACGTACAGACGATGAGTGATGGTTTGCGAGGATGGTGCTGGCGGTGGCTGGCCTATACGCCAACAGGTGCCGTTAAGCGGTACCGCGTTGGCATCCTCACCGCCCTCGCCGACAGCGAACAGGAGGTCAGATCATGGATGACACGGTAACTACCACAACCACACCGCCCCGCACCACCGTCACCCGCGTCGGCTCGGCCGAGTGGGAGCAGGCGAAGCGCGAGGGGCGGGCGGTGTACATCGGACGGGCGTGCCGGAGGGCGAAAGATCCCATGGCCCGCGTGGCGAGCGTATTCGCGAACCAGTTTGCGATGGGGATGGACCCCTTCAAGGCGATGCGTCTGCTGGAGCGGGAGAACGTGAATTGCGTGATCGAGTTTCGTGGCCTCCTCGATCGCGAAAAGGCCGTCGAGTGCTACAGGGCGCTGATGGTGGCGAGGCTTCGCGGTCGGCTTGCCGCAACATGGACGGAAGCAGTTGCGTCACTGTCCGGCAAGGTTCTCGGCTGCTGGTGCCACCCCGAGGCCTGCCACGGCGACGTGCTGGCGGCGATGGCGAATGGGGAGGATCCTCGATGAACGCGAGCGAGATCGTCAATGCGTTGCGAGCGTACCCGGAGTTGCCGTTTAAGCCATCGCTGCTGACTGCCGCCGCCGACCTGATCGAGCGGCAGCAGCGGGTGATTGACGCCCTGCCCACGACTGCCGATGGCGTTCCCGTGGTGCCGGGGATGACCCTGTACGAAGTGTTTCACTGGAACGGCAAGGCACAATCCGAGCCCCACGAACTGCCGCGCATCACCGGGTTCAGCGTAGATGGCGACGGGCAGATTAGCTCCGTGATGTTTACCAATGGATTTAGCAGCGCGCTGGGGTGGCTCTACAGCACCCGCGCGGCGGCCGAGAAGGCGAGGCGAGGTTAGGACGATGGACAAACCGAAACTGACGGTTAGGCACAAGCCGCTGGATGTGGAGTGGCTTTGCGTGCCGTGCCACTGGAAGCGGCACCGAGAGAGGAAAGGCGGCGCGAGATGATCTACGAACCCGATGACATGCTGACCCCCACCCAGGCCGCCGCGGTCATCGGCCGCAGCGCCGAGTTCGTGCGGTCGCTGTGCGGTGCTGGCGTGCTGCCGCACCTCAAGGCCGGCGAGGGGAGGCGGCGGAACCACTTCAAGATCCGGTTTCAGGCGCTGTGCGATTGGCGGCAGGCGCAGGAGCAGGCGTCGCTGCAGCAGCAGGTGCGTGACGCTTTGGCGGTCGTCCGGGCTTCCGCGCGGCAAGCCGCTGCGCGATCTCCGGGTCAATCTCGGTATTCATTGGCTCGACGTACAGCCGCTGCCGGGCAAGCTCCGTCACCTTCGCAAGCCGCGTGAGGTCCACATGGTCGTACAACTCCTCCATCCCGCCGATGGCATGCCCGCGAACGAGTCGGGCGGCGTCCCGGTCGCCGCAGTCCTGCACCGCCGAGGTGTGGGTGTGCCGCACCGCCCCGAACGCCACGCCCACGCGGCGGATGCCCAGGCGGTCCACGAGGCGGCGGATCGCGCGGGCCGGCTCGTCCACCCGGCGGCGAACCATGGACTTGCCGCTCTTGGTGCGGAACACCAGGGCATCGGGCTTGCCGCGGGGCGGAAGCGCGGCGACGGTTTCCGGCCAGAGCGGGGCGATCTGCGGGATCTCCGTCTTGGGGCGCAGCCAATCCAGCGTCCAGCCGCCGCGCTCCAGAGCGATGTCCTTCCAGCGCAGGCGGGAGAGGTGCTTGGCGTACATGCCGGTGTTGAGGCCGATGAGCAGGAACGCCCGCTGCCGCGCGGTGGCGTAGCGGAGCATGGCGGCAAGCTCGCGGGCGGTGAACACGCGCTTCTTGGCGCGGGCGGCGGCGCGGTAGACATTGCGGCTGGGCTTGACGAAATCATTGCCGAAGTCCACGGCGAGCTTCGCCCACTTGAACATGCTGCGGATGGTCTGGATGTAGTTTCCGCGCCGGGCCGGCGAGAGCTTGGACCACTTTCCCGCGACCGCCGAGAAGAGGGCCGGGGTGAGCTGCGAGACGGGCGTGGTGTCACCGACGATGGCGACGAAGCCGCGGATGGCGGCATCGTAGTCCTCCCAGGTCTGCGACTGGATGGCCCCGGCCGCAACGCGGGCTTCGCACTCGACGGCGAAGCGCTCGGCCACGCTCTCCACGCGCTCCTCGGCGGTCGGCAGCGCCGGGGCGGCCTGCCCGAGTTCCAAGCGGTTGATCAGGGCCAGCAGTTCGCGGCGCGCTTCGGCCTCGCTGCACCCCTTGGTGCCGAAATACTGCAACTCGCCGTTGATGCGTTTGCACCAGCGGCCCGAGGCGTGCGGGGTGAGCGTGAGGGTGAGCTTTCGCCGGCGCTGGCCCTTAAAGTTGTACATAACAGTTGTATGGTAGGCACTGGCGGGCGTTTCGCAAGCGCGGTTGCGTACAGTAACCACTGCGATAGCCGCCTTCCGGAGTCGAACCGGAAACCGCCGGTTTACAAAACCTGCACACCGGGTAGGAAACGCGGTTTTACCGAGCATTCCGAGGGCTGGCAGGCCACGCTGCGGGCGGATTTGGGCTTAAAGTTGTATATAGTTGTACGCGCAGACCGCACCCAGCCATGTCGCGGTCCCGGCCGATTCCCCGCCCGCCGCGCCACCCGCGGCCCCATCGCCCCGGCACAGGAGACACAGGCATGAGTACCCATCGTGTTCTAGCGTGGTTCAGTTGCGGCGCGGCCTCTGCCGTCGCTGCCAAGGTCGCCGTCATGCGTTACGGGGATGCCTGCGAGGTGTGCTACTGCGACACCAGCGCCGACGAGCACCCCGACAACGCCCGCTTCTTCGCCGACATCGAGCGGTGGCTGGGACGGGCCATCAAGCGCCTGCGTTCGCCCAAGTACGCGCGCATCGACGACGTGTTCCTTGGCGAGCGGTTCATCATCGGGCAGCGCGGTGCCCCCTGCACCCGCATCCTCAAGCGGCACGTCCGCGAATCCTACCAGCGGCCCGGAGACATCCACGTTCTCGGCTTCACCGCCGATGAAGGCGACCGCATGGCGCGGTTCCGGCAGAACTTCCCGGACCTGCAAACCGCCTGGGTGCTGCAAGGGATCGCCAAGCCGCAGTGCTTCAGCATCTTGCAGGCCGCCGGCATTGAGCTTCCGGCGATGTACAAGCTGGGATACCGCAACGCAAACTGCCTCGGGTGCGTCAAAGGCGGCGCTGGCTACTGGAACAAGATCCGCCGCGACTTCCCCGACGTGTTCAGGCGGCGGGCGCTGGTCGAGCGGGAGATCGGCCACAGCATACTGCGCATCAACGGCAAGCCCGTATTCCTCGACGAGTTGCCGCCGAACTCCGGGCGGATGCAGGACGAGCCGGACATCGAGTGCGGTCTGTGGTGCTCGGCAAACCTCGACTTGCTGGTGGAAGCAGTGAACGCCACCCCGGCACAGGAGACAACCCAACACCACCAACACGCCGCGAGTGCGGCAGGGAGAGAGCTATGACCGAGCGACCGATCATCATGTCCGCGCACAGCGTGGAGGAACTCCCCCGCTAGTCCGAGGCGATGGGGCTGCACGAGGGCGGGGCCAATCCGCTGATCAAGGAATAACTGCGAGGAGACACCTATGGCAATCGTGAAAGCTGAGATCATCCGCGATGACGATGACGAACTGACGCACGCCGCCGACTACGAGCACGGCTCGGCCCATCGCGGCAAGGCGGTCATCAGCGTGAACTTGAACTTCCTGACGCTCGACGCCGTCCGGCGCTACAAGAACGATCCCGACGCCGCCCGCTGCTTCGAGGCCGAGTTCGCGATGACCCTCGCCCACGAGCTGTTCCACGTCGCCCAGGACGTGTACGGCAACTGGCTCTCGGAGTACGAGGTCGAGAAGGTCATGGCCAAGGCGCGGCCGTTCCTGGCGAACTACCAGTACACCCGCTGCACCGAGGCCGACGCGATCCTGCAGATGCAGGACCGCCTGTACCAACTGGCCCATGCAGTGGTGGACGTCATCAACGCGATGCCCGTGAAGGCGAAGCGGGGCAAGGCGTTCAACAAGCTGGAGCAGTTGATGCGGGATGAGTTCCACATGCAGACGGCGAGCGAGGTGGGCAAGGCGTGATGCGCGTAACTGACGGGTTATCCACGCCCCCTGTGGATTACGTGTCGGTTTGCTCGACCGCAGATGACTCGGCTACCGGGCAGTAGTAGGGTCCCTGCGAGATGTTTGCGGGCGGGGGATGTTTGGGGTGGGGATGGGCTGAAAGGATGTGCGGGACTATGCGTTCGAGAAACATCAAGCCGGGGTTCTTCAAGAACGAGCTGCTGGCCGAACTGCCTTACGAGACTCGCCTTCTGTTCATCGGTCTGTGGACGATGGCAGACCGCGAGGGGCGTCTGGAGGACAGGTCGAAGCGGATCTGGGTCGAGTTGTTTCCTTACGATGGCAACCTTGATGTGGAGGCGATGCTGGATCAGTTGAAGGCGAAGGGATTCATCTCACGGTACGAGGTAAAGGGATTCCGGTATATCGAGGTATGCAACTTCATCAAGCACCAGGATCCGCACTACCGGGAGAAGGCCAGCGAGATCCCGCCTCCGCCCGGTCGACACAACCTCATCGTTGCGCGACAGGTGACGCGCACTCAGCGCCGGCGAATCATCGCGCGTGATGGTGGTAAGTGCGTCAATTGCGGTGCTACTGACCACCTGTGCGTCGACCACATTGTCCCGGTTACCAGGGGCGGAAGCAGCGATGATTCCAACCTGCAAACCCTTTGCTGGTCATGCAATACGAAGAAGGGGAACAAGCTGCGAGGAGAGACCAAGCAGTACCGCAAGCCTCGCGGACAGTTGCCAGAACATATGGTCGACGTCGGGTCGACGTCGGGTCGACCTCGACCCGACCAAGTTGCTTCTGTCCCTCTGATTCCCTCTTCTCTGATTCCTGATTCCCTCCCCTCTGATACCGCTGACGCGGTTGGGGGTGGAGAAGAGAGGGGTGGAGGAAGAGCTGGAATACCAGCGGCCATGATCGCACTGGTTGCAGCCGGGATCACCGGGAAGGACATCGGCTCGGCGAAGGCCGTTGCTCGCTGGCGTCTGGAGACCAACCCCGAGCAGCGTCCCAAGTCGGTGGACCTGAAGGCGCTCTGCCAGTTGTGCTGGCAAGGTCGCATCGCGTCGGTCGCCGGTGTCAGTGTCAGCGGGCAGGCGACCTACAACCTGACCGGACTGACGGTAGGCGAGACATTCATTCCGAAGGAGCGGATCACGTTTGAGTCCATTCAGCTTACAGAGGTGTCCAATGCGTGATGTGCCGGAGATCACCGTGGAGGAGTTCGAGCGACGGCGGCTTGAATGGATGAACATGATCGGCCAGGAAGTCACCATCCGTCGGACATGGAAGCCGATCTTGCAGAGCGTCAACCTGGTGGTGTGCAGCGAGGCATCCAAGTTGTTCTTCGGGTTTGCGGAGGCTGCGCAGTGGCTGTGCGGGCATGAGGACAAGACGGTGGCTCAGGGCATCCTGCGAGCCTGCCGCAGTCCTGATGGCCGCGCCTACCGCGACCTGCACTGGGTACTGCTTCCGCCAGCGATGGCCTGTCGCAAGAAAGTGGACGGCGCGTCTTTGCCACGCAATCAATTAGCAACTACTGCTGAGTTTGGCGATAATACCACCACGGCTACGGGGAGCACGAGATGAGCACCACCACACCCCTGACCCCAGCCCAGCAACGGCTGGTGAGCGACAACCTCGGCTTGGCGTACACGTTCGGCCCGCGGTTTGCCTTCGGACGCCTGCGGCACGACGAGGCCGTCAGCGTGGCGCTGGAGGCCCTGACGCGGGCGGCGGCGGGCTACCGGCACGGCAGCCCCGCGAAGTTCTCCAGTTACGCGACCACGGCGATCCGCAACAACGTCTGGCGCGAGGTGCAGCGGCAGGCAGCGCTGCCCGTCCCGGTGGGCGAGTTCCACCCCGGCGCGACCGTGCTGCGGAGCCTGCGGCTGGTCGAGGAGCCCAACGCCGAGCAGGTGGCGGCGGGCAAGGCGATGCTCAGCGCCGTGATGGCGGCGGCGCAGGATGTCCTGACCCCGCGTAATTTCGACATGTTCCGCCGCCACTACCTGCGCGGCGAGTCCCTGTCGTCGCTGGCACGGGCGTACGGGGTCTACCCCAACGCCGTGCGGTACGCCCTGCGGAAGGGCAAGCAACTGATCCTGGCCGAGCTGTCGCGGCGCGGCCTGTGGCTGGACCTCCAGCGGGCACTCGGGGAGGCGGCATGAGCACACCCTACACGGACAAGTGGACGAGCGAGGACGGGAGCGTGACGCTGATCTGCGGGGATTGCATGGACGCGCTCCCATCTATTCCAAGCAGCAGCATTGATGCGGTAATCACCGATCCGCCATACCTGCTCGGGTCTGCAAGCACGAGGCGCGGAGAGCGCCCGCAATCCCCCGTGGCCGATTGGACAAATGCTTCCCGCTGGTACCGCGATTGGCTTGGCGAAGCATTCCGCATCAGCAAGGAAGCATCTCCGGTGTGGATGTTTGGCAACTGGCGAACCCTTCCAGTTCTGGAAATCGCCGTACAGTCGCTTGCTCGCCGCATTACCTCAACGCTGGTCTGGAACAAGGACTGGATTGGCGTTGGCAGCATGAACGGCCTGCGTTGCCAGTATGAGCTTGTGTTTCTGATGGGCGGTCCAGAATTCTCCATCGCGAACCGCTCGGTCGGCGACATCTGGACGGAGAAATGGGCGTCAGCGCGTCCGACGGGGCACGCACAAGAGAAGCCCGCTGCCCTGATTGAGCGGATGATTGCCTTGTCCGGCACCACTGGCGCGGCAACAGTGGCGGATATGTTCATGGGCAGTGGCACGACAGGCGTGGCGTGCATCAGAAAAGGGTGCCGGTTCATTGGCGTGGAGATGGACCACGCCTACTTCGCCATCGCCAAGGCCCGCATTCAACGCGAACTCGACATCAAGAAGCGATGCCCGATGCTGCCGGGGATGGAGGTGCCCGCATGACCCAGACCACCCTCCACACGCCGCTGGGCACCTACACGCTGCGGACGGGCACGAAGCCGCCGCCGATGGCCCGCTCGCCGCACAAGCACCGGCGGGTCCGCAAGCCCTGCCGCGGCCCCTGCGGGAAGTTCCGTCTGATCCCCGCGAACCAGGCCATCTGCGATGCCTGCCACGGCACCTACGACGGGTGGGGGCGGGCGGCGCATCGGTGCGGAGGTGAGCGATGAAATCGGTAGACGTGCAACTGACCATTGCGGGATTCGGAATGGATCTGGAGGAGAAGGTCGGAAGGGCCATTGGCCTCCTGCGGGACAACGACCCAACCACGTATGCGTACCTGGCGGGCGACGAACGCTTCGAGGAGCTGATGGCATGGGGTCTGGCGCGGGAGGCGGCCGAGGAGTACGGGGTTGGGTACTATGACGCATTCAGCGGCGGCAAAGATTCACAGGTTGCCGAAGATCTTCTGAAGCGGTCAGGCGTACCTTATCGCCCGCGGTACAACAACACTACGGTGGACGCCCCAGAGCTGGTGCGGTTCATTAAAGACTTTTACCCCTACGTGAAGTGGAACAATCCTGCCCACTCGATGATGTGGATGGTGGCACATGCGAAGAAGGTGCCGCCAACCCGCAGCGGTCGCTGGTGCTGCGAGATCTACAAGGAGCAGGGTGGGCGCGGACAGGTCTCCGTGCTTGGGGTCCGCGCTGCGGAGTCTGCCGGACGGGCCAAGCGCTGGGCCGAGGTCTCGCAGAGTCGCTATGGCGATCCGGCGATCTGTCCGATTGTGCATTGGTCGGACGACGATGTGTGGGCGTACATCCGCGGCCGTGGCATCCCGTACTGCCAGCTATACGACGAGGGGTGGAAGCGGCTTGGATGCGTCGGCTGCATGCTCAATCCCAGCAGCCAGAAACGCGAGTTCGAGCGCTGGCCCAACTACGCGAGGAACTGGGAGCGAGCCGTCAAGGCCAACTGGGAGCGGATGAGGAACGAGGTACGCAAGGATGGGAAGCCATACGAGATGTACCAGAAGTACCCTACCGCCGAAGCGTTCTGGCAGTGGTGGCTGAATGCGCCAAAGTCCGAAGACCCGCTTCGCGAGGACTGCCAGAGCGGCCTGTTGTGGACAAACCAGCCCGACGATGAGGAGAACCAATGAGAATCTACATTGCCACACAGAAGCAGGAGAACGCCCGCCCGGTACGCGATGCCATCGTGGCAGCGGGGCACGTCTGCACCGCGTCATGGATTGACCTGTCTGGATACGCCAGCATCCCCGGCACCGATGCGCAAAGGAGCGAGGCGGCACTGACGTGCGAGCGCGAGGTGCGCGGCGCCGAGGTGCTTATCCTCGTTTCCGAGCCTGACGGTGAACGGGTTCGCGGAGGAAAGCACGTCGAGACGGGAATGGCGATTGCGCTGGGAAAGCCGGTGATCGTCATTGGCACCAGAGAGAACGTGTTCCATTGGCACGCCGCGGTAAGGGTGGTTCCCGATGCCGCTGGGGCAATTGCCCTGTTGCAGGAAGCCGCGGGCGGCGCATCGGTGCGGAGGTGAGCGATGAGCAAAGGCAACCCAATCCTGCGTCCCGACCAGATCGTCCCGTCGCGTCCCTGCGACCGCACGCCGCGTGCGGCACGGGGCACGGGGGCGCATTCCCGGCGGAAGGCCAAGGCCCGCTGCGAGATGATGTTCGTCCAGCGGTGGGACGGCCCCGCCTACGTCACCGAGCACCGCTTCCACCCCGTCCGCAAGTGGCGGTTCGACTACGCATGGCCGGATGCCAAGGTGGCGTTCGAGATCGAGGGCGGGATCTTCAGTCGCGGTGCCCACGTTCGCCCGCGCGGGATTGCCGACGATATCGACAAGGGGAACGCCGCGAACGAACTGGGGTGGCGGGTCTTCCGCGCCTGCGACCTCTCGGACCTGATCGAGGCGATCCGGCAGATCAAGGCGGCACTGGCGGGAGCAAAGGGCAACGGAAGCCCCGCCACCGCCCCTGCCGCGAACGCCAGCACGCCCGCCGCCCCATCGCCGCGTCAACGGACGGCCCGGGCAGCCGACGCGCCAGCGTGCGAGCCAGAGGCGTTGGCAACGAAACAGTAACCCACATTACGCCGCATGGCGGCTGGGAGAGCGAGATGGCAACAGATGCGGCGATCGCTGTGCGCAAGGCAGGCGGTCCAACTTTCACGTTCGGGGAAATAGTGGCAATCAGCATCGTGCTGGCGGTGATGTGGGTGTTCTGCGGAATCGGCATCGGCGGCCGGAGTGTTCGCCGCGACGCCGTCAAGGCGGGCGTTGCCGAGTTCCGCGCCGACGCCGAGGGGAATGTGACGTTTCACTGGCTGAAGAAGGGAGAGTAGCGAGATGGTCATTATTGATGCGATTGCGATTACCGTTCTTTGTGCGGCCTCCGTGTTGTTCGTTGTGACGATTTTCCTTGATTTGTGGCATGCCACGCGCCGCAATCCGATGGGGAGAGTAGCGATTGTTGGGTTTGTGGCGGTGATCGCGTCAATCGCGTGGGTTGGCATCCGCAGCAGCGGTGAGTTGCGTGGAGAAACCGCACAGCCCACCCAGCCCGTCGAGCAGGAGGGGAGGTAGCGATTGACGGCATTGAGTCAACCAACCCGGCCGACAACGCCAACAGCTACGTTGTGGTTCTGCGGAACGCTGACGGGTCCATCGACTACATCGGCGTGCCGTGCCCGGAACCGGAGATTCAGCCCGCCGGGGCCGCGCTGACGTTCCTCTTCGGGACGCGCGCCGACGCCGAGCGATGGCGGGTGCGGATGGCGCAGGCGAACGGGATGAGCCCGGACGAGTTCGAGGTGATCGCACTGCAACCGACACGGGGATAGGGGCGGGCAGAAAGGACCGGCTATGGGACGCGCACGGACGCAGCGGCGGAAACTGCAACAGCAGCAGGGAACCATCCAGATCGACTGGAGGGCCGTCGAACGCCTGCGGGTGCCGTGCGTCTGCCGCAACTGTCAGGCCGTCACGCGCTGGCCGAGCTACTACCTGATCCGCCGGGTGAGCTACGAGTGCCACCTGGAGGCGAGCGCCCCGATGGACAAGGCGCACTACGAGGGGCAGGTGAGCACCAGCAGCAGCCCGACCGCCCACGCCTTGCAGCACGCCCGCCTAACCGGGGCGCGGCTGGAGCGCGGGTGCGAACTGGAACCCGAGAGCGAAGAGGCGCTGAAGCGGGAGATTGCGAGGTATAGCCGATGAGCGAGCCGTGGACCGACAAGTGGACGAGCGAGGACGGGAGCGTGGTGATGTACTGTGGGGATTGCCTCAAGATCATCCCGAATATGCCTCCGTGCCTCGGGGTATCCGCAGTTGTGACGGACCCGCCATTCGGGATTGACTTTGCCTCAAGGCCAACAAAATGGCAGCGTCGCGCTGGTATGGAGGCGCAGGATTGGGACGCTACCCGCCCAACCGTATCCGATCTGCTTAAGATTGCGCCTATCGTGGTGATCTGGGGCGGGAACTACTTCGGCCTTCCCGTGTCTCGAGGATGGCTGGTATGGTCCAAGCCTGATGCCCCTCCGAGCATGGGCAAGGCGGAACTGGCATGGACCAACCTTGACCAGAACACCCAGCACATTTCGCACTCGATAGCGGCAACCAATCCCGAACGAGTAGGCCATCCAACGCAGAAGCCAGAACGGGTAATGCGATGGACTCTCGAGACGGCAAAGGTTCCGCAGAGCGGTCTGGTGCTCGACCCCTTCATGGGCAGCGGAACTACCGGCGTTGCCTGCATCCGCACCGGCCGCAAGTTCATTGGCATCGAGATCAGCCCGGAATACTTCGCCATCGCCAAGGCCCGCATCCAGCGCGAACTCGACATCAAGAAGCGTTGCCCGATGCTGCCGGGAATTGAAGCCGTAACGCCATAGTCCGCCAGCACTTATAGCCAATCAGCAAGCCGCCGGGATTCCTGTTGACGCATAGTATATGATCGTATACTATCTTGGCATAAGGAGAAGGCCATGACACGCGAACTCAGGATTACCGGGATCGAATGCGAGAACGTCAACGAGGCGTTCGGCTGGGTGGATGCCTGCGGGCATGGCAACGTTATCCGTATCGCTGACCGCTTGTTTGTGGTTGACGAGGCCGAAGCCGAGCGTATCGACGCGCTGCGGGTTCCCTTCAACTACCTCTTTGACCGTGACGGCCAGACCGTTTCCATCCCAAACCATCTCTAGGGCACAACTGGAGTCCACCATGCAGGACTATCGCGAAACAATTCGGCGGGAAATGGGACGCAGCGCATGGACGGCGTACCGACTGGCTGGAGAGGCGGGCGTGCAGCGGATCGTACTTAATCGCTGGCTTTCCGGGGAGAAGTCGATCACCGATGACACGCTGGCGAAGTTGGCGGCGGCGCTGGGGTTGGAGTTAAAGAGTGGGCGGGTGGCGAAAATCGTCAGATTGCCTCCCCAAAAGTAGACCTTGGTACCACATACCTAGTATGGAGCTTGTTGCGGACACCCTTGACGCCCTGGTGGTTCGCGGCCTCAGCGTCAAGGAGCTTGCCGCCCGCGAGGGCGTGAACGTGTCGGCCATCAAGAATCGGCTGTGGCGGGCGCGTAAGGCTGGACACCCAGTACCACGACTCAACACTGGCCATCGCCGCCGCGTCCGCACCTTCACCATCCAGCCATACGACTAACTCAGCCGCCGACCATGGCGGTCGTTGCGGGTCAGCGCAAACCCGACGCTCATCCCTTCCCCCAGAGCCGGGCGGGGCATCCTCCAGCCCCGCCCTCTTGGAACAACGCCTCAGCGGCCGCACCGAGGACCGCCGAGGCCCGCCCCGCGATGGTTGGTAGCGACCAGCGGCCACGCGCGGGGGATGACATTACCCGGCGTCCCTCTTGCCCGGTTGCAGACGGGGAATGGACATCATGGCCGGGTGTAAACAACCCCGGAGATCGCATCTCCGGTCCAACTGGGCTATATGGCTATGCCCGGTTCTCGCGGCGCACAATGCCAACAAAACCGCCGCCTTCCCATGCCGTGCCGTCTCGCGAGCGGCAGCGCAGAAATGTCGGCATGGGGACTTCCTATCTCCCGAGTGGAGAAAAGGTTGGGGTGACGCTCTGCGTTACCCTGTATGAACCCGCAGGGCTGGCAGCGATTGGCAGACACACACTCAACCCTGACCGCTGCTCAACCGGCCAGCCCTGCCCCTTTTGACGACGATGGCCGCATCCTCCTCCAGCGCGGCAACCAGTGGACCGGACCCTGCGAGGGATGGCACGCCAGCCCCGGCGCGGTGCCGGGAAGCGGGTACAACTCCCTCGGGGCAGCAGCGCTCGCGGCAGAGCGAATCGAAGCGGCGGAGGCAGAGGCTGAAGCAGAAGCGCGTGCGGCGGCAGAGCGGCTTTGGGGTGCTGGTCGTGCCGCCCGGCGCTCGCGTTAACAACTGGACGATCCCGGCGGCGGATGGGGCAGAGGACTAGCGGTTGTGGGCAGATGGGGAGCACGGTGGCAGGCATTACAGAGGAACAGGCAGCGCAGGCACGCGAGGCGGTCAAGGCATGCAACGGCAACAAGACCGCCGCAGCCAACAAGCTCGGCATCCCCCGCACCACGTTGCGGCGATGGCTGGAAGCGGACCCCGCGTCCGAGTCCCAGGAAAGCTGGAGTTACGAAGCGGGCACGAATACGGCGGTGATCTCCGCCAAGAGCCGCACCATCCGCACGCTGGAAGCTGCGCTGAAGGAAGCGAACACAGACCTGTCCGTCTGGGAAGTCGACAGGCACAAGATCAACAAGTGGGACGGGTTCGCCAAGGTCGATAGCCGCCGCGACAAATGGGGCTCGCAGCACAAACTGGCGACGGTGGAACTCTGGCAGGTGAAGGTCTGGCTGCGGCGCAAGTCGCCGGTCACGACCTCGCTGGAAGCACTGCTGGCGAAGATCAGCGAGAACGCCACGCTGCTGCCCGCGCCTCGCCGCCCGCGGCCCAAGCGCGCCCCGCAGCGCTGCCTGGAGGTGTGCGTGATGGACCCGCACCTGGGCCTGCTCTGCCAGCAGCCCGAGGCCGATGCGGAGTGGGATCTGGACCTCGCCGCGCAGACCGTGCTGGAGGCGATGGACACCCTGATCGAGCGGGCCGGCGCGTTCGGGCCGTTCGAGCAGGCGGTGATGCCATTCGGCAACGACTTCGTCCACTGCGACACGGTGTTCCATACCACTACGGCGGGCACGGGCCAGCCCGAGGCGATTGACTGGCACCGCGTCTACGTCGCCGCCGAAGCGCTGGCCATCGAGATGGTCAAGCGGCTGCGGCGCGTGGCGAAGGTGTTCGTGTACCAGATCCCCGGCAACCACTCCCGGCAGACCGACTTCACGCTCGCGCGGCTGCTGCAAGCGTACTTCCGCAGCGACCGGGATGTGGTGGTGGACGCCAGCAGCAGCCCGTACAAGTTCCACCGCTACGGCGCGAATTTCTGGGGCTACGACCACGGCCACAGTGTCACGCCGATCCGCATGGCCGGGCTGATGGCGAACGAGCGCCCGCGCGACTGGGCGGAAACGCACTACCGCGAGTGGCACCTGGGCGACCAGCACCGCAAGGGCAGTGCGGATTTCGAGGAGCAAGGGGTTTCGGTGGAGTACATCCCCGGACTGACCGCCCCGAACGCCTGGCACCGGATCAAGAGCTTCAATCACCAGAAGCGCGGGGCGATGGCCTACGTCTGGGACCACTCGGCGGGTCCGATCGCGCGGTTGCAGTACAACATCAGCCCGCAGACGCACAAGGCGATGAGGTAGTCCATGCCCCGCCCCCGCCGCGACCTCCCGCTGGGCATCATCACGCTGCTGCTGGCGGCGACGTTGGTGGTGGGCTGCAACCCGCAGGCGGTGGGGCTGGTGATGTGGATGGTGGGGAGATGAGACGATGCACCACGACTGGGTAACGTTCACGGGGAACAACGCATTCGAGGTGTTCGCGTTCATCGGCAGGGACGATCTCGTCCCGAACCTCGACCTGCACGCCACTGACCGCCCGGTGGTCAATGGGGTCGAGATGCGAACAGGCGACCGCGTGCGCAAGGCCGAACTCGGCTACGAGGTGGTGCGGGCATGATCATCTTTTTTCTGCTCGCCGCCCACGCTCTGTGCGATTACCCGTTGCAGGGCGACTTCCTTGCCAGGGGGAAGAACCACAAAGCGCCCATCACCGGCGTGCCGTGGTGGCAGTGCCTTGCGGCGCACTCCATGATCCACGGCGGCGCGGTGGCCGCATTGACCGGGATGTGGTGGATGGGCGCTGCGGAGGCCGCCCTCCACGCGGTGATCGACTACGGCAAGTGCGATGGTCGGTACGGCTTCAACGCCGATCAGGCGTTCCACATTCTCTGCAAGGCGCTGTGGGCGGCAATCACCATCGCGCTGACCGCAGCGGCATAACCATGTGCTACCCCACCGACAACCCGACCCGCCCGACATGGCGCGCCGTCGCCGTCTGGCTGCTGCTGGTCGCGGCGGTCGCCGTGGCGGTCTGCTCGCTGCTGGCCGGCTGCGGTCCCACGCCAACCCCATCGGCCGCGCTGGTCGCTTCCCCATGGAAGCGCCCCGCCCCGGGACACCTCGCCGCCCCGGTGTCGGTGGGGATGTTCCCGGTGACGCTGATCGGCCCCCGCCACGGCATCACCGCATGGCACGTCAACCGGCGCGGGAGCGTGCGCTTCCCTGACGGGCAGACCGCGACCATCGCCAGCCAGACCCGCATCGGCACCACCGACATCTGCGTGGTGACGCTGGACCGCGCGGTCGCGACCGTCCCGGCGGTGATCTGCCAGCGCAAGGCGGGCTACTTTCGCAACCAGTTCGGCCGCCTGCTCCCGGCGTCAGCCCCGACCTCCGACGGCCGCCTCGTGTACTGGTCGTACGGCGTGGGGCTGATCAACAACGACAGCGGCAGCCCCCTGCTGGTGGACCTGGGCAACGGGCGGGTGGGCGTGTGCGCGACGGCGTATAGCTACACCTATGGCCCGAACCTGTGGGCGTACCGAACCAAGATTGCCGAGGCGATGAAGTGAAACACGCATTCCTGCTGGCGCTGGCGTTGTGCGTCCTGTGCGGTGGCTGCATCCGCAGCATCTCCTACGTCCATCACCCCGATGGCCGCATCGAGGCGCGCTACACGAACATGGGCTTTGATACCAGCATCGACGGGCTGACGATCCGCAAGACTGCCGACAGCACCGACGTGCAGGTGAGCAAGTACAACAGCCAGACGCAGGCATGGCAGGTGGCCGGGCAGGCGCTGGAACTGGCGAACAAGGTGGCGAAGTAAGCGATGTTCCTAGCCTTCTACAACGCCAACGCCAGAAGCAGTGAAGGCAACGGGCACCTGCTCGACAGGCTGATCGGCCTGTGGACTCGCGGGCCTTTCAGCCATGTGGAGATCGCCTTCAGCGACGGCTCCCCGGCCGGATACCGCACATGCTTCAGTTCCAGCCCGCGCGATGGTGGATGCCGCTTCAAGTCTATCGACCTGACCGATGGCAAGTGGGAGCTTGTGCCGCTGTCGGCGTGCATGACGGACGAGCTGAAGGTCGGGGACTGGTGCAAGGCGCAGGCCGGGAAAGGCTACGACTGGCCCGGAATCTTCGGCTTTGTGTGTTGGCCGTTCGTTCGCCAAGACCCCAGGCGGTGGTACTGCTCCGAGGTGTGCGTTGCCGCCCTCCAGCAGATCGGCATGTTCCCCGGCGTGTCGGCGTGGCGCGTGAGCCCGAATCGGCTGTACAAGATGGTGACGGAGAAGCGGTGATGGCCAAAGTGGTCTATGTCAGCGGCGATGACTGGGATGGCCTGTACGTTGATGGCAAGCTCGTTGCCCAAGGCCACAGCCTGCCGGTGACCACGATTCTTCGAGAGTGCGGGGTTGACTACGAAATGCGGTCTGCCGACGAGGGGCAACTGCGTGAAGACGGGGACTACCCGACCGACATCAAGGATGCTAAGTTCACCGGCAAGCCTTGGAAATGAAACACAGCGGGACCGGGCGCTAGACACACCCGATCCCTGCCAACCCTGAGTAGACAGGATCAGCGATGCACAACGATACCGCAACGGCGCTAGGGGGCAAGTGATGCCGGACCTGCTGAAGTCGAACATCAAGACCGGCAGCATCCTCGCCACCTTCGCGGTGCTCCTCGGCTGGGCGTGGACGCTCAACGAGAAGAGCAACCGCGCCGCCGCCAGCGAAGCCCGCGTCGAGGGGCAGCTGGAAGCCCTGAAGGCGACCACGGGCGACCACGAGCTGCGCATCCGCACGATGGAGTCGGGGATGGCGGAGATCCGCGCCGACGTGAAGTGGATCAGGCAGCAGATGGAGCAGCAGGCACGCAGGCCGTGAGACTATGCCGACCATCTACGTCTCCAACTCGACCGCCAACGGCTACCCGGTGGGCAACGACACCACCGGCACCGGCTCGCCTGCCGCGCCGTACCTGACGCTGCACAAGGCGATCAGCGCGGCCGCAGCCGGAGACACGGTACTGCTCAACGACGGCACCTACGCCGAGAACAGCGGCTCGGGATACCTGTTCATCAACAACAAGGCCCCCGCCTCGGACATCGCCATAGCCCCGATTCGCGGCAGCCTCGGCAGCGTTACGATCACCGGGGCCTCCGGCAATGATAACGTGATCGTCGGCGGCACCACCGGACACCTGCGATTTAGCTGGGTGACCTTCGGTTTCCGGGCAAATACCTGCTTGCAGGGCGTGCGGAATGCCGGTGGAAGCAATCTCAGCAATATCTACTTCGACCACTGCTCGTTCCAGATCCGCTCCGATGACGGAACCGAACGTTGGGGGTTCAAGCTCACCAGCACCACCAACGAGAGTTGGTCAGCGATCACTCTGGATGCCTGCACATTCTCGGTGATCGGCACCGGCTCGGCCACCGCCATCAGCGCCCAGCACACCGGCGGCACCGGCACCACCAGCGGCATCACCGTCGCCAACTGCGCGATCAGCGCCAATACCTCGGGTGTTCGCCTGCTGGGGGTCGCGGGATGCGTGGTGCGGGACAGCACCATCGCCACAGGCACGAGCTACGCGATGCAGATCGGCACGGACGGCCCAGCAGGGTTGACCAGTAGCGGCACGGTGAGCAACTGCACCATCAGCAGCACCAGCGGTCACGCGGTGATCTTCGGCGCTGGCGTCAACTCCGGCTCCATCGCCGACTCCACGATCAGCGGTGGCGACAACGCCCTGGTGCTCAAGGAGTGCAGCAACGTGGTGGCCGAGCGCTGCACGATCAAAAACGGCACGGCCAATAGCCTCTACCTCAAGGGCGCGCAGTCCTGCGTGGTGCGGGCCTGCGCCATCGAGAACACGGTCGGCGGAACGCTGCTCAAGGCCGTCGCCAACCCGGAAACGGGCACCAAGATCCAGAACAACACCGTGCGCAACTGCTGGCTTCATGCCGGCGGAACCGCGCTGCTGTTGAATTGGGGCGCGGCCAGTGAGGACGCCGGGGGCAGTAGCGTGGACGGCAACGCCTACCGCGTGGACGGCTCGGCCGCCTGGGGCAGCGTGCGGGGAACAACGGTCGCGTCTCTGGCGGCCGTGCGGGCGGCATGGAGCGGATACACCCCCAGCGGCAACGATGCGGCCAGCGTCGTCCCGGATCTGGCGCTGGCGCAACTGGCGCGGGTGGCCTATTACACCACCTTCCCGGCGACTGATCTGGTCGATGCGCCGACTGCATACGGCTTTGGCGGAACGGAATTTACGGGAACCGGCATGAACGCAACCACCTTAGCTGCGGCACTGGATGCACGCAACGTCACCTCCGAGCGACTGGGCACGCTGCCGACCAGCGGTACGGTGAGCACCCTGACCGCGCAGGGGGTGTGGGAATACTCGACCCGCACGCTCACGAGCTTCGGCACGCTGGCGAGCGACGTGGCGAACGCGGTGCTGGACACGATCCGGGCGATTACGCGGCCGTAGGCGACGGCAGGCAGGGCTGGAAGGACATCACGGCTATTATGGCGACCGCCTATAACGACAACTTTGCTGACGGCTCGGGCTGGACGATCTCCAACCTCAGCGTCAGCGGCAACGCCATCCGCGCCAGCGCCGGGGGCACGAGCGGGACCGCCCTGCGAACCTGGGGCGGCAACACCGACCCGGCCCGCATCGGCTTCGACGTGGTCCGCTCCGGCTCCGACACCGCCGGGCGCTTCACCTTCTGCGGGATCAGCAACGCCGCCGGGACCGATGGCGGGGGCATCGCCTACGTCCACGGAACCGGGCTGGTCGCCTGCCGCCTCGCCGGCGGGGCGATCCTCAACCCCGTCACGCTGCTGGCTGAGGCCTCGGTGGTGATCGGGGCCCGCTACCACCTCGAAGCGGTCTACGAGCCGGCGGGGGTCGCCGCCGGGCCGTATGCGACGATCAACCTCTACGACGGCAACGGCGAGTTCGTCACCGGCTACCCGCTCGACGGGGCGCCGGGGGCGTGGATGACGATGCAGAAGCTGGCAATCGTCAGCAACTCGACCCAGGCGACGATCAGCCGCTACGCCGCCGACCCCTCGTGGTTCGGCTCCGCGGACGGCTCCTCCCGCAACCTCTCCAACCTCGCCACGCACGCCCGCTGGCCCAGCGGCTCCGTCGCCGGGCAGCGCTGCGGGATGCTGCTGCCGGGGCAGCGGACGGCCGCCCCGCTCTGCGCGCTGCTCTTCTACGGCTCGGGGGGTTTCGCCCCCAGCTACCTCGTCCGCTCCACCGCCGAGAACTGGACGCGGACGCTCTCGCACGCCGAGGCCCGCTCGGTGCGCGGCCTCTCCCGGCTCGCCCAGTGCTTCGCGGAGGCGGGCATCCCGGTGCTCGCCCCCGGCTGCTACGCGACCGCCAACGGCTCCAACGACTCCTGGGCCAGCCCCGCCGCCTACGCCGAGGTGCGGAGCCTGATGGCCTACGTCCGGTCGCAGCTCGGGGCCGACACGCGCTTCATCCTCGCCGGCTACTCGATGGGTGCCCTGATGGCCGCCCGCGTGCTGGCCGGAGGCGAGGAGGCGAACATCGCCGCGATTGGGCTGTTCCGCGGCGTCTCGAACCTCTTCGAGGCCTGGAACAACCCGACGTGGAGGACGGCGTTGCAGAACGCCTGGGGGATCAACCCCGCCAGCGACGAGGAGGCGCACGCCCTGCTGGACCCCTACGACCCGCACCTGCTGGTGCAGTCCCACCCGCAGCGCTGGCGGGGCGTGACGATCCACCTCGCGCACTCGACCGCGGACGGGGTGGTCGCCTCGGCCCAGCACGCCTCGGCGCTGGGGAGCCTGCTGGCGGCGGCGGGGATCGGCTACAGCGAATCGACCTACGAGTGGGGCACGCACGCCGACCCCTGGCCGGTGGCGGAGATGCAGCGCTTTGCGGCGATGGCCCTGGAGGCCGCCCAGTACCACGCGGACGCCGCTGCGGTGGCGGCGGCGGCGGGACGGCTGCTGGCCGGGCCGGCGCTGCTGGGCACGGCGGGGACGCTGCCGGCGGCACAGGTGATGCTCTCCTCCGGGGGCGACCTCCAGCCCGACGACGTCCGCAACGACACGGCGAGCGGGCAGGCGGCCGGCGGGACGCTGGCGGTGGCGGCCGAGGGCTCGATTGGCCAGTGGCTGGGCAGCATCGCCCTGCGGCTCTCGGAGATCACCGAGGATGCCGCCGGGGGGTACCGGATCAAGCAATCCGCCATCCAGCCGGTCGCCCTGACGGCGGCCTACGACGCGGCCAAGGGCGCGGCCTCGCAGGCGAGCGTGGATGCGATGACGGCGCGGCTGGCCGAGCAGGTGAGTAGCGGCCCGGTGGTGGTGATCCCGGCCCCGCCCGACAACACCCAGGCGACGCTCTGGGTCCGCTGCTACGACAAGGCGGGCGAGCTTGCCCAGGGCGTGGAGATCACCGTCAAGGCCAAGGCCGTCACGGGCACGGGCTCGGCCTACGACGCCACCCCGGTCACGCTGGTCAGCGATGCCAACGGACTGGCGAGCGGGTTTTTCCCGCGCGGCGCGAACATCACCTACGAGGCGTCCCGCGGGCAGTCGAGCAAGAGCGTGGCGTTCGCCGGTGTGGACGCCGACTCGCTGGAGATGCCCAGCGTTTTGGGGAAGCCGTAGCATGCCGTGGGCACCGAAGCAGCATGGCCAGGAACGCCGCCGCGAGCAGCGCAGGCTGTACGACGCCTCAAGACGCGAGGAGCACGCCTTCTATTGCTCGGCCGCCTGGCTGGCGATCCGCGAGGCGGTGCTCAAGCGCGACCACTACCTGTGCCAGCAGTGCAAGCGGGAGGGCAGGGTGGTGACCGGCGAGAAGATGCAGATGGCGGTGGACCACATCCTGAGCCGGCGGACGCACCCGCATCTGGAGCTGGACCTGAGCAACTTGGAGACCCTGTGCCAGTCCTGCCACAACCGCAAGACAGCAACGCGGGATGGCGGGTTCGGACGGTGACGCCGAGGCGGCGCGGCGGGGGAACGGCAAGGCGGGGGGGTAGGTCGCGTTACGGAAGGGGCCGCCGGACACTGACCGTGCCGCAGGTTCGTTAGCTTTTTCCCGAGTTTTGGCGGGGTATGTGGTTCGCAACTAGCGTGATGTGCCATGGGTGAGCGTGGGCCTGCTGCAACTCCGACCGAGATTCTCGCCCAGCGCGGCAGCAAGC